>JFJP01012370.1_pt1 | contig 11290 bp, 12 predicted proteins | sample 431651 | NCBI WGS metagenome assembly JFJP01 (sample SAMN02602958, study PRJNA72255) | Microbial mat metagenome, whole genome shotgun sequencing project. | biome: fresh water; feature: sink hole; material: water; isolation source: purple microbial (photo- and chemosynthetic) mats found in... | reverse complement strand
CGCGCCTGTACGCAGAAAGCCTCTCGTCAACTTTCCCCTGCCGCAGGTCGCTCCTGCGGCATTTTTGTTTAATGACCAAATCTGAATAAAATCTTTGTTCGTCTCCGTTTATCGCGGTGAACAACTTACAGGAACACAACATGGTACAACTTCAACTCTCCAACATTACCCTCATCCTCGGCGCAAAACGCATTTTTGAATCCCTCAACTGGGAAATCCAGCGCGGGCAAAAAATCGGGCTGATTGGCGCGAACGGCGCGGGCAAATCCTCGCTCTTCAAATTGGTGGAAGGCGAACACGCCCCCGAACTTGGCGGAAGCGTCACCCGCGCCAAAGGCATCACAAGCGGATACCTGCCCCAACAGCCCGAACTTGATTCCACGCTGACGGCTTTCGACTCCGCGCTGGCAGGCAACCCGCGCGTGGCGCAAATCCGCGCCGAACTGGAACGGGTAGAAACCAGCCTGGGCGACCCCAACGTGTATGGCGACGAGCGCAAACTTCAGCAGGCGCTGGAATTGCAACATCAACTCATCGAAGAATACAACGCCCTCGGCGGCGACTCGTACCCGGCGCGGGTGCGCGACCTGCTGCTTGGGCTGGGACTCGCTCAAAGCGAACTGGGCAAACCGCTGTCGGTGTTGAGCGGTGGGCAGAAAAAACTCGTCGGGTTGGCGCGCCTGCTCCTCATCCGCCCCGATATTTTGCTGCTCGACGAACCCGACAACCACCTCGACCTGCCCGGCAAAGTCTTTCTCGAAAAACTCATCCGCGAATATGAAGGCGCGGTGGTCGTCATTTCGCACGACCGTTACCTGCTCGACGCCGCCGTCACCCACATTGCAGAACTGGAAGACGGCAAACTGACCCTCTTTCAGGGCGATTACTCGTCCTACATTTCAGACAAGGAATTGCGGCTGGCGCGGCAGGAAGAAATCTTCCGCGCCCAACAACATCAAATCACCCGCCTCGAAGCCGCCATCAAACGCCTGGCAATTTGGGGCAAAATCTACGACAACGAAGACCTGTCTCGAAAATCCAAAGCCATGCAAAAACGGCTGGACAAAATGGACAAGGTCGAAAAGCCAGTCACCGAACGCCGCCGCATGGGGCTGCAACTGAACGGCTGGCGCGGCTCGAACAAAGTTTTGGAACTCGATGGAATTTCAAAATCCTTCGGCGCAAGGCGCATCCTCTCGAACATCAACCAAACCATCTGGCACGGCGAACGCGTCGGGTTGATTGGCGCAAACGGCGCGGGAAAATCCGTCCTGCTGAAAATAATTCTCGGACAGGAACAGCCCGACGCGGGAGAAATCAAAATCGGTCCCAGCATCTCCATTGGGCATTACGCCCAGGAGCATGAGACTCTCGACTTCAACCAAACCGTCATCGACGCCGTGCGCTATGCGGGCGAGATGAGCGAGTCGCGGGCAACGGCGTTCCTGCTGCGCTACCTTTTCACCTACAAACAAGCCTCGCAAAAAATCGGCGAACTTTCGGGCGGAGAGCGCAGCCGTCTGCAACTGGCGCTGGTGGTTTTATCGGGCGCAAACTTCCTGCTGCTCGACGAACCCACCAACAACCTCGACATCGCCTCTGCCGAAGTGTTGGAGCAGGCGCTGGAAGATTTTGAAGGCACGGCGCTGGTCATCTCGCACGACCGCTATTTTCTCGACCGTACGGTGAACAGGCTGCTGGTCATCGAAAGCGGGCAATTGATGGAATATACTGGCGGCTACAGCGACTATCTCGAAAGGATGACAACATGAAACGGATGACTCGACTCTTACTGCTGACGCTCCTCCTCGCCTGCCTCGCCCCAGCCTGCCAGCCCGCCCCGGCAGAATCCACGCCTGCGGCTTTTCCTGTTACGCTGGCGCCCCTGCCAACGACAACGTCAGCGCCAGTCACGGCTTCGCCCTCCGCACCAGAACAAACCGCCGTCCCCTTGCCGCTCGTGCCGAACTTTTCGCACATCGTCATCATCGTCTTCGAAAATAAGGAATTCGGCTCGGTCATCGGCAGCGGACAAATGCCCTACTTCAACCTGCTCGCCGACTCGTACACCCTGCTAACTTCGCACTTCGCCGTAACGCATCCCAGCCTGCCGAACTACCTCGCCCTCATCGGCGGCGACACCTTCGGCATCGCCAGCGACTGCGAAGATTGCTTCCTCGCCGTACCCAGCCTGCCCGACTTCATCGAGCAAAGCGGGCGGACATGGAAGACCTACCAGGACGACATGCCCGAACCCTGCTTTGTCGGCAGTACCCTGCGCTACGTGCAAAAACATAACCCCTTTATCTACTTCGACCCCATTCGTCTGAACGCAGAGCGCTGCCAGCGCAGCGTGGTTCCACTGACGCAGCTAGACGGCGACCTTGCCCTGAACGACCTGCCTAACTTCATGTTTATCACCCCCGATATTTGCTACTCTTCGCACGACTGCGACCTGCCGCTTGCCGACGCCTGGCTGAAAGATCAGGTGGAAAAACTCTACCCCGCGTTGGAATCCAAGGGCGAACCATTCCTCATCGTCGTCACCTGGGACGAAGGGACAAGCGACCTCTCCTGCTGTGGACTGCCCCACCCGGCGGGCGGACGGGTCGCCACCATCCTGCTCTCGCCGCAGGTCAAACAAAACTTCAAAGACGAAACCTCCTACTCGCATTACTCCATCCTCAAAACCATCTCTGAAGCCTGGGGCTTGCCCCAACTGGGTCACGCCGCCGACGCCGGCACCAACCTCATCGCCGCGCCGTGGAAGTAAAATAACTCCGTGCTATACTTGCGCCAAACAAATCTCCCCACCCCAGGGGAGCGGCTAAGTTTGTGGACTTTTCAAAAGACTTCACCACAGATTCCACAGAGAGCACGGAGATTCCCGCTTGTTTTTCTCTGTGACCCCTGCGTTCTCCGTGGTAAAAAGGTCTTTCGCCCGTCCTTTTAGGCGCTCTCCACCCAGAGGTTTTATGACAGACACCCCCCACCAGCAAATGCTGAAAAAATACGCCGAAGCCATTGTCAAGGTTGGTTTGAACATCCGCAGCGGGCAGCGGCTGATTATCACGCTGGCGGCAAACCGCGGCGTCCCGATTCAATTTGCGCCGCTGGTTCGAGAAGTGGCCCAAGCCGCCTACGCCGCCGGCGCCAAATATGTAGAGGTCATTTGGGGCGATGAAGAAATGTTGCGCCTCCGCGCCCAACACGCCCCGCATGATTCCTTCGACGAGTACCCTACCTGGCAGATAGACGCCATCACGCAGATGATCGAAAATGGCGACGCCCTGCTCTCCATCACCGGCGCAAACCCCGACCTGTACCAAGGCATCGACCCCGAAGTGGTGGGCATGATTCAAAAAACTCACCTCCAGCAGTTTAGCAAAGTCAGCCAAAGGGTCATGACCAACGCCATCAACTGGTGCGTGGTCGCCGCCGCCGGAGCCGACTGGGCGCTGAAAGTTTTCCCCAACCTGACGTTGGACGAAGCGCGGGAGAAACTTTGGAAAGCCATCTTCGAGACCGCCCGCATCGACCGCCCCGACCCCATCGTCGATTGGCAAAATCACATCGCCAGCCTGCGGACGCGCGCCAAATATTTGCAAGAGAAGCGCTACACAGCGCTGCACTATTCCGCGCCCGGCACCGACTTCACCCTCGGCTTGCCCGACGGGCATCTTTGGATTAGCGCCCAGTCGATGGCGCAGAATGGCGTGGCATTCACCGCCAATATGCCCACCGAAGAAGTCTTCACCCTGCCCGACCGCAGCCGCGCCGACGGCGTGGTCACAGCCACCTTCCCGTTAAGTTACGGCGGCAGCCTGATCGAAGATTTTCAAGTCACATTCGAGGGGGGGCGCGTGGTCAAGGTCTCAGCCAAAAAGGGCGAAGCCGTCCTGCAAAAACTGGTGGACACCGACGAAGGCTCGCACCGTCTCGGCGAAGTCGCGCTTGTGCCAGCCAGTTCCCCCATCGCCCAACGCGGGCATCTTTTCTACAACACCCTTTTCGATGAAAACGCATCCTGCCACATCGCCATCGGACGCGCCTACCGCTTCACCCTCATCGGCGGCGAAGAATTGACCGACGAGGAATTTGTGGCGGCGGGCGGCAACGTCAGCCTGAACCATGTCGATTTTATGATTGGCTCGCCGCAAATGGACATCGACGGAATTACAAAAGACGGAAAGCGCGAACCCGTCATGCGCCAGGGCGAATGGGCGTTCAATGCCTAAAAGTGGAGCGACAACCATGCCCCCCAAACCAAAACCCAACCCTGACGACATCCTCAAAGCCGAATACGATTACATTGCCAGCACGGTCTTTCAGGCAAACGAAGACCGCTCGCGGGTCGCGTCGTTTTATTTTGTGACCCTCGGCTCGCTGGTCGGCGCGATTTTTTCCGCATCCAACCTGCAAAGCGTGGCGCTTGCCTTTGCAGGTTTATTTGTTGTGCTGACCGTAATCGGCGCGTTGACCCTTGCCCAACTTGCCCGCCTGCGCGCCGCCTGGCACGAATCGGCTGAGGCGATGAATCAAATCAAGGAATATTACATCAGCCGCAACAAAGAAATCAGCCCCGCCTTCAAGTGGACGGCAAAGACCCTGCCGCCGACCAACAAACCCTTCAGTATCGCCAACCTGATGGCGGTTGAAGTGGTCTTTTTGAGCGCCGTCACCGCCGCCGCCGCCGTTTATTTCGTCCTTTTGTTTGTCGGAACAATCACCCCTTGGGGCGCAACGCTGATTGCCGCCGTTCTTTTCGCCAGCGGAGCGCTGCTTTGGCGCTGGTATAAATCCCTGCTGGTGGATAATCAATAGACTTCACCGCGAAGAGGCGAAGCCCGCCAAGTTTTTTTTTGCGCCGCGCGTTTTAGAATTGGGACTCTTGCGGAGCGAACGCTGATTTGCGCTGAGAAAACAAGAAAAAATCCGCGTTTTTCTTCGCGCTCTTTGCGCCTTCGCGGTAAAAGAGAAGTTTTTGAAATAAACTCACCGACAAAAAGGATTGAATATGACCCGCAACTACGAAAACCAGCCCCCAACCGCCTTTCAACGCATCCCCGACTACACCCGCGACGACGACTGGATTCGCGCCTTTCTCCGCGAACAAAAGGTCGGACACACCGCCTACGCCTGGGACGACCAGCCCTTCCTGCATCCCAACCTGTTTTGGTTCGACGAGGAAAACCGCCAGATTATTTTTCACGGCAACCTTGCAGGGCGAATCCGCTCCGGGTTGGAGAAGAATCCCAAAGTCTGCCTGGAAGTCAGCGAGACCGGCAAACTCATGCCCTCCAATGTCGCCCTTGAATTTGCCCTGCAATATCGCAGCGTAATGGTCTTTGGCGTTGTCAAAATCCTGAGCGACCCTGAAGAAGCCCGGCGCGGACTCTACGGTTTGCTTGCCAAATACTTCCCCGGCATGACCGCCGGCAGGGAATACCGCGAAATCACCGACAAGGAACTCCGCGCCACCTCGGTCTACGCCATTCAAATCGAATCCTGGAGCGGCAAGGAAAACTGGAAAGACGGCGCCGAACAAAGCGACGAATGGACGCCGTTGGACCCAAAGTGGTTTGACTGAGCGCATTCCGGCGTTCCGTAGCAGAAATCCTTGTTTTAAGGTATCCTTGTAGCGTAATCATTTTTTAGGAGGAAGAGCGTGAGTACAGAAGAAATCAAAGACCTGTTGAAAGACGCCGAAGCGCGAATGCACGGCGCAATTCAAGCCCTTTCAGACGACCTGGCAAGCATTCGCACGGGACGCGCCAGTCCCGCCCTGGTGGAGCGCCTCCCTGTTGAATATTACGGCAACCCCACTCACTTGATGCAATTAGCCTCCATCAGCGTTCCCGAACCGCGCACGATTTTGATTAAACCATTCGACGCGGCATCCATAAAAAATATCGAAAAAGCAATCCGCACCTCGAACCTGGGTTTGAACCCCAACTCGGACGGCAAGGTCATCCACCTCAACCTGCCGCCACTGGATGAGGAGCGCCGCCGCGCCCTGGTCAAACAGATGCACCACCGCCTGGAAGAAGCCCGCGTCGCCGTGCGAAACATCCGCCGCGACCTGCACAACGACATCCGCGAATACGAAAAAGAAAAATTAATTACAGAAGATGACCGTCTGCGCGGCGAAGAAGACCTGCAAAAAGTCACCGATAAATACATCGAAGATATCGCCCATCATGGGCAGGTCAAAGAAAAAGAAATCATGGAAGTGTAGACGCCCAGTCACATCGAAAAGAGTTAACCAAACATGGCTGAAACCTCCCCCGCCGCTCCCCTAGCAAAAATCCCCCAGCATGTTGCCATCATCATGGACGGCAACGGACGCTGGGCTCTTCAACGCGGTTTGCCGCGCCTGGCAGGTCACAGGGCAGGGACAGAAAACCTGCGCCGCGTCATCCGCTCTACAGTTGAGTTTGGCGTCAAATACCTGACCATCTACGCCTTCTCCACCGAAAATTGGGGACGCCCCGTCGAAGAAGTGCAGGGGCTGATGGGGATTCTTCAGGATGTCATCGAACGCGAATTGAACGAACTGAACAATGAGGGCGTGCAGCTTCGTCACATCGGCAGGCTCGAACGCCTGAACGCCAACCTGCAAGCCCGCGTATTGAACGCCATCGAACTGACCAAAAACAACGACCGTCTGGTGCTGAACATCGCCTGGAATTACGGCGGGCGCGATGAAATCGTCTGCGCCATTCAAAGAATTATCAAGGATGGCGTCGCCCCCGAAGACGTGACCGACCAACTGGTCGGTCAATACATGTTCACCGCCGGCTCCCCAGACCCTGACCTGGTCATCCGTACGTCGGGCGAACTGCGGGTCAGCAACTTCCTCATCTGGCAGACTGCCTATGCGGAATGGTACGTCACCCCCACCTACTGGCCCGATTTTGGTCACGAAGAGTACCGCCGCGCATTAGAGGCATTCTCTCAAAGAGACAGGCGGTTTGGAAAGGTGACCCCAGCCCCCAATGCGTAAACGACTCATCACATCCCTGGGGCTTGGCGCAATCGGATTGCCCGCCATTTTGTTCGGCGGCATCCTTTATTATTTTCTCATGGGGACATTTCTGATCGGCGCCACGCTGGAATATGTTCGCATGTTTCACGCCGTAAAACTGGAGCCGCACCTTTACCTCACCGTGGGCGGCGTCGCGTTCATCTCAATCACCCGCATGTTTTTCCCGGCGTACGCGCAGCCGGTCCTTGTCCTGACCATTCTTGTCGCAATGGCATATCACCTGTTCGCCTACGAACACGGACGCGACCAGGCAGCGCTCGACTTTAGCGTGGCGGTCGGCGGGCTGGTCTACATTGGCTGGATTGGCTCCTACTTTTTCGATTTACGCAACCTGCACGAAGGCGGCTGGTGGTTTCTACTGGTCATGTTCTGCGTCTGGTTTGGCGACTCTGGCGCCTATTCGCTGGGCAGGGCATACGGCAGGCACAAAATGGCGCCGCGCCTTAGCCCAAAGAAAAGCTGGGAAGGATACGCCGCCAGCGTGTTTACCGCCACCCTGGGCGGCATCTTCTTCGTTTACGCATTCACTACCTATGGCAGTCTTGCAGGCGATATTTCCATCTGGCAGGGCGCGATTCTTGGCTTTATCCTCGGCGCGCTTCCGCCGCTTGGAGACCTGGGCGAAAGCATGTTCAAACGCCAGTCCGGTCTCAAGGATTCCAGCGACATCATTCCCGGTCACGGCGGATTCTTCGACCGCATCGACTCCTGGCTGTGGGGCGCAGTCATCGGCTACTATTTTCTGATTTGGTTTGTCCTGTAAAATTTGGAGGTAAACATGAGCGTTCTTGGAGCCACCCCCACCCGTAACCTTGCGCTGGAGCTGGCGCGGGTGACAGAAGCCGCAGCCATGCTGGCGGGACGTTTTTTAGGACGCGGGGATAAAGAAGGAGCCGACCAGGCGGCGGTCAACGCCATGCGACTGGTGCTTGCCACCGTGGATATGAACGGCGTCATCGTCATCGGCGAAGGCGAAAAAGACCAGGCGCCCATGCTCTTCAACGGCGAGAAAGTCGGCAACGGTTCCGCGCCCGATGTGGATGTCGCCGTTGACCCCATCGATGGAACCCGCCCGCTGGCGTTTGGACGCTCGAACTCGCTGGCGATGGTGGCGCTTGCCCCGCGCGGCACAATGTTCGACCCCGGTCCATTCCTCTACATGAACAAAATGGCGGTGGGTCCCGAAGCAAAGGGCGTCATCGACATCGAGAAGCCGATTGCCGAAAACCTGCGGGCAATTGCCAAAGCCAAAGGCAAACACATCGAAGACCTGACGACCATCGTCCTTGACCGCCCGCGCCACGATGAGATGATTGCAGAAATCCGCCGGGCTGGGGCGCGCATCCGCCAAATCCCCGACGGCGATGTGGCAGCCGCCGTAATGACTTCGTGGCCCGACTCGGGCGTCGATGTGCTGCTCGGCATTGGCGGCACGCCGGAAGGCGTCATCGCCGCCTGCGCCCTGCGCGCCATGGGCGGCGAAATTCAAGGCAAATTGTTTGCGCGGGATGAAAGCGAATTACGTCGCGGACACGAAGCGGGCTACGACTTCGACAAGGTGTTGACGATGAACGACCTGGTTTCCTCTGAGGATGTTTTCTTCGCCACCACTGGCATCACCGACGGCGAATTACTGCGCGGCGTGCGCTATTACGGCGACCACATCACCACCGAAAGCCTCGTCGTACGCGGTTTGACGGGAACCATCCGCCGCATTCAAGCCACGCACAGCACCGATAAATTGGACAACCTGAGCGCCATCCATTATTAGAACTGCCTGTCTCGACGAAAACAACAAACGCCTGCCGCATGAAGACAGGCGTTTGTTGTTTTCTAGTCACCTGACACTTTTGTTTTGGGACGCAGATGAACGCTGATTAAAACCATTTTTCTTGTATTTTGTTCGATTTATCCGCGTTTTTCAGCGTCCTGTTTTTAAACTGTCGGGTGGCTAGGTTTTTTTATGTCATTTGGTTTTATGGTAAAGCCTTAACGCGAATGTCACGAATTGACGAATGACTCTACTGCAAAAAGGTTTTTCTCACCGCGAAGAGGCGAAGTCCACGAAGATATTTAAGAAGAAGTTCAAGAAATTGAAGAACTTTTTGGGATTTCTTTTGTTTTTCTTAGTGATCATTTAAATTCCTTTGCGCTCTTCGCGCCTTCGCGGTAAAAGGGATGTTTTTGCAGTAGACTCACGAATTGACGAATTTTTCCGCTTTTATTTGCATCATTCGCGCATTCGTATAATTCGCGTTGGGAATTTCCTGACTTTGCAAAAGCCAGCGTAACGAATGGCAGTCGCTTTGACAATCCATTGGAAGTTGATAGAATCGATTGACAGTCCACGCGAAAGGAGACGTTTGATATGGACATCACTGGCACGCTGGTTTTAATCGGCTTTCTCGCCGTCTTTGGCGGCATGATTTACTTTGCAATTTCCAGCGCCCGCAAGGAAGCGGCGCAAACAAAGCAAAACGCGCAAACGCTGGGCTTCTCCCCCATCGAAGCGGACGCAACCCTGACGGAAAAAATTGCCGCCTTGTACCGCAGCCCCACAGCGCGGACCCGCTACGAGTTGCGCAATGTCTCCCGCCGCGTCACCCCCGATGGCGAAATATACCTCTTCGACCTGGTGGATACCTCTGGCGACGACGATAGTTGGACTGAAAAACAGGCGGCGGCGATTGTCTCGCCATATTTGAAACTGCCGCCCTTCACCCTCTTCCCCAAAGCCGACCAAAAATATGCCCTGAGCGGGCTGGCAAACAAGGTCCTGGAATGGGGCATGACCTTTGTCGGTTCGCCCATCCCCTTCCCCGACGCCCCGGAATTCAATGCCCGCTACATCGTTACCTCGAACGAAAGTTCCGACTGGGTACGCGGCTTCTTCGACCAAAGACTGACGGACTATTTTTCCCGCACGCAGATGTTCATGATTCGCGCCGCAGATGACCTGTTCACTTTCTCTGAGATGGGGACAAAACTCGACAGCGGCGACCCAAACGTCATATCCCAACGCGTCAACCGCGCGCTGGATATTTTCCGCGCTTTGCAAAAATAATCATATTCAAGGAGAAAAATCCATGACCACAAATTCAGAAAAGACCTTCCCCTGCGAGACCTGTCCCATGCGGCAGAAAGCCGAAGCCAATCCAAAATCCTTCTTCTCACGGCTGTGGAAATGGCACACAACCTGGTGTCCCGGCTGGAAGGCGTACCAGGCGCATTTGGCAGGGAAATAAAAATTACGGAATTACCACAATCTTCATGTAGATTGGGTCGCCGAAGGCTATACCGTTCGAGCCATACGCCTGCCATGCGCTTTCATAGCTCCCCTCTGCGGCGGGCGCGGTGAACAGGATGCGGATAGGGGCTTTTGTGCCGGCGCGGGCGGGGTACAACGCCTGTTCCTGATTTGCGCCCATTGGGTCGCCGCCAATCCACTTCAAGCGGTAGTCGGAATCCCAATCGCATGACCCGCTGTTATTAACCAGCCACTGCTTATCAATCGCCGACCCGCTTGAAACCGTTGTCCCATCGGGGATGGTGACGTCTTCGATAAATTCTAGGTTGTTCAAGCAGGGTCCCGCGGTTGGGGTGGCGGTGGCAGTCGAAGTGGGCAGGGCGGGGATGGGAGTCACGGTCGGCAGCGCTGGCGTCGGCTGGGGCTGGGTCGGCGGACGAAACGGCGTGGGCGTGGCTTGCGGCGCACAGGCTGAGGCGAGAATCAAAGCCCAGAGCAGGGCAACCAATTGCGGGCGCGCCCTGAGCGGCAGTCGAAGGGGGAGTCGAATCATATCCTGATTAAAACACAAAACTGCCGAAGTCTTGTCAGGCTTCGGCAGTTTTCTTGTTCATCCTACAATTCTTCTTCCGCCGCGCCCGTGTCGAGCGCGTTGGCTCCTTCGTTGCTCATATCGAGCGGCAGGGCAATCTCGCCGCTGAGCGCTTTCTGGCGGATGACGCCTTCGATTTCGCCCATCATGTCGAGGTTGTTGCGGAGGAAATCCTTGGCGTTTTCGCGCCCCTGCCCGATGCGCACGTCGCCATACGAGAAGAACGCGCCGCGTTTGGTGACGACCTCGAACTTGGTTGCCAGGTCGAGGATGTCGCCCGCCTTCGAGATACCTTCGTTGAACATGATGTCGAACTCGGCGGTGCGGAAGGGCGGCGCGACTTTGTTCTTGACCACTTTGACGCGCGTGCGGTTGCCGATGACTTCTTCGCCGACTTTGATGG
>JFJP01034866.1_pt1 | contig 11291 bp, 8 predicted proteins | sample 431651 | NCBI WGS metagenome assembly JFJP01 (sample SAMN02602958, study PRJNA72255) | Microbial mat metagenome, whole genome shotgun sequencing project. | biome: fresh water; feature: sink hole; material: water; isolation source: purple microbial (photo- and chemosynthetic) mats found in... | reverse complement strand
CCTGACATTTCCAGCCTGGACGCCTTTGCGCGGGCTCCCTGGACATCACGGTGCATCGAGGGAATCGTTGACGCGCCCTTCCTCCAGCTTACACCGGGAACCCGTGACGGCATCGTTCTCGACGAGGCTTACGAATCGTTCCGGGTAGCTCTGGAGCCGGTGGAAGACATTCTGCTTGGGCTTCTGAACGAACAGAAAAAGGCAGAGGAAGAGGAAGCCAGCCGGCAGATATGGCACCGGGTTACCCGGGCTTTCAGGGAAGCTTTTCTTCACCTTCCTTCAGAAGAATATGGCTGGCTGGCAGCCAGGACCCGGGATGGCCGCCGAGGCGGAGCAAGCGCAGATGCTTCGGGTTCCAGTCCTGATGGAACTGGCGGAGCAGGAACCGGAGGCTCCGCGCTGGTTCCCGGTGAAGAGTCCCCCCTTGATACCAACCAGGTTGGTGCGGATGGAAATCTGGCCGGAGAGACAGGCGCGGGTGATGACGATACAACATTCGGCGACTATCTTCCCGAGCCTCTGGAGAAGCCCGATGATCCGCAGAAAAGCTTCTTCGATTACGCCGGGCCCCTGCACAAGCTCATGATTTCCCCTGCATCATCGGTGATTGGGGTGGGTGACAGGCGGAAGCTCCGGGCCGTTGCCAGGGACAGGTCCGGCCGCGTAGTAGACTCTGATATTCGTTTTGAGTGGCGAATCTTCGAAGGGGCAGGCTCTCTGGAAGGTACGGATTCCGTGTACGCGGAGTACGTGGCCCCGGAAGAACCCTGTATCGTCACCATCGAGCTACGTGCCTTCCAGGGAGAAACCCTGCTTGTAGCGAATGCGCTTATCACGGTCACGGCGGAACTCATACGCCGGCCGGCAGGTTCCGGCGCAGCGGGGCGACGCGGGCTGCCAGGATATACGTACCGCAAAGCCCCCGGGGAGCTATGGAGGTCACGGTACGATCAGGAGCAGTCGGTCATCTACATAAACAATGCCCATGCCGACTTTGTATACGCCTCGCGTCACCCCATGACCAAGGTCCGGTACATAACCAGGCTTTTTGCAAAGGAGCTTGTACTGGCCAACTTCCCCGAGACCGACCGCGAGGAACTCCTTGAGCGCATGGTGGAACTGACCCTGTACACCGAAGAGAACCTTAAATAACAGAGCCGGACTTTTTTCCAGCTTCCTGCTTTACTGCCCAGCCTGGATGGCCTTGCCGTATCTGCCGATGAAGTCCTTGATCCGGCTTGTGTAAGCTTTCCGGTCTGTCTCCCATGACATGGCGTGGCCGGCTCCTGGAACCATCATCAGCCCCATCGGTTGCTGTTTGGCTGCTGCGATTTCAGCGGCCATGTGGGGAGGCACGTACACGTCGGCATCGCCATGGATGATCAGCATGGGAAAACCAGGCAGTCCGCCCGCTTCTTCCAGTGCCCTGCGCGGAGAAACATCGTGCCAGCTGTAACCCAGCCGCAGCCTGGTAAGCAGGTTTGCCAGCGGCAAAAAGGGAAACGCTGGAAGGTGATAGTCGGCTTTGAGGCGGAAGGCCAGCTGGGTGGGCAGGTCAGAGAAGCTGCAGTCGGCTATGGCAAAGGCGACCGCGCCAGGTTCCCGGGTGGCATAAAGTATGACGGTGGCTGCTCCCATGGATTCGCCCATTACGCCGATGGGTGTCACCCCGCCAACGCGGGCGCGGACCGCATCGACAAGCGCCCCGAGATCGTGGCTCTCGAAATGACCCATCGTGGTGCCTGAGCCACCTGAGTCGCCGCAACCACGGTGGTCGTAGATGATGGCGTCCCAGCCTGAGTCCAGGAAGATGCCCACGTACTTGGCGCTGCCGGCCCTGTCCCAGGAATGGCCGTGGGCGATAACGACGACGGGGCGTGCAGACGCCGTTCCCGCGGACGCCGTTCCCGCGGGTGGCTGGTTTCCAGGCGCGCACAGCCATTCGCATAACAGCTCGTACCCATACGGTGAGCGCACGCTGAATTTTTCTCGCGGCAATGCCCTCCATGCGGCAAGGTCAAAGAAACCTTTTTCAGCATCGGCGACTATGTCGGGCTCAACCTCGCGCCTCCCCGGGTCTGAAACGCGGCGTGACAACATTCTGGCAGCGATGAGCAATGCCAGCAGGATGACAGCCGCAACAAGCGCGGTAACGGTTATGAATGCGTTCAAACGGCTGCCTCCTTTGAGTTGCGGTATTGGCTGAATATCAGCAGGGCAACTATCCCTATCACGGCAGCGGCGACGCCCGTCATACGCACGCCAAGATCAGCGCCGCGTTCCTTGCCTAAAAGGAGCATCGAGCCGAACAGGAGCATCGCTATCATCTGGCCCATCTTGCTCATGAAAGTCTGCAGCGCAAAGTACATGCCTTCCATGTTGTCGCCCGTCGCTTGAGCGTCTGCCCTGGCAAAGTCAGCCACGATAGCGTTGGGCAGGATGCCGAATACCGCGAAGCCGACCGCCGCAAAAAGCACAAAGATGCCGGCCTGCACTATCACCGGGAACGGCAGCATGCCCAGGAGCGAGCACCAGCCGTATGCGATTATGAGCATGACCATGGCCACGGCGCACAGGATCTTCTTGCCAAAGCGTTTTGACAGCACGTTGACCGCCGGGTAGAGCATGAAAGCCAGAATGCCCGATGCCGCAGTAATGAGCGTAACCCAGGTCTCACCCATGCCCAGGAGGACGGTGACGTAGTAGACGTTGCCGGTCTGGAAGATGGTTATCGCTATGCCGTACGCAAGGAAGAAAATCTCGAAAACGAGGAAGTTGCGGTTACCCAGGATTCGGCGTGCCGAGCGGGCAAAATCGACGGGTACAGGATTGGAGGTGAAGAACTTGCGCTCGTCTATGACGATGACCGGAACGAGCATCAACCCAAGTGCCAAAAGAGCCAGGAGACCGAATGTAAGGCGGATGGCGTTTGGCAGATCAAAACCAAGCGACTGGAATACCGGCCAGATGTAGGCTGCCGCGCTGGCTATGATATAACCTACAAACCAGGTGAGGGCTATCCACGTTGACAGGTCGATGCGATCCGCCGCGGTCTTCCCGAGTTCGCTGGTCAGGGCAAAGTAGGGGGCTACATAGAGAGTATAGAAAACATAATATGACAGGAGGGTTACCGCCAGCCAGACAATGTTGAGCCAGGAGCCGGGAGCGGCGGGAGGGCAGAAAACCAGGACGGCCAGACCGGCAAAGGGGATGCTGGCTTTGGCCATGAAGGGTATGCGCCGGCCTTTGGGGTTTCTTGATGCATCGCTCAGGGCGGCTATCCAGGGGTCGGTGATGGCGTCGGTAAAGCGGCCCGCCATCGTGATGAGGCCTATGACCGTAAGGAATCCGAGTACCGCGCCACGGGGAATATATGCAGGAATGGGCACCGTGGAAGGCGGGTTGTAGAACCAGACCAGCCAGACCTGTATCAGGCCAGAAAGAATCGACCAGCCAAGCTGGCCAAGGGCATACGAAAACTTGATCCTTCCGGTAAGGATGGACACAGCACCCGTGCTTGCTGCGCCTGCGGTTGCAGATGTTTTCATGTCTCTATTCCTTTCATCATGATGTCTACGACTTCATGCAGGGCGGCCTCGTAGCTCTGTCCCCGCGTCCGGAGGAATCGTCCCCTGAAAAGGGCCGCCAATGTTGCCGTATACATGGTGCGGAAGATGGCGGTGTCAAACGGGCGGACGGCACCGGCTTTGATGGCATCGGCTATGAGGGCGAACGTTGCCTCCCAGTCCTCCTCCATCAGCCGCTGGATCTTGAGGAAAAGCCGTGGATGGCTCGTCTCCAGCTCGGCAAGCCCAAGGTAGTCGAAACTCGCCGCGTCTTCAGGTACCGTCTCAAGCACAGCCCTGATCCTGGCTGCCGGCCCCATGGACGCGTCTGCCATCAGGGCTGCCTGCCTGGCTTTGATGCTGGACCGTGCCCCGTCGATAAGCAACTCGATAAGCGCTTCCTTGTCGGGGATGACCGCGTACAGGGTTTTTTTGCTGATCCCGAGCCTTGTGGCGATGCCGCCCATCGTAAAGGCTGGCCCCCTGTCCATATAGGCTTCCTTTACCGCGGCGGTGATGCGAGGAAGAAGGGTGGACTGGTCGTCGGTCATGGGTCTCCCTTTATGTTTGCATGGTAGAAACTCAGGAAACCAGATTAGTTTTTTTAGTTTCCATTACCGATTCTACACCCTGTTCCAGATGCGCGCAAGGAGAATTGCAGGATCCCTATTTCGTACCGTATCATTGCGGACTGCTTTTACTGATTGATCGTACATTATGCAGATGTATTTTAAAATAAAAAGTATAATAATATGATAATATGATCCTTAGGGGGGCATGAATCATGCTTATCGGGTTTGTGGCCGTTCTTGGCTTGTTGGTAGTGGTAGTGGTTTTCAATGGGATGCGCCTCAAGTTCGGCAGGCATCAGGCGGCCAAGCCAGACGCTGCCTTTGTGGATGACGCAACTGTGGAGGCCGGGCTCCCATCCGCCGGGGAGATGGCCGGCCGCCTGGGCAGGATGCTCGCCTTCAAGACGATTTCCGAATCTCCCCTGCAGAAGCACCGCGATCTCCACAGGCCGGCATTTATTGCATTGCACCGCGCGCTTGAGGAAATGTACCCGCTCACGTTCAGCACCCTGTCCCGTGAATTGGTAAACGGGCAGAGCCTCCTTCTTGTCTGGCAGGGCGTGGTAGATACACCGGGTATTCTTTTGATGGCCCACCAGGATGTAGTGCCCGTGGAGTCGCATTCGCTTGATCGTTGGAAACAGCCGCCTTTTTCCGGAGCCATCGCCGACGGCTTTGTGTGGGGCAGGGGCAGCATCGACATGAAGGGCCAGCTCATGGCCATCCTGGAGGCGGTGGAAGCATTGCTGCGCCGGGGGTTCAAGCCTCATTGCCCGGTCTACCTATTCTTTGGGCACGACGAAGAGATCGATGGCCAGGAGGGGGCTGCCGTCGCGGGCAATTTGCTACGCAGTCGGGGAGTCCGGCTTTCCGCTGTGCTGGATGAGGGAGGAGCGGTAGGCAAGGGCTATGTACCCGGATTGAGCGGTTTTTCAGCCGCTCTCGCCGTGACTGAAAAACAAGCAGCACATATTACCCTTACAGCCAAAGGCAAGGAGGGGCATGCTTCAAGGCCAGGCCGCAATTCTGCCATGGAGAGACTGTGCCGTGCGGCGGTACGGCTGGCGGATCATCCCATGCCGGCAAACCTGGGCATGCTGAAACTTTCCATAACATCGCTGGGGCCAAGCCTTCCTTTTGTTTACAGGCTTGTGCTCGGCAACCTGTTTCTTTTTGGCGGATTGATTAAAAAGCTTTTCGGGCAGGACCCGGAAACCAACGCCATGATGCGCACCACACTGGCTCCTACGGTTTTCCAGGCGGGTACCAAGGACAACGTGATTCCTGGCCAGGCTTCGCTGTACTACAACTGCCGCATGATGCCCGGAGATGATCTGGAATCGGTGCTTGAGCACATACGCCGGGTAATCGGGGATGACAGCATCGAGATATCCTCACACCTGCCAATGAAAGAAAAAAAGCCGGTGGCCGACCTGGAATCGCCTTATTACAACGCCCTCGTATCCGCCATCCGCGGCACCTTTGGCAGGGATATTCCTGTATTTCCAACCATACTGTCCGGGGCCACCGATTCACGCTACATGACCGGATTGGGCGGGCAGATATACCTCTTCCAGCCCATCCGCTTTGAATCCCCGGAGGATGACCTTACGCACAAGATAAATGAAAGGGTACGCGTAGAGGACTTGCCTGCGATGGTGGCGTTCATGATTCGGCTCATCCGCCTTTGGGACGGGGCTGAAATGAAAAGAGATGCGGTTCGATAATCCCGGCATCCAGTCAGGCGCGGGCCATCCGGTTCTTTATGAACCTGCCAGCCGGTGGTCCGCAGTACGCTCCTTCCCGCAACGTGATTTTGCCGTTGACTATAACGTCTCGTACTCCACGGCTTAATTGTCGCGGATTGATGTAGTCAGCAAAATCCTGCATATCCTCCAGCTTGCACACTACGATGTCAGCGGCGTAACCGGGTTTCAAAGAACCCCGTTCCTGATCCAGGTTGAGCTGCCGGGCCGGTAATGATGTTACCCGGCGCACAGCTTCTTCTGGGCTCACGCTTTTATTGCCAAACACAAAACGGTTGAAAAAACGGGTAAAGCTGCCGTACGAGCGCGGGTGGGGCATTTCAGTGCTACCCGGATCGGGTGCGGTGCTCCCTGAATCGGAACCAACGGAGACCCAGGGAAGATCCATCACCCTGCCCATGTTGTCCTCGTCAGTATGAAAGTAGATGGCCTGCACGTCAGCACCGTTGAGAAGGATTAGGTCCAGGATCGCCTCTTCCGGGCTTACATTCAGTATGCCCGCGATTTCTGTAAGCCGTTTTCCCTGCAGGTGCGCTCCGGCCGGGGTTTTCATGCCGGTAACCAGGATTCCTTCAGCGCCGCCCGCTTCCTGGTAAAAATTTTCCCAGGCACAGTCCTTGCTCCGTATCTCTGCCATAATCTGACTACGCGTTTTCTGATCGCGGAGGCTGGCCAGCCATTGTTCGTTCCCCTCCGCTTTCCAGGCAGGGTTCATTACCGCTGACAACCCTGTGCTTCCTGCGTTATAGGGGTAGGCGCAAGCGCTCATGTCCAGACCTTCGTTACGGGCTTTTTCCAGCAGGCGGATTGCTGCTTCCTGCAGGTGATGGTTTCTTTTACCTTGTACCTTGAAATGGTATACCATCGACCGAACGCCTGATTCCCTCGTTATACGTACATGCTCTTCAAGCGCGCCCAGTATCGCGGCAGATTCGCTGCGCACATGGGCCGCGTACAGGCCCCCGTACTTTGCCGTCACTTTTGCCATCTCTGTCAGGTCATCGGTCGTATAGAGATTCTCGGGCTCGTAGACCAGGGCGGTTCCCAGACCCAGGGCTCCATCCCGCAACGTTTCCTCGAGCAGGCGGCAAATCTCCTTGCGCTCGGCAGGAGTGGCGACACGGTTCTGCAAACCCATCGCGTGGTAGCGTAGCGTAGCAGCACCGGCCAGTGAACCCACATTCACCGCGGTGCCCTTCTGCTCCAGAAGTGTCAGGAAATCCCCAAGGCTTGACCAGGGAATTGCAGGTACTCCCATGGTATGCTGCAGGTACTGCTTCATCGCATCATTCAGCGGACCTTCAGACCATCCTTCGCCGAACACCTCGAAGGTGACGCCCTGGGTCAGGTCGCTGAGGCAGCGGGGATCCGCAAGGATGTCCTGCGCGGCCCAGCTGTGAATATTTATGAACCCTGGCGTAAGATCCATACCACGGGCATCCACTTCCAGCACGCCCTCAAAAGGCAGGGCGGTACCGAGTTCCAGTATGGTATCGCCCTCTATTGCAATATCTCCGACAAAAGGTTTGGTTCCGCTACCATCGAATATTCTTCCGCCACGGATCATCAAGTCAACTTTTTTCTGCGTCATCGTGATTCTTCCATGAACTCAATGATCCTGCGGCCTGCTTCAAGCAGTTTTTCCGTTGCTGCCGCGTACGAGATGCGGACGAATCCTTCTCCATCCGGACCGAATGCCGTACCTGGAACCAGGCACACTTTTTTTTCTTTTAAAAGCCGCAGGGCAAATTCCTGGCTTGAGAGACCCGAATCCGAAATATTCAGGAACAGATAAAATGCGCCCTGGGGGGGAATGAATGAGAGCTGCGAACATTCCCTCAGCTGGGCGGTCAGTATCTGCCTCCGTTCACTGAAGGTGCGTACAAGGTCGGCGGTGCATTCTCCTTCGCGTTCAAGCGCTGTCAGCGCCGCCTCCTGCGACAGGGCATGGTTGCACGAGGTCACGTCTTCCTGCAGCTTCACCATGCCGGAGATGATCTCCTGTCTGGCAAAGGTATACCCTATGCGCCAGCCGGTCATCGCAAAGGCTTTGGAGAAACTGTTTACCGTGATTGTCCTTTCAAACATGCCTGGCAGCGCAGCTATCGTATGGTGACGGTTTTCATCCCATACCATGTGCTTGTACACCTCGTCGCTGAGCACCAGAAAGTCGTGGCTCCTTGCCAATTCGGCGATGCCCTCAAGGGTTTGCAGCGAGCAGACGGCGCCGGTAGGATTGGCGGGAGAATTGATCATGATGAGTTTTGTCCGTGGCGTTATCCGCTTTTCGACATCCTCGATCCGGGGAGTAAATCCGTCTTCCTTCCGCATCGGCACCCTGACCACCCGTCCGCCCGCCAGTTCTATCTGGCCTTCATAATTGGTCCAGCCGGGGCTGGGGAGCAGCACCTCGTCGCCAGGATTCAATACCGTGCGCAAACCGATATATAAACTTGACATTCCACCCACGGTAACGATGATCTGGCTTTCCGGATCAAGGCTAAGACCCGACTCACGGTGAATCGTGGCAGCGATCCGCCTGCGCAGTTCCAGGGTGCCCGCATTGGCCGTGTAGTGGGTCTTGCCCTCTGCCATGGCGCGTACCGCTGCCTGCATGATGGGTTCTGGCGTGATGAAATCCGGTTCACCCAAAGCAAGGTTTATTACGCCTTCCATCGAGCTGGCCAGATTGAACATTGCCCGGATTCCCGATGGCTGTAGCTGCTGCACCGTCCTTGAAACAAGATCTTTCATGGTCTTCTCCTCCTGAAATAATCAAGTAGCGGTTCCAGCTCAATTTGCCCCCCGGTTGCAATGCAAGGGTCTCCCCGCATGAAAAATGACTTTTCACCGGAATCTCCCAGGCTCGTGACCACCCATTCTGCCTTCTGTAAATCTTCATCCTTGGTATAGCCATTCACGGTAGCGATGACTGACAGGCCCGCTGCCGTGGCGGCTTCCACCCCAACCCGCGAATCTTCAAAAACCAGACCTTCTTCCGGACGTATTCTGGCCTTGTCCAGAGCTTTCAGATAAATTTCTGGATCCGGTTTTTTTCTGGAAACACAGTCGCCGGCCAGAAGGAAGTCCAGCCGAATATGTCCAAGCAGGTTTTCCCTGATCGCGTTGGCCGCTTCTTCCGTCGAGGTGGTACAGATTCCCAGTACAAGACCCAGCTGATTGACTTGCCGCATGATTCTATCAATCCCTGGCCTGAGGGGGATGCGCCGTTCCCTGATACGCCTGATGAACAGACCGGTTTTGTACAGATGCATTTCCTGCACGAGAGCCTGCACTTTCTCATCAGGATCATCGGTGTACAGCTTGTGCTTGCGGATGTCATGGAGCATCCGTTCCTTGCCACCCCCGATCTGCAGCATGGTGTGGTAATAATCTTCCGACCACTGCAGGGGCACACCGAAATGCTTGAAGGTTTCATTGAAAGCTACCCGGTGACCATCCCGTTCCGTATCCGCGATCACTCCGTCCTGATCAAAAAACAGCGCTTTGATTTCAGCCATCGGCCCTCTCCTCGTTCAGGAGGGCCAGCATGGCAGCCCCCTTCAGGGATGATTCCTCCGCGTAGGTATAGTCGTAGTTTCCCAGCCACCGGCTGCGCGCTTTTTGCAGCTCCCCTATGCTCGCTCCCCTGCCGGTTGTTATAAGATTTTTATCCAGATGCATGCTCTGGCCTACCAAATCAAGATGGCTCTTCAGGTAGGTGAAATTGCCTTTGAGCAAGGCAAGAAACATATCCTCCCTGGTAACTGAAAGATCGAGTCTGTCAAAAGTGGCGTAGCAGGGCTCCAGGCTGTAGCGTGAGCCTTGCAGGAAAGGCGTATACACCGGCATCTGGCGTTCTATGGAATCCTTGTCGGGCTTCAGTTCAAAATCACTCATCACCCGGGGAATGTATTGCGTATAAAATTCCCGGCTGTCCATCTCGCGGCAGAAATTATTGTGGAACCATTCGTATGATTTACCCCCGGTATTCAGGACAAAGAGGGTGATCCAGGTATCAGGTACAACATGGCAGCGTATATTGTAATGGGGGGACCCCCGGGGTTCATCCAGGCACACGGACAGAATTTCGCAGGTACCGCATATATTGAGCATCTGCCCCGGTCTGGTCAGGCCGGCGCTGTAGGCTGCCAGCACCGCGTCATTGCCTCCGCAAAGTACCTTCGTTCCCGGTTTGATTCCCAGTTCGTCAGCTGCTGTCCGGCTTACCCGGCCGGCGCACTCATGGGAATGCCGCAAGGTCGGAAGCTTTTCACCGGGGATGCCCGCGGCATCAAGGACAGGCTGCAGGTAGCTAAGGTCGTTTGCCCTGGAATTGTATAAGCCGCTTATTGAAATGGTGCTGGGGTCGATGACCCATTCCCCCGTCATTTTCTTGACAAGATACGTGTTGGTATGGCCGAATTTTGCCGTCTTTGCCCATATTTCAGGCTGATGCTTTTTTATCCACAGTATCGAGGCCAGTGAAGATCCACCGGATACCGGCAAGTTCAGCCCCTGTTCCAGAAATATTTCTTCACCCACGATGCGCCTTATCTCCGCCGCCTCCTCCCGCGAACGCTGGTCAAAGAAAAGGATAGCCGGGCCGAGTGGATTGCCCTCTTTGTCCATCGGGGTCAGGCCTGGTGTGGTCACCGAGAAACTGACCACCTCCACCTTTTGCAGCGTATCGCCAAAACCCCTGCAGAGCGATTTGAGCGTCTGCCACCAAATTTCAGGCTGGATGTCAGCCATCCCGCCCTGGATTCGAACTTCATACGCAGCCTGGGCCTCGGCAACGCAACGCATTTCCCCGTCAAAGAGGCCGATCTTCATGGCGGTGGTTCCCGCGTCTACCGCCAGAACCATGCTCCCTCTCATCGTTTTTCCCCCAAAAAGCCGTTTTCTTCAAGGCAGCGGCGTATCCCTTCAATCCTTTCCGCGCCCAGTGCTTTCAGGGGCAGCCTAGGGGCCCCGCCTTTGAAGCCGCATAATTCCATAGCCGCCTTGACCCCAGCCACGCCGTAGGAGCCTGAAACTCCACGGTTCACCGCAAGAATGCGATGGTGGAGACCCTGCCCTTCGGGGCTGTCCCCTCTGGTACCCATGCGCCATAAGGAAGCCGCAGCGTCGGGTAGATAATTTGCGGGGGAAATCGTTCCTCCCTCCAGGCCGGAGCAAAGTGCGGGGTACAGGAATTCCGCTGATCCTGGCATTACGGCGAATCCCCGTGCGTGGAGCTGCCTGAAAGGGAAGAAGCCTTCGGGCGAGCTGTCTTTCATCCCGGCAATATTGGGGTGACCTTTCAGTTCATTTATCAAGGCTGGCGTCAGGGCGATGCCATTGAAACCAGGAGCATTGTAAAGAAGGATCGGCGCGCTCGCCTC
>JFJP01005940.1_pt1 | contig 11291 bp, 3 predicted proteins | sample 431651 | NCBI WGS metagenome assembly JFJP01 (sample SAMN02602958, study PRJNA72255) | Microbial mat metagenome, whole genome shotgun sequencing project. | biome: fresh water; feature: sink hole; material: water; isolation source: purple microbial (photo- and chemosynthetic) mats found in... | reverse complement strand
CCTGCTGATTCCACTGGATCACTCAATTACCGAAGACTTCTCCATAACGGATCGAGAAGAGCTTTACTCACGCTCGCTGCACTTCGTCTTCAACAGCCTACAGATTGACAAGGTCAAGTGGTATCAATCTGGCTGGTTTAAGATCTTTATCCAAATCGTCGGCATCGTACTGACCGTCATGACATTGGGCGCAGACGGAGGCTTTTTCGCCACATTAGCAGCCGGAGGTGCTGCGGCCTTGACAGCGGTGGTCACCGCCTTGATTGTGAATTACCTTGTCGGGTTGGTCATCTCCTATGCGTTGAAGCTATTTGTCAAACTGGTAGGCGCCGAGTTGGCATTCCTGATTGCAATCGTTGCAGCATTGGCCGGCGCATATAAGATCCTGATGAATGGTGGATTGCAAGGAGCACCGTGGGCCAAGGAGTTGCTACAGCTGAGCACCGGCCTGACTGGTGCAGTTAGTAGCAATATGCAGGAGAAGTTTGGCGATTTGCTGGCCGACTACGAGTCGTTCAATCTCTTCAAGACCGCTGAGGAAAAGAAACTCGAAGAGGCCAATAAGCTGTTGGAATTCAAGAATCACTTGAACCCCTTTGTAATCTTTGGTGAATCACCAAATGACTTCTACAATAGAACTGTTCACGTCAGCAATCCTGGTGTGATGTCAATTGGCGCAATTTCTTCGTATGTGGACATCGCCCTTACCCTTCCAAAGTTGGACGAATCGATCGGAGCAAACACATGACATTTCAATATCAAGCGCCTGGGCAGCTACCCACCAATATGCGACCAGCGCCTGGCCCTTTCGACAACATGGGTAGTTGGGGCCAGATGGGTTCCGGTACTTATGGCGTTCCTGTACAAGCACCAGAGATGTACTCCCAGCCTCAAATGCCTGCGAACATTCTTGGCAAGCCACTGACGCTTCCTCAAATTGGGTCACAGAGTGTGCCTGGCATGGGCGGGCAGAGTCCTGGCTTTCTTGATGGTGTCGGTAGCTGGTTCAAGGACAGCGGCTTTCTTGGTTCAACTGACGCCAATGGGGTGAAGACCGATGGATGGGGTGGCATGGCACTGAGTGCTGCGGGTGGTTTGGCTTCCGCCTTCATGGGCATGAAGCAGTACGGGCTGGCCAAGGACACCCTGGCCGAGAACAAGAAGCAATTCGGCTTGAACTACGAAGCACAGAAAACCACGACCAACGCCTCGTTGGAAGATCGCCAGCGAGCTCGGGTAGCCTCCAACAGCGGTGCTTACCAGTCGGTAGGTGACTACATGGCTAAAAACGGGATCCAGTAGTAGGCATCTACTGGTGCTTGAGGTGGTATAAGCAAGCCCTCTTAACGCACCAGGGGTACAGCATGTGGACAGTTCGAACAGCGATACTGGGTATTGCTTTTGGTTTGGTAGGTTGTGCGGCTACGCCTAAACCAGTACTAGCGGACATAGACTACAAGTCAGTAGGGGCTAGCTTGGTAGGTGGTAAAAAATGTGCGATAGCTGGGCATATTGATGCAGAGACAGCATCCTTGTCATACAGGTACACCATGACCAAGCTTCAAACTTTTTCTTTTGACGCTGAAAAAGTAAGAAAGAACATGGCTTTGGCAGAGGGATACGCCGTAAGCAAAGAGTACTGTACTGATTTGGCGATCTCGGTAGCAACCATGAAACGCAATATCGAGATTCACAATCGAGCAGTAGACCAAGAGCGCGCTTCAAATCAGCAGATCAGAAATTCCATGCCAAAGCAAACCTACTGCAATAAGATAGGTAATCAGACTTTCTGCAATACTTTCTAAGCTAGAAACAGTTGGTCATTCAATAACAGGGAGTTAAACTCCCTGTTATTCATTTGAAAGGCCAACATGTCTTCACCAATTACCTGGCGCACCATACAGCAACCTACCGGTGCGAGTGAAGCTGCTGGTTTGATGGCAGGTGCCCAGCGCTCCATTGCTGGTGGCTTTGATGCGTTCAACGACATCATCAAAAAGCAGGAAGCCACTGCTGCTTCTAATGTAGGTGTAGAGAGTGAGATTCAGAAGCAGGACTTCATGGACTTATTGTCTCAAGCACGTACACCAGAAGAACTTGCTGCACTACAACCCCAAATAGAAATGGCACGATCAGCTTTGAACGTGGCCAATCGTGCATCGACCCGGGGCGCTGAAGATGTACGAAGTGCTGCACTGATGCAGCAGACCACCGCACGCAACAATTTTGACGATGCTATCTTGGCTAGGACTCGGGCACCCTTGATTGCACAAGCCAACGAGTTCATTGCCAAAAACGACCAGGCAGGGTTGAAAGCCTTCTTGGACGCGAATGACTTGGGCGATGAATCGGTGTTTCTGAACAAAGCCTACGATACTTCCAGGGTTCGCAAAACCAACGCATACGCTGATGCTCTGGCGCCGGGTGCGAACGAAGCGGCATTGGCTGCTCAGCGGTTGCAACAACAGCTGCGTCCTCAGCTTGAATCTAATGCCCGTGGAGCTGCGGTTCTGACTGGCCGTACCCAGACTGAGCAGGGTCGCGTGCTCGATACGGCAGCTGAAGATCGTCTTATCGACCAGCTAACTTTTGAAACTGCACAGGCTCGCTCTGTTGCATTACAAGCTGACAAGATGAAGCTTGGTGGCTTGGCCACGAAGCTTGGCCTGCCAGTGGATAGTTCAGGTGCTCCGCAGATCTCGGCCATGAAAGAAAGTGATCTGCAGCGTCTGGATGCTGAAGCGGCTAAGCAAGGGTTGATTCCATCCAGCCAGCTGTACACCGGGGATACGCAGAGTGCCAACCAATTCTTCTCAGCCCTTGGTTTGGACTCTCGTATCAGCCCTACGGCATTGGCCCGCAGGAAGGGCAGCATCATGACCGCGTTTGACACCAGTGGTCAGAACACTCAAGTGGGTAATGATGCAGCACTGACCAAGCTCAAAGAAGCTGTGGCACAGGTCGATCAGAAGGAACGTGACGCTGGTAACTGGTACGCACCAGGATCTGCGACTGCAATGACTTCTTACGAAGAACTGCGCGACCACGTGAGTAAGTCTTTCCCGGAAGACATCAAGGAAGACATCCCGGATATGCAGACCTTGATGTACAAGCTGGCCACTGAAGGGCTGGATCTTGGAAATGGCAAGAAATTGATGCCATCCAAGAAGGACATCCTTGCTGCAATTGATTCGACCATGGGTGATTACAACCTGTTGAACAAGAGCCGGTCCAAAGATGTGGAGGCATTCCTGAAGAAAACTCTGAATACAAGTCGCGTGACGGAGTTGACTCAGCAAGCTGAGGCGAGCAAGAAAGCCAATCGAACTCTTGCAGTTCGTGAGTTACTCAACGCACCGGCACCGGCCAAGAAGTAATCTCTTTGGTTCAGTTGAAGGGGAGAGCGATTTAATTCGCTTTCCCCTTTATCATTGCGGCAACCGAATTAAAGGATTTGCTGCATGGCCACGAATTATCAAGACTACTTTGCTGCCCGAATTGCAGGGGACCTGGCCGCAGGAAGCCATGTATTGGCTCAGGATTCAAAGTTTTTGGCATTGCAGGAAGCCAGCGAACGTAAGATTGCCGAGCTGGAGAAAATCAAGCAAGGTCAATTGGCAGATGAAGCCAGGATTGGTGGGAGTGTTTTTGATACCCGATCCTTCAGTGATGTTATGGGAGATGTGGGTGTCGTTGCATTGCGCGGTGCTGTTGGCTTGCCGGAAGCATTTGTTGGTCTGGCCGACATTCCCACTGGTGGGCGGGTGGGTAAATTCCTGGATGAAGAAGTTGGTTACCGACCGGGTGACGCCAAGGAAATCCTGAGCGATCTGTATTCCACTTCGCAGAAGCGAGCCAACCTCAATGTTGAGAAGGTTGATGGCTTTGGTGGAACCCTTGAAGCTGCGCTGGATAACCCAAGTGTCATCGCCACTGCGATTGGTGAGTCGATTCCGCAGATGCTGGGTGGGGCAGCTGCTGCCCGAAAGTTGCTGTCCGTTGGTGCCAAGGGTGTTGCTATTGCAGCGGGTGGCGTAGGCCCTGCTTTACCAGGTGTACTGGCTCGCACCGTGGGTGCGAAGCTGGCCCCAGTCCTGGCTGGTGCTGCAGGTGAAGGTATCTTGGGTGCTGGAGCTGCTGCTGCACAGATTCGTGGTGAAACAGAAGACGGTCTACTGACCGACAAGCAAGCACTCTCTGCTGTGGGTACCGGTGTGGTCACCGGCGCTTTCGGTGCCGCTGGTGGTCGTTTGGCTCAGAAGCTGGGCCTGCCAGACATCGACACGATGTTGGCCAGCGGTAACGGTGTGAGCACTGCCGGCTTCGTGAAAGCGGCACTGGGCTCTGGCATCACCGAGGGTGTGTTTGAAGAGATGCCTCAGTCTGCTCAAGAGCAGATGTGGCAGAACTATGCACTGGGCAAGCCCATCCTGGATGGCGTGGGCAAAGCCTCTGCCATGGGTCTGTTGACCGGTCTGGCCATGGGTGAAGTGGGTGGCGTGGGCAACTCCTTCGCCGGTGCACGCGAGCAAAAAGAGAAGGAAGTTGTCGAGGTCAAAGCTACCCAGTCTGATGCAATCAAGACGGGTGATGTCTCTGCACTGGTGGACCCAACCTCAAAATCATTCGCCCCGGACCAGGCAATCGCTGCCCTGTTCGGCAACAGCCAGCTGGCTACCACGACACCGGAAGCCAAGCAGGCCAACCTGGACAAGGCCGACAAGATCATCGCTGACCTGGCCATTCAGCGGGAAGACCTAGAGACCCTGCTCGATGTGGCCACCGGTGCTCGTACTGGCAAGTTGGCTCAAGAGCTGGCTCAGTACCAAGCCAAGCTGGCAGACCCTGCCAACGCTGCTCGGGCGCCACAACTGCAGGCCCTGATCGAGAACGCCCAAGCTGAGCTGGCCGATCCTGGCACGCCAGATCCCAAGGCGGCAAAGGCCTACGCGGCGCAGATCAAGAAGCTGGACAGCCAGATCGAGCTGGCCAAAACCAACCGGGAACAGTTGGGTGTGTTGGTTCAACCTGCCAACGACATTGCGGCTGACGTGGGCCTGGCTACCGCTGTGGTTGCTGATACTGATGTGGAAGGCCTGAGTAAATCCAAGGCTGCGGCAGAACGTGTGGTTGTACTGGCCATGGCAAGCCCTGAGCGTCTTTCGCCTGACGCTGCTACCCAGATGGCTGAGAACGCCAGCAACGGCTTGACGAGCCAGCAGCGTTCCTACCTACGTTCTTTCTCAGCTGCCCGGATAGCCGAGAACGCAGCCCGAGACCTGGACAAGGTATCGGCCGAGGTTTTCACTGGTTCCAAGGACAACAAGGGCATCGCCCAGTACCGCCGTGACATGGCTGCTGCTGTGGTCGCTGGTTCAAACAAGTCGGCCCAAAAGCAGTTGAGCGGAATCATCCAATTCTCGGACGGTCACCAGGACAAGGCCAAAGCTGCCACCGATGCCAAGGCCTTATTCGACACCGATGGTGTGAACCGTCGCCTGGAAAACAAGGGGGGCAAGTGGACCGTCGAGCAAGGCTTCTGGGAAAGCGATGAAGCCCGTGCCAAGAACGGCGGTTTGAACATCGGCAAAGGCGCCACCAAGCTGGTCGCTGCCACCGTGGCCGAAGCTCGTGCCTTGGATGCCGCCACTGCCGAGCTCCGCGCCGTCTTTGATTTGAAGTTCAACCCGACTGCTGGAGCATCCAATGTCAAGAACACGTCACAACAAAGTTCAGCTACGGTCAGTGGACAAGCAAGCCCTGCAGTACAAGCTACTGAAGAAGCACGGACCAGTGGAGAAGGCGTGGGAGTTGGTGCGACCACTGCCGCAGTCACAAGAAGTGCAGCTACAAAGCCGACTCCCGTAAAGAGTTCTGAAGAGAACTCCGTCTCTTCTGTGAAGACTGTAGATACTGAGAGTACTGAGTCCACTGAGAACACTGAATCAACTCAGTTGAATGAGGAAAACCAGTCTACTGAAGATAGCACAGAACTGGTCGAACCCAATCCAGAAGACCTGGCTGAGTCCGTAACAGATGTCAACCATGTGGGAGAAGAAGTCAAGGTGCTTGTACCAGAGCAGTCTGGAGCTCTGTCGGTATTCACCAAGCAGTCCCAGGAAGGGACTTCAGCTGGTTTTGAGCGCCACTTCGTTCAGAGTGCCGGGGCTGAGTCTTCCGCAACACTGCGCCCGTTGGTTGCTGTCAAGAATTTCCTGAGCCAGTTGTCCCCAGCCTCTGCCAAGAAGTACCTGAAGTCTGGTGAGTTGACTGACAAGCAGCGCGAGACGCTGAGCTTCTTCAAGTCGACTGCCATGGGCTGGGTGAAGAACATCACAGACAACCTGGCGATCAACAAGTCGCCTGAGTACGCATTCCAGAACCTGTCACAGCTTTTGTTTGAGCAGACTGAAGCAGGTGTGGATACAGATGAGAACGTGAAGTCCGCGATCAGCCTAGCTGTGTTCCATTACGTGGCTGCGGCTGGAAGCCGTGGACAGTTCAACGGCCCTGAAGAGATCAACCTGATCCTTGATCGTGATGAGAACACCAAGGTTTCCAAGGCTGAGATCAAAGCCCTGGCCGGTGTGGGCACGCGTCAAAACGTGGTGGTTGCTTCGTTGGGTCAAAGCATCGTGCAGGCTCTGGGTATCAAAGCCAAGAAGGATGCACCGCTTGAGATGCTGACCAAGCTGGAGAGTGCTCTGGGTGCACACGCCATGAAGCTGATGCTGGACCAGGGCATCTTGACTCGCACCACGATGACCGGCGTTGAGATGAAGGCGCTGACCAAGAACCCAAACACCGACACGAACGCAAAGTTTCAGTTCCTGGCTCTGAACCGGGATTCTGATGGCGCCCTCAACCCACTGGCTGAACAGATCCTTGAGGCGATCAAGGGCAGTCAGGGCGTGCTGGAGAAGATGTTCTCGGTTGAAGCTGGCATGAAAGAGCCCAGCTTTGAGCCGATTCCTTTCGTGCAAAAGAAGGCCAAGAACTCCACTCAAGATGTGCCACCGGTGCTGGCCAAGGTCATGGAGCATGAGAACTCTGTGGCCAGCTATGTGCGACTGGACGCTTTCAAGCTGATGGGTCAGCTAGATCGGGTGATCAGTCTGCAGATTGCAGGCGGTATTTCCGAGGGTGCTGATACTGCTCACAAAGCCAACCGGCTGGCGAACAAAGCCAAGAACGATGGACTCATGGGCGAGATTGACCGAGCCATGAGCTTCTTTGGTGGCATGTTCACTGATGGTTCGCCTGACCTGACCAAGCCGCTGTACTTCGAACACTCGGTCTGGAAGCAGAACCGGGTGGGTATTGCCACCAACGTGATCAACCCACAGACCAGCAAAGTGCACCGTCACATGCTGTTCCGCAAGTCGTGGGAGACCAAGGTGTCCCGTGCTGATGCTGCACAGATGGAGAACTTCCGACTGCGCGTGGCTGAAGGCATGGGCATCAAAACCGACAAGCAGAGCATGACCAGCGCACTGAGCAAGCTCGATGCCATGCTGAACAATCCGGTGATTGTTGAGGCCGTTAAGGTGCTGGTGAAGTCCATGACCCAGGACTCACTGACCGAAGCCGACCAGGAAGCACTGCTTGCCGGTGTGAAGGTTGGCGGTGAGAACATGCACTCACTGGATGCCTTGATGGCTTTGGCGCATCACGACGTGGCCGGCCCGGACGGTACCTTCACGGTGCAGATGATGGGTGAGGTTGATGGTGTGACCAACGGACCAATGCTGAGCCACTTGTTGATGGGTGCTGCATCAACGGTGAGTGACCTGTTCGACATGCTCAACCGGGGTGGCTTCTACCAGCAAGGGCAAGAAGACGCTCAGTACAACGTGTGGCGTTCAGGCAAGGGGCGTCTGGACCTGTACGAACAAACCGCCAAAAGCATGATGCAGGGCGTTCAGTCCAGGATGCTGTCGGAGCCGGCTTTGGAAGGTGTGATGGAAGCGCTGTACAGCTTCACCGGCAAGCTGGAAGCTGAGGGCTCTGTGACTTCCAAGGGTCGCAAGATCGTGAAGACGCCACTCACCGCTATGGTGTTTGGTTCGTCTACCAAGAAGGCTGTGGACAGCATGGCCGAGACGTTTGTCGAGCAGGTGTATGAGAGCATCGAGACGTTGGCAGTAGAGGGCGGTAACCCGAAGACGCTCATCGAAGCCATCAACGCTTTGATGGATTTCGGCGGTGGCCCTCGCCTGCCCACTTCGTTGTCAACCGCTGAGCTGATGGAGCGTGAGTTCAACCCAGCCGAGATGGTCGCATTGAAGAAGGCATTCACCGAGACGCTGGGCCAGTCGGTGAAAGAGGCGTTGGAAAACGACTTCGCCATGTTCATCAATCAGCGTCGCGTGTTCAACGAGACGGCGCAGATGGCCTTCGAGATCTACAACAGCACCTACCAGGCGCTGCGTGATCAGAAGATCGAAGAGCTGATGGAAGCTGAAGCCAAAGAGGCTGGCACCGGTATGCCTTTTGCATTGGTCAAGGGCAAGCGCATCGCGCGCCTGGATCTGACCGCACAGCAAGACGGCGAGATTCGCCAGCGCCTGAAGGCCATGGCCCCAGTGCTGCATACCGCCATGTCCAAGGAAAGCAATGCACTGTCGTCTGGCTTGTACCTCTCCAAGAGTGGCAAGAAGCTGAGCCAGGATGCTGCTTATCAAAGTGACGTGAAGTTTGGTACGGTGTTTGGTGACACCGGTGCCGCTGGTACCAAGGTCAACAGCTACACCCGAGAAGAGAGCAACCCTGGTGTTGCTGCTTTGGTGATGTCCACGCACAGTGCTGACAGTGCTGTGATGCACGGATCGATCGGTGACACCGAAGTGCTAAACGTCCACGACGCCAAGGGTGTTGGTCTGGCTGGTTTCAAACAAGCCGCACAAAGTTTGAACGAATCGACCTTCAAAGTCATGTTGAACTACTCGCCGGCCAGCGAGATGATGGGCACGCTGTCACGTACCCTGATGGGTCTGGCTGAGTTGGTTCAGGCTGGTGAGCTGCCACCTACAGTGGCCAAGAATTTGGCAGCAAGCATCAAGACTTTCGCAGCCAAGGACAAGGAGAATCCCCGTGACCCGGTGACCGTGCTACGTGAGCTGGTGGCCGATACCAAGGCCATGGCCAATCACGCGGATTCGATTCGCCTGGGCGCTTTGAGCCAGATGTCGGCCATTGACCAGTACGCACTGGAAGGCGGCAACTACACGGTCTCCGAGGCAGACCGCCAAGAAGCGGCAAACCGTTTGGCAGCACTGACCAAGGAATCCAATCCCAAGCTCATGGAAGCCGTGGCCCAGCTTGAAGCCTTTAGCCAGGCAGAGCTGACCGGGGAGGTGGTCGCCGGCTTGCCGGCAGACACCGATACGGTCGCTGACATCGAACAAGATCAACCGCTCAAGGACATGGCCATTGTCAAGGTCTCGGTGAACGAAGGCGCCCGTCTGCTGGAGCAGATGTCGATCGATCGTTCGTTGCCTGAGCCCATGCGTAACCAGATCGAAGAAGTGCTGGCTGCATTGCTCAAGGGAGCCAAAAGCGTCAAGGCAGCAATGCTGGACACGTTGTCGAGTGTTGATGCTGCTGCTTTGGCTCAGGCCATGGGCCAGCGGATCTCCAAGATCAAACCCGAGTTCTGGGGCCAGATTGGCGAGCCGACCGTTCAGTCCGATCCCGAGCTGGTGGCGTTCTTCGAGAACAACCCCAAGCCTCTGGCCGGCGAAGTGATCCAGTTTCTGCACAAGAAACTGAAGGCTCAAAAGCCCAGCATCCAGCGCGACTTCAACATCGAGCTGCTGGGTCAACTGTTCAAGACAGTGCCCAAGGATCTTCCAATTCAGTATGTGACGCCGCAGACGCCCGAGTCGTCTGTCGCTTTCGCTCCGCCGACCCGTGCTCGTGGCTACTACGCCAACAATGGCCAGGGCATCTTCATCATGTCCCCGGACTTCAAGCACTCCGGTGTTGGTGTCGAGGTGCTGATGCACGAACTGATTCATGCAGCTTTGGTCGCTGCTGTGCAGTACCCCACCGCACAAACCAAGGACCTGGTTGAAGAGCTGCATAACCTTCGCACCAAAGCCATCGACTTCGCCAATGCGAACGGTCTGCTGGGCAAGTATGTGAGTGCATTGGAGAACCTGGATGAGTTCTTGGCTTGGGGAATGACCAACCGTAAGTTCCAGCGCGAAGTGCTGAGCAAGGTCACCATGCAGTCCAAGACGAAGAAGAACACGCTGGTGAGTGGCATGAAAGAATTCATGCGTGTGATCACCGCGATTATGTTCCGTGGTTCGGACAAGTCCACCCAGGCCAAGACCGTCAACGGCATGTCTGTGTTGATGAGCAATGTCTCCGGTCTGTTTGCTGATGTGGCGACATCCGCCAAAGCTGCTGCTGAGTCTGCCAGGGTGCTGTCGATGGAGGCTGATCCGGTTGGCTTGCTCAACACCTACAGCACGCAGGATCTGTTTGAGGCTTTGGATGATGGTTCGGTGAGTTCTGGCTTCCAGGACCAGCTCAAGGGTTTATTGGGCGGTATCGTGCACAAGTTGCATGGAGCCTACGGTTCGCTGCACGCCGACCTGATGAAGAACCAGGCATTGACCCCGATGGATGTGTGGCTCAAGGCCCAAGCCACCGGTAAGGCGCCATTCGCTTCCAAGGCTTTGGTTTCTGGTTTCACCATCAGCGAGCAAGAGGCTTTTGTCATCGAGCAGGTGGAAGCCACGGTTCGTGCATCCCTGGATGGGAACGAGACTCAGACATCGATGGTCTATGCCGAGCTCTCCAAGCTCTTTATGGAAGTGCGTGCCAAGCTGAAGCCTGCCGACTTTGCGGCGGTGACCAATGGTGACGCGGCTGCAGCTCAAGAGCTTCATGATTTCGTGTTCGCGCTGAACAAGAGCAACGGCGACAAGATGGATCACCTATCGCGCTTTGCTGCGATGGGCTTGGCTCATGAGGGTTTCAACAAGCTGCTGGACCTGGCCACTGGCAAAGATCCAAGGAAGGCATCTAGTGCCAAGTCGATTGGCCAGCGCCTGCAGATCATGTTCGAGAACATCCTGTCTTACTTCACGACGCGCAAGACCGCGACGTTCTATGGCCAGAAGGGCAATCGCAAGCTGGCTCTTCTGGTGGATCAGCTGGTGGACATTGAAGCCAAGCGTCGAAACATTCTGGCAGCACCTGCCGATCGTTCCCTGACAGCAGGGACGGAGACCAAGGTACGGGAATCTTTGGAAGCACTTCGGGTCAAGGTAGGCAAC
>JFJP01040400.1_pt1 | contig 11292 bp, 9 predicted proteins | sample 431651 | NCBI WGS metagenome assembly JFJP01 (sample SAMN02602958, study PRJNA72255) | Microbial mat metagenome, whole genome shotgun sequencing project. | biome: fresh water; feature: sink hole; material: water; isolation source: purple microbial (photo- and chemosynthetic) mats found in... | reverse complement strand
AATCCCTGAAAAAGCAGTATTTCTCCAGGGATTTATCATGAAAACATCTTGATTTAGTTTGTTTCCAATATTTGAAACAATTCATCCAATTTTGGAGTGAGAATAATTTCTGTTCTTCGATTTTTTGCCCTTGCTTCCGGTGTTTTTGATCCATCAATTGGTTGGAACGGTCCACGCCCAGCAGCGGTAATGCGTCCAGGATCCATTTTTGAAGATTGCAGCAGGATTTTAACAATGGAGGTGGCGCGTTTGGTGCTTAAATCCCAGTTATCTTTAATATCACCGGTTCCTTTCATAGGCACATCGTCAGTATGGCCTTCAACCACAATGTTTATGTCCTTATTTTGTTCTAAAACTTTGGCAATTTGCTTTAAAGCGTCCTGTCCTTTAGGGTCAACATCCCATTTTCCGGATTTGAAGAGCAACTTTTCATCCATGGTTACATAAACTTTTCCATTTCGTTGCTGAATGGTTAATCCCTTGTTCTCAAAACCAAGCAATGCATTGGTAATTTTTGTTTTTAAAGCAAAAACAGCGGAATCTTTACTGTGGAGTATCTGTTCAAGTTCTAACAACCGTTTTCCTTGTTCTTCAAGTTCCTTTTGTTTCTGGTTTAAATCGGCGTCAAGGGCTAATAAAATAAGATCCCGCTCTTCAAGTTCTGTACTTTTAGCTTGTAATGATGTTTCTAATTTTCGGAGTTCATCTTCTTTCACCTGAAGGTCCGTTTTTGTAACTTGCAATTCAGCTAAAAGCTTACGGGTTTCTTCATCGCGACCTTTTTCAGTTTGGGTATTCGAATTTGATAAGTCGTCGTACATGGTTTTAAATACCTTGTATTGTTTTCGGTACAAATTGGCCGAATCCTTAATGCTGCTTTTCTCAATGGCCAACTTATCGAGCTTATTTTTAAGTTGTTCCAGCTCAGCTTCCATCTCCGTATTTTGAACGGTCAATGCTTCGTTGGTGCTTTTTAAGGAATCACGTTCACTTACAGTAGTTTGATTTTTTACTTGCAGTTCTTGAAATTGGCGGGTAGGAACGCATGAACTTATGATTCCTATTGTTAAAGCTATCAGGAAAAAGTTTTTTGTTGTTTGCATAGATTTTATATTTAGCATCCAAATATACAATTAATTCAAAAAAATAAAGATGCAGAAACTAAAATCGACGAAAATGAATTAAATCAATGAAACTTATTATTTTTATAACCTTTGAAGAAACCGAGTATCTTTGCTACTTATAATTAGGATTCAGTGGTTTTTAGGAATCCGAAAACAAAGAATAAAAAGGATGAGCAAGAACGAGAATAGAATACAAATACAGGATACCATTCCGCAACTGGAGGGGAAAATTGTCGGCAATCAAAGTTTAGACGGATCATTAAAGGTGGAAAGACAAACCATTGAATTAGGTTCCATAAGGACCTTTGATTTAGATTCCCTTAGAGTAGCAATAAAGAAAACAACACCAATTATTAAAACGGTACCAATGGTTCCGGCTAATGATACCATAGTGCATCCTGAATATAATGTTTTTAGTTGTAAGTTTGATTTTCCTCAGCAGAAGTCGTTGTTTGATAAGTTGTATTTTTCACCTTTTGAGCCGGTGGATCAAATCACCCGGAAGCCAACAGTTATTTCAGCATCAAAAACCCTTGATTCCTTGTACATAGTGAAAGAGGATCCATTGGTTCAAAAAATTGAGCGTTCAAAGCGGGAGAATTTTCAGAAAGGGTTTGGTTCATCTGATTGGATGGTTGGTGTTATTATTGTTTCTCTGATTTTATTTGGATGGTTGCGGTTTGGTTTTGGAAAGTTTGTGAATGCTGCCATACAAGCCTCCACTAGTTTTTTTGCAGCTCGTCGCATCAACGAGGAAGCCAACGTACTCCGCAACCGGGTATTCTTCTTTATAAATGTCCTGTTTTTTATCAACCTATCGCTTTTTATTGCCCAATGGATTAGTTTTAACGAGTATTCAATACCCTATTTGGAAGGAATTGGGTTATTTTTTGCAATTTTAGGAGGTGTTATGGGCATTTATTTATTAAAAAGTATGTTTTTGCAATTGCTTGACTTCTTTTTTTTAACAAAAGGCCTATTCATGTATTACAATAGTACCGTTTTTATATACAACCGTATGGTTGGCTTTTTTCTTTTACCAATTATATCCATAGTCCCGTTTATAAGCAGCCGCATTGCTTCAGGCATGTTTTTGGCTGGTTTTATTGTGGTGGGTTTGTTTTATTTATTGCGAATTTTTAGGGGATTGCAAATAGGATTTAAAAATAGGCTTTCAATATTCTATTTGATTTTATACCTTTGTGCACTTGAAATTTTACCTATTTTGGTTGTCTATAAACTGGTTGTATCCCAGCAATAAAGGACATCAAGCAGGTATGGTGTATAACGAAAAAGTATAAAAAATTGAAAATTAAGAGGATTCTAGTATCGCAACCAGAGCCAGAAACAGAGAAATCACCGTATTTCGATTTAGCTGAAAAGCATAATTTGAAAATAGATTTCAGACCGTTTATTCAGGTTGTACCGGTGGAAGCGAAAGTTTTCAGAAAAGATAGAATAAATATACTGGATCACACAGCGGTTGTTTTTACTGCCCGAACGGCTGTTGATCATTTCTTTAGAGTATGCGAAGAAATGCGTATAACTGTTCCTGACACCATGAAATATTTTTGTATTTCAGAAGCTACGGCATTTTATCTTCAAAAATATATTGTTTACCGTAAGCGTAAAATATTTTTTGGCAAAAACACTTTTGATGAATTACTTGAAATCTTAGATAAGCATAAGGAAGAGAATTTTCTGCTTCCCTTATCGGATAGACATAAGACAGAGATTCCGATGGGAATGGATAAAATTAATTTAAAATATTCCATCGCGATATTATATCAAACGGTTGCCAGCGACATGTCGGATTTAATTGATGTAAATTACGATATCCTTGTGTTTTTTAGTCCTTCCGGTATCAAATCGCTTTTTGAGAATTTTCCAACTTTTATTCAGGGGGAAATAAAAATTGCTGCTTTTGGACCTACTACCGCCCAAGCTGTAAAAGAGGCTAATTTGCGATTAGATATTCAAGCACCGTTACCTGAAGCTCCATCCATGACAATGGCATTGGATCAGTTCATTAAAAACGCAAATAAGAATTGTAAAAAATAAAAAACCGGCACCTTAAACGTGCCGGTTTTATTCCCATGGTAACTATTGAGCCAAATAAACCGAAACGTTTTACTTTTCGTAAACACGAAAGGCTCAAAAGTAATTTAACCATTGAATCACTTTTTTTACAGAACAGGGCTTTTCGAATTTATCCGTTTAAACTTGTTTGGTTGGCTACTGAACAGGATAAGTCATTTACTATAAAGGCGGGTTTCTCCGTATCAAAAAGAAATTTTCGCTCTGCAGTGGATCGTAACTTTATTAAGCGACGGATGCGGGAATGTATTCGGTTGAATAAAAATGAGATTTACGAAAAACTCGCTTCAAAAAACATCGAACTTTCCTTTATGCTTATTTATGTGGGAAATGAAGTGCTCAATTTTAAAGAGTTTGAGCTTAAAATAAAACAACTTTTAATTCGTTTAACGGAAAAAGTTAATGAATTTTAATCTTTTATTCCAACTAGTGTAACTTTTTACCCAAAATGTACAACCAATAATACAGATTCATCTATCATAAAACAATTCCAAGTATGAGAAGATTAAGTAAGAAAGTAAAAGTGCTGATAATAGCTGCAGTGACAGTTATAGCCGTAGGTTTTGTGACTTTTGATGAAGAAAACTTTCAGATTGCAAAGAACCTTGATATTTATTACACCTTGTTCCGGGAACTGAATTTGTATTATGTAGATGAGACAGATCCCGCTGAATTAGTAAAGAACAGTATTGATAAGATGTTAAATGATTTAGATCCCTACACGGTTTATATACCGGAATCGCAAATGGAGGATTATAAATTTATGACTACCGGACAATATGGAGGAATTGGTGCGTTGATAAGGCGAAGTGGTGATTTTGTTATTATTACTGAACCATATGAAGGATTTCCAGCTTTTAAAGCAGGTTTAAAAGCGGGAGATAAAATTGTAGAAATTGATGGAAAAACAGTTAAAGGAAGAGGCTCGGAAGATATTAGCGAATTATTAAAAGGAGAACCCAATACCGAAATAAAACTTGGTGTTGAAAGACCTGGAAGCACAAAAATAATTGAAAAGATAGTAATCAGGGAAAAAATCAAAATTAATAGCATTGCCTATTCAGGAATGTTGAACGACTCTATTGGTTACATCCGCCTTTCAAGTTTTACTGAGAATTGCAGCAAAGAGGTAAAAACAGCTTTTCAGGGATTACAAAAAAAGAACCAATTAAAATACTTAATCTTTGATTTAAGAAATAACCCCGGCGGATTGCTGATGGAAGCCGTTGCGGTTTCGAATCTTTTTATTCCAAAAGGACAAGAAATAGTTAGTACTAAAGGAAAGGTAAAACAGTGGAATAGAGCTTACAATGCAATGGATGATGCATTGGATTTGAAAATTCCAATTGCTGTTTTGGTGAACAGTGGTTCAGCCTCTGCCTCTGAGATTGTTTCCGGAGTAATTCAAGATCTGGATAGGGGAGTAATAATTGGCACTCGTACCTTTGGAAAAGGGTTGGTGCAAACTACCCGCGATTTGAGTTATAATTCTAAACTGAAACTTACTACAGCCAAATATTATATCCCGAGTGGACGCTGCATTCAGGCATTGGATTATAGTCATCGAAACGAGGATGGCAGCGTAGGCCATATTCCCGATTCATTAATTACGGAATTTAAAACCAAGGGAGGTCGTTCTGTATATGATGGCGGGGGTGTTATGCCCGATATTAAAGTGGAACCTCAAATTTTAAGTAAAATTTCAATCAGCCTCTATACAAAAAACCTGATTTTTGATTTTGCTACAGAGTATCAGCAAAAACATGATACCATACCTTCGGTTGAAAACTTTAATCTGGATGATGCTATTTATGAGGATTTTGTGAAATTTTTAGCAAATAAAGAATTCGATTATACCTTGGAAAGTGAGCAGGCAATTACAGACTTGGAAGAAATAATTAAAAAAGAAAAATATGAGTCGGAAGTAGCTACTGAATTAGCTCAGTTACGGAGTAAATTAGCCCATGACAAAAACAAAGATTTGAAACTTTTTAAACAAGAAATCATTGATTTATTGCGTGAAGAAATTGTTAGCCGTTACTATTATCAAACAGGTAGGGCAAAAGCAAATTTAATTCATGACCCGGTATTAGCAAAAGCTATTGAAGTAGTTGCAAATAAAGAAATTTACGATAGCATTTTAAAGCCTGCAACCAAACAGTAAAACAGAAATAATACTTAAAAAAAGCCAGAATTTCAGTATATTTGATTTTCTGGCTTTTTTAATAGAAGTAACGCGGCAGTAAATTCAAACTGGAAATTAAATGATCAAAAAACAAAAACCGATTCTTTCCATTGTTCCTGCACCATTAATACCTCCCGTATCAGGTGGTCAAAAGCACACGTATGGCATGCTTGATGCCCTTGGTAAAGAAATTGACGTAATTAGCATTACAGATACCCATTCCTCCACTATGGGTCACTCTTTTCAACTGTTGCCACTGATTGAACACAAAGTGAAAAAATACCTTTCGTTTGCGAATTATAAGCTAATTCTTAAAATGACAAAACAGCTAGCACCTTCGGCTATTTTGTTGGAGCAGCCTTATATGGGATGGATGATTTATATTATTTCAAAAAAAACAAAAATACCGTACTTTATACATGCTCATAACATTGAGTTTTTGCGATTTAAAAGCTTGGGTAACTGGTGGTGGCCTCTGCTATTTTTATGGGAAAAGTTTGCTTTGACCCATGCAAAAGGGGTTTTTTTTATTTCCGAAGAAGATCATCGGTTAGCCTTACATCATTTTAAACTGACGCCCGAAAAGTGCCACGTTTCCCCATATGGAGTTCCACAAAAAAGTCCAATGCCAACCTCTTCTCAATTGGTGGCTGAAGTCAGGGCTCGGCATAATATATCAAAAGAAGATAAGGTTTTTATGTTTTTCGGAGTTTTAAAGTATCTGCCAAATATTGCAGCTCTTGAAATTATTATTAGTGAAATTAGGCCCCGGTTGAAGGAAAAATTAAAAAAGGGATATAAAATACTCATTTGTGGGGGAGGTCTTTCTGATGAATATATTAGCGAACTTAAAAAATTGGAAGACGACCAGATTGTATATGCCGGTTTTGTTCATGAAATTGATGAATACACTCAAAGTGCCGATGTAATTATAAATCCCATTTTAAGTGGAGGGGGTGTAAAAACTAAAGTGATTGAAGCATTAAGTTATAATAAGCCCGTGGTTTCTACTGCCACTGGAGCTTTGGGCATTGATATATCTGTTTGTGGCAACTTGTTACAAGTTGTTCCCGACAACGATTGGGATTTATTTGTGGACAAAATGATAACCCTTTTGGATGAAAAAGAACCAATTTCACCCTCTTTTTTTAATAAATACAGTTGGGAAGCTATTGCCAAAGACATTAAAAGGATTATGCAGGGATAACTAATTCAAAAAGGTAAGTCTTGGAATAATTGCAATACAAAGTACTGTTTATCTATTTGCCAATTTGAGAAATTGATAATTTGCCCGATGCCTTGTTCATTATATTTCACGAACCATAAAAACATTCAATAAATTAAAATATTTTTGCTGAATTGAAGTTTAATACATATAAAAAGTAAGTATTGCAACCAGTTAATATAAAATCATACCGGGCTATTTTCCTTATAGCGTTAATTTTGTTCACAGGTTCTTGTTCTACCAAGAAGAATACTGGGGTTACCCGAACGTATCATAATGTAACATCCTATTATAATGTTTACTATAATGGAAAGGAAGCATTTAAGGATGGCGTTAAGAAGATAAATACTAACTATAAGGATAACTATTCACTGATTTTACCCGTTTTCACATTTAGTAGTAATGATGCAGTTCGCGAGGCCTTTGGCGATATGAACCGAACTATTGAAAAGTGCTCAAAATGTGTAAGGAAACATTCCATAACGGTAAAGCCCAAACGCAAAGAGGGGAAGAAGCAAGACAAAACTTCAAAGGAGTTTTATGAACAAACGGAATTTGTAAATTGGATTGATGATGCCTATTTATTGATTGGCAAAGCACAATTTTATAAGCATGATTTTTATGCAGGAATAGAAACGTTTAGTTTTATTGTTCGGGAATACTCTGACCCTGAAATTAAATTTGAAGCCTATCTATGGCTGGGTCGGACCTATGTTGAAATGGGGAAATTCGATAAAGCCTTAGAATTTTTAACCAAATTAGAAACTGAAAAGAATGCTTTGCCGGAGTCGTTGGTAGGTCCTCTGGCGATTACTCAAGCTGATATTCAAATTCGTCAGAAACAATATGAATCAGCAATTCCTTTTATGATAACTGGAGTGGCAAACACAAAGAATAAAAAGGAAAGGATACGATATTTATATATACTGGCTCAGCTATATCAAAAAATAGAGGAAAGGGGCAAAGCTTTTGACGCGTATGGAAAAGTAATCGATTTAAATCCGAATTACGAAATGACCTTCAATGCCCGAATAAACAGAGCAAGTATTTTTAATGCCGCATCGGAAGATAGCAAGCCATTGCAAAAGGAACTTATTAAAATGCTGAAAGACGATAAAAACATCGATTTTCGGGATCAGATATATTATGCATTGGGCAATATTGCATTAAATGAATCGGATGAGGAAATTGCCATTAAATACTTTTTGCTATCTGCACATTTAAGTACGTTGAATCCCAATCAAAAAGCTCTTTCGTATTTATCAGCAGCCGATATATTTTTTGATAGGCCTGATTATAGAAATTCCCAAGCATTTTATGATAGCGCTGTTTCTATTTTAACTCCTGAATATCCTGATTATGTTTCATTGAAAAATAAGAGCCAGAACTTAAATGAATTGGTTAAAAACTTAGTAATAATTGAGCGGGAAGACAGTTTGCAGCGAATTGCCGGTTTATCGGATAATGAGAGGAATGCGGTTATTGATAAAATTATTGCTCAGCTATTGGAAGATGAAAAAAAGGAAAAAGAACTAGCAGCACTGCAACAGCAGGATATGGTTTACCTTCAGCAGCAAGGAAACGAAAATGCCAATCAAGAAGGGAATTGGTATTTTTATAATCCTGGCATGTTGGGCATGGGAATGCAAGAATTTAAGAAAAAATGGGGTGATCGCAAACTGGAAGATAATTGGCGCAGAAAAAATAAAAGTGTAGTTAGTTTTGAAGATATTAGTTCGGAAGGTGAAAAAAGTGCCGATACCACAAAGAATATTTTTAGTACTAAAAGCCGGGATTATTATTTGGTTGATTTACCACTGAATGACTCCTTGCTTCTTGAATCAAAGCATAAAATTGAGAAGGCTTATTTTGATATGGCTTCAATTTATAAAGATCGATTTAACGATTTGCAGTTAAGTATCGAAGGGTTTCAAAAACTATTGACCCGTTTTCCGGAGACTGAGTATCGTTTATCGACCTATTATAATTTGTACAAGCTGTATGCCCTTACTAAAAACTTTACCTTAGCTGAGGAATACAAAGCCAAAATAATGAATGAATATCCGCAAAGTGAATATGCCAAAGTATTGGGTAATCCTGATTATTTCAAAGAACTGGAAAAAATCGACAATCAGGTTAAATTTATGTATCAGGCAACTTACAAATATTTTATAGCAAACAACTGCGATGAAGTGAACCGTACCTATCAATTTGTTGATTCCGCTTATAACCAGAGCACGTTGTTACCTAAATTTGCCATTCTTAGTGCTTTATGTAAAGGTCACAATGGAGATACTTTGGCGTTGAAGGAAAGTTTAGGAAAGTTCAAAGAGCGGTTTCCTGATAGCGAAGAGGTAAATTACGCCAATGAAGTGTTAGCTGCCCTTGAAAGAAAACCTCGTGAATTGGAGCTGGCGGACATTAAAAAAGATGAATTTGGTGGAGAGTTATCAAAAGAAATTATTGACTCTATTGATTTGGCCATTTTTACATTGAACCCACAACAGGTGCACTACTATTTGTTAGTTGTTGCCAATCAAAAAACCGATGCAAAAAGAGTTCAATTCAACCTTACCAATTTTAATCTCGATTATTATAGTTTTCTGGAATTTGAAGTGGCCAGTGAGTTGCTTTCGGCAGATTATACTTGTATTGTAGTTAAAAAATTTAAAAACCAAAGCATGGCTAAAAATTACTTTGAAGGAGTAATAATTGCCGGTGAAGTGCTGCAAGAACTTACTGAAGATAGCTACCGTGATTTTATTATTTCAGCCGAAAATTATGCCACCTTTCTTAAAGATAAGAACCTGCTTACCTATCAGAAATTCTTTAATCAAAATTATATAAATCAGTAATTATTGAATACATCGCTACTCATTTTTGTAATTTAGCGTTAAGCAAAGCAATAAACAATTTTTATTAGCCTGAGCGCAATATTGCATTCATCAAACAGGTTTATTTTAAAATACTAATGGTATGAAAGACGTAACTATTCTATGGGTTGACGACGAGATTGATTTGTTAAAGCCGCACATAATATTTCTGGAATCGAAGGAATATCAAGTAGAAACTGCCAACAATGGGACTGATGCGATTGAAATGGTAAAGGAAAAACCCTACGACTTAATTTTTTTGGATGAGAACATGCCTGGATTAAGTGGATTAGAAACTTTATCGAAAATTAAGGACATAAGACCTTCTATACCGGTTATAATGATAACCAAAAGTGAAGAGGAATTCATTATGGATGAGGCTATTGGTTCTAAAATTGCCGATTACTTGATAAAACCGGTAAATCCAAAGCAGATTTTAATGGCCATTAAAAAGGTTATTGAACAAAAACGTTTGGTGAGCCAAAAAACCACGTCTACTTATCAGGCGCAATTTGGCCAATTGGGTATGCAGATTAATGATTCAATGACCACGGAAGAATGGAAAAGCGTTTACCGGAAATTGGTTTACTGGGAGCTTGAATTATTGAAAAGCGAAGGGGCTCAGATGGACCAAGTGCTGCAAATGCAAAAAGAGGACGCCAATAAAGGATTTTCGAAGTTTATTAAGAAAAACTATTTGGCATGGTTTCAGGGTAATTCAGAAAAAAAACCATTGATGTCGCCCAATGTATTTCGCGAAAAAATATTTCCGGTTTTAAAGAACGAAAAAAAAGCTGTGGTTTTTCTTATCGATAACCTCCGCTTTGACCAATGGAAAATTATAGAACCATTAATTGCTGAATTTTATACTGTAAAGGAGGAGGAACTTTTTTACAGCATCCTTCCAACAGCAACCCAGTTTGCGCGAAATGCTATGTTTGCAGGGTTAATGCCTTCTGAAATTGAAAAGTTGTATCCCGAATTGTGGTTAAACGAGGACGATGAAGGAAGCAAAAATCCGTTTGAAGAGCAATTGTTGCAAAAACAGATGGCTCGTTTGGGAATTAAATCAAGCTGTTTTTACGAGAAAGTACACAACCTCGAGAAAGGAAGAAAGTTACTGGGTAATATATCCCAAATTATGGATCACCAGTTATCAGTTATTGTAGTAAACTTTGTTGACATGCTTTCACATGCTCGCACCGAAATGGACATGATAAAAGAATTGGCCAATGATGAAGCCGCTTATCGAAGTATAACCCTGTCGTGGTTTGAACACAGTACTTTGTTTGATTTGATGAAATCACTTTCGAAGAAAGATGTGGAGGTATTTATTACAACCGATCATGGAACTATTAGGGTGAATAATCCAATAAAGGTAACCGGCGACCGCAATACCAGTACCAACCTGCGTTATAAACAAGGCAAATCGTTGAATTATAATCCAAAAGAGGTTTTTGAAGTTACCGTTCCCCAATCAATTTATTTACCAAAACTGAATGTGAGTAGCAGCTATATTTTTGCCATGGAGAGTGATTTTTTTGCTTACCCTAACAATTACAACCATTACGTCAGTTATTATAAAAACACCTTTCAGCATGGTGGAATATCCATGGAAGAGATGATGATTCCTCTTGTCCGGTTAGAACCAAAGAAGCAGTGAAAGGACCAAAGAAGTGCTTCCATATTTCAAGTTCCGCTAACCCCGAAACAGCCAAAGAATGGATCGCCGACATGCCAATTAGGCTGTCGGTGTTGATTTAGTATTACCAATACCGGGCTGGAGCC
>JFJP01005939.1_pt1 | contig 11292 bp, 10 predicted proteins | sample 431651 | NCBI WGS metagenome assembly JFJP01 (sample SAMN02602958, study PRJNA72255) | Microbial mat metagenome, whole genome shotgun sequencing project. | biome: fresh water; feature: sink hole; material: water; isolation source: purple microbial (photo- and chemosynthetic) mats found in... | reverse complement strand
TGCAATGAATGTGGCCGACAGTTTGTGTTAAACCCAGGAAAGGGGCCAATTTCTGATGAGAAAAAGGAACTGATTGATCGTTTATTGCTGGAACGAATTTCCCTGGCGGGGATTGCGCGAGTAGTGGGCGTTTCTGAATCCTGGCTACAGAATTATGTCAACGAAAAATACGCCCAAACCCCACGGAAAGTTGTCATCAGAAAAAAATCCAAGGAGTGACCCACCCGGTTTTAACCGGGATGCCTGAAACTCCCCGCCTTGGCTCGTGAGCCTGGGCTTAACACACTGACTCTCAAGACTTATTCATTCTTGCCAGCCATGAATCATCGCGCAGGGAAGGCAAATATGAAATCTTCTCTGCTTTCCTCGTGCAGCTTCACTAGTGGCTGCACACAGCCCTGTAGGGTGGGTGAAATGCCGTCGGGATGTTTGTGTTTGGCATTCTGTTTATCAGCATTTTGCCCACCGGGATGCTGAGTCATGTACGCATGATAAAATTCATTTGACGGATTTCGCCCAGCCTACGGGGCTACGTCAAATGCTTAGCCTGCGGCACGAATACCAGCAGATAAAAGAGGAAGAAAACAGTGTCTATCGAGTTGAAACAAAAAGGAATTATCGAACTCAAGCAGAAGGCTAACTTCGCCATCGGGATGAACCGGCTTACCGGAATCAAGGCCCAAGTTATCTTGGTGCTGGACATCTCGAAATCCATGAGCAAGTTATACCGCTCCGGTGCCGTGCAAAACGTCATTGAAAGAATCCTGGGCCTGGCCCTGAATTTTGACGACGACGGCAACATAGATATGATGCTGTTTGGCACGAATGCCTACACGCTTCCTCCCGTGACCATTAATGACTTTGATGGTTATGTCGAGCGGGTTATTCTTGCCAACCACAAGGTGATAGAGGCGACAAACTACGCGCCACCACTTAAGCTGATTCTTGAAAAATACCGTGCCCACACCGGAATGCCCGTATTTGTTATATTCCTGACTGATGGCGGCAATTCGGATAAAAAGGAGACGGAAAGCGTCATGCGCTCACTGTCCAGCTTGCCGGTATTCATACAATTCGTGGGAATAGGAGCGGAGGATTTTCCGTTTCTGAAAAAACTGGATGAATTGCAGGGCAGAGTACTAGATAACGCCGGTTTCATGCACATCATGGACATTGAAAACATCAGTGATTCTGAGCTATACAGCCGACTTCTAAATGAGTTCCCAGACTGGATTAAAAAAGCCAAAGACGCAAAGATTCTGAACGCTGTATGAAACAACTGCGCTTTTAACCTTTCCCTCGTGCCGCACCAGCGTCTTAATACGCAAGACAACCCGCCAAAACACCCCAAATATCTCACCATTTATTACAAATCAACGCTTGTTCCCCATGTGGGTGAATAAATGCCTTGTTTGACAAAATCCGGCGCTTGCTCCTACGCGCGCTTAGGCCAGCACTGCTGTATTGACAACAGTTCTACGCTGCCGCACAATTCGTATATCTAATGTGTATACATCAAAGGAGCGACCCATGCGTGATGCCGCCATTAATCTGCGCGCCCTGCCCGAACAGCGTGATCTGATCGATCAGGCTGCCAGCCTACTCGGTAAGAACCGTTCGGATTTTATGCTCGAAGCCGCTTGCGACCGCGCACGGGCGGTGGTGTTGGATCAGGTTTTTTTCAGTTTGGACACTGATAAATTTAAGAAATTCAACATGATGCTTGACGCGCCCCTAGTCCCTAACCCCGGACTTGAACGCCTGATGACCGTCACGGCCCCCTGGCGCACTGGCGCGGCATGAGCGTGCTATTGAGCGCACCGCAACCGCTCACTGCTGCGCATTTTCTGGATGGATTTGCCTGCGGGGAAGCCAGTCTGGATGAGTGGCTCAAGCGCCGGGCGCTGGTCAATCAGCTCAGCGGGGCCAGCCGCACTTTCGTTGTCCCGGATCAGGGCGCTTGCGTTGTTGGCTATTACGCAATGGCGGCTGGTGCTGTCTCTCACCAAATGGCCACGGGTGGCGTGCGACGAAACATGCCCGACCCGGTGCCTGTGATGGTGCTGGCTCGGTTGGCGGTTGATCAGCGTGCGCAGGGGATTAAGCTTGGGGCAGCCTTGCTGCAAGATGCCGTCAAGCGGGCGGTGAGCGTGTCACAGCAGGTTGGGGTGCGTGCTTTGCTGGTTCATGCGCTGCATGACCGCGCTAAAGCGTTTTATGAATATTACGGCTTCCAAGAATCGCCGCTACACCCGATGACGCTGATGTTGCGCTTGGGGTATCGTCCGGGAGAGATTGAGCCATAATCGCGCCTGCAAGGCGTTTCTACAGTTCCCAATCTATACCCGCATAAATCTCAGTCAGTGGCAATTCGATGCCAATGGCGGGCAAGGGTAGCGTGTCTGTGAGCGCTTGGTATTCGTGCAAAATCCACTCGCCATTGCTGGTGCGGCGAAAATGTTCTACCGCAAGGCGGGTGGAGTCTATCAGTAGGTAGTCTTGTAACACGGGAATGCTGCGGTAGTGTGCGAATTTGTCGCCTCGGTCATAGGAACGGGTAGAGGGCGACAGCACTTCGATAATCAGTAGCGGATTCAAGAGGGTGCATTGCCCGTCTTGGAGTTCGGGTTTGCCGCAAAACACCGAGGCGTCTGGGTAGGTGTTTAGTCCAGTGGGGGTTTGCACGCGCATGTCGCTGTTCATGGGTTCGCAACGGCCACCGCGCAGTCGCACAGCCAAGGCGGTGGTGACATTGCGGGCAAGGCGGGCGTGATTAAAGGTGCCGCCAGCCATCGCGAAAATTTCGCCCTGGAAAAATTCGTGTTTAATCTCGCTGTGTGCTTCCAGGGCGAGGTATTCTTCGCGACTCATGGTGGAAACCGTGATTTGTTGCATCATCATCGTGTCCTGGCAGGTGAGCATGGGGGCGTTAGCGCAGTCAGGTGCTGCATTTGATTGCTGTTTTTGAGAAACACCATTAAACACCCTGGCTATGTCGGGCGCTTAATGGTGAAAGCTTAGGTAGGCCAATCGTCGCTGTCTACTTACACCTGCGGGTGTTTGCGATCTTCGAGGTTCATGACTTTATTCAGGGCGTTTAAGTAGGCTTTGGCGGAGGCGATGACTATATCAATATCTGCGCCTTGGCCGGTGATAATCCGCCCTTCTTTTTCCAAGCGGACGCTGACTTCAGCTTGAGAATCGGTGCCGTCGGTGACATTTTTCACGGAATACAGTTGTAAATGGCAGCCGCTGCACACTAGCGCTTCAATCGCGTTGTACGTCGCATCGACCGGCCCGCTGCCGCTGGCGTCTACGCTGCGTTCTTGGTTGGCGATGCTGAGGGTGAGGTGGGCGTGCGGGGTTTCGCCGGTTTGTGAGCAAACATGTAAGGTGGCTAACTTGATTTGTTCATGTTCGTTGGCCAGCGTGTCGCTGATGAGCGCTTGCAAGTCGTCATCGTAAATTTCATGTTTTTTGTCGGCTAATTCCTTAAACCGGGTAAACGCATTGCTGAGTTCGCTTTCTGAGGCGAACACGTAACCCAGTTGTTTGAGGCGTTCGCTGAAGGCGGCGCGTCCTGAATGTTTGCCCAGCACCATCCGGTTGGCGTGCCAGCCCACGTCTTCAGCGCGCATGATTTCATAGGTTTCGCGGTGTTTGATCACGCCATCTTGGTGGATGCCGGATTCATGCGCAAAGGCGTTGGCTCCGACGATGGCTTTGTTCGGTTGCACGGGAAAGCCGGTGATGGTGGAGACGAGCCGGGAACAGGTGAGAATTTGTGTGGTGTCGATGGTGACATCGCAGGGAAACAGGTCTTGGCGGGTGCGCACCGCCATGACGATTTCTTCCAGGGCGGCGTTACCGGCCCGCTCGCCCAAGCCATTGATGGTGCATTCGACTTGGCGTGCGCCTTCCATCACGGCGGCCAGCGAGTTAGCCACCGCTAACCCCAGGTCATTGTGGCAATGTACCGAGAAAATGGCTTGGTCGGCATTGGGAATCCGTTCGCGCAGTTGGCGAATCAGCGTGCCGAAGCGGTCGGGCAAGTTATAGCCCACGGTGTCTGGGATATTGATGGTGCGCGCACCCGCTGCAATCACCGCTTCCAGCACACGGCACAAAAAGTCCAGTTCAGAACGCCCTGCATCTTCAGGCGAAAATTCCACATCATCGGTATAATTGCGCGCTCGCTTGACCGCTGCCACCGCGCTGGCGACCACCGCATCGGGGGTCATGCGCAATTTTTTTTCCATATGCAGCGGTGAGGTGGCAATAAAAGTGTGGATGCGTGAACGCTTTGCGCCTTTGAGTGCGGCGGCGGCGGTGTCGATGTCGTTATCCAGGGCGCGTGCCAAGCCGCACACGGTGGTGTTCTGAATCGCCGCCGCCACGGCTGACACGGCCTCAAAGTCGCCTTGGCTGGCTGCGGGAAATCCGGCTTCGATGATGTCTACTTGTAAGCGTTCCAGGGCTTTGGCGATTCTGACTTTTTCTTCTTTGGTCATGGAAGCGCCGGGGCTTTGTTCACCGTCACGTAGCGTGGTGTCGAATATGATTAACTTGTCTTTTTGCACCTTAAGTTTCTCCTGATGGGTCATTTGACCTAGCCATAACCTGCCTTTTTGCGTGAATTACTGGGTAGATCAGGATTGTCGCGAGTAAAAAACAACTTGTGGGTAATCATGTACCGTCAGTGTTGGCTAAAACACAGGTGATAGCTCAAACACAGTGATTAAGAAACTGGGAGATTTCCGTTCGCGGCAGGTCTGCCAACACCGCAAGCAATCAGCCGTTGCTTTAGCATGGACGGGTAGCTGTGTAGCCTGTCATGCCCTGAGATAACAGGTTATTTTATTTATCATAGTGACAATCTAAAATCTTGCCAAGTTTTTTGTGAATTAAGCCATTGAGCCGCTTTGGGAGATGCGCATAAACATCTGCTTAAGTCGCTCAGTAATTAATCCCTCAGACGCGGATGATGGGCGTAAAATTGACTGCGGTCAGCACAGTGCCAGACAAGTCTAGTGAGAGGCTATGCCAATAATGCCTAACAAACATATAATATATATTAAAATAGCACATAAGACAGTATCGTATATATTATTTTATATGAATAATACGATTGTAAACCAATAATACTATATGAACAAATAATTAATTGATATGTTATGTATCAATATAACGATTTTAAGATTAAATCCAGTTAATACGAGTTATACTATTTAACTCAATTTCCTAATTTATAAAAATTATCATTTTTATGGTATATATTATTTTCATACCAATTACCCTGAGTCGCTTATGAAACATCAAACTTTGCTGCGTCAAATCCGGGAAGCGGGTCTCAGCCAAGCTCACAGCTTGGATTTGAGCGACAGCGAACTGTTGGACGTGCCCAACGCCCTGGCCGAACTCATGGCATTACAGCATCTGGATTTGAGCCAGAATGAGCTAACCAGCTTACCCACGGCGGTCTTGTCGTTATCAGGACTGCGTTCTCTCGATTTGTCGAGTAATGAATTGCAAACCTTGCCCGATGCTTTAATTAATCTGAAAGAACTGCGTATCTTGCGTTTAAGTGACAATCACTACACAGAAATACCCGCAGTGATTTTTGACTTACCCCAATTAGAAGTGTTGGAACTGAGCGCAAATCATCTCACTGTCATGCCGACAGCCATTGGCCAATTGCAGAGTTTGCGGCGTTTAGACGTGAGTAATAATGGTTTGCGCAAATTGCCTGACACCTTATTCAGCCTAGAAAATTTAGAGCGCTTGGATGTCGGCGAAAATGCCTTAACTGAAATACCCGACGCTTTAGCGCAATTACAAAATCTCGAATATCTCAGCTTAAAAAGCAATGAGTTGAAAGTGCTGCCAGCCAGTTTGTGTCGCTTACTCAATTTAGAGCGTTTATTGCTGAATGACGCGGGCTTACAGCAATTGCCGGATAATCTGGGTGATTTACAACAGTTGAAACGCTTAGAATTGTACGGCAATCGCCTACAACAATTGCCTGCCAGCCTGACTCAACTAAAGGCTTTGCAACGTTTGGATTTAAGCGCCAACCGCCTAGCCAGCTTGCCCACAGGTTTGTTGAGCTTGCCCGCTCTGCACTGGTTGAGCTTTTATGACAATGAATTGGCGGAATTGCCCGCTGATATTGCAACGGCAAGCCAATTATTGGATTTAGATTTAAGCCATAATTTGCTGAACGAAGTGCCTGACGGACTATGGCGCTTGCCGCAATTACAGTTTTTAGATTTGAGTTATAACAATCTCACAGCGTTGCCTGAGGATTTGACTTTGCCTGCTTTACAGCGCTTGTCTTTGAACGGCAATGATTTGAACCAGTTACCAACGGCGCTGTTTACGCTCACCCAGCTCCAACATTTGGATGTGAGTTATAACGCACTGGTGGCATTGCCAGAACAGATGCATTTGCCTGCCTTAAAAATCCTGATTTTAACGGGCAACGAATTGCCGGATATACCCCCGGTGTTAGCCAATTTAGCCCAGCTAGAAACCTTGGCGATCAATGACAATGGGTTACTAGAATGTCCAGCTTGTGTGCAACACATGGCGCAATTACAACGCTTGGATTTGAGCGATAATGCCTTGCGCACTCTGCCAGATTGGTTATTGAGTTTACCCAATTTGGAATGGCTGAATTTGAGTCATAATGCCTTGAAACAATTACCCGAAGGCATGGTGCATCAAGTGGCGCTCAAATATCTGGATTTAAGTGCGAATCCATTAAAAGCGGCTGGATTACGGGCCTGGGTCGCTTGGTTTGGTATCGCGCATGTGCGCTTAGATTAGTGACTCAGTGCTGTTATAATGGCAGCCATGCAAGCCGCCCATCCAAGCAAAGAGATTCGTGACGAAGTGTCTGATTATTATTAGGCCAATCTTGAGTTCACATATGTTGTTTGGCAATTTCTAGCCATTGTTTTTGGGCTTGTCTATAGAACTTGGGGGCATCTTTCGCATAGTTGAGTATTTCTTGAAATAAACGCTGGGCTTGTTCAGTTTTGCCCAATTTATTCAGCAAGAGCGCATAGCGGCATTTGGCTTCGGCACCACGGTAATAATCGGCTAATACTTGATATTCCGCTAAAGCACGATCATTTTCATGGAGTGCTTCCAGGCAGCGTGCGTATAATAAATGTCCGTCTTGGGATTTGAATGCGGGATTTGCCTGGATTAAGGTTTCCAGCATCGCTTTGGCCTCGGCGTATTTTTCTCGCAAAAACTGGATATTCGCAACACTTAACATAATTTTAGGGTCGGTTTGAAACAGACCGGTTAAGCAACTGTGGGAGAGTTCTTCTGCTTCTTCATAGAGACCCTGTGCCACGCACTGTTCTGCCAATTTCATTTTATTTTCGACATTATCGGATACACGTAAATCTTGGGCGGCTTTTTTGAGTGCCATTTGTGGGTCTAAGGTTTTTAGTACGTTTTTGACTGCTTGCCGACCAGCACGGCTTTGTCGAAGGTCGGGCAACATTTCCATGAAAAAATAGGCACCCGCGCCCAGCCCTGAAAAGGCTAAAATGATAAAAATCCAGGTGTTGGAACGACCGGTTTTCACGGCATGAACCAGGCAGGCAATTTGAAAAATCACAGATAATCCCAGTAGAATCGGCATTTTTATTCCTTGCTGATGAGGGAGTTGACGGTTAGTGTGTGGTGACCGGACATATTTTATCGCACTGTCATGATAAATGATGTGGTTTTTCCAGTCCGCGCTAGGCCAAAACCCAGCCTTTTTGACGCGGATTGTCGTCGTTTTCCGGCGGGACGGTTCCCTTTTGCGGCGTCTGTCATTAAAATCAGGCTGGCGGCATGTGCCGCGAATTGTATAAGGATATTCGTGATGACAAAATCGACTTTTTCTTTGACGCTGCTGGGTGCTGCGTGGTTGGCGACGATGCCGGTGCTGGCCGATGAGCCGATTCAGCCCATTTCCCCGGTGAAGCAGATTAATTTGGCGCAAGTTGAACTGGGCAAAAAGCTCTACTTTGACCCGCGTTTGTCTAAATCGGGCTTCATTTCTTGTAATTCCTGCCATAACCTGAGCATGGGCGGCACCGATAACTTGCGGACTTCCATCGGCCATAAGTGGCAGGAAGGGCCGATTAATTCGCCGACGGTGTTAAATTCTAGTTTGAATGTGGCGCAGTTTTGGGATGGTCGCGCTGCCGATTTGAAGGCACAAGCGGGCGGGCCGATTGCCAATCCGGGCGAGATGGCTTCCAGTCACACGCTGGCTATCGACGTGCTGGCTTCTATTCCTGAGTATGTGACTGAATTCAAACAAGTGTTTAACAGTGACAAGATCACCATTGATGAAGTGACGCAGGCGATAGCGGAGTTTGAAAAGACGCTGGTCACGCCGCATTCGCGTTTTGATCAGTGGTTGTTGGGCAACCAGGACGCCATCACTGCCGACGAGAAAGCGGGCTATGAGTTGTTCAAGAACAGCGGTTGCGTGGCTTGCCATAACGGCGAAGCGGTGGGCGGCAATTCCTTCCAGAAAATGGGGGCAGTAGAGCCGTACAAGACCGATAATCCGGCGGAAGGACGGTTCGCCGTCACCGGCAAGGACGCCGACCGTTTTATGTTCAAGGTGCCGACTTTGCGTAACGTCGCGCTGACCTATCCCTACTTCCACGACGGCGAAGCGCAGACTTTGACCGAAGCGGTGGACACCATGGGCCGGATTCAGCTAGGCAAGAAATTTACCGAGGCGGAAAATGCCTTGGTGGTGGCGTTCCTCAAGACGCTGACCGGTCAGCAACCCAGTTTCCAGTTGCCGATTCTGCCCCCTTCTAACGACAAGACCCCGCGTCCACAGCCGTTTACCAAATAAATTAACACGGTTGTTTGCTTAAAACTGCCAGTCCCGCAAGGACTGGCAGTTTTTTGCTAGAAAGAGGCGTTTTGCTCACCAGGATTCAGCCTATGACTGCTTTCACCGCTTTATGGATTACCGAAACGCCAGATGGCCGTTATCAACGCAGCCTGGTGGAACGCCAAGTCAGCGATTTGCCCGCTGGAGCAGTGTTGATACAAGTGGCTTATTCGTCGCTTAATTACAAAGATGCCCTGTCCGCCAGCGGTAATCGCGGGGTGACGCGGCAGTATCCGCACACGCCCGGCGTCGATGCGGCGGGCTATGTGGCTGCCAGTACCGATCCGGCTTTTCGCGCAGGCGAGGCGGTGCTGGTGACGGGCTATGATTTAGGCATGAACACCGCAGGCGGTTTTGGGGGCTATATCCGCGTGCCCGCCGCTTGGGTGTTGCCTTTACCAGCGGATTTGACCCTGCGCGACAGCATGATCTACGGCACGGCGGGTTTTACTGCCGCGCTGTCCGTGTACCAATTGCAACAAGCGGGTTTGCGTCCCGATCAAGGCGAAGTGCTGGTCACTGGAGCCAGTGGCGGCGTCGGCTGCGTGGCGGTGGCACTGTTGAGCAAGCTGGGTTACACGGTGGTGGCCGGGAGTGGTAAAGCCTCGGCCCAGGCTTTTTTGCGCAGCTTGGGAGCCAGTGAGATTTTGTCGCGGGCACAGTTGCAAGACGAGACGGATCGAGCGCTGTTAAAAAGTCGCTGGGCCGGGGTGGTGGACACGGTGGGCGGTGACATCTTGGCGACGGCGCTCAAGTCCACCCGTTATGGCGGCTGCGTGTCTTGTTGCGGGCTGGTGGCGGGTGCTGCGCTGCCGACCACGGTGTTTCCGTTCATTTTACGCGGCGTCAATTTGTTAGGCATTGATTCGGTGGCTTGCCCGCTGCCGCTGCGTCGGCTACTTTGGCAACATCTGGCCACCGACTGGCGGATTGAAACACTCGCCCAATTAGTCACCGAAACCGATTTATCCGGCCTTAAAGATCACTATCTGGATGCCATACTGCACGGTGCGGTACAAGGCCGGGTGTTGGTCAAACACGCTAAAAAAAACCAAGCCGACACGTAGACCGAACTCGACAACCATGCTGTCGGTGATTTTGGACAAGGCGTCTTGCGGAGAATTGTAGATGAAATACGGGAAAATAATGATGAAAAAGTTGTTTACAGCATTGTTTCTAATGATGTTGGTAGGCAAGGTATCGGCCACCGCCCAAATACCCGATATACTGATATACAAGGGTGAAACCCAGGCGATATTCAGCAACCCACTGGAATCCTACTTCGGCGAGCAACACCCCAAACCGAACGAGGTTTTTGAGTTTTCCTGTACATCGAACTGGCGAGGTTACATAGCAACCTGGAAAATCGAGGAAAAGGCTTTATACCTAGTCAAATTGGTTGATGGAAGTTGCGATGAAAACGCCCCGGAAATTCCCATAACTACGCTTTTCCCGGAACAGCAAGCCCCAATCCTGGCAAGCTGGTTCTCTGGAGTTCTAAGAATCCCTCTCGGCGAAGAACTCGAATATGTACATATGGGGTATGGTTCGATTTACGAGAAGGAGTTACTTCTTACCATCGAAAACGGCAAACTCGTGGGCGAGGAGATCATAGACAATTCCAAACGGGAATTACCGAGCGTGGATGACCTCACCATTGAGGAATTGCGAAAACTCAAGGAATGGGAAGACACGAAAGTTTTGCCGAAATAAGCAATGCCAAGCTCAGATTTTCGAGACATGCAAGCATTGCTCAATCTGATTCCAGCCGATCTCTACCTTTGCACCTGAACCGATTCGCCGCTTTTGCGCTGCCCATTCTCCCTCTAACCAGGAGTGCTGTTTTTGTCGCCTTCTCGCCTTTTTATCCTGACCCACGGCCTGTTTCCGGTGCCCAATCAAGCGGCTACCGGCAATGGTATCCGCGCCCTGGCCTTAGCCGCCGGGTTGCGCCACGCCGGCTTTGAAATCATTTATGCCACGCAGTTGAGTGCGGCGCAGGCCGCTGTGACGCCAGTGCCCGCAGGTCTCACGCTGGCGGCCTACACCACGCCCGCCGAGTTGGCGCAGGCGATAGCGCACTATGCGCCGACGCTGTTGCTGGTGGGTTATTGGGATTTGTTGCGCCAACTGCCAGCGGATTTAGACCTGCCGATTGTGTTGGACTTGTTGGCCCCGCGTTTTTTGGAAGTCGAGTTTCAGGAACCGGCTGATTTAGAACTGGAATTAGTCGATTATTTGAAATATCTGCACCGTGCCGACCATTTTCTGTGTTGCACCCCCCGTCAGCGTGATTTTCATGAACCTTGGCTGCATCTGGCAGGCGTGCCCGATCCGGCCTCGGCGCTCAGTTTGGTGCCGATTTC
>JFJP01006800.1_pt1 | contig 11293 bp, 8 predicted proteins | sample 431651 | NCBI WGS metagenome assembly JFJP01 (sample SAMN02602958, study PRJNA72255) | Microbial mat metagenome, whole genome shotgun sequencing project. | biome: fresh water; feature: sink hole; material: water; isolation source: purple microbial (photo- and chemosynthetic) mats found in... | reverse complement strand
GATTTATTGGATTGTGTGAGACAAAACCACAGGCACAAAAAAACCCGCTTTGGTCTGAAACCATGCGGGTTTTGAGTCTGGATAAGACTGTTTGAAACTGGGATTTGGTGGGCCGTGAGGGAATCGAACCTTCAACCAATAGATTAAGAGTCTACTGCTCTACCAATTGAGCTAACGGCCCCATTTGAGGGTTCTCAGAAAAAGATTCATCGCACCTTCAAGCCGCAGAATTATAACAGTGGCTCTGGGTCTCTTCAAGCATTTTCTTCTGTGGAGTTGCTGGATAAGTCGGGCCGTGACAGGCGGGTTTGAACAGACATCGCGCCCTTTTTTGCTGTATCAGTAGCAAAAAAGGGCGCGGTTCTTATGGAAAGAAGGCTCAGGGCCGATCATTCTTGACTGCTTGCTCGCCTTCTTTGAGGATGACGGTTGGCATTAAGTCAGCTTTGGTGGCACCTAATTTTAGGGTGAGGGCGCTGGCGATATAAATGGAAGAATAAGTACCCACCACGATACCGACAATTAACGAAGTTGCAAAACCATGAATCATTTTTCCACCCAGAAAGAACAGGGCCAATACCGTCAGCAGGGTAGTGAAAGAAGTCATCAAGGTACGCACTAAAGTTTCGTTAATCGAGAGATTCATCACATCGACCGTTTCACCTTTACGCAATTTTAATAAGTTGTCACGGATACGGTCGAAAATCACGATGGTGTCGTTTAGAGAATAGCCCATCACGGCCAGGATCGATGCCAACACGGTGAGGTCAAACTCCATGCCGGTTATGGAAAACAAACCCAAAATCAAGATGGGGTCATGTAACAGGGCTAACACAGCCCCGGTTGCAAAGCGTTTTTCAAAACGAATCGCGACATAAATCAACACACCGATGAGGACGTAAAGTACCGCCAAACTACTGTCTACCAGCAGTTCCTTACCCACTTGCGGCCCGACAAATTCCACACGGCGCATTTCAACTGATGGATTATCACTGCGCAGCAAAGCGATGACTTCGTTACTCAACGTATCGCTGTTTTTATCCGAATGTAGGCCAAAGCGGATCATCACATCGTGAGAGGTACCAAAGTATTGCACCACTGCATCGTCATAGCCACCTTTGTCGAGAGCGGAGCGCACTTTCACTAAATCGACAGCTTCTTGGTAATGGACTTCAACCAAAGTCCCGCCGGTGAAGTCAATGCCAAAATTGAGACCGCGTGTTGCTAAAGAACCCAGTGAGAGCAGAATAGTCAGCCCGCTGATGGTAAAGGCAATCAGCATGGTTTTTTTGCTGAGAAAACTAAAGTTAAATACTTTATAAGGAGTTTGTACAGACATGATAAAGCCTCGTTGTTTAGTCGCTTAAACTGGCAATTTTTCCAGTTTCTTGCCACCGTAAAGCCAGTTAATAATCGCTCGGCTGACCATCACCGCCGTGAACATGGAGGTCAGAATACCCAGTGAGAGCGTGACGGCAAAGCCTTTCACCGGGCCAGTACCAAAGCTAAACAACACCACACCTGCAATGAGGGTGGTGATATTAGAGTCTAAAATGGTTGCAAAAGCTTTTTCAAAACCCGCATAAATGCTGGCTTGTGGGCTGTTGCCATTACAGACTTCTTCGCGAATTCGCTCAAAAATCAACACATTGGCATCAATTGCCATGCCGATGGTGAGCAATATCCCAGCAATGCCCGGCATGGTCAGGGTAGCCTGAAGTAAGGATAATAAAGAAATCAACACCACCACGTTGAGCATTAACGCAATATTGGCCACAACGCCAAATTGTTTATAACGAAAAGTGATGTATATCATGACCAGCAGAAATCCAGCCAACACAGAATTCCAGCCTTGCTGAATGCTTTCTTTACCCAGGCTGGGACCTATGGTGCGTTCTTCGACGATTTCAACCGGGGTTTTCAGCGCACCTGCGCGCAATAACAAGGCTAAGTTAATCGCTTCCTTTTGAGCCAGTCCGGTGATTTGGAAGTTTTGCCCAAACGCTTCTTGGATGGTAGCCACGTTAATGACTTCTTGTTTCTTCTCGCGATTCTTGATTTCTTTACCATCCACGATTTTGGTGTCAACTTTATATTCGATAAACACCACCGCCATCGGTTTGAGGACGTTTTCTTTGGTGGTTTCGTACATACGCTTGGCACCTTTGCTGTCGAGTCGGACAGAAACAGCCGGGCGTGCCGTGCGTTGATCCATCGTGGAGGTGGCGTTGTTGATTTGGTCGCCCGTGACGATGACGCTGCGTTTTAACCAGATTTTTTCGCCTTCGCGGGTTTTGTAAGGTTGGCTATTGGGACCGTCTTCGCCGACTAAGCGAAATTCTAAGGTGGCTGTTGCGCCTAGGATTTCTTTAGCACGGGCGGTGTCTTGTACGCCTGGTAACTGCACCACAATCCGATCTTCGCCTTGACGCTGAATCACCGGCTCAGCAACCCCTAACTCATTGACGCGATTGCGTAAAGTGGTGATATTTTGCTCAACTGCGGTGTCTTTGACCTCTTTCAAGGTTTTTTCGCTGTAGTTGAACAACACCTCAAAGCCATCGCTGCTATCGATATTTTTCTTGACCAGATCCGGATAGCGCTCACTGAGCAGTTGCGCCGCTTTATCCCGTTGCGCGGCATCGGTGTAGCTCACCAGAACGCCACCTTGCTGGGGACGTTGCACATCTTTGTAGCGCAAGTTTTCTTCCCGCAACAAGCCTCTAAATTCCTGCACAAAACGTTCTTCGTCTTGACGGATGGCCGTTTGCATGTCAATCGCCATCAAGAAATGCACGCCACCGCGCAAATCTAGCCCTAAATACATGGGCTTAGCACCCAACGCAGTGAGCCAAGCAGGAACGGCAGGAGCCAGATTTTGTGCCACCACAAAATTGGGTAACTTATTTTTCAAGGCAGAATAGGCTTTCAACTGATCTTCGGTGTCAGAAAAGCGTAGTAACAATTGTGCAGCAGTCCGCTCTATACGACGGGGCGTGAGCTTTAGCTCTTTCAGCACTTCTTCAACGCGCTGCTGGGTGCTGTCATCAATGACCGTGTTGTGTGCGTAAGGCGGAGAAATCTGTATCGCCGGGTCTTCGCCGTAGAGATTGGGCAGGGCGTACAGGGTGCAGGCGAGCAACACCAGCGCGATCAGTGTGTATTTCCAAAGTGGGTATTGATTCATAGGATGATTGGCTTCAATAGGAAAAATAGATTGCACAACCCTGGGTAGCCCTACTCTGGCGGGCTACCCAGTACGTTGCGAGCGGTCAAGCTGGGGCACAGCGGCCCGCCAGAATTGCACCAAACAAAGCAGGGTTACAGCGTCTTCATCGTGCCTTTAGGCATCACCGCCGCAACGGCTTGGCGTTGTACCCGTAGTTGCACATCCAGCGACACTTCCAGCACCACAAAATTATCGCCTAGCTCGACGATTTTACCCAGCAGACCGCCGGTGGTGACCACTTCATCGCCCTTGCCCAAGCTTTCTACCATTTTCTTGTGTTCCTTGACCCGCTTGCTCTGCGGGCGGATCAACAAAAAGTAAAAAACAATAAACAGCAGAATAAGGGGCGCAAAGTCCATAATGCCAGGGGTTTGGGCAGGCGCGGCCCCTTCGGCCCAGGCGCTCTGAATCAGAAAATCCATCATCTCTCCTTAAATGTCACGCATGACCATAGAAATACCGCATTATGCCATAGGCTGACGAAGGATGTGAGTGGAATAGTGTTTTTATCGCCCACAGTCTAGCTATTCACTTTTATCTGTACTACAATGCGCAGCTTATCTGCCGGGGTGGCGAAACTGGTAGACGCGCCAGACTCAAAATCTGGTGGTGGCAACACCGTGCCGGTTCGAGTCCGGCCCTCGGTACCAAATTTAGGTATTTAGCGATACCGCAGTCCGTAGAAACCCGCATGGTCACAAGCCATTGCGGGTTTAAGGAAAAACCTGATGTTGAGCGCGATTAAGTGGATGAAAATAAAACCCGGTTTCTACTTCGGCAGCCTGCTGCTCTTGGCAGCTTGCGGTTCGGGTAAACCGCCCGCCTTGGCGTTGCAGGGAGAAACGATGGGCACCATCTATTCGGTTAAGCTCAGCACACCGCCCGTTGGCTTGGACAGCAAGCCCTTGCAGGCTCAGATCGATGCGATCTTGGATCGCATCACCCAGCAGATGTCCACTTATCAGGCGGATTCTGAGCTGTCGCGTTTCAATCAGAATCCCTCCACAGACTGGATTGAAGTCTCTCCCGCTTTGTTCACCGTGGTGCAAGAAGCGCAACGGATCAGCGCGTTGAGTGGTGGTGCTTTCGACATCACCGTGGGGCCTTTAGTGAATTTATGGGGTTTTGGCCCAGGGCCGCATTTGGATAAAGTGCCGGCGGCAGCGGAGATTGCGGCGGCTAAGGCGCGAGTGGGTTATCAAAAACTCAGCTTGCAAGCGCAACCGCCTGCCTTGCGTAAGGCGCAACCGGATTTGTACTTGGATTTGTCTGGGATTGCGGAAGGCTATGCGGCTGATCAGATTGCTGAACACCTAATGCAGTTGGGAATCCAGGATTATTTGGTGGATATTGGCGGTGAAATGCGCTTGAAAGGCCACAATGCCGAGGGTGCGCTGTGGCGAATTGCGGTTGAAAAACCAGTCACCGACCAGCGGGCCGTGCAGCAGGTTTTGCAAATCAGCGACGCAGGATTGGCCACTTCCGGGGATTATCGCAATTATTTTGAACAAGACGGACGGCGTTATTCGCACACGATAGACCCGCAAACCGGTGCGCCCATCGCACACGCACTGGCTTCGGTGACGGTGATACATCCCAACTCGATGACGGCGGATGCCTTAGCCACCGCGCTGAATGTGCTTGGCCCTGAAGCCGCCTATGCGCTGGCAGTGCGTGAAAATTTAGCCGTGTATCTGCTGAGCAAGGCCGAGCAGGGATTTAGCACACAGAGTTCACCGGCTTTTGACCGTTACCTAGCCACGCCGTGAAGCCCCGGTGTTAGCCAGTTTTGGCAGAAAACCGATAACCAACGCCGCGCACCGTTTGCACTAAACTGTCATAACCATGTTCGGCCAGCGCTTTACGCAAACGCCGAATATGCACATCCACGGTGCGCTCCTCGATGTAGACATTGCCGCCCCACACCTGATCCAAAACCTGATTGCGGCTATACACCCGGTCACGGTGAGTCATGAAAAAATGTAACAAGCGAAATTCTGTCGGGCCGATATGCACGTCTTGGGTTTCGACCGTCACCCGGTGTTCTGCCGGATAGAGTTTCAGCGCGTTGACCTCAATGTACTCGGCTTCGCTGGTGGGAGCGGCGCGGCGCAACACCGCCCGAATCCGAGCAATCAGTTCACGCGGCGAAAAAGGCTTGGTGACATAATCATCTGCGCCCACTTCCAGGCCACGAATCTTGTCCGCTTCTTCGGTCTTGGCGGTCAACATGATGATGGGGATTTCTTTAGTCAAAGTTTCCCGCTTCAAACGCCGCGCTAACTCAAGCCCGCTGCTGCCGGGCAACATCCAATCGAGCAACACCAGCGCGGGCAAGCGCTCAAAAATACGGGTTTGTGCTTCTTGGGCATCGGCGGCTTCAATCACGCAAAACCCAGCGCGTATCAGCGCGAGACTGAGCATTTCACGGATAGCGGCTTCATCTTCAACAACTAAAATGGCAGCGGCGGACATGGGTTTTATAGCGATTTCTCGTGTGGTTAGAGGAATGAGGAATAAGGACGGTTGTCCAGTCTAGCTCAGTCAGATGACAACTAGGTGACAAGCACGCCGGGCGCATCGCCCCACTGCCCTTAAGTTTCTGAAAACTCGGGAAAACTTTTTATGCCTATAGTAAAATCAATAAGTTAGGAAAAAACCGCTCTACCTAAAATCAATGACTTACGGACTTTTTCGGAGTTTTCAGTAGGTTTATGTGCTTAATTGCCGGATTTCCGCCAAGCCGCCTTGCGGGGCGGCGTCGCCTTCCAAAGGCAAACACAGCGTAAAAGTGGAGCCTTTGCCAAGTTGGCTGGTGACTTGGATGTCGCCTTGCAACAAACGGCTAAAATAACGGCTAATCGTCAAACCCAGTCCAGTGCCGCCATATTTACTGGTGGTGGATAGGTCGGCCTGGGCAAATTCCTGAAAAATAATTTCCAGTTGGGCGGGGGTCATGCCAATGCCGGTGTCTTTTACTCGGCAAGATAACCAGCGTTGGTCGTGGATGATTTCTGTGTCTATTTCTAAGCTGATTAGACCGTGCTGGGTAAATTTTGCGGCATTACTGAGCAAATTAAATAAGATTTGTCGTAAGCGCGTGCTGTCGGTGCGAATTTTACCGACAGTGGGGGAACAATTTAATTTGAGACGGTTGCCGTTTTTCTCGATTAAGGGCAACACGATGCCACGAATTTCTTCAATGAGTGGCACGAGTTCGCAATCTTCAAGATATAATTCGATTTTACCGGCTTTAATCTTAGACAAATCTAAAATGTCATTAATCAGCGTCAATAGGTATTGACCGGACGCATGAATCCGTTGTAAATCTTTAAGAACACTGCCGTTATTGCTCTCTTCGGCTTCTTCTTGTAATAAAGCGCTGTAGCCAATGATCGCATTTAAGGGGGTGCGTAATTCGTGGCTCATGCTGGCAAGAAAGCGCGATTGCGCACGGTTGGCTTCTTCTGCGGCGTCTTTGGCGGCAATTAAATCAATGGTTTGTTCGTGAACTAGGGTGCGTAATTGGTTTTCAACCCGTTGGCGTTCTGTTTCTTTGAAATTGAAATAGGCACGGTACATCGCTCCGTAAAAGTACACGGCCAGTAAGGCGGTACACAGCAAGCCCAACAGCAACACGCTCACCGATTGCCAGCCATCGGTCGCCAGATGATAGCCTGGGGCTGGCGTACACACCACCAACCAAGTGCGTCCACCGATTACAAAAGACTTGTTGACCGTGAACTGGCTGGCTTTGGGCGGGCCATCTTGCGCCACCGACGCACCGGGATCATTGGGATCATTGGGATCATCGGTGAGTGTGGTAGCCTCTTTGTCGAGTACGCCAGGATGAAAATACAGAAAAACCGGGTTTTTCTCTTCGGTCACATCGTAAACGCGGATGTCAATCGCCCGGGGTTCCAAGGCCGCCATCGCATCATCGATCACGTCGCCTACTTGAAAAATGCCCAACACGAAACCCCGCAAGGCAGTACGGCGTTGCGCCAAGGTGTGCATGGGTAACTCCGAGTGGTACATCGGCAAAAACACCAGCATACCGTGCTGACCGATGCTGTCTGGGCCGATGCTGGCATGTGACACCGCCAGTGCCGCACCGTCGTCGCGTACCCGGTTCAAAACCGTTTGCAACGCCGGATCGGAGCCGAGATCAAAACCCAAGGCCAGCCCGTTGTCTTCCAGGGGTTCTAAATAGGCCAGCGGATAATATTCATCACGCGGCTGCGCGATTTGCAACTGTTCGGTGGGCGCGAGTTCGGTGATTTGAAAACTAGACCAGTGTTCTGGCCCATGACTGTGCATTTTTTGCTCGAAAGCTGGGCGTTCATTCAATAACACCCGGGGTATCCAAGCCAGCGCCTGAATACCAGGCCGGGTATCCAGAAAATGCTGCACAAAAATGCGAAACTCTTGGCGAGAAATCTCATTACTGGCTTTATAGAAAGAATAAATGGCTTGCAACATTTGTAAATTGTAAGTCGCCGTGCGTTCAATCGCCGTGCTGCGATCTTGGGCGGCTTTATCAAAACTGACATGGCTTTGCTGATTTTCCCAGCGGGCCACCAGTTGCGACATCAACACAGACAGAAATACCCCGACCACCACCGTTAAAATAATCGGAAAATAACTCAGCCACACCGACACCAGACGGTTATGTAGACGGGTTCGCACCGCAATTTTAGAAAAAATCGGCAAGCGCACGGGAGATTCTGCGGACATCTCGACACCTCAGTGAAAATAAAACACAGGGAGTGACACAAACAAGTTTTGGTCAAATGACACCAGCAAGCCCCCGTTTGGGCTATTATGCAAGCCATATGCCCTCAACGTCTAGTGAGCTAAACTAGGCTCGCCGCCGCACTCACCCGGCTTGGGCGCGGTATTGAGATTGGCCTGTCCAGTGCTTATCTTCGCAGTAGCACCCTGGCCTTGGCACTGCGCAACCCGATCCAAAAACGGATAATTTATGGCAATCAAAAAATCAACTTTGACCGCATCCCCTGATAGCGCTAAGCTTCAGCCTGCGTTTCCAAAAACGACTGCACTATCGCACCATTACCCATAACAAATTGAGCCACCGTTGCAGTGACTTGCTGACCGATACACCATCATGCCTTATACCGCTAAAATTCTGATTGTTGACGACAACGCCAACAATCTATTTACGTTACGCACCCTGATCAGCGAGCATCTCGAAGTCGAGTTGTTTGAAGCCGATTCGGGGGCAATGGCGTTGCAGATTTTATTGCAAAAAGACATAGACCTGATTATTTTAGATGTGCAAATGCCAGAAATGGATGGGTTTGAAACGGCTGAAATCATTCGTTCACGCAAAAAAACCCGGCACATTCCGATTGTGTTCTTAACTGCCGCCTATAAATCAGAAATGTTCCGTCAGCGCGGCTTTGAAGTGGGTGCGGCGGATTATTTGACCAAGCCCATCGACGCCGCCCAATTAATCGCCAGAATTCGTACTTATATCCGCTTTGTTGAACAAGAACGCCAATATAATTATGAGCTTGAACAAAAGGTGCAGGAGCGCACCGCCGAGCTGCAACGAACCCGTGATGAGCTACAGGCACGCGCCACTGAACTGTCGCGAATTAATGGTGAATTACAGGAATCCAAACAAGCGGCAGAAGCCGCCAGTCTGGCAAAAAGTCAGTTTGTCGCCAATATGAGCCATGAACTACGCACGCCTTTGAATGCGATTATTGGCTATAGCGAGATTTTGAAAGAAGAAGCCGAAGAAATTCGGTTACCGGCCTTTGCCAATGATGCCGACAAAATTCATAATGCCGGTAAACATCTGTTGCAATTGATTAACGATGTGCTGGATATTTCTAAAATTGAAGCGGGTAAAATGGAATTACACCTGGAAAACTTCGATTTATATGAAGTGGTGCGCAATGTGATCGACACCGTAGAACCGCTGGCCCGTAAAAACAGCAACCGCCTGATCATTGAATGCGCCAGTGATTTGGGCGCTATGCACTCAGATTTGACGAAATTGCGCCAGATTATGCTCAATTTACTGAGCAATGCCTCGAAATTTACCGATCATGGCGAGATTCGCCTGTGTGTGGTGCGCCAAGTAGAAGAATCCGGCTTGCCAGACCGAATTAAATTGCGGGTATCCGACAGCGGCATCGGCATGACCGATGAACAGTTGCGCAAGATTTTTAAGCCTTTCACCCAAGCCGACGCCTCCACCACGCGCAAATATGGCGGCACTGGCTTGGGTTTGGCGATCACCAAAGAATTTTCAGACATGCTCGGCGGGTCGATACAAGTGGAAAGTGAGGCGGGCAAAGGCAGTGTGTTTACCGTGAACTTGCCCGCTCAAAGCACATCCCGTCAGAACGACGTAGTGACCACATTCACCACTGTGTTACCCAGGATCGTGCCCTCACACGGCACCGTGCTGGTGATAGACGACGATTTAATTTTCCGGGAATTGCTGCACGACAGCTTGCTGCGCCTCGGTTATGACGCCAAATTGGCGCACAGCGGTCGAGAAGGCTTGGAAATGGCCGCCGCGATTATTCCCGATTTGGTGATTTTAGATGTGTTAATTCCCGACATGGACGGCTGGATGGTGCTGGCGGCGCTGAAAAAACAAGCGACCCTGGCGCATATTCCAGTGATTATGGCGTCGATTGAAGACAACACACAACTGGCTTTGTCGCTGGGTGCTAAGGGACATTTGGTTAAACCGCTGACCCAGAAACAATTAGCAGAAACCTTGGCGAAATACATAGACAACGCCGCCTTGTCACGCTTTTCTTAACATGACCTCCAAAACGCCCGGACTCTCCATGCTGGAAGATGTCGATACCCAGAACATTGAATTACAGCTATTGCTGCAAGCGATTTATCTGAAATATGGTTATGATTTCAGAAGTTATGCCAAAGCTTCTGTGCGCCGCCGCATAGAACATGGTATGAAACGAGAAGGCATTGAACGGATTTCTGAGTTACAACATCAGTTGCTCTATGATGTGCGTTTTTTTGAACGGCTGTTGCTGGATTTGTCCGTCAACGTCACCGAGATGTTTCGCGATCCCAGTTTTTATCGGATGTTCCGTGAACAAGTGGTGCCGGTGTTGAAAACCTGGCCGTTCTTAAAAATCTGGCACGCAGGTTGTGCCAGCGGTGAAGAAGTCTACTCGATGGCTATTTTGCTCAAAGAAGAAGGCTTATATGACCGGGCACAAATTTATGCCACCGACATGAATCAAGTGGTGTTAAAACAAGCCAGAGACGGTATTTATGCGATTAACCGTCTGAAACTGTATACCGAGAATTATCAAAAGGCGGGCGGCAAAGAGGCGTTTTCTGATTATTACACCGCACACTATGATCATGTGGTGATGAATAAATCATTAAAAGAACAGGTGTTGTTCTCCGATCACAATCTAGCCACCGATGGGGTGTTTGGAGAAATGCACGTTATCTTATGCCGTAACGTGCTGATTTATTTTAACCGGGATTTGCAAAACCGCGCCCTGGGCTTGTTTGCCGAAAGTTTGACTTATGGCGGCGTGCTGTGCTTAGGTTCCAAAGAAAGTATCCGCTTTTCGGAACAGTCGCATCATTTTGAAGACATCAGTCGAGACGAACGGATTTATCGTAAAAAAGACTGAGTAAGTACCAAGCTCCAATTATCTTAATATTTACTATACCACAGAGGCACAAAGACACAAAGGTACACAAAGACTGATTTCGCAGATAACTCGCTGTGATCGTTTAATTTTTACCTTTGTGTGACTTTGTGCCTTCGTGTCTTTGTGGTGAATATCTTATGTTAAACGACTTATACTCATGTACTTGCATGGGCGCGCCCCTTTCCCGGCTGGCGCACCCAGCATTGGCTAACTGCCTATTTTCTCACAAAATATACTGGCTCAAGTCGTCGTTTATGACCAAAGCGCTTAAATGCTGATCCACATAGAGCCGGTCGATCACCACGGTCTCGCCCGCCTTGTCGGCAGCTTCAAAAGAAATGCTTTCGAGTAAGTGTTCAAGCACCGTGTGCAAACGACG
>JFJP01040398.1_pt1 | contig 11295 bp, 12 predicted proteins | sample 431651 | NCBI WGS metagenome assembly JFJP01 (sample SAMN02602958, study PRJNA72255) | Microbial mat metagenome, whole genome shotgun sequencing project. | biome: fresh water; feature: sink hole; material: water; isolation source: purple microbial (photo- and chemosynthetic) mats found in... | reverse complement strand
TTTTATCAAAAAATACTTGATATTCTGTTTTTATACAAAGATTATAAATCATTTGATTTAATCCTTGAAAATACTGATATTAAAAAAGTTGGTATTTCAAGAATGATGACTTTGTTAAGGTTATCATTTTCTTGTAAAGATAAGTTACAAAGATGGGACCACTTTTATGAAAAAAGTTATTTATTTATTCAAGAAAACGGTTTTGATCCAAAAATAGTCTTATGTGGTTTAGTAAAGTAAATTAAAGTAAATTAAAATAAGTAAAATAATTAAAACCCTAAAACCAAAAACTTAACTTGATTTAACTTGATTTAACTTAATTTCACCTTAAAAATAAAGGGTTAATATGGCTTTGAATACATCTTTTAATGGTGTTGTTTATGATGATAATGGTATTATAAACAATGCTTATTATCAATGTTTTATTTATCAAGGTAAGATTAACTCACAAACAATTAATAAATACAATAAAGTATTAAAAGTTAATACCTTAGGTAAGTATTCATTTAATTTAGGAGACTCGTCTGCTTTAACACAAAATGGCAGTATTGATAAAAATACACAATTAGTTCTTTGTGTATTTGTTTTAGATCCAATCTTAAATCAGAACCAAAATCAAGAACCATCAAGAAATGATTTTATTTCAAAATTCGCTTGTATTCATTTTGATTTAATCAATAAAGATACTTATATACAAGATATTTTATTAAAAAGTATCCAACCACCATCTTGTAATTTTATTTTACCATTAACTACCTTTTTTGATGCTAGTGATAAATTAATTTCACAAGCAAGTGTTATTCATCAATGGGAATATAAAAATAAAACACATTATCATAAAAGAGAATGGTTTAATGAAATTTTGTTTGAAAAATTATTTATTCTTAATGATGAATTTATTGTTTATGATAACGGTTCAGAAACTACTTTTTTACCAAATGATTTACTTAGTTTTAAACCTCCTGATGATCCGTTTTTAACAATTACTAATACAAAAGATGTTCTTCACAAAGTAATAAATTCATATGGATTAAAAAATGAGTGCTTAAAACAAATAAAAATTTATAACAAAATGGAGAATTGTTTAATCCACCAACCAACAACTTATCTTGATACGGATGTAGTTTTTAATTTATGTAAAAATTTTAATCACAGATGTGTTTTAAGTATTTTATTTGAAATACAACACATTAATACATTAAAAACAGATAGTATTTTAATAAATAAAGAAATTTTGAATTCTTTATTTTCTGAAACAAATCCGAGTTCTGAATTAATTGTTTTTGTTAAAAAATTTTATTTGCTTGGTAATTATAAAATTAATCAAAAAATTTATTATTTTAATAATTCAGAAAATGTTTATTCAAGTAAAGATTATTTTATAAATATTTTACCTTCTTATCCAAAAATTAATGAAATACATTTTGATAAAAAAATGGAGTCAATGCAAGATCCAAACCAAGATCCAAACCAAGAAATTCACCCTTGTGATTATTTTGTTAAAATAAATGCTATTGACCCAGATAGTATTATTATGAAAACAGAAACAATTCTTGAATACAAAATAAAATTATTTATTCAAGACTCCGATGATTGGTTACTTTATAAAACACAAGATTATTCACAAAAAAATATTTTTTTTACAAAAATTCCTATTCCTGGGAATTACAAAATAGAATGCTCAGTTAGAAATATGTTTAATCTTGAAACAAAACAAGTATTAATAAAAAACAATTTGTTTTGTTCAAGTTCTGAAAATTCTGATAAAGAAATTGAAAAAATTGTTTATGTAGATAAAATTATTCAAAAACTTGTTTATGTTCCATTTGATACTAATACATTAACAGAAGATGGTATTTTCTTAAATAGAGAATTTCTTTATTTGACACCTCAAAATTTATTTAGTATTTATAATTCCTTTAATGATAACGATAAAATGGTTCTTAAAAATTTATTAAGTATCTCACCTGAAATTGTTTATAAAGAAATTCAAAAAATTGTTTCAGATGATAACAAACTTAATACTTTATCAAAACAAGAAATATCACAAAAAATTATTAAAGAGTTAATTTATGTAACAAACCTTGATATTGTTTTAAATCAAGAAACTTATAATATAAATATTAATGAAGATAAAATTAGTTTAAATATTAATGAAGATGTTATTGGTATTAATTTGTTACAAGATATAATACAAACTGAATTAAATGTTTCAGAAATTAGTATCGGTGCTAGTTCCTGATCTAAGTTCTTATTTCAAGAACTAACTTGAATTTAACTTGAATTTAAATTAACTTGAAAGGTTTTTATGAAATTAAAATTATCGGATCTTGAATTCCAAGAAACATCGTTAGTAATTAAGCAAGGTGATGGTAAAAAAATAAAAATACAATTAACATTAAATGGTAAGCCAATGGACTTAACCAATTATCAAGTCAGATTTGCTATTAAAAATATTGATTTGATAACAGAACTAGACCAAAATATGCAAGATTTTTTCTTAGATTCTGGTTTGTGTGAAATTATCGATGCTCTGAAAGGTGAAATACTTTTGCATATTAAACCTGAAATATCTTGTAAGTTTCCAATTTCAATAAAAGAAAATGATACTTTAATATTAGCAATAGGTGTTAGTAATAAAGAACATTTATTGAGTGAAGAATTTTTATTTAAATTAATAGTCAAACCAAGTGTTTTGAGTTCTCTTTATTGAGTTAATAATTTTTTTAGTTTCTTTTTAATACTAATATTAGGTATTAGTATCAGATTTAAAATTAAAACCAAAAACATTCAAAATTATTTGTTATGTTTTTGGTTAAACACAAAAACACAAAAACAAAAAACTTCTTATCCTTCCTACTTCCTACTTCCTACTTCTCAAAACTAACAACTATCCACTATCCACTAACTACTAACTACTAACTACAATCAAATAATCAAATACTGAAATTTTTATTTACCTTCCTTACCTCTTAACTTTAATTCCTAAATCATTAATACTTTAAAACTTTAATACTTTTTACTTGAATTGTTTTTTATAAAAAGTTTTAAAAAGTTTTAAAAAGTTTTACTTTTTTATTCTTTTGTCCTAATTTTAAGCTTAGTCTAAGTAAAGATATGTTATAATACATTATCAAAACAGAAGGAAGACAAGATGAAAGAGATAACAAGAATAGAGAAAATAGAGAAAATAGATAGAATTTCAGATTATATCAATCTGGACGAAGTTGTAGAAACAAGTTGTTTATCATACGATCCAAGACAAAGAGATTATGTTTTAAATTATGATATTAATTTAGTTAAAGAAGCAGCAGTTGATTGTTTGAAAACTTTTTCAAGTATCGCAATGGATCAAATGACACTTGATACTAAAATAGTTATAACTGTTTTTGCAACAGACCCAGATACAAATGTTGAAATTGCCGATGATGTTACTTTTTTCATAAAAGACTTTTTTAATCAAGTTACTTTTGAAGAATTAAAAATTCAACAAGACAAAGATAATTAAGAAAAGTTTAAGACTAAATTAACCAAGTCGGTTAAGACTTGGTTAGTCAAAAAGTCAAAAACTTAAAAAGAAAACAGAAAAAAGAAAACAAAAGGAAGGAATAATTATGGAGAAGATACATTCAAGAATTTATGACACTAATGAAAGATTTGAAATTTTTTATAATTCTTTAAATTCAGAGAAAACAGAGAAAACAGAAAATTATAAAAGTAATTTTAACCTGACTTCAAAAGTAAAGAAAACAGATTTTATTATTCTTGAATTCAGTAAAAAACCAAAAAATTTCCATTACCTAAAAGGTTATGTTGATGATGACCAAGATGTTTTTTATATGACAAAATCTGAATATGATATTTTATCAAAAAATGAAAAACAAGTTCTTAATTATTATTGTTTTATTGAAATTATTAGATTTGATGAAAAAAATTACTTAAACGCTTTGTTAAAAAATCAAGAAAATTTGAATACTTTTAATAAAATGGTTTAAAGAATTTAAAAAAGTTTAAAGAATTTAAAATAGTTTAAAGAATTTAAAGTTTTTAAGTTCTTTTTAAGTAAAAGTTTGGTATAATTCAAGTATCAAAGTGGTAACACTAAGTAAGATTAAACCAGTTTAAAACGGTTTTAAACCACTTTAAACAAAGGTTTTTATTGAGTTGATGATTTAGTCATCTGAAACATAATTTAAGACACAAGTTGATTGTGTGATGATTTAAGGTTTAATGGTTTAATGGTTTAATGGTTTATTGTTTTTGGATAAGAAATAAAATTTTAAAGGGTTTGTTATGGTATCAAAATATTTATTTTCAGAATTAGAAAAAGAGATAGTTACTTATGTTAGACATATTTCAAGAGGTGTTTTTCATAGTTATAATATTAATGATATAAAAGAAAGATATATCAAGGAACTTAAAAACGACTTAATGAATAAACCAAACATAAAACCAAGAATAGCAGAAAAAATTGCTAGAAATTTGGTTGAGGATTTAATCAATAAAACTCTTAACCCAATAAATTAAGGTAAAGTTAAAGTTAAAAGATCAAAAAAGGAAAGGATTAAAAGTGTTTAAATTTTATAAATATGAAATTTGTGAAATTCATAAAATAAGAAATTCATATAAAACAGAAAATTCATATAATACAAAAATGAAGTTTGTTTTAACTAAATTGTTTTTTGGTTTTTTAAGACTTGAACTTATGTTTGATGGTTATGAACGAGCAACTGCTCCATCAATGGAGGAATTGATTAAAAAAATTTTTAAATACTCTACTTTTTATAAAAAATGTAAAAAAGATAATAAAGATAATGAGTATGAAAACGAGTATTCTAATGATGATATCAATAATAATTCAGGAGATTTAACTAAAATACTTGAACCAGTTATCAAAATTAAAAACTTTGTTAATCCCTTTGAAGTTGATTGTTTATTGCCTATAAATTACAAAACAAGCAAGGTTTTGTGTTTCAGAAACATAGATGAGATAGTTAAATTAAAATTTATTCAAGACATCATAGAAAAAAACTTTAAAGAAAATATTGATGAGTATTGATGACTTCACAAACACAAGGAGATCAAGAATAATTTAGAGTTTTTAGAGTTTTTAGAAATTTTTTAAAAGGGAAAATATGATAGAGAAAACAGAGAAAACAGAAAACACAGTAGAAAACACAGAGTTAAATTGTGAATACCACGATTTTAGTGAAGCAAATTTTTCAGAGGAATCAAGAATTCATTTTGTTACAAAAGTAGCAAGTATTTGTTATCAATCAGAAAACAAAATCGGTAGTGAAAATTTATACAACCGTTTATTAGCAGAATCTATTGGACTACCTAGTAGCAGTTTTGAATTCATACCGATATTGATTAATTTATCAAAAAATAATAAAATAGATATTTTTGATTTAATATATGAAAACAAAGCTAAACAGTTAAAAGAAAAAAATATTCAATTCGATGAAGACCAAGAAGACCAAGAAGACCAAAAAAACACAAAACATTTAGGGATAGATAAAGTTTGTGAAAAATTTGGTTTAAAAGAAACAAAAGACAAAAGTGTTAATAATATTTTTAACAAAATAAATGTTTCGTCCCAAAAAGTCCAAACAGACCCAACCAATGAGTTTGAAAATGAATTTTTTCAGAATGTAGATGTTAATGTTTTGAAATACGGAACACTTTTTACAGAAGATAAATGTGTTTATTTATTAACAAATCTAAGAGCTTTGATTAATGATATAGGAACAGAAAATAGTAAATTATTTTATAACACAAAAGAAGAAGCAAAAATTATTAAAAAAAGATTTTTTGTTTTTAAATTCAATACTGATTTAGTAACACGAACACAAATGATTAGACACCGTGTATCTTGGCAAGAATTATCAAGAAGGTATGTTAGTGGCAAAAAAGTTCCAATAACTTTTTATTATTCTGATTTAATAAAAAAATTGATAACACCAACCCAAAATGGTCAAAATGACCAAAATGACCAAAATGTTTCAATACCACAAACACCACAAATACAAAAGTTATTTGATGATAGTATAAATATTTATAATGAGTTACTATCATTAGGAGTTAAACCACAAGAAGCTAGACGAGTTTTACCACAAGGTATGATGACTCAATTGTGGGGAGCATTCAATACATCACAAATAAAAAATTTTATTAATTTAAGAGATAATAATCACTCACAAAATGAAATAAAACAAATAGCTAAAAAAATGAGAGAAATTTTTAATCAAGTTATACAAGATTAAAACAAACAAAAAAAACAAAAAACAAAAAATAAAAAGGGAAATTATGACTGATTATAGAGATATCGATTTTTCGACATCATACGAAGTTTATTCTGATAACAGAATATTATTTAAGGCACCTGAAACTGTTAATAAAAAAGTAATTTTTGAAACTAGTTTAGATGATTTAGAATACTTGGAATGTGATGGAGAAAACGAACAAAACGATCAAAACGATCTCATTAACCAAGTTAAACAATCACAAACAAATACTTTTGTTAAACCTTCCGATATAAAAATAATTGATACTTTAATAAATGAATTTTTAGATTTTAAAGATAAAATTTTAGTATTAGATCCAGACTCTACTTATACAATTTTAGAGTTATTAGTTGAATTCGCTAGGGTTAAAAATTATGATATTGTAGAGTTAGGTGAAGCAATCAAAAAAAGTCAATGGTTCGTCGATTATTTGACAACAGATGGACTAAAAAGTAAAACTATTAATTTTTATTATGATGCTCAAAATGAAACAAATAATTTTAATAAAAAAATTAATGACAATTCTTCACTTTATAATTGGTTTGATTAATTTGATTAATTTTATTAATTTGATTAATTTAGTATCAGAAAATCAAGTTCAAGAGACAAAACAAAAATAAAAAACAAAAGGGATAACAAATGAAAACAGAAATGAAAACAGAAATAAAAAATACAACTACAAGTATTGATGAACTTATATCAAGTGTTGATACTACTAAAAATGTGCCTGAAACACAATACATCGAAGATAACGAAATTAGGGATGCTTTGAATTTTGCAAAAAGAATTATTAGTATTGAAATTGAATTAAAAAATTTAAAAGAAGATATTAAGAGTATTAAAAAGGAAGCAAAAGATGATGGCATTTTAATTAAGGAAGTTATTCAAGCAATAAATATGATTAAGAAAAATCTTAAAAAAGTTAAAAACAAAGACACTGAAACAATCCTTGATGCTTTAACAAATGATGTCGAGATAATGTATTCCATTCAGAGTTTAATGAGATAAATATAAAAATATAAATATAAATACAAAAACAAATAGTTTTTAGAAACAAAAAAAACACAAGACAAAAAGACCACAAAATAAAGGAATAAAATGTTGCCAGTTTCAGAAATATTCGGACCAAGTATTCAAGGAGAAGGACCTTATTCAGGAAGGATAAGTTGTTTTATAAGATTTGGTGGTTGTAATTTTTCTTGTCAAGGATACGGAGTTGAATACAAAACTCCATCAGGTGAGATTAAAAGAGGGTGCGATTCTTATTATTCAGTTGATACTGCTTTTAGACAAAATTGGAATAAATTATCATTTACTGATATTATTAATGAAATAAAAAATAAAATAATGACTTTTGATTATGATACTAAATCAATACAAAAACCTGACATAGTTATTACTGGTGGTGAGCCATTGATTTTTTGGGAGAATTCAGATTTTCAATCATTGATAGAATACTTTATAACAAATGATTATAGAGTTATTATAGAAACTAATGCTAGTATTGATATTAAAATCAAAAAGAAATATCAAAGAAAAATAATTTTTAGTATGAGTATAAAATTATCGAATTCAGGCGAATCGTTAAACAAAAGAGTTAATTATTATAGTATATATAGTATCCTTGAAAACACAAAAAAATGTTATTTCAAATTCGTTGTTGATAACAATCAAGAATTAGTAAATGAAATAAAAGAAATTATTTCTAAAATAACAAGTAAGTATAACGAGTTTTTTACAAATGCTGATTTAGCGAATTCAATTTATATTATGCCAAAAGGTTTTAATCAAGAAGAACTAAATAAAAATTCTTTATTTTGTGTTGAAACAGCAATTAAAGAAGGTTGGAGATATTCTGATAGGTTACATATAAGAATATGGGATACAAAAAAAGGAGTTTAATTTTTAATTAAAACAATTAAAACCATTAACAAAGTAACAAAGTAACAAACAAAAACCAAGACAAATTATCTTGGTTTTGAAGTTTTTAATCAAAACAATAGCCACATTACCACATAGGAGTAAAAATGATAGGTTTTATTTTTTTTAAAGAAATGAGTTATATTTATTTTTTGAGATTAAAGATTTTTATAAAAAAGATTTTTCTAAAAAACTTTTTAAATAACGATAATAATAAAACAAAACAAACAAAACAAACAAAACAAATAAAACAAATAAAACAAATTAAACAATTCAATATTTTTAAAAATAATATTTATAATGATTGTGATAGTTTTTGTGAAGTCCATAATTCTGATTTAACACCATCCAAACCAACACAAATCAATAAGGCTAAATTATGAGATTAGCACCTTATTCATTTAGTAAAATACAAACTTATTTAAGTTGTCAAAAAAAATTTAAATTCATTTATATGGATAAAATCAGACCAGAAACCAACCAGCAACATTTGTTAAAAGGAAGATATATTCATAAATTGATTGAAATATATTTATTAAGATTGAAATCTTTTTATGATTTAACTGATTTGTTCGAGATGTATATGATAGACAAAGATCCACAAAATTTTTTGCAATTATCAAATCAATTATTTAGAAAAAGCCAAGAGTTAATCAAAACAAATGATGAATACAAGGAATTAGTAAATTTTTATAAAAAAAATGATTTTGATAAAATAAAAGACTTGAATACAGAAAACACTGAAAACACAGAAGACACAGATAAAACAGAAAATATTCCTAATCAAATAATTGAATTAAACAATTTATTTAAAACATTTTTAGATAACCCAATAAATAAAATTTGTATTGATCCATCTGAAACTGAAAATATTAATACTAATACTTTAAACACTTTAAACACTTTAAACACTTTAAACACTTTAAATACTTTACATATAAAAAATATTTATCCAAAAAAACTTGAACACGAATTTGGTATAAGTATAAATGCTTATTGTAATATTGATTTAAGTAACATTAACAATAATAACAATAACAATAGTAACAAAATTGATGATTTTATTCTGAATTTCAATGCTTGTGATTATAATGAGCCAAGTGTTGTAATAAGAGGAGTTATTGATTGTTTATGTGTGATTGATAATAATGTTTTTATTTTAGATTGGAAGACTGGTAAAGTTCCTGATAAATTTGATGAAGACCAACTTAAATTATATGCTTTATGGTTTTTTCTGAAACAAAATAATAAAACAATAAATAAAATTACTTGTCGTTATGTTTATGTTGAAAAAAATTTATTTAAAGAAAAGGTTTTTATTAAAGAAGATATTGAGGAATACAAAAAATATTTTTTTAATCAACTTTTAAGAATAGAAAACGATAAGTTGTTTAGTGCTTCTTTAAATAATTTTTGCTCATTTTGTCCTTTTTTTAATGATTTATGTGAGGACACAAAACCAAACCATCAACCAAAATTTAAAATTTTAAAATCATCATCTTTTTTTGATTAGATATAGGTAAGGATTTACCTTACCTAACTAATATTGATATCAGTATTTTTTAATCTTGATATCAGTATTAAAACTAAAATACCAAAAAACCAAAATACCAAAAAACTAATTATGATTAATGAAACAAAAGAAAAAAAGAAAAAAGAAAAAAAGAATTTAAGAAAACAGACAAGATTAAAAGTTTAAAAGCTTAAAAGTTTAAAAGGAAGAAAAATGAATCCAAATTTTGATATTGAAAAAATGATTTTAAAACACATTTTGTGTGATAAAGATTTTGCTTTAAAAGTTCTACCTTTTACAAAAAAAGACCACTTTACTACAATAGAAAATCAAACAATTTTTTCAGAAATAAGTGCTTTTATGATTGACTACGATGAGACACCAACATTTAAATCATTAGGAATTTATCTCAAAAACAGTCCAAGAATAAAAGATAATTTCAAAAAAGATATTATTAATGAAATTAAAGAGTTAGTTAAAGAAGAGAAAATAGAAAACAAAGATTTTTTATTAAATGAAACTGAAAGGTTTATTCAGAAAACAGAATTAGTTAATGCGATTTATTCTTCTGCTAAAATTATAGAAAATAATCAACCATTTAATGAAGTCCTTGGTTTAGTTGAAAAAGCACTTAAAATTAAGTTCGAGTTCGATACTGGTATGAGTTATAATACATCGGCAGAACAGCGATTTGATTATTATAACTCATATAGTAAAGGAATTACGACTGGTAGTAAAAAAATTGATTTTGATTTATTAGGTGGTTTAAAACCAAAAACATTAACTTTAATAGTCGCACCATCACACGGTGGTAAATCTGCTGCTGGAATAAGTATTGGTGCTAGTGCTTTAAGACAAAAAAAGAATGTTTTGTTTTTTTCACTTGAAATGCCAGATTATGAGATAGCAAAAAGATTTGATGCTAATTTATTACAAACAGAAACTAATCAATTATCTTATTTATCAAAAGAAGATTATTTATCAAAAATAGAAAAAATCAATCAAGAAATAGGTTCCTTGGTTATTAAAGAGTATTCAAGTGGTGTCTTGAATACATTAATTATACAAAATGTTATTGAAGATATTAAAAAAGAGATGATGATTGAATTTGATTTAATAATTATTGATTATTTGACTTTAATGAGTAGCTCACGAGTTTCAATGTCGCAATCTGGTGGAACTTATGCTTATTATAAGATTATTTCAGAAGAAGTTCACGGTTTAGCAAAAAAATTAGATAAACCTATTTTATCATTTTCACAACTAAACAGAAGTGCATATGGTAATATGGATTCAGGAATGGAATCCATTGCTGACTCGTTAGGAATTATTCAAACAGCAGATAATGTAATTGCTTTGTTATCAAATGATGAATTAAAAAAAGAGAAAAAAACTTTGTTTAAATTCTTAAAATGTCGAGCATCTGGCAGATTAAATAATCATATTATGAATTTTGATTATAATTTTATGAAGTTCTATGATGTTGAAGATCCTAATACACAAATAGGTATTCAAGAAACAAAATTAAATAAAAATGATTTATTTAAACCAATTTCTGAAACTAACCAAAACAAC
>JFJP01010594.1_pt1 | contig 11295 bp, 11 predicted proteins | sample 431651 | NCBI WGS metagenome assembly JFJP01 (sample SAMN02602958, study PRJNA72255) | Microbial mat metagenome, whole genome shotgun sequencing project. | biome: fresh water; feature: sink hole; material: water; isolation source: purple microbial (photo- and chemosynthetic) mats found in... | reverse complement strand
AGCCGGCAGGCGGCAGGTGCAGCGTTGAGATGACTGTCAGGGTCACGTCGACGTTGTTGCGCGTCGCGTTGGAGCAGGGACAGACGACGTGCGCGGCATCGACGACTTCCTGGACCCTGGCCTTGTCCAGGCCTGGCGCGTGGATGCGCATCGATACGGCGATGCCGTAGCCCGGCTTGCCCTGGGCGAGGGTGTCGAAGCTGACGTCGGCCTCGATCGACGTGTCCGCCGGCAGCGCAATCTTCCTCTGGCCGGCCATCAGCTTCATCGCGCCTAGGAAGCACGCCGAGTAGCCACCGGCATCCTGGCGCACGGCTTCCTGATGTTGCGGTGTGGCGAGTGCAGCCACGACAAGCTACTGACCTTCAGCGGCAAGCGCCACGGGTTCTGCCCGTCGTGCGAGGCGTGGCACATGTCGCAGACCGCGGCCACCTGGTCGACCCTGTGATCCCGCAGGTGCCAGTGCGGCAGTGAGTCCTGTCGCTGCCGTTAGGGTTGTGCCTGCTGCTGGCCGCGCAGCCCGAGTTGGTCACGCCAGTGCTGCAGGTGGTGCAGCGCGTGCTCACGCTCTATGTGCTGCGCGACGCCGAGCTCAAGACGCCGTGGCGCGACGGCAGCACGCACCTGGTCATGAGCCCGCCGGGGTTCATGCAGCGGCTGGCGGCGCTGGTTCCGCGGCCGCGGCTGCACCTGATCCGGTACTTCAGGCCGCTCCCCAGACCCGTCTTGGGCCGTAGTGGGCGCGCCTCAGCTCCTAAGCTCCTACCCCAAGGCCCCCAGGCCTGGAGCGCGCGACGGCGCGGTCACGGCAGAACAGATGTTCCGGCTGCATTGAGCGGCGCCGCGGCCGTGCGTGACGGCGCGCCGGCATACGGCGCGAAGCTGCGCCGCACGTCGAACTCGGCGTCCAGCAGCACCATCGCGTTGAACACGCCGGCGAGCTTGCGCAGCATCAGCGAGAACTCCTTGTTCGGCAGCCGGAAGTCGCGGCCCGTGGCCGACTTCAGCCCCGCGTTGCCGATGCGCCGCAGCAGCCCGGCGTGCTTCCAGCGGTACGCGCCGCCGGCGGTCAGCGCCGACTCGGGCACCAGCGCGCGCTGCGGTGCCAGCGGCTCGGCGACGAGGAAGCAGAACTCGGCGAACGAGGTCTGGGCCTGCTCGCCCTGGCCCTCTCGCAGGAAGCCCATGCGGCGCAGCCCGGCCACGGTGGCGTCGCGGTCGCGCGCCGCGGCGGCGCGCACGGTGTCGCTCAGCGCCCCGGCGAACTGCGCGTCCAGCGGCCGGACGGCGCCGAAGTCCAGCAGCACCAGCGCGGGCCTGCCGCGCTGCAGCGTGACGAGATAGTTGCCGAGGTTGGGGTCGGTCTGCATCAGCTGCCAGTCAAACAGCTCGGTCAGCAGCAGGTCCAGCAGTGCCTGCGCGATGCGGTTGCGATGGCGGGCCGGCATCGCCGCGACCTCGGGGCTGTCGAGCTTGTAGCCCTGCATCTCCTCCATCACCAGCAGGCGCGGCGTGCTGAGGGCGACGTCGATCGCAGGCACGCGGTAGCGCTCGTCACCGGCCAAGCGCGCCGCGATGTCGGTGGCTGCCGCAGCCTCGCGGCGGTAGTCGACTTCCTGGCGCAACAGGTTGCGCAGGTCCTCGATCACCGACATCGCCGAGGCGTCTCGCGTCAGCCAGCGCGAGACCTGCATGAAGCGGATCACGTCGTCGAAGTCGCTCTCGATCGCTTCGGCCACGCCGGGGTACTGGATCTTCAGGCACAGCGCGCGGCCGTCGGCCTTGCGGCGCGCACGGTGCACCTGCGACAGCGAGGCTGCAGCCAGCGGCTGCGGCTCGATCTCGAGGGTGTCGATCGTGTCGCCGAGCTCGGCACGCAGCGCCGGCTCGATCGCCGCCCAGGTCAACGGTGGCGTCTGGTCGTTGAGCGCACGCAGCGCGTCGACGATCGGATCGGGCAGCACATGCTCGCCGTAAATGCCGAACATCTGGCCGATCTTTACGTAGGCGCCCTTGAGACGGCCAAGCTCGTCGACGAAGGCGCGCGCCTCGCGGCCAAGCACCTCGGCATTGGCTTGTACGCGGGCGTCGCCGCTCTTGAGCAGGTTGCCGAAGTGGCCGAACGCGAGGCGTGAACCGCCCTTCAGGCCGGCCAGCGACAAGGCCAGCCGGCGCTGCAGGGGGTGCTTGGGGATGCGGTGAAGGGGGTTGGACATGCGCAGGAAGGATCCACGACGGGCGCCAGGGAGCGGGCCGCCCACCTGAGCTGCTCCGGCTTTCTCGAGCCAATCATTCCCGGAGGACGGCTCGGCTGCGGGTGCGGTGATGTTGCTGCTTGAACTCGTGCGGGGTCAAGTAGTTCATGCTGCCGAGCGGGCGCATGGCCTCGATGCGCGTGTCGTCGATGCGGGTGGTGTCGCGCGTGGAGAACAGGCGGCATTCGCCGGGCATGGCTGGAGCCCGGGAGCGGCGGCATCATCCGACCCATCTGACGCAACTCGATGCCATGGACCCGCGCACCCATCACCTGCTCGACCTCCGTGGCACCCGCATCCACGCCGTCGAGGAAGGCACCGGGCCGCTGGTGCTGCTAATTCACGGGTTTCCGGAGTCCTGGTACTCGTGGCGCCATCAGCTCACCGCGCTCGCCGAGGCGGGCTACCGCGCCGTGGCGATCGATCAGCGCGGCTACGGACGCTCGTCCAAGTTCTGGGCACCGGAGTCCTATCGCATCCGCCGACTCGTCGAGGACGCGGTCGGCGTGGTGCACGCGCTCGGCGAATCGAAGGCGGTGGTCGTGGGACACGACTGGGGCGCGCCGGTGGCCTGGACTTCGGCCTGGCTGCATCCGGAGGTGTTCCGCGGTGTGGTGGGCCTGAGCGTGCCCTTCTCCGGCCGTGGCCTGGTGGCCCTGCCCGGCAGCCCCTTCGGCGAGCGCCGTCCCGACGAACTTCACGCGGAGCTGGCCGGCCCTGGCCAGGATTTCTACCAGGATTACCTGGGCACGCTCGGGCCGGTGATCGAGGAGTTCGAGTCGGATCTGCGCGGCTGGATCCGCGACGGCGTGTTCTCGCTCTCCGGCGATGCGCTGGCGGGCTCGGGCCTGGACTTCGATGCGATGGACCCGGTCGCGCTGATCCGCGGCAGCGCCATCTGCGTGCCTCATGGCACGCGCATGCGCGACCGCTTCATGGCGCCGACACAACTGCCGGCCTGGTTCTCCGAGGCAGACCTCGACTTCTATACCAACGAGTTCGAGCGATCGGGCCTGGTGGGACCGCTGAGCTACTACCGCGAGATCACCGCCAGCTGGGAGTCGCTGGAGAGCCACGCCGACCAGCCGTTGACCGTACCCGCGATGTGCATCCTGGGCGAGTTCGACGTCGTCCGCAGTTGGGGCCTGGAAGCGCTCGCCCGCGCGCCGGAACGCATGCCCAACTACCTGGGTACCCGCGTGCTCGCGGGTTGCGGCCACTGGACGCAACAGGAACGCGCGACGGAAACCAGTGCTGCGCTGATCGGCTTCCTGCGAGCGCTGCCCCCCTGATCACCGAGCCTCTGGTGCGTCACGCCCTGCGTGCGCGCGGCGAGCATCGGCCACTCGCCAGTCGGCTGACCCACCGCCTCAGACCGACCGCTCACGAGCGCCGGCCTCAGCCGCCGGTGCGCTTGACGGTGCGACCCTCCTCACGCAGCAGATCGATCACCCGCGCGCAGTGGTCGCCCTGGATCTCCAGCACGCCGTCCTTGGCGGTGCCGCCCGCGCCGCAGGCTGCGCGCAGCTTCGCCGTGTCAACGCTGACACCGATCCAGCTCCATGACTCCGCCCCCCTTCCTCGAACAGGCGCAGTGCAAACACGCCGCCGCACCGGTGTCATGAACCTGCGGGTGCTGTCGACCGAACAGGTGCTGATCGAACTCGATGCCAATCGCGACGGTAGCTTCGAATCGAGCACGCCGCGGACCAGGGGCTGGCCGTTCGGAACAGCTACAGGGGCGGCCCCGGGAGGGAGCCGTGCCTAATCGCCGCCTTGCGCTGCATGGGTCGATGCGGCGATAGTGGCCCGATGCCACCAAGCAAAGGCCTTCGATGACCGCACGCCCCACCCCTGCCGGCCCGCTGCCGTTGCGGCCGTCCGATCTGCGCGGCCTGTCCCGGCTCGGCGTTGACGGCAGCGTCGGACTGCTCGATCTGGTCGAGGCCATGCACCACACCATCACGTCGCGCATCGGATTCGACCGCGCCCTGCCCATCGGCCGCAGTTCGGGAATCACCGGCGCGGTCTATAGCGCAGTGCGCGGCGGCATCAAGGGAGCCGGCCACGGTGTCGATACGGCGCTGCGGCTGGTCGAGAGGACTGTCCGGCCACACCATGGGACGTCGCCGGAACGCGATGCCTTCATCGCCGCGCTCAACGGCGTACGCAGCAGCAACCCGCTGGCCATCCACATGTCAGTGCGCGTCGGCGGCGCGGCACTGCCGCTGGAACGCGACGCGCTGGCGCAGGCCTTGCCTGCGGCGAGCCGCAAGCTGCTGGTGCTGCTGCACGGGCTGTGCATGAACGACCGGCAATGGACGCGCCGCGGCCACGACCATGGCCAGGCACTGGCCCAGGCGCTGGGCTACACGCCGGTCTACCTGCACTACAACAGCGGCCGCCATGTATCGCAGAACGGCCGCGAGTTCGCGGCGCTGCTGGAGCGGTTGCGGCTTGCCTGGCCGGTGCCACTGGAAGAACTGGTGATCCTGGGACACAGCATGGGCGGGCTCGTGGCGCGCAGTGCTTGCCTCCATGCAGAGGCTCAAGGCCTGGGCTGGCTGCCGGCGCTGCGCGCGCTGGTATGCCTGGGCACACCGCACCACGGCGCACCGCTCGAGCGCGGTGGCCGCCGCATCGACCAGCTGCTCGGGTTGAGTCCGTACATCGCTCCCTTTGCCCGGCTGGGCAAGGCGCGCAGTGCCGGCATCACCGACCTGCGCTTCGGCAATCTGCAGGACGCCGACTGGCAAAGCCGCGACCGCCACGCGCAGCAGCACGACGACCGCCAGCCGACACCGTTGCCGGCCGGCGTAGCCACCTACCTGATGGCTGCCACCACGGCCGACAAGCCGGGGTCGCTGCACCATGCACTGATTGGCGACGGTTTGGTGCCGCTAGCCAGTGCGCTTGGCGAACACCGCGATCCGGCGTTGGCGCTGCAGGTGCCCGCCGACCACCGCCACGTGGTCCGCGGCTGCGGCCACCTCGACCTGCTGTGCCACGACGAGGTGCAGCGCCAGTTGCAGCTTTGGCTCGGGGGCGCTGCGTGACGCGTCCAAAGCCTACCGCCGGGCGGGCTTGGCATCCGCCGGATCAGTCCACCGCTCCCCGCCACGCCGTAGCGTTGACACACCGTTGCTGCGCTTGACACTGCGCAGGCACTGGCCTGGGCCTCGTCGTACTGGCTGCTGTCCATCCTGGCCGCGTCGATGGCCCCCGAACTGGGCGTTGATCGGTGTGGCCATTTGCAGCGGTTTGTACGAGTCGGCCTTCGCCACACTGGTGCGGCCGTAGGAGCACGGGTCGCGCAACGCAATCACCGGCATCACGCTGATCGCCGGCTTTGCGAGCACCGTCGGCCGGCCGCTGTCAACCTTGCTGGAACTGAAGTTCGGCTGGCGCGGCGCCTGCTTCACTTGGGCTGCGCTGCACCCGCTGCTGGTTCTGCCGCTGAATGCCTTGCTGCCGAAGACGCCGTCCAGCGGCGTGTCGTCCGCCCACGCGAGCGCCACGGGCAGCGCTACGGCACCCCCACTGACGGTGCAGCTTCAGGAGGCGTCGATCGACGTGGCCGATACCGACGCGGACTCGGGTTCAGAGCCCGAAGTCCTGAGGGCACCTGACCGCGCGCCCACGAAAGACAACTGACATTCGTCTTTCCGTCCGGTCGCTCACCCTACGAGAGCGATTTCGCGAGGACCATAATGTGCTGGAGTCACGCGCTCGATCACTTCCTCATGGCCCAGCGCTCCACCCACACCGGTGCTCCCGGACATCTGTATTCGCTGGTCGAGTGGCGCGCGCTGCTGGAGGCTGCGAGCTTGCCGGTGGTTTGGCCATTCCTGGCCATGGCGGCGCACGGTGACGGCCACCCGGTGTTGCTACTGCCCGGTTTCATGGCGCGCGAAGGCACGCTGGTGGCGTTGAGGTTGTTCCTGAAGGGCCGCGGGTACAACGTGCAGGCCTGGGGTCTGGGGCGAAACGTCGGCTTCCAGCAGCGCCATGCCGACGCACTGGTGAAGAAGATCCGCTACCTGCACCACCACACGGGCCGCCGCGTCAGCCTGGTCGGCTGGAGCCTGGGTGGCGTCTTTGCTCTCTACGGTGCGCATCAGGCCAGCGAGTGCGTGCGCCAGGTCATCACGTTGGGCAGCCCGGTCAGCGTCGACGCCGAAGGCAGCCAGACGGCGCCGCTGGTCAAGGCGCTCTACCGGATGATCGCGCACCCGATGGGACCGCAGGTGCACACGATGCAGCCGCGTGTCAAGAAGATACGCAAGGGCGAGCTGCCGCCCGTGCCGATCAGTTGCCTGTACTCGATCAGCGACGGCGTCGTGCCACCGCAGGAGGCCACGGTGGACGGCGACGACCAGTCGGTCGAGAACATCCGCGTCTATGGCAGCCACACCGGTCTCGGATTCAACCCGATGGTGATGTGCATCGTGGCCGACCGTCTGGCCCAGTCCGAAGGAGGCTGGCGACCCTTCAGACCGGACGGCTGGAGCGGCGCGGTCTACCGAGCGATGACGCACGCGGGACTGCCGCTTTGACGCTGCCTGCGCGTGCAGCAGGTGGCTTGGATGCAGGACGCCGCGCTCGCGCAGATTCCGTCGCGGGGCGCGGCGTGCGCTCGGCCAGTGCCAGGACCTCCTGGAAGCTGTCGCGAAGGCACAGCGCGAAGACCTCGGGATCGGGCATCAGCTCGCGGCACGACGTCGGCGAGATCACCACCTTGCCGTCGTAGCGGGTGACGGCAAACGCCAGGCCCAGGCCGTCGCTGATCGGGAGGATCGCCGAGTAATAGGTCATGCGCGCGCCGCAGAGGAACTGCGGCTGCGTCGGCGCCGGCACGGGCGTGACCGTGCAGTTGGCCGGCGGAGTGCGTCGGCCCACGCGCGCACCGGCGCGACCGACGATCCGCCGAGTCCAAGCCAGCGCGGCTGCCGAAGCCTGCTCGGCCGCTTCGGCCAGTTCGCGGCTGCCGAGCGCGCGCGACACGACATCGGGCGCGGATTGGCGCTGGGCGTGCACGGCCGCCAGGCGCTGCACCGGATCGGCGATGTCGGTGCCCAGGGTCACGTGTCGCCACACCAGCGCGGCATCGGCTGGGCTGGTCTCGCCGCTGAGTGCGATCGGCACGATGGCCGCCAGGCTGCAACCTTCGGGCAACTCGCCCTGGCCGTCGAGGTAGCGTCGCAAGGCGCCCGCGCAGATCGCCAGGACAGCATCTTCGACGGACGCACCGTCGACCAGCGTGCAGATGGCAGCGAACTCGGCTTCGGTAAAGCGGCGTGTCTCGAACACGCGATGCGGCGAAACCACGGCGTTGAATCGAGTAACCGGCAGGTTCTTCGGTCGCAAGAGCATTTCGCTGGCCAGCGCGGCTGCCGCCGGCGCCAGCCGGGTAGCGGCACGCACCAGCGGGCGTGCCAGCCGCAACGGCGCCGTGGCGGAGCGCGCCGCACCGTGTGCCAGCAGCGACAGCGGGCTCGGCGACGACTCGGCGAACCAGGGCTCGGGCGGGCCATCGGACGGCGGCGCTGCGCTGACGTCGTGCAACAGGGCGGAGAGTTCGCCCACTTGCGCCAGACCGACGGCCGCCAGGTGCGTCTTCAACAACATCGCGAAACTGCCGACGGGCAAATCGAGAAAACTGTCCAGACCCTCGATGACGTAGACCTCCCACAGCGGGCGGCCGAGATCGAGCGCCCGCGCATGGATGCGCGAGGTCTGGATGCAGAACTGGCGCCAATCACCCGGCTTGGGCAGGGCGATGTGGCGCACGTGGTACTCAAGATCGAAGTTCTCGTCGTCGACCCAGAACGGATGGTCCAGCCCGAGCGGCACCTGCTGCAGGCGCTGCCGCAGCACCGGCGCACTGTGCAACTTGCGTTCGATGTGGGCCAGGATGCTCTTGAAACGCACCATGCCGCCAAGCGCGGTGGACTGGTCGTAGATGTGCAGCAGGCTGACGTTGGCGTTCGAGTGCGTAGTGTCCGAGTACAGGAACCCGGCGTCGTGCCCGCTGACCTGGCGCATTTCCGGCCGTCGGATCAGGCGGCGCGACGCTTGCGTGCAGCCGGCTTGGCCGCCGGGAGCTTGGCGGCGGCCCTTTTCGCGCGCCGGGCCACCGCGCTGACCTGCGTCTTGACCCCTGCCTGCGCCGGCTGGGCGACGCGGCTCACCGACCTCGTGACGCCACGGCCACGCGCAGCCACCGCCCGCTTGCCACGGCTGGCGACGGTCTTGGCTCTCTTGGCTCGCGAGACGGCCGAGCCCTCGATGGCCGACGACAGCTTGTCTGCACCGGCCACGAGCCGCTCGGACAAGGTCAACGCGGCTTGCGCACCGGTCAGGCTGACAAGGGCAGCGGCTTGCAGACCGGTGGCGATGTAACGGTTCTCGATGCCTTCGACCAAGTTGGCCATGCGGCTGACCCGGGCGCTCACGTCGGCAGTCCCGATCTCGATCACGCGCTCCGTGCGTGCGCTCACGCTGTCAATGCCCTTGGCGGCGACGCTCGTGACCTTGTTGCTGGTCTTGCGCAGTGCAGCCGCCCAACTCGGCGCGATGCGTTCGGCACCACGAGTAGCGGCGCGATCGACGCTTCTGCTCATCATCGAAAGCAGGCGATGACCACTCGCACGATAGGCATTGACGGCATGTTCAGCTACCTGACGGTAGTTGTCGACGGTCTCAAGAGTCACGGTACGCAAGCTGGCTTGTGTCATGGTGTGCTTTCCAAAGTGAAGGGAAACCTGATTGGCTTGTATGGAAAGTGCGATTGCGCACTTCAAGCAATAGTGTTGCCGTCCGCTCTAGGCAGAACCACCCAATCGGGCCCCGAAATCTAGACTGCACACTCCAAATTGTGCGCCCGCGATCGACCTTCAGGTCGCTTGAGTTGGCCCGCCAGGGCGCCGCTCAGGCTCCGAAGAAGACATCGCTGCGGCCTCGCCAACCAGCAACTGCGGCAGCTTGCGCAGTGCGCCGCTTTCGCGCTCCGCGCTGCTCAACATGACGGTGGCCGTAAGTCCGGCGCACGGAGCCGTCACCGTCACGCCCCTGCCGCCGTTCCTCGGCCAGCAATTCGGCGAGCGACAGCACGACAGTCTGCGTTGCGGCATAGGTCGCGAGCAACGGGACTGGCTGGAAGGCTGCAACGAAGGCCACGTTGTCGGCGGTGACAAGACTGCCGCGCACGCGGCAGGTACGGATGCGCAGCTCGATCGACGCCGGCATGTTCCCAGCCGTCCTGAGTGCAAGGGCCTGGCCCACCAGCCGCACCCTGTTCGCCAGATCGGGCCGCGGGTCGAACAGTGGCAGCGTGCTTTTCAGCGCATAGGCATGCGTGCGTTCCTGGATGACGCTGGCGGCCGGGCCTGCACCGGCACGTCGAGCAGGTGCAACACCGGCGCCACCTGGTAGCCGCCGACATAGGCCACGCCCACCTGCAGCAGCCCCTTCGTGATGGCGAGGATGCCCTCGCCGTGGAAGGTGGTGCTGGCGCCGAGCTCGAGCCGCTCGATCTGTTCGGTGAACTGGACGTCCACCGCTCTACCGCCGCTCCCGCGCGCGGGAGAGGGCCGGGGGGAAGGTCACTCCACCTCTCCGCCGAACTTCTTGCACAGGTTCGCGATGTACTTCTCCAGCAGCCCTTCGAACTCGCTGTTCACCACCGGCACCACGATCACCTTCATCAACGCGGGCAGCGCCACGTCCACGGTGGCCTGGGTCTTGAACACGATGTCCGTTCGGCCCTTGCCCGGCGTGATGTTCCAGCTGCCGCTGACCTGCGCGTTACCGTCGCCCTTCACGGGCGTCCACGTCACCGTGCCCTTCTTCTCGTCGCTCTTGTACTGGCAGGCGTAGATGGTCTGGATGCCCACCTGGGCGGTGCCCACCCGCTGCATCTCCCAGCGATAGGTGTTGTCGCCGAGGTCGTGCAGCTTCTTCACCTTGGGGAAGTGGCGGGCCGAGACGGGCACGTCGGCCAGCACGGCGAAGACGTCCTTGAACGGCGCCTTGACTGCAAATTCGTAGCCGAGATCGATGTCGACGCTGACGGTCATCGGGGGCTCCAGGTTCGGTAGCGGTGGTGGATTCTCGCGCCGCACCGGCGCCCGGCCATCCGGGTCAACGCGAAAAGCCCGCCGGGGCTCAGGCCTCCTGTCCCTCCCACGGCAGCATCATCGTCACCAGCAGCAGCTTCTCGAACTCGGGCGCGAAGCGCTCGATGATGCGCTGCGGCTCGGGGCACAGCTTCGCGTCGGTCATGAGCGAGAACTGCACGCCGCCGCCGTAGCTGAGGATGCTGACTTGCAGGCCGATGTTGCCCGACGCCGGCACCCAGAACACGGTCTGCCTGAGCGTGCTGCCGCAGAACTTCAGCGGCTTCGCCGGCCCGGGCACGTTGGTCATCACCGCGGTCGCCTTCTTGGCGAACAGGTCCAGCACCGCGTCCTGCACCGGCTTGACGAACAGGCCCGTGATCGACAGGATCGCGAACGCCAGCAGTGGCTGGTAGCTGGTCTTGAGCTCGTCCATCCGGCGATGCACCGCGTACACGCGCTCCACCGGATTGGCGATGCCGATCGGCAGCACGAGCGGCGCCAGGCCGAAGCGGTTGCCCAGCTGCCAGGCCTTGTCCAGCGGTCGCAGGTTCACCGGCACCATGGCGCGGATCTCCTGGCCCTCGGTATCGTCGCCCTTCTCGCGCAGGTACTTGCCGATGGCGCCGGCCACGCACGACAGCAGAACGTCGTTGACGGTGCAGTTCAAGCCCTTGCCGATGCTCTTGACGAGGTCCAGCGACAGCGGCTCGTTCCAGGCCACCACCTTGCGGCCGCTGCCGCGACCCTTGAGCCGCGTCGGCGAGTCGTCGGGCAGCAGCGCCAGCGCGGCGGCATCCTTCGCCACCTTGAGGCCCGTACGCGCCATGTCGACCGAACCGAGCAACGCGTCCTGCGGGTGCGCGAGCGCATCCATCGCACTGACCACGCCGTTGCCGTACATGCCGATCGCCTTCACCGTG
>JFJP01042214.1_pt1 | contig 11296 bp, 10 predicted proteins | sample 431651 | NCBI WGS metagenome assembly JFJP01 (sample SAMN02602958, study PRJNA72255) | Microbial mat metagenome, whole genome shotgun sequencing project. | biome: fresh water; feature: sink hole; material: water; isolation source: purple microbial (photo- and chemosynthetic) mats found in... | reverse complement strand
TACGGATTCCTTCAAACAGAAGACAATAAGGATATCTTTATCCACCGTTCAGGTTTAGAAGTTTCCCATACCGAACTTGAGGCAGGTCAGGTAGTTGAATTTGAAATTGAACAGAGAGAAAAGGGACCGGTTGCCATCAAGGTTAAAAGAGTAGACTAGTCTTACTCAGAAAAAATACCAAAAGGCTGTAACAGAAATGTACAGCCTTTTTTATTTGTTTAAATAACGTCTACTCCTCCTACATCTTCCCTCACACCTCACACCTCACACCTCACTTCCTGTTCCTGATATAGATATGTTTGATATGATTCTGCCCTGATTCTCTTTCGTCGATCTCGAAATCGAGAGACCTGATTAGCGGAGTAAGTTTAGGGAAGCCAAAGTTTCTTGGATCAAAATCAGGTTGTTTCTTTAGGATCAGATTACCGACATCTCCCAGGTAAGCCCAGCCGTTTTCATCAGCCAGGTCTGATATTGATGAGGAAATCAGTCTTTTAACAATCTGAGCCGGTGTTTGAGTTTCCGGAGTTTCAACCTTTTTCTTTTTTACAACAGGTTTGCCTTTCTTCCTGATCTCAGGGACAGCTTCATTTACAGCCGTCGATGAAGTTATTATCTCAAGATATATGAATTTATCACAAGCAACAATGAAAGGGTGAGGTGTTTTTCGCTCACCTATACCTATAACTTTCATCCCGGCTTCCCTTAGCCTTGTGGCAAGTCGTGTAAAGTCGCTGTCGCTCGACACAATACAAAACCCATCCACCTTTCCGGAATAAAGGATATCCATACCGTCTATAATCAATGCTGAGTCGGTGGAGTTTTTACCTTTGGTATAGCTGTATTGCTGAATCGGAGTAATAGCATTCTCAAGAAGAACAGATTTCCATCCGGCAATTGTCGGCCTTGTCCAGTCACCATATATCCGTTTAAATGTCGGGGTGCCGTACTTGGCAATTTCCTCAAGCATTCCCCTGACATTGCTGTACGGGATATTATCGGCATCTATAAGAACAGCCAGTCGTAAATCATTTAAAGTTTGCATAAATAGTCTTATTTAACTTATTGCAAGTTAATGCTTTTTTCCGGTCATCAGGGTAATATCAAGCCTTAGAATGGATGTTCTTTTCATAACATTTTCACTGTAAGTAATATCGCCTGTTGCTCCATAATGCGACATTATAGCGTTCAGACCTTCAGTTTTTTTATCGTTTTCCGTTATTATGGATATATTACCATATCCAACAATACTTGAAAAATTCATCCCCCAGTCACATCCCTTTTCACCTCCGTAAAGTTTGTGATCAGTATCCATTTGAAAGCAGACGTGGTCGTTTTTTCTTATCATATCGAGTTTTCTTCCCTCATTTGCACAGTGGAAATAGAGTATTCCATTGCCTTCCGGAACAAAGCCGAAATTCATTGTTACAATGTATGGTTCACTTTCAACTGCTAAGGCGATCCTGCAAACATCAGCCCTGCTAATAATATCTTTAATAATTTCATCTTCAGTTACTTCTCTCTCTTTTCTTCTCATAATATACAATTGCTTTCTTATTCTGTTATTCAACTTTTCAACCTTTCAGATCTTCATCTTTTTCTTTTTTATTTCTTCTATTTTTCTATATACCTGACAATCCTGACTATGCGCTCCTGGCAAATAACCGGTACTCATTAAAAACTCATTTACAATTTCGCCACCGGTGAATTTGAATGTTTTTCTGAAGAGTTTAGTCCAGCCTTCAAGAGTCACATTTTGTCTGGAGTTTATATCAAGCCAGTGCCTGAATGAACCATATTCGCTCTTAATCGCGATTATTGTTTTTGCATTCTCAATTGCCGCATTTATTTTTAGCCGGTTCCTTATTATACCTTCATCATTCATTAGTCTTTGAAATTCCTTATCTCCGTATTCAGCTACTATATCAACAATGTAATTATCAAATGCTTTACGGAAGTTGTGTTGCTTTTTAAGTATCAGTATCCAGCTCAGTCCGGCCTGATTTATTTCAAACATTAACCTCTCAAAAAGTTCGTTATCATCGTCTATCGGGAAACCATAATGGTTATCATGATAATCCTTATGCAGAGACAATTGTTCGCCGGATATCGTTTTTATATAATCACAATACGTCATAATTGTTTTGTTTATAGATCTTAAAATAATTCATTAAAAATAAAGAAATTTGTTAACTTTGCTTCCATTCCGTAAAAAGGACTAAACAAACTAAACAAAACCAACTGATATGGGAAAAGGTGATAAAAAATCAAGAAGAGGGAAAATTATACTCGGTACTTTTGGTGTCAGACGTCTGCGCAAAAAGAGCTTTAAACCTGAAGTAAAACCTGTAAAAGTAGTTGAAGAGAAGGAGCTTAAAGAAAAGAAGGTAGTTAAAGAGAAGAAAGAAGTAGCTCCTGTTGCAGAGGTAAAAGAAGTAAAAGTTCCGAAACCAGCAAAGAACCAAAAGCTGAAAAAGCAGTAAAGACCTCTAAACCAAAAAAAGAAAAATAGAACCCCATTACAGATGGAAATTCTTTTTGAGGGTCTGATTCTCAGACCCTGGTCTGTTCATGATTCCAGGGAATTGGCTGTTATTGCTGACAATAAAAAAGTGGCAGATAATCTTAGGGATGGATTTCCAAATCCCTATTCTTTAAAAGATGCCATTGACTGGCTGAATATTATTTTGCAGGAAAACAATCCTCCCCGGTTTTTCGCTATTATATCTGATAGACAGCTTGTTGGTAGTATAGGCATTGTAACAAAATCAGATATTTACAGAAAAAATTTTGAGATCGGCTATTTCCTTGATGAAAAGCACTGGGGAAAGGGAATTGCGACCAGAGCTATCAAAGCGGCAACATCATATGCCTTTAAAGATTTTGATATTGTAAGAATCTATGCCGAACCTTTCGCAGATAATCCCGGATCGCGAAGAGCCCTTGAGAAAGCAGGATACCGGCTTGAAGCTACACTTCACAGAAATGTAATAAAGAACGGAATAATTAAGGATAGCTGTATATATTCGGTTCTCAAGGAAGACTTTAAGTACTATATATAATCATACTTAATTTTTGTTAAGTCAGAAATTGGCTCAACGGCACAAGGGCAGATCAATTTGACAGCAACCAGAGTCAATTAAGTAATTAACCTTTTTGCCCTTATGCCATTACGCCTTTACGCCGTTGTGCCTTTGCGCCTTAACGCCTTACAATCAGCCATTTATAATCTTCCGGATCAATTACTGCATTGATTATCACAGGCTCATGCACAGACAGCGATTCAATAACCGCAGCTCTCATTCTTTCTGTTGAGTCAGCCCTTAAAACCTTTATTCCCAGAAAGGTATCCGAACCAAACAGGTCGCCCTGATAAAGTAAAGTGCCGTAGGGAGGAAGCTCTTTCCACGATTGTTTGACCTTAATAAGATTCAGCTCTCCGTCGGAAAATATAACTATTATAACAGGGAGATTATACCTTCTTGCTGTTATGATCTCGCCGGCCATCATAAGAAATCCTCCGTCACCTGTTAAACAGACTACAGTAGCCTGCTGATCATTCAACTGGGCTGCAAGGGCTGCAGGAATCCCAAATCCCATTCCCGACCATCCGTTTGTCATCAGTACTTTACCTTTTCCATGTGTCTGCCAGAACTGACCTGTCAGATGAAGATGAGAACCAACATCTGATGTAAGAATTGCATTTAAGGGCAGTTCATCCTGAAGTACTTTAAGTGCTGCGGCCGGACCAAAATGATTTGTGAAACCTTCAAATACTGAGATCATTTCATCACGTACTCCCTTTATCAGACTTTCTTCAAAGATCAGAGTACTTTCATTAAGGTTTTTGAGGATGGTAAACCACTCATCAGCCGGACCAACATACTGAACAGTAAATCCTTTATCAGGCATGTCGGTTTCCTTTGTATCAAAATGTATGAGCGGTACATCAGGAATCCATGATTCATAATTAAACTCAACCGGATCGTACCCCAGTCCGATAATCAGATCTGTTTTTTCATAAATATCTTCCAGATAGTCGCTTAAAGAATGAAACAATACACCGGCATAACAGGGATGTTCTTCCGCGATTATCCCCTTTGCCATAGGTGTAATTATAACAGGTATCCTGTATTTATCCAAAAATAACAGAAGCTCCTTTTTAATGTTTGATCTGACAGCTGTAAGCCCTACTGCCAATAATGGGCGTCTTGAATTCTCAAGAAGAGATATTATTTTATGAATATCATTTTGGTAATATTCCTTCTCTGCAATTATTCCGGTATTTACTGAATCAGTTATCTCAACAAGTGAAATGTCAGACGGCAAACCTATATGTACCGGACCGGGGTAATTACTTTTGCAAATACTTATTGCTGAATCCATTACCTCCTTTACGTTTTCAGGGCTCACCCTGAAAGTTGCAAGTGTAATTGGTTCAAAGAGTTTCTGATGATTGATATTCATCTGTGTTGTCCGGTTAATCATATTGTCGGAAACCTCTGTTGTGAAAACAATAACAGCAGATCTGTCAAGCAGAGCCCCTCCAACCCCTGTTGAGATATTTGTAGCTCCGGGTCCGAATGTGGCATGACAGGCTCCGGGAACTCCGGTCAGTCTTGAAGTAACATCAGCCATAATACCTGCAGCTGATTCGTTTGAAGTAAGTATGAACTCAATACCTGCATTTTTAAATGCTTCCATATAAGGTATTGATGGCCCTCCGGGGATGCCAAAAACATACCTTATACCATTGGTAAACAGCTGATCAGCAATATATTCAGCAATAGTCATAAATAACGTGTTGAATAACAGACAAAACTATTAAATTTTGTGCATTCTTCATGTTAATATTGTTTGCAAATTCTGTTACTTTTATCGACAGTCTTTTAAGCTAAATCAGTTTTATGAAAAGGATAGCCCTAATAATCAATCTCCTGTTTTTCATAATCATAATCCATTCAAGTTTAATTGCTCAGGTCACTTCAGACGATTATAAACGGGCAGATGACCTTGCCAGACTGGTTGAAGGCAAAGTATATTATAATAGTGTCAGACCCTCCTGGATAGGAAATACAGGCAGCTTTCTGTATGAAAACAATACTCCGGACGGAGTTGATTATGTAATATTAAATACGGTTGATCTTAAAAAGCGGCAGGCATTTGATCAGAAAAAATTTTCCGCAGCTTTTGAGTCTGTAACAGGTATTAAGGCTGAACCTGGCAAGCTGCCAATAAGAAATATACTGTTCTCTGAGAAGTTCGGAAGTTTTGCCTTTGTATACGATAACTATAACTGGATTTGTAACCTGAAGGATTACAGGATTGTAAAAAGGGACCGGGTACCAGAAAGAGGAAGACTATCGGGTTGGGACTGGGGATTCAGGGATGAACTTTCAAATGCTCCGGTGGAATCGCCCGATAAGAAATGGACTGCCTTCGTAAGGAACTTTAATGTTTTTATAAAGTCAGCAGAAGACAAAAAGGAGTATCAGCTTAGTTATGACGGAGGTCTGGGTAATTTTTACTCATCATATTTCCGGTGGTCGGATAACTCTAAGAAATTAATGTCATACAGGGTTTCACCTGCTGAAAAGCATATGATATACTATATTGAGTCGTCACCGGAGGATCAGCTCCAGCCAAAGCATTACTCTTATGAATACCAGAAGCCCGGAGATGATGTGCCTCAGAAGTATCCTCAGCTATTTGATATTGATACCAAAAAGCATATAATTGTCGATGATAAAATGATTCCTGATCAGTATACCGTCAACAACATCCAGTGGAGTAAGGATAATTCATATTTTACATTTGAATACAATAAGAGAGGTCACCAGTTATACCAGGTAATCAGGGTAAATGCAGCAACAGGTGAGGTCAGTGTTATTATTAACGAAACTTCTCCCACTTTCATCGATTACAGCGGTAAAAATTACAGTTATAACATATATGAAACCAATGAAATAATATGGGCTTCGGAGCGTGACGGATGGTACCATCTTTATTTGTATGATTCCGCTACAGGCAAAGTAAAAAACCAGATCACAAAAGGTGAATGGGTTATCAGAGATGTAACAAATGTTGATGAAAAGAACCGTCAGATAATTTTTCAGGCTAGCGGAAAAGAGCCCGGCGATCCGTATTTTATTCATTATTACAGGATAAACTTTGATGGATCTGGTCTGGTCAGACTCACTGAAGGTGAAGGAAATCATGAAGCAACTTTTTCACCCGATAAAAGGTTATTTGTTGATACCTGGTCAAGGGTGGATCTTCCACCGCTATCTGTTCTCAGAAAAACTGCTGACGGAACAAAAGTAATTGATATAGAAAAGGCAGATATAACAAAGCTTCTTGAAACTGGTATCCGGCTGCCCGAGGTTTTTACTGCGAAAGGGAGAGACGGAGTGACAGATATCTGGGGAATAATTATTAAGCCGACAAAGTTTGATCCAGCAAAGAAATATCCGGTAATTGAATACATATATGCGGGTCCGCACAGCAGTTTTGTACCTAAGAGTTTCAGACCATTTTTAGGTGAGATGCACCAGCTTGCTGAACTGGGATTCATTGTTGTTCAGATTGATGGCATGGGTACTTCTAACCGTTCGAAAGCCTTTCACGATGTATGCTGGAAGAATCTTAAAGATGCCGGTTTCCCCGACAGGATTCTCTGGATAAAGGCGGCAGCTCAGAAATATCCCTTCATGGATATTGACAGAGTAGGTATTTATGGAGGCTCTGCCGGCGGTCAGAATGCAGCAGGGGCTGTTCTGTTTCATCCTGAATTCTATAAAGTAGCTGTTGCAGCATGCGGGTGTCACGATAACCGTATGGATAAGATGTGGTGGAATGAACAGTGGATGGGCTGGCCTGTAGGTGTGGAATATGCCCAGTCGTCGAATGTTGATAACGCCTGGAGGTTAAAAGGCAGGCTTCTTCTTATAAATGGTGAAATGGATAATAATGTCGATCCTGCTTCAACAGAACAGCTGGTCAATGCCTTAATAAAGGCAAATAAAGATTTTGAATATGTTTTTGTGCCGGGAGCTAAACATATCAGCAATGGTGGTGTTTATGGAAGCAGGAAACGACGTGATTTTTTTGTTAAGCACCTCCTGGGATTGGAACCCCCTGTGTGGAACATCATTGAAAAATAAAAATATATTGATATTCATCGCCTAACATTTCTGAGTTGAACTCCAAAGGAAATACAATATTCTGGGCAGTTATTGCCTGCCTGCTATGGTCAACGGCTTATGCAGGTATTAAGATAGGATTACAATACGATACACCTTTCCGTTTTGCAGGAGCACGGTTTATCATTGCCGGACTGATGATTCTGCCTTTCACAATAAGACCCAAAGCATATTTCAAAATGATAAGCGACCACTGGAAAGTAGTTGCATGGGTTACCTTTCTGCAAATACTTTTTAATTACTCTTTATTCTATCAGGGGCTTACACTGGTGCCGGGTGCTCTGGGCGCAGTTATTGTCGGTTCACAGCCACTTGTGACTGCAGTTGTTGCAGCTATAATGCACGATGGCGACAGACTTACAAGGAAGAAAGTCATAACAATTATTTTTGGTATTTCCGGTGTAATTTTAATTAGTGCAGGCAGACAGGCCTTTAAGTTGGGGACATTAATGGAACTGCTGGGAGTTTTTATGATTCTCACCGCCAATATCGGAACAGCTGTAAGTAATGTTGTTGTATCGCTTAAAGGTAAGGGGCTTAATCCATTAGTGCTGAGTTCATCATCAATGTTCACAGGTGGTTTGATATTTTATCTTGGTTCAATTCCAATCGAAGGGCCACCTATGTTTGTTTTCCCAACCGAATACTGGATAGCTCTTCTGTGGCTTAGTTTTATGGCAGCTGCCGCATTCTCTTTATGGTTTAAGCTGCTTCAGAGACCCGGAGTAAAGGTATCTGAACTAAATTTGTGGAAGTTTATTATACCGGTAATTGGTGCAATACTGAGCTGGCTGCTTATTCCTGATGAGAATCCTGAGTTGCTTACAATATCAGGAATGATCATTATAACAGCATCATTGATAATGTTTTACATGAGTACAAAGGAGGCTGTCACCGGTCAGATAAATAAAGTATAGTATGAAAAAGAGACTCATTGGTTTTGGATCATATGCAATCTTCTGGTTCCTGTTTTTCGTATTTGCGAGATTGTTTTTTCTGGCTGTACAGTTTCACAGTACGTTTCAGGAGACAGTAGGTGGAGTAGCCGGAACATTCTGGAACGGCTCAAAACTCGATATATCAACAATAGGGTATTATCTGCTTATTCCTGTCCTTTTAGCTATTCCTTCACTCTTTTTTAATGGCAACTGGTACAAATTACTCATCAGATGGTATACATACCTTCTGATTGTTTTTTCTGCATCAATAGTTGTTGTCGATTCCAACCTCTATTCGTACTGGGGTTTCAGAATGGATTATACCCCAATGTTATACCTGAAAACACCGGGGGAAGCTATGGCATCTGTAACAACCTCTGAGATTATTTTATCCTTTATAGCAATAATTACTGTTTCAGCTATTTTTGTGTTTTTCTATAAAAGGGTAATAGACAAACTATTTGATAGTCCCGGTCGCATGAGGTTATGGCCTTTGGGCATCATTGGTTTATTGCTTCTCTGGGGAGCTCTGATAATTCCAATCAGAGGAGGTTTTGGGGTTGCTCCGATAAATGCCGGTTCTGTCTATTTCAGCAATAAAATGTTTCTTAATCACAGTGCCGTCAATGCAGTGTGGAATGTAGGAACATCTGCTTTTACGTCGAAGCCATTGAAAAATCCTTACATCTTTGGCGATAATTCTGAGGCAGAATCAATTGTCGATTCATTGATGGTCAAAGGAGGTGTTACAAGGAAAGTTCTTAATACCAGCCGTCCAAATATCATGATACTGGCGATGGAGAGTTTCAGCGGTTATGTGATCGGTCCGCTGGGTGGTGATTCACTTGTAACTCCCAATTTCAACAGATATGTTAAGGAGGGGCTGCTCTTTTCAGAATTTTATGCTTCAGGCACAAGGACCGATAAAGCAATGCCTTCAATTTTAGACGGATATCCCGCCCAGCCGGCGCAGTCTATAATCAAGGAACCAAAAAAGAGTCAGTCGCTGCCAAGTCTTGTCAGAATTCTTATAGAAAACGGTTACAGAAGTTCATTCTGGTATGGCGGTGAGATCAACTTTGCTAACTTCAATTCATTTGTAATTGGTTCAGGCTTTCAGTCGATAATAACAAAGGATGATTTTGATCCTAAAGACTATAACTCCAAGTGGGGAGTTCACGATCATATTTTATTCAGTGCTCTTAAAGACTCACTGAAACTTATCAGGGAACCATTTCTTAATGTGGTGCTTACACTGTCGAGCCATGAGCCATTTGATGTTCCCATGGATCCGGTATTTACAGGTACAGATAACATGACCAGGTATAAGAACTCAGTCTATTATGCAGATAAAGCCCTTGGTGAGTTTCTCGACTGGGCAAAAGAGACAGACTGGTGGAATACTACAGTTATAATTCTTGTTGCCGATCATTGTGGAAGGGTCTCCGAGGATCAGCCCGTTTTTACACAGGAACTGTTTAAAATTCCAATGCTCTGGATCGGTGGAGCTGTGAAAGACAAAGGAACTAAAGTTAGTAAAGTTGGTGGTCAGGTCGATATTCCGATAACATTGATGAACCAGCTTGGAATAAAAGGCATATTCCCTTTTTCCAAGGATTTATTGTCTGAAAAATCGAACTCATTTGCTTTCTATGTCTATAATGAGGGATTTGGATTTATTACAGATACCTCAGCTTATGTTTACGATCATAAGCTGAAGGCTCATGTTGTAAGTGAAGGCAAAGTTCCTGAGCATGCTGAGAAGACCGGAAAAGCCTTTCTTCAGGTTCTGTTCAATGACTATTTGAAGCGTTAGATGTCAAAACCGGCAAAACGAATTCCCAGGGCGGTAATTATGCTCGGTATTGTCAGTCTCCTTACTGATGCTGCCTCTGAGATGATATATCCGCTTGTGCCGGTCTATATTGCAGCACTTGGTTCCGGAGCTGTGATGCATGGAGTTATTGAAGGGATAGCAGAAACAACAGCTTCTATGCTGAAGCTTATAAGTGGTATTATTTCAGACAGGATCGGGAAAAGAAAAATCCTTGTTCTTATTGGGTATTCAATATCCTCTCTTGTGCGACCTCTGACAGGAGTAGTCTCATCAGCCTGGGAGATAATCATAATAAGAATGTTCGATCGTGTGGGTAAAGGTATAAGAACTGCTCCAAGGGATGCTTTGCTGGCCTCCTCCGTTGATGAAAGCATTCGAGGAAAATCATTTGGGTTTCACCGGGCAATGGACCATACCGGAGCTGTTATAGGGCCGGTGCTGGCAATTATAACACTTCTCATCCTGTTTATTGGTTTTGGGATGAAAGACTCATTACTGGCTTTGCGATGGACATTTATTCTTGCTATAATACCAGGTGTTTTAGCCATTTTAGCTATAGTACTCTTTGTAAAGGAATCAGCACCAAAAACAGCTAACGGTATACCCTTTTCATTCTCATTAAAGAGCTTTGATAAGAATTTCCGGACTTATCTTCTCATAATGATCCTTTTTACTCTCGGAAATTCTTCAGACGCATTTCTTCTTTTCAGGGTTCAGGAGGCTATTGGCAGAAGTGGAGCTGTTGTGGCTATTGTTAATAATTTAACACCACTTCACGCAATGTTATCGAATTTTGGCGATCAGGAATCACAGGCCAAAGTTATAAATATACTTTTTCTGCCTCTTGTTTGGGCCTTCTTCCATATAATTAAGGTGCTGTTCTCAACTCCTTTAGGGGCTCTTTCAGATAAGATTGGCAGAAAGAAGGTGATTAACATTGGGTGGGGGATATATTCTTTTGTTTATATCTCTTTTGCAGTTCTGGTATTCCTGCCGCCAGATTTTCAGGTTGTTGCAACCTTTATATTATTTGCGGTATACGCTCTTTTCTATGCCTTTACAGAGGGTGCTGAAAAAGCTTTTGTCGCAGATCTTGTAAGTGATGACAAAAGGGGAACCGCCTTTGGTCTTTTCAACTTCTCAATCGGTCTGGGGGCATTACCGGCAAGTCTTATCTTCGGATTTCTTTACAGCTATTTCGATAAATTGATTCCCGGTTTTGGAGGCACGGTAGCATTTGGTTTCGGAGGCATAATAGCTCTTATCTCAATGTTCCTGCTGGCTATAAAAATAAAAGAGCCAAATAGGAACCGCTAATA
>JFJP01041806.1_pt1 | contig 11297 bp, 7 predicted proteins | sample 431651 | NCBI WGS metagenome assembly JFJP01 (sample SAMN02602958, study PRJNA72255) | Microbial mat metagenome, whole genome shotgun sequencing project. | biome: fresh water; feature: sink hole; material: water; isolation source: purple microbial (photo- and chemosynthetic) mats found in... | reverse complement strand
ACAAAGTTGCGCAAAGAGTGGCAAAATCTTGCTCAAAAATTAAAAAAATGTATCATTAATTTTTGCTAATTTAGCGGTTTCATTCAGAGTATATTTCTCAGCCAATTCTGTACATAATTAACCAAGTGATAAAACCAAACTATCGGCATACTATTCAGATTTTCAGCATATTGTATGTTCGATATACAAAAAAAACAGTTAATTCGCCAATGAAAATGCTAAACCTACTCATAATAGCCTGTATATTAAATATTTATGCTGTTTTTGCGCAAAATACAATTCCGCAACATCAGCTTATGCCGGAGTTTAGTTTCAACAACAATGCAGGCACCAACGATGTTTTGTTGAGCCATCCGGCAAAAATTGCTACCTTAAGTTTATCCGAAGCATTTGGCTTAGGCTTGAGTTATCTTCATTCAAAAGATTTGAAAACCAATGCCTTATATTTTTTTGAACGGGCGTACAAGGGGTATTCAAAAAATCCAGAGAAAGTAGACTCTTCGCTCTTATCGGCATACTACTACGCCCGAAGTTGTCAGTACAATTCCGATTTTGACAAAGCTCGCGAACTGTACGGAGTTGTGGCACAAGACCTTAGCGACACGGCTTTGCTCTATGCCGAAATTTGCCGACAAACAAAAAATTGCAAAACGGCTGCTCAGTTTATGGAAAAACCACGCAAAGTATTGGTTTCCAATGCTGGAGAAATTATCAATACAAAAGAAAGCGACACGCATCCGCAAATTTCGGCTTTGGGCGACAAACGTTTTTTTACTTCAAACCAACTCAATTCAAAAGATATTTTTTTTAGTGAAAAGGTAAATGGAAAATGGACTGCCCCTCAAAGTGTAGGTTCATCTATAAATAGTGCTGAAAACGAACAAATTACATACATTTCGCCCGATGCCAAAACCTTGCTTTTCAGCCGAAACGGAGATATTTTTAGTGCCAGTTTCATAGCCAATACATGGGCGAACGTGCAAAAACTTCCCGAACCTATCAATTCGCAATTCGATGAAAATCACGCTTATATGTCGCAGAATGGCAAAACAGTCTATTTTTCGAGCAATCGCCCGAATGGAGTAGGGGGATTCGACATTTATGCGGCTGAATACAAAGGAAAAGGTACGTACAGTGTGGCAAATATGGGCAAAATGGTGAATACAATTTACAACGAAATTGCGCCCGTAGTAATGCCAAACAATACAAGTCTTTATTTTGCTTCGGAAGGGCACCAAAACATGGGCGGATACGATATTTTTAAAATAGATTTGGCAAACAATGCCGCATCGCCTCAAAACTTGGGCTATCCGGTTAATTCCTTATTCGATGAAATGTATTTTTCACCCGAAATCAGCGAGCGTAGTGCGTGGTATTCATCGGTGGGTAGCTCTGGTTTTGGAAGCGATGATATTTTTAAGATTTCGTTTTCGGATAGGAAAAGCGTGGAATATTCGGTGGTAAAAGGTTTGATTGAAAATCAAAATTGTACGGTAAAAGTTTACAATGTAGCTCAAAATCAACAGAATCCATATTTCATAGATAGAATAGCTGATAGCTCGTTTTTTTATGTCCTACCCAAATCGAGTTATTTGCTTTTGTTTCAGGCAGATAATCATTTATTTCATATTGCCGAATTGGGCAAAGACACCGAAAATAAACCTTTAGCGATATTTGAACACAATGTAAAGCTACATTCCTCATTATCAAATAAAACCATTGTTTCGTATCCTCTCCACAATGCACTTCAGAGCGTAGAAAAAGATGCCTACAATAGCGTACTTCTTTTGGCGATTAAAGAACTGTTAATCAGCAATAAACAACTAAATGCCGATATTTCGTTTGCCGAAAATAGCACCGATAGTATGCTTTGGAAAAAGGAAAATGTTATTCGAAATTATTTTCTTGCAGCAGGTATCGATTCTGCTCGCATTCTGAGTGCAAAGTTTGGTAGTCAGTTGCTTGACAATCAATTGAGTATAACTGTTTTGGATACACTCACACAATTGCTGTTGTTTCCGCAGCGCAAAAGTTTGTTTGCCGCAAACGACCGGAAACGGAGTACACAAATGCTGATGAAACTAAAAAACGAAGCGGGCGCAAAATTGTATAGCACAGCAGAGCAAAATAAAATTCAGGTATCGAATATTCAGACAATTACACCCCAAAGCAACCCCAATTCGGTTTCGGAGTCAACCGATAAATTGGTAAGTCCTGAGCTACTTCCCAAAATTGTGGTCGTTGAAAATATTCGATACGATGCCAACCATTTTGAGGCGTGGAATAGTATTCAGAACCTAAGGCAATTGGCTGATTTTTTGAAAGATAACAAAAATGCGGTAGTAGAAATTGGAAGTTATACCGACAAACAAGGACGCGAAAAATTTAACAACGAAGTGGCAATAAAACGTGTAGTGGCGATGGAGAATTTTTTGGCAAGCGTAGGAGTTGATACTCTAACCCAAATAAAAGTTGCCAACTATGGTTCGTCTAAACAGCTAACATACAATCAGTTTGCCGATAAGTCGTTCAACTGGGATGCGCTTCCATTCAACAGGCGGGTGGAGATAAGGCTACTTGCCGATGGCAGCGACAAACTGATTGTGAAACAAATAGATGTGCCTTACGAAATGAGAATACACGAAGTGTATAATCAATATGTTACAAATGAAACACTTACATCGGAAATACTGAAAGCACAGACCAATATTGCCAATGAGTACCGAATTGAACGAAAATTCATAAAAGTATTGCCCATACCACATATTCAAAAGTCTAATTCACCGGTTTTTACCCCCACCGATAGCATAAAGAAGCTGGCGCAAAAAGATTCGCTAAAAAAAGAAAATTCGAATAAAGACCTTAAAAATCAGAAAGATACCTTACGGAACGATGCAAAGGATTTGAACAAAAAAGTGCTCAAACAGTTGGAAGATAAGCAACCCAAAAAGAATTTGATTTTGAAAGAAGGTCAGTATGTTTTTTCTGTTTTGTTGCTTACTGCCGACGAACCCGTTGATATGAGCATATTTAGCGATGTAGAAGGGGTGCGAATGCACAAAGACGAGTTTGGACGTTTTGTGTATTATTTTGGTGAATTTATTGAAGAATATATGGCAATGGATGCCAAAGACGCGATTGAAGAAAAATATCCCCAAGCGTATATTTTTATCAATACGTATGATTATTAACAACTTACAAAAATATACTTTATGGAGAATATGGTGATACCTTATTCGGAGAAGAATAGCAGCAAAAAGGAGCAGGTGGGATTGATGTTTGACAATATTGCCACTTCGTATGATTTTTTGAATCATTTCCTGTCGCTCAATATTGACAAGCTATGGCGCAAAAAAGCAATTGGGCTGCTAAAAAATCACCCAACGAACCAAATTCTCGATTTGGCAACCGGTACAGCCGACCTTGCAATAAGAGCTACTACACTGAATCCCAAAAACATAATAGGTGTTGATTTGTCGGAAAAAATGCTTGAGATTGGTCGGAAAAAAGTAGAAAAAGCGGGGTTGAACTCCATCATTCACTTAGAACAAGGTGATGCCGAAAAATTGCGATTTGCCAATAACACATTCGATACCATAACTATAGCATTTGGTGTGCGCAATTTTGAAAATCTCACCAAAGGACTTGCCGAAATGTACCGTGTGCTGATGCCCAAAGGCAAATGTATGATTTTGGAATTTTCGAAACCCACCCTTTTCCCGTTCAAACAATTGTATAACTTATACTTTTTCAGAATGTTACCTTTTTTTGGCAAAGTATTTTCTAAAGACAACAGTGCTTATACCTACTTGCCAGAATCGGTAAAGGCGTTCCCCGATGGCGAGGCTTTTATTGCTGAACTAAAAAAAGCGGGGTTCAAAAACGCTACAGCCTTAAAACTGAGTTTGGGGATTGCAACCATCTATTTGTCGGAAAAATAATTATAAATTGCTACTTGCCAAAGCCCTCGAAAATGGATAACAAACCCACCATTCTTATTTTTATTGATTGGTTTACACCTGCTTACAAAGCAGGCGGACCGATACGTTCGTGTGCAAATTTGATTGAACATCTCGGCAATCGCTTCAAATTCAAAGTAATATGCCGCAACACCGACTATTGCGAAACTACTCCACTTGAGGGCATAGTAAGCAACGAATGGAATAGGTGGAATGAAACCACAGATGTTTATTATCTATCTGAAAATCAACTTAGTATAAAAAAAATAAACCAACTTTTGGCGCACACATCGTTTGATGTTGCGTATATCAACGGGGTGTATTCGTTTTGGTTTTCTATCCTTCCTCTGGCTCTTATCAACAAAAATAAAAAACAAACGGTGGTGGCTGCTCGCGGTATGCTTTCGGCTCATGCTTTGGGAATCAAGTCGTTGAAAAAAAATCTGTTTCTGAAAACTGCCTATAATTTGGGTTTGTACCGAAAGGTAATTTTTCATGCCACCAATGAGAACGAAGCAGATGATATTCAACAAATGATGCCGAAAAACGAAATTCGTATTGCGCCCAATCTTCCCAAAAAGAAAAATGAAACTCCAGTCAAAAGAATTGATAAGAAACGTAATTATCTGAAATTGTGTAGTATAGCACGCATTTCGCCCGAAAAAAATACACTTTATGCCATTGAAGTATTGAGAAATGTACTTCTGAATATTGAATTTTCGATTTATGGTGCCATTTACAACGAGGCGTATTGGCAGCAGTGCCTTGCAGCCATTGCCCAACTACCAGATAATGTGAAAGTTGAATATAGAGGAGTGGCGCAGCCAGCAGATATTGACAGCGTTTTGCAGCAACATCATTTTTTGTTTATGCCCACGCGAGGCGAAAATTTTGGGCATATTATCCTCGAAAGTTTTATGAACTCGCGTCCCGTGATAATTAGCAACAAAACGCCGTGGCAGAATTTGAAACGAAAAAATTGTGGTTGGAATTTGGACGTAGAAAACCGAGCAGAATTTGCCGAAGTAATTGATTATTGCGCACTTATGGAACATGACGAATACGATTTGATGACCGAAAATGCCCTGAGTATGGCAAATTTGTTTCACCAAAATGAGGGGGCACTGAGGCTGAATGAAGAATTATTTGCGTGATACCGAATTTCAACTTCAACCTCTCAAAAGATTGAATTTCAGTAACTTGTTGGTGCAAAAGTTTGTTCCAGAAATTTTGCGGATAATTCCAATACTATTTTTCGTTGCTGATGGTGCGGAAAATGACCGCAATTGGGCAAAAGGTGAATGAGTGCCTTGTTTTTTACCCTCTGTGCTATGTGATGTAACTGATTTTCAGTGCCAAAATCATCACTCTCGCCCTGTATGAGCAACACCGGAGTTGTGATGGTTTCTAAAAGCGAAAACATATTCCAGTCTTTGTTTGCCGGATTTTGCCACGTAGTGCTCCAACGCTCAAAAATGCGGTCGGTTTTGTTGCCGTGGTATTTCAGCAAACGTGGTCGGAGGGTGTGTTCAAATTGGCTGGTAGCCACTACAAAGCCGTTGAGGGTGGTAGGTTCGAGAAAAACGTGCGGAGCTTCCACAATCATTGCATTCAATTTTGAAGGGTACAAAGCGGCAAACAGCAAGGCGAGTGTGCCTCCGTCGCTGTGCCCAAAAATAATTATTTCGCGGTGGGCAAACAGCTTGTCTATGAGCTTGTTAAGAATATGGGCTTCGGGCAAAAGGTAGTCGAATGAGTTGGGCGTGCTAAGGGCAGACGAGTTGCCATGCCCCTGCCGGTCGTACACATAGGCGGGCAACTGAAGCAGGCGGCTCAATTCGGCTGGAAAACTTTTCCACTGCCCCACCGAGCCAAGCGCATCGTGCAAAAAAACAATGTATGGCACTTTTCCATTATCGAATTGCGCCCCCACTACTTCGGAGTAAATTTCTATATTATCAATACGTGTAATCATCTGATTTATATTGATTTCATTGTTGTTAAATGCTTATTTCTGCCATCTTTTTTTGAACCGCCCGAAATTCGGCAATCAAATTTTCGACAATGGTTTGCGCCGGAAGTATTTGGTCTATCAATGCGGCAACCTGCCCAATTTCCAATTCGCCCTCGTCAATATCGCCCTCAAACATACCGCGCTTGGCTCTGCCTTTGCCCAACAATTCGGAAAGTTGCGCAGCATCGGCTCCCAAATGCTGTAGCTTTTCTACTTCAAAAAAGAATTTATTTTTGATAAGACGAACCGCCACCAATTGCTTCAATGTGAGGTAGGTATCGCCATCGGCAGTGTTTATTATTTTTTCTTTGAAATTGGGGTGCGCAGCCGATTCTACCGATGCCGCAAACCTACTTCCAATTTGTACCCCCTCCGCTCCCAAAGCCATTGCCGCAAACATAGCCTCGCCTGTAGCAATGCCTCCGGCAGCTATTATGGGGGTGGTTACGGCTTTTCGTATCAAAGGGGTGAGTACCAGTGTGGTAGTTTCTTCTCTGCCGTTGTGCCCTCCAGCTTCAAAACCTTCGGCAACTATGGCATCAACCCCAGCTTCGGCACATTTTTGAGCAAATTTTACATTGGCTATTACATGGGCTACTTTTATACCTTTGGATTTCAGATAGTTTGTCCATGTTTTGGGATTTCCGGCAGAGGTAAAAACGATAGGAACATTCTCATCTACAATTATTTGCATCAACTGTTCTACTTGGGGGTAAATGAGTGGAACGTTTACACCAAAGGGTTTGTTTGTGGCATTTTTGCATTTTTGTATGTGGGTGCGTAGCACATCGGGGTACATGGAGCCAGCTCCAATAAGCCCCAAACCACCCGCATTGCTTACGGCAGCAGCCAGTTGCCAACCGCTGCACCATATCATACCTCCCTGAATTATAGGGTATTGTATATCGAAAATATGTGATATTCGATTTTTCATGTGTTTTTGTTTTTTACCACAAAGGGCACATAGTTGCACAAAGGGCTGACGCAAGTTTTTTCTCTATGCAACTCTGTGCTCTCTGTGGTTTATGTTTCAGAACAAGGCTTTAATCTTGCTGATAAATTTATTTACCTGACTTTTTGCCATATCAATTTCGTACATTTGATTGTCTTTGATACACATACATTTGTTTTTCAGCTTATTAATGCTATAAATGTATTTGCGGTTTACCACCGTAGATTGGTCTAACACATCAAACATTTCGGGAGGTAATAGTTTGGTAACTTCACCAATGCTTTTACTCACAGGTATTTTGCGTTGGTTATCTATAATTATGTCGCAACAACGAGAGCTTTTTTCGGAGCTGCAACAATAAATTATTTCGTGGGGATCTACGCTGTAAAAATGAGTTTGTGTATCGAAAACCAATTTTTGAGGGATGAGTTTATCGGTTGCAGTTTTAAATGTTTCGGCAGTAAAAACGGGACGTTTTTGTTTATATCGTTCAATAAGCGTGATAAGCTGTTGTTTATCAATAGGTTTAAGTAGATAGTTGAAAATATTAAATTCTACTCCAAAGTCATTGAAAGCCTGTTCTCGGTAGTTGCTATCGGCGGTTATAATTACTACGGCAAAACTAATATTTTGCTCTTTAAAATGCTCCAAAATTTCGAAAGCCGACCGACCATACAATCGAATGTCTAAAAGTACAATATCGGGACGGGTTTTGAATATCAACTGATTAGCCGAATCAACATCTTCGGCTGTACCCACAATAACCACATCGTCAATCAACGAAATGTATGAAAGTAAAATTCGTAACGGTTCGATTTCGTCTTCTACTATTGCTATTTTTACACTTTCCATTTGTTTGAGTTTTACTTGCTTAGTTTTGAGAGTATTACCGACAGTTCTGAACAAAAATACAAAGGAAGCGAAATTAATGTGGAATGCAACGTTTCATCGGATTTTATGTTTTTCATCGAAACCGTGAAATCGCCAATGCTTGGCAAGTCGAGATTGAAACGTATGCCGGTGGATAGTTTTTTTTCGTACAAATAGATGTGCATTGATTTTAATGTCCCTGTTTTTCCGGCTTTTACTTCAATTGGGTATAATGTATTGTTGTGCTGAAATAGATAATCGGTTTCGGCATTTGCGTTTTTTTCTTCGCGCATCCAGTAAAACAGTTTTGTATCTATGTACGGTTTTCCGGTCGAAATCAATTCCTGTCCAATAAATTGCTCTGCCAACATACCTTCGTTTTTAGTTATAAGACTTTCAACATCAATCAATTGTATGTTTCCTAAATGATTTACCAAACCAATGTCTATAAAAATGGGTTTGAAAATATCGTGGTTTATGTAGTCGTTGATAGGAACGCCCAAAACGTTGGTGTGCCTTACCAAATGAATGATGCGGCTTAATTCGAGCCGGTGGAAAGCCTCTTTCAGGAAGGTGGAACGGGTTTCTTTGTCAATATTTACATATTTAATTTTTCGCCCTACATTGTGGGCAGTGTATTGCAGTACGGTGCTCATGTTTTCTTGTTGTTTGCGCGTTCCATACTTTGCAAAATCGTACATAAGCGATGTAACAATGCTGTTGTGAATACGCTCAACTTCGGTGAATTTATTGGTTTTGAGATAGGTATGTACAGCTTCGGGCATTCCGCCAATAAAAAAATAGAGGCGCAGGTATTCAACTATTTTTTGGTGAATTACTGGGCTAAATTCGGTTCTAAAATCGTAATTCTGAATGTAATCCACCAACCGATTTTGCGCATTGGCAGCAAGAAACTCTCTGAAATTCAATGGATACATATAGCAAAACTCTACTCTACCCACAGGCATAGAATATTGCATTTCGTTGAGAGCATAATCGAGCAACGAACCGGCTGCAATAATGTGTAAATCAGGTATTTGTTCGTAGAAATACCGTAGTGTTTGTATTGCTTTGGGGCAGGTTTGAATTTCATCAATAAACAATAAAGTTTTCCCAGCCGAAATATCGTTATCCAGAATTACCGATATTTGATTGATAATCAGTTTTGTATCATTTAGTTCGAATAACTTTCGCAATTCGGGTTTTTCTTCCAGATTCAGTTGTACGTAATTCTCAAAATTATTTTTGGCAAACTGCTCTACGGTATAGGTTTTACCCACCTGCCGCGCACCGCGCAAAATAAGCGGTTTGCGCTCTGTACGCAGCTTCCATTCTAATAAGGTTTGTTCTATTTCTCTTTTCATGCTAAAACACCATTGGATTTTTACATATAAAGTGCAAAAATACAATGGTGTTTTTACATCAGCAAATTATTCGGAAGATTTATTTTCGCTTTTCGTAAGGCCATTGTCGTATAAATCAATAATTTGATAATTGATTTTTGTGGTTTGCGATTGGTTGTAAGCCGCAATGCTGGTATCAATAATATTGAAGCCAAAACCCGAATTTTTATATTTTACTTCATCTGCTTTTTTGCGCCCAACGCCATTATCGGTAAGGGTTATTTGTATGTCGTTTTCTATATTTTCAACATTTATTTGCAAGCATCCCCCCGATTTTAGGGGTTCAAGTCCGTGTTTAACCGCATTTTCGGCAAATGTTTGCACAAGCATTGGAGGGATAAGTATTGAATCATCTACGGTGGGTGCTATATTTATTTGATAATCGAAACGATTGACAAAACGGTATTTCTGTATTTTTAGATAGTTTTCTACAAATGCCAACTCTTCTTTCAATGTTTTATGTGGGCGGCGACTATCATCTAAGGACGTACGCACAAGATTCGATAAATTGCCAAAATATTTGATTGCCAGTTCTTTATCATCTCTATAGATAATACTTTGAATTGCCGACAGCGAATTGAAAAAGAAATGGGGATAAATTTGACTTCGCACATTTGCCAATTGAAGCTCTGTGAATTGTTTTTGTGCAAGTAGTTTTTGTTCCCGCTTTTTGCGGTAATTATTCATTAAAAATATGACGAAAATAACTATCAGTATCACAAATGAAACAATTGCAACTATCTGAAACCAAAACGTTTGCCACCAAGCCGGAACTATTCGGAAGTGATACACTACGGGCTGTTCATTTTCTATCCCATTGTTATTGAATGCTTTAATTCTGAACGTGTATTCTCCCGGCTGTAAGTTGGTATAAATTGCTTCGCGCTTGCCATCGTGCTTCGACCACGCTTTGTCGTACCCCTCTAATTTGTAACTATATGTAACTTTCTCCGGTGCCGTGTGGTTGATGCCAACAAACTCAAAATGTATATTCTTTTGATAATAAGGGAGAACGGGAGAAGGGAGAACAGGAGAAGGGAGTAGTTGCCAATTGATATTATCTTCGGATATTTTTATGCCAGTAATGTAAAGCTGTGGCGGATAGGGATTTCCCATTAAATCTTCGGGGCGAAAACGTACTACATTGGTGTTGGTTGCTACCCAAAAGTTGCCCTTGCTGTCTTTCAAAAAACCATTTTGCGCACACTCTTCACCCAAAAAACCTTGCGATTTTCCATAAAATAGAAATGATGTATCGTTTTGTTCGTAGAATTTTTTGAGGTCGAGGGTGAGAATGCCACGAGCGGCACCGATAATAATACGAGATGAATCGAGGTTGGTTACAAAACTGCACAACCTAAGTTCGGGGTGATTGAAACGGTGGAAAGTTTTGTAATCGTACATAAATAAACCGTTGCTTGCACCCATCCAAAGGTTGTTTTTGTTGTCGCAGTACAAGGTTTGTGAGCCTATTATGCCTGTATTTTTTTTGTGATACACTTTTGGCGAAATGCTATCCAATGTACCTAATTGTGAACCGGTTACATACCAAATTTCATTATTTTGATTACGCACCATGCAAAGTATAATGCCGGTTTTGCCGAATGAAAATTCGGGATACGATTTGAGCAATTTGTAATTACGGTCATAAACCTCCAGACCATCGTAACGCCCCATGTATATTTTTTTGTTTACAGAATCGCTAAATGTATAAAAAATAGCGTTCGGCTCAGAAAAATAGTTTTGAAAAGTAGTTCCGTTATATACAACAAATCCTTTTAATGTATTGATTATCGAATTTTTATTGAAATCGAATGTGCTACCCATATAAAAGTAAGTGTCAAAATCGGTATTGTGTTCCACAATTTTATTGTTGCGCAAATACGATAACTTATTGCGATTGAAAGGTGCAAACCAAATGGAACTATCCCTATCTTCTGCTATTGACCACACATAAGAGGGCATACCACTTTCTTTTGTGTAATTGTTAAACGCCACTATGCGGAACAAGCCATTTTCGGTTGCCACCCAAATATTATCTTCACTATCAACCAAAATAGTGTTGATAGTTTGAAATTTTTGATTGCGAATCTCTTTTG
>JFJP01027583.1_pt1 | contig 11297 bp, 12 predicted proteins | sample 431651 | NCBI WGS metagenome assembly JFJP01 (sample SAMN02602958, study PRJNA72255) | Microbial mat metagenome, whole genome shotgun sequencing project. | biome: fresh water; feature: sink hole; material: water; isolation source: purple microbial (photo- and chemosynthetic) mats found in... | reverse complement strand
CTTTCGTCATTAATCCCCATTATTTTTTAACGAAGCACAAAAGGAATTCAAATATCCACTAAATTAGACAAGTTCTTTCAAGCGTTATATTCATAAAATGGAAGAATTTCAAAGGAATTTTGTTGTTTTCCTCTCTTATTTGACAAAAATTGACTTTTCTTTTGTTTTGATTTTCTTTCGATTTGTCCGAAAACCAATTTTTAAAGCGATTTAAACCCTTTTCTTTGTTGATATAATCTAAAATAAGCTTGGGAATCAAAAAAACTGATCAACATTCTGGAATTTTCTAGGCTTATCAAAGATTTCTTGAAGGGAGAAAGTAAGTTTCTTTAAGGATTTCGAGTTTTTAAGATGTCTTAGATGATGACTCTTGTCTTTAGCACATTTAAAAATAAAATTTAAAATGAAAAAAATTAATTTCCATTTGTTTCTCACAAAATTTCGGTAAATATAATTAGTTTTTATAATAACAAAAATTAAAAAATTAAAGTTAGTTATCGCTTTTAATTTGTTTTGCAAATTCAGAATAAAACATTCTTTTCCATTTAAACAGTGCATTTAGAATACTTTCAAACAATTCTTCGTTGAAATATTTCTCAAATTTCTTTTTCATCATCTTGTTCAAAGTAAAATTCTTCCAAATCTCCGTTTTAACTGTCTCTTCTAATACATCTTGATCTGAATGGCAGAACATGTCCTTTATATTTATCAATATATCCGAGATTTCTTCATTCAAGGCTAAAGAATCCTTTGTTCTTTGGATCAAAGCGCTCAAAAATTCAAAGAACTTTTGTTTGATTTTATCATGAGAATATATTATTTCATATTTATAACTTCGAAATTTTGAATCAAAGATTGATGGTGATATATGATTTGAGAAAAAAAGCTTGTATTTTTCTTTTTGGTTTTCTTTCTCTCCTTTTCTGATAAAATTCATTAAACTCTTCGCAATTTCTGAAAAAAGGTCCATTCTTTGAAAAAGCGAGGGGTTGGAAATAAGCTCTTGAAGATCAATTTGTTGGGAAATGATGGGTTCGCGTTTTTTTGGACGACCCCTGTGTTTATACTGGCCTTTTTTGAAAGTTGAGTGAGAATTTTTGAAATAGGCAGTTTTTGAGAAGGAATGATAAGTTTTAACCATTGATTTTCAGGAATTTTTTGTAGAAAAAAAGAAGAGTTTGTTTTTTTTAGTTTTTTCAATAATGGAAAAAATTTGGAATTTTCTTTAAAAATTAATGGAAATAAAAAATTTTTGAAAAATTCAAAAAAATTAAAGTTTTTTATTCAATTTTGGAAAGTTTTTAGGTAATAAATCAAATTCCTCAATTTCAATAAAGCATCAATAAAATCCCTCAAAAACACCTCATGCTTAAATATTTATTGGCTTTCAAACATACATATTTTTTATCCCATTTGAGTTATAAAAGAATGATTTTTTTTTGGGAATGAAGATTATTTATGAAATTGGAAAAAATGCACGGACAAAAACAAAACCTGCTTATTTAACCCAAAAAAATTATGAAACTTCTTACCTGTTTGAACAATCAACCCATAAACCCTTTGTTCATTTTTAACATTTAAAAAAACAAATTCAATTTTTAATTAGTTTTTATAAATTTTTGTGTAAGGAAGAAATTTTTTTTATAGAACAAAATAAAATCACATTTCTTAATAATCAAAAGTACTTTGCATTACCAAAAACCCTTTTAAAATTAACATTCCCTTTAAAAATGAAAAAAAACATTTTCAAAAAATGAAAAAATCCTATCTTCAAGCAATGTGCTCTAAATTTAGATTGGTATTCTCTTCAAAAGCCTCTGATTCTTCGACCAAATTCTTACCGAAATTCGATATTCTCTTGACATTTTTCCCTACAACAATTCCCACATTCACATCTTTAGTGCCAAGACTATTGCTATCTGAAATATTTTCTCCAGAAAACGAATGAGAAATTGAATCCTTATCAAAAGTTTTAAAAACAGTAAATTTTGGAGGCTCTTTATAAATTATCAGTGACCTACGTTTACAAATCTTCAAACCACAGTCCTCAAAATGAGCATTATTTAATTTCTTCGAGAACCAAACATGTTCAATTGCCTTTCGAACTGATATTCTTTCTTTGGGATTAATTTTCAATAAGCTTTTTACAAGGTTTTTGGCCTCTGCAGAAATCTTCTTCCATATTCCCTTCTCAACATCAAAGACTCCTTCACTAATATTCTTAAAGATCTCATTATTGCTATTCCCTTTGAATGGAGGTTCTCCTGCCAAAAATAGATAAAGAATCACCTAAACTCCATAAATCGCAACTGACATCATACGGTTTTTTATCAATGATTTCAGGTGCTACATACAACGGACTTCCTACAATAGTTTTAAACTTATCTTCTTCTGAAGAAGATCGAGCAGAAAGCCCAAAATCTATCAATTTTAACACTGCATTAGGACCTTTTTTATCTAACATAAAGTTCTCTAGTTTCAGATCTCGATGAGATATACGTTGGCTGTGGAGATATTCAACTGTTGTAAGAATTTCATGCATAAAGCGGGCTGCTTCTGCCTCAATGCCTCAACTAGATGATGATGTTCACATAGATAATCCATAAGATCTCTCTTCTGAATTCTCTGGATTAGGTTGAACTGCAACTTGTATGAGAGTAGAAGTAGCTTTTATGGGTGTTCGTTGAGTAGAAGTATGCATAGGTTTTTTTGAAGAATGACAGAGAGAGCCCATTTTTTTATAGGAATTTAAAATCAAAATTTTTTAATTTATGATAAATATAAAAAAAAAAAAAAAACTTTGTGCAAATCTTCCAAAAGCAAAAAAATTTTATAAAAAATCTTAAAAATCATTGGATTTTTAAATGATTTAAACTTAAGGTTTCAGCCCAAAATATGAATTTTTTTTTTTAATTTAAAATTTACTAAATTCATTAATTTTCCAATGTTTCCAATACTTTCAATATTTTTAAAGATAGATTTTATCAGAAACCAAAAATTTTGTTAATTTTTCTTTGACAATATACATTTATCATTATTAAATAAGTTTTTTTTTCGTATAAAAAACAATAACTCTTCTTGAAAATATCAGAGAGAAATTAAAAAAAATGTTTGAAACAAGAAAAGAGTTTTTTTCGTTAAACCAATATATGCTTTAAATTCATCCCCATATTCTCGTCGAAAACCTCTAAATCCTCATATCCTTCTTCTTCATCCGATTTTTTCTTTCTAAACATCGACATTTTTTTTTTTAACCCTACTTTTTCTTTATTTTCGATGTTTTCTGAGTTATTTTCCAGAGAGAATGAATGTGATGCTGAATCTTTGTCAAAAGCTTTGAAAATATTAATTTCCGACATTGCTTTATAAGCCATCAGCGAATGATTTCTTTCTTGATTTCTCAAAGGACACTCAATTTTTTCATTTTTTAATAATTTATCGAACCAGCTATGCTCAATAGCCTTTTGTATTGAGATCCTTTCTTTAGGATCGACTTTCAATAAACTTTGAATAAGGTTTTTCGCTTCTAAAGAAATATTCTCCCAAATACCAGTTTCTATATCAAAAACCCCTGCAGAAATATTTTCAAAGATCTCACGATTGTTACTACCCTTAAAAGGTGGTTCTCCTGCTAATAAAAGGTATAAAATAACTCCTAAACTCCATAAATCACAGCTCAAATCATAGGGCTTTTTATTGATGATTTCGGGAGCAATATATAAAGGACTTCCCACGATTGTTTTTAACAGGTTTTCTTCTGTAGAACATTGTGCAGAAAGCCCAAAATCTATCAATTTTATCACAGAATTTGGGCCTTTTCTATCAAACATGAAGTTCTGAAGCTTTAAATCTCTGTGACATATATGGTGATTATGAAGATATTCTATCGCAGAAAAAATTTCCTGCATGAAATGGGCTGTTTCGGCTTCACCTAGGTGATGGCGATCGAAGAGATAATCTAATAATTCGCCTCCTGAACAATATTCAAGAACGAGCGATAAATGACGCTCATCTTCATAGATTTCATGTAATTTCACAATATTTGGATGGTCCAAAATTCGCATGATTGAGATCTCACGAAAAGCGATCTTGAAGATTCGCTCATTTTTATGAACATCTCGCATGACTTTTATCGCGTAGGGTTTGTGCTGATCATCTTCACCGATTTTACGCGCTAAATACACCTTGCCAAATGTTCCGTAGCCTTTTGTGAAAAAAATTGATGAGAAGAAGAAAAATTTGAAAGAAAAAAAACATTTCGTTTTTAGAAAGAAAAAATGTGAACTTTTAAAAAAATCTGAGAAATTTTCGACAAAAAAGAGATAAAAAATAGGAAATTTCGAGAAAAACATAAAAAACTGAATGAAAACACATAAAAAAAGGAGAATTATTCGTTATTTTACCGATGTTTTTCTTAAATTTATAAACCAATTTTATATCTTCTTTAAGTATCGAGATTCTAAAGGGATTTGAGCGCAATGTGGCCGAAAAATCATCTAAATTTTGTGAGAAATGTGATTGAGTCACCTGTGTTGTTGTGATAATATTGGGAATTGATTCTTTTTCCTGAGGAAAAGAAATAGGGATCAAAGGAACTTTTGAATGATGACAGACTGTTCCCATTTAGAAATTTCAAAGAGATTTTTTAGGAAATTAGGAAATTATAAATTTTTTAAGAAACTATATTTTTGCGAAAATCAATCTTATTAAATAATTTTATAAAAAACCAATGAATTTTAAGAGTTTTTAATTTTATTTTCGATCAAAAGCTAAAAACAACCTGATAAAAACCGAAAAAAAAAAAAAAATTAAAAAATTAAAAAATTAAAAAAATTAAAAAAATTCATTAAATTCAAAAATTTATAAATTTCAATTAATTTTCAAATGTTTCAATGGTTTTTCATTATTTCCTCCAAGTCTTTCATCATTTTCAAGAGGCCTTTTTCTTTTCAAATTGGTCTTCATTTGATTATTTTCTTCTATTATAAGATCTTCTTCTTCAGACTCTTCTTGAATCTCTAAGACTCCTTCTGATTCTTTGATGAAAATCTCTTGTTTCTTTTGGTTTTCTTCCCGTTTCAATTGTTCTTCATAATCCATTTTATTTTCCATCATCATTTCCTTTAAATCTCCTAAGCAACTCTTCTGAAGAAAATCATTCTCTAATGAGAAATTCGATGAATTGAACTTTTTGTCATCGATTATTAGGAATTTTATGAACTGATTCTCATTCAGAGTTAATGTTAATTTTATATCATTAAATCCTTTAAAAAGCTCAGAAAATCTCAGAGAAAGCTTCTTATTATAAGCTTGAATCTCATCTTCTTCGAGAAAATCTCCTAAATACAGTTTTTATCGGTTTTGAAAAAAAATTTATTAAAAAAAAAAGAAAAATTTCACTAAAAATAAGACCTTTTTCATAAAGAAGAAGATTCTGCTGCATCAAAATGCACTCTGTGAGATTTTTAAAATCCCCGTTCAATCTCCCAATGATTTTCTCAAAGAAATCACCTAAAGTAAAACTTTCCATATTCACGAAAACCAAACAAGGCACTTGACTTTCATTGCAAACCAAACACTTTTTTCCCATAAAGACCCATTAAACCCTTTAAAAAAAATTGAAAAAAAAACCTTAGGATTAGCTTTTAAAGGATTTATCGCATTTATTTTCTTCTCACTATCATTTTGTACATAACATTCTTTATTATTCATTCTCTTGCTCTCAGTGAATAAATAATTCATATATTTCAAGGCTTCGGAGACTTCAATTGCTGCTACAATAGCATTCGTCGAGCAAATCGCTGGAATGATATTCCCAGCGATTTCTTTCACTTTAAATTCATTTAAAAGCTCAATAGAAAAAACATGTGATCTGAGATTTGAAGCTGCTGTGATGAATTTTACACAAAGATCATCATCTTTTTCGAAAGCTACAAACCCTAGACTGTTCTTCAGTTCGAGCAATTTTCTGAACGCCCACAGAAACAAATGGATATATTCAGGTATTGTGAAGATTTTCTGTTTGGCTTCGGCTTTTTCTTCAAGAAGTTCCTCATTGAATTTAGAATCATCTCCAAACAGCAATGTCTTTAGAATCAAAGGCTTCATTTTCTCGAATTTCTTCATAAAAAAAAAGGAAAAAAATCAAAATAAGAAAAATTAAAAAAAATCGAAAAATCAAAAAATTCCTTTAAAATATAAATACCTTTGGATCTGAGTCTCTTTGTTTCTTGATTTGTCCATCAAAAAGCTCTTCAAATACAATTTCCGCTAAATTCTCTTTAAAATTCTCGAATTTCTCCCTTAAATCCTCCAATAAATTCCCATCATCCATCGGTCCAAACAGTACTCCAAACAAATATTTCGCCCAAATCACACAATGTAAAGGCTTTTCTGGCAAAGTCCTTATTGTGCAAACCTGATAAGTCTTTCCTTGGCTTTTAGGCTCGCAATCATAGCATCGCGAAATCCCTCGTTTTAAAAGCATCGCCTGACCTTTAAAACCAGTTGTTCCAGCTTCTAATAAAGGCTTATTCAAAGTTACACACATAGAATTCAAAAAGGATCGGGCTTCAAGGTTGTCAAGAGCACTGAAGATTACATCAAATGATTTGAAGAATTTCACTCCGAATTCTTTGATATTCGCTTGATGGGAAGAGATATTTAAAGAAGGATTCATAGAAAGAAGAGTGTTCTTTGCCACTTCTGCCTTTGAAAGACCTTTATGCTCTTTACGAAAAAGAAATTGACGGTTCAAATTGCTCACTTCTATGGTATCTAAGTCGATCTTTATAGAGAAAATCAATGAAAAATTATGAAATTGATTAAAAAAAATTATGAAATTATTGGTTTTTTACGATGCAGATTTGGGAAAAAGTGAATTTAGAAAGGACTTTTAAGAGTTCACAGCCGATGCCACCTGCTCCTACAACAAGGATTTGTAAGGAGGAGAGATAGGAGAGAAAGCCTGGAGAATAGAGAAGAGAAAGACATTGAGAATAATGCATATTTTTTTCTTTGAAATTTGGCTTGTGACTTTTAATTTTCGATGTTTTTTTTTTTATTTTATTTTTTTTTGCGAAAAAATTGAAGGGAAAAAAAAAAATTATTCAAAAAACAAAAGAATTTGAAATAAAAGTCTTATTTTTAATAAGAATCCAAAAAGAAATCCCTTTGATGAACACATATCTATTTTATTCGAAACTCTTGCAGGAAATTTCCTCTAATCGTTGCAATTACAAATCAATGATTCTGAACAAATGTCAAGCAAAAGGATTTTCCCCTTCACAAATCAAACGCACTTATGCAATAATCCTCAATTCTCACAAAAACCTATCATCTCTTCAGCAAATCCTTCACAATTTTACTTCGAATTTCCCACAAGTGAAAATCGGCAATTCATGGCTTTTTCTCGTTCTTTTGCATGAGTTTTTTCGTGAACAAACACCTGAAACTCCTCAGAAGTCCTTATTGAAAGGAGGAGGCTATTTGATTCGTATGGTGAAAAAACATCAGGATTTTCTCCGAAATGAGATTTCTTCATTAAAAACCCCTTTATTTACGAAGTCTCTGGTCAAAGAATCTGTTTACTTGCGATATATCTCAAAAAAAACCACTCTTTCAGCACTTTCTGAAGAAATTTCTCAGAAAACAGGTCAAAAAGCGAAAATTCTGATCGATCCTGAGATCCCGAACCTGATTTCTATTGATTATGAAGTCTATAGTAAGGTTTTTTGTGAAGAAGGCCCTGTTTCTGATCGAAAAGACATCATAATTCAAGGGAAATCAAGCTGTTTTCCTGCATGGGTTTTATTCCGGAATTTACTGACGAAAAAAGAGAAATTTCAAAAGAAACGCTTTGATGTGATAGACGCTTGTGCAGCTCCTGGCAATAAAACCTTGCAAATTAGTGAATATTTATCGGATTTTCCCAAAGCGAATTTCTTCGTTTACGAGAAAAATCAAATAAGATTTCAACTTCTTGAGAGTCGACTGAACAATTATGCGATAAATCAAGAAAAAACCAAGGTTTTTAATGCTGATTTTCTCCTAACCGACCCTTTTTCTTCAGAATTTTCTCATGTGAGACTATTGCTTTTAGACCCGAGTTGTTCAGGTTCTGGTATGAGAATTCATCTATTTCTTAACGAAAATTCTGAAGAAAAAAACCGAAATTTCGAAGAGGAATGCCTGAGAAAATATCGTGAATTAAAGAGCAAAGAACTTGAAAGAGTGAAAAAACTGAAGGAATTTCAAACAAAAATTCTTCTACATGCGATGAAATTCTCGAAAGTTATCAGGATTTGCTATTCGACTTGTTCGATATATGATGAAGAAAACGAGAAAGTTGTGGAGAAAGTGCTGAAAATACAAAAGGATTTCACGCTGGTGAACCTCAAGAACAAATTCAAAGGATTAGAAAGCGGATTCGGTCCTTTGGGAAAAAAATGCATCAGAGCGAACCCCTTTGCTGATAAAACTGATGGTTTTTTTATCGCATTATTTAAGCGAAAAATCGCAAAATTATTATAAATTCTGTATAGATTATAAATTTCTATTGAAAAAGGGATTTCTAGGAATTTTTTCTTAAATTGAATGATTTTTCTACCTTTTTTTTAGAAAAAATCCAATGAAAGAATTTTCAGCAAAAAAACACATAAAAAAGCAGAAAAGAAAGGAATTAAGAGTTGAAAATTAAACATAAAAAAATAAGGTTTTCTTTCGAAGAATTTAAAGAAAAACCCAATAGATTCATGCATTTTGATGAGTTTTCTTTTTCCCAAACTTGGCGATTATTAGTAAACTACAAGGAAATACGTTATTTTCTTTAGAAATTAGCTAGATGGATTTTGCTGGATAAAACAAGTATTTTTATATGTTATTGCGAGAAATTTGTGGTAAAAAATTTCAGAGTTTTTGTAGAGCATAGAAAGAATTTCATTGAAGAGCTAAAAAACAATAAGAAACTGTTTCAAAAACTGCTGTTTTTTTATAATTTTGGGGAAATTGTGATGATTTCAAAAGACATTTTTGAGAATTGGAGAAATGTTTTAATTTATTCAAAAACAGAAGAAATTAAAGGTCTTTTATAAAGAATTCGTTCTTTTGACTCAATTTCAAAAAATTGAATTTTTTAGCTTAAAATTTAACATTAATTTTTTTTATTTTTTTTTTAATGTTTTCATTGATAAAATTTTGTAATTTCCAAGAAATTCACAATTTTTTTATTAAGATTTTCGCTCTTTTTTTCAAACAAAATATTTTTTTCTTAAAATAACACATCTCTAATAAAAAACCCTTTTAAAATGAACGAAAAAGATGAAACCAAGCAATTTCGTAAATCTCTTCAAGATTTCTGGGCTTCTCGTGGTCACAACAACCTGAAAATCCCTCAAATTGGTGGTCGTGAATTAAACCTTTACCACCTTTACAAAGCCGTTTGTAAACGTGGCGGTGCTCAAGTAGTTAGTCAAAATAAGCTTTGGAAGGAAATAGTAAATGAATTCGGCCTACCCCCCAGCTGCACATCAGCTTCTTTCACTCTTCGTAACCATTATTCCAAATATCTCTTAGCATATGAACAGAAATATCTCTTTGGAAGAGAAGATGATGCTGCGATACCTGAGTTATTAGGGATAAGAGAACGTAAAAAATTCAAGAAAAACGAAGAAAGTTTCAGAGGAAACGAAAGTCCTCAAGGCAGTGTTTCAAACGCAGATCTTAAGCCAAATACAATGGGGGAAAAAGGCTTCACAAATGCGAATCAATCGAGCTTAAACCAGATTTTACAAGAAAAATACCAGGGCTTGGATAAAAACCAAGAGATTTTCTATACAAGGAAGAATAAAATCTACCCTATGGTCAGCGAAATCAAAAGGATTCTTCTGGCTTTTGAGTCACATTTACAAGAGGAAATCATGTTTGCCATAAACTCCTTGCTGTTATTTTCTTCGAACCCCAACGTATCTTTCATGCTTGAACAATACCCCGCATTATTAGACAATGTCACTCATTATTTAGAGATAATCCTTTCAAATATTCCAAGTTTATTAGGAAATGAAAAGAAAACTACCTCAGAAAATCTTCCTTTAAATGTCTTAGAACATTATAATCACCCTGTCAATACCTTTACGAATAAGCCTGTTGAAGGCTTTCGAGCAGGGGAATCTTATGTAACTTTACGATATGAGACGATTTCTGAGGTACATCTTATTGAACAAGTGATCAGTTTATTGCAAATAATCAGGAATCTTTCGTTTTTAAAATCAAATGATCATGCGATATATAAACACGAGAAACTGCACCCAATGATAATTGATCTTTTTTTGAAGACTAATAACCCCAATATCCAGAAAAACGCCTTAGAAATTCTCTCAAATACGAGTAAATTCATACAAGTGAAACAATTACATTGTGAACCGAATTTATTCCTGAATAAACTCCTTGGATTACTTAGCTCGGAAAACATTGAAGATGTTGAATCCACTGTTGAAAGTCTTAGACATCTAATAGTTTTTCAAGAAAATGAGGTGATTCTTGAAGAATTATTGAACAATTGTCTCGAAGATCTTAATAAATTGCTGATATCGCCTTCAATTGAAGTAAGAGAAGGGGTGCTTGAACTCTTATGTTTTCTTTCAGATTTAAAGATGTCGACAAGAGTTTCTATTGCAAGACAGCCTAAATGTGTTATGAGACTTATTGCGCTTTTGAGTTCTGGCGTTGGGAAGAAAAACGATAAAATAACGAAACTGTGTGCACTGATTTTAAGCAATGTGTCGTTGGCTCCTGCCTCGAAAAGCTATTTATTGCCTTATGAACGGGATTTGTTCATTGTGGCAGCGACTGATGAATGCGTGTCGAAAATCATTTGCAATGTGCTTGGAGATTTGGATAATTTGGGCAATGAACCCTCCTTTAAACATTAAGAAATTAATATTTTTTTAATTGAGATTAATTTTTGAAAAAATAAGGAAATTATGAGATAAAAAAAAATTATTCCATCATTATTTTTCGATAAAACGTTGAAAAGTTGAAGGATTTAAGAAATAACTCATATCTGTTTGTTATATAAATACATATAAAAAAAAACTTATGATCAATTTTTCTTGGAAAGAATTTTAAAGTTAGACAAAAAATGCGATATTGAGTTAATTAAAATATGTGTGACATTATAAAGTGGGGGGTTTTTTTTAAAAAAGATTTTCTTTTCTAATAAGACTAATTAAAATTTTTTAAGAAAAAAAAAAAATAATTTTCAAAATTTTATTAATTTATAAAAATCTTGCCTTTTTTTT
>JFJP01005938.1_pt1 | contig 11297 bp, 11 predicted proteins | sample 431651 | NCBI WGS metagenome assembly JFJP01 (sample SAMN02602958, study PRJNA72255) | Microbial mat metagenome, whole genome shotgun sequencing project. | biome: fresh water; feature: sink hole; material: water; isolation source: purple microbial (photo- and chemosynthetic) mats found in... | reverse complement strand
ATGGATATTCCGGCGGTGGTGGGTGCCCGTACCGCCAGCCAACTGGTGCGCCAGGACGACTGGGTCATCATTGACGGCGATGCAGGGGTGGTCATTGTTGACCCCTCCAGCATCATTCTGGCCGAGTACGGGTTCAAGCAACGCCAGGGTGAGCTTGAACGCGGTCGCTTGCAGCGCCTGTTGCACACTCCGGCAGTCACGCTGGACGGTGAGCGAGTGCATCTTCTGGCCAATATCGAGATGCCCGAAGATGCTCCGGGAGCCCTGAAAGCCGGCGCGCTCGGTGTCGGGCTGTTTCGCAGCGAGTTTCTCTTCATGGGTCGCCAGGGCCGTTTGCCCGATGAGGAAGAGCAATACCAGGCCTACAAGCGCGCTATCGAGGGGATGGAAGGGCTGCCGGTCACGATTCGCACGGTCGATGTCGGTGCTGACAAACCGCTCGACGAGTCGATTCGCGACGATGCCCACCTGAATCCGGCGTTGGGGCTGCGTGCCATCCGCTGGAGCCTGGCCGACCCGGCCATGTTTCTCACGCAGCTGCGTGCCATCCTGCGCGCCGCTGCGCACGGACAGGTCAATTTGCTGGTGCCCATGCTGGCCCATGCCCGCGAGATTCGCCAGACGCTGGCCCACATCGACCATGCCCGCGCCATGCTTGACAACCGGGGCGTCTCTTACGGACCAGTTCGTTTGGGGGCCATGATCGAGATTCCTGCGGCTGCCTTGAGCCTGCCTTTGTTCCTGAAATATTTCGACTTTCTGTCGATTGGTACCAATGACCTGATTCAGTACACGCTGGCCATCGACCGTGCCGACGAATCGGTAGCGCACCTGTACGATCCGCTGCACCCCGCGGTGTTGCGGCTGGTCGCTGACACCATCGAAGCGGGACGCCTGCAGGGCAAGGAAATTGCCGTGTGTGGCGAGATGGCCGGAGACGTTGCGCTGACCCGCCTGTTGCTCGGGCTGGGGTTGCGCAGTTTTTCCATGCACCCGGCGCAAATTCTGGCGGTCAAGCAGGAGGTGCTGCGCTCCGATACCGTCAAGCTGCAAGAATGGGCGCAACGCGTACTTGCTGCCGAAGACCCCTCGCGCGAAATGGCTACTCCCTGAGGGCGCGCCGACGCGCAGGCGTTGGCTCAGCCCGATGTGTGCCCGCATAACCACACACCACTATTAACACTATCTTTGCTTGCCCTGAGGTGCGCACACCATCGAGAATTTGATGGTCACACATCTTTGGGAGCGGTATGCCATTTGTTGCGCTGAGGGATACGAACGAGCTGGAGAAAAAACTCCTGCCATCGCTGGCGTGCGAGTTGCGCGAAATAGTCATTGAACTTGCAGCTGCGCGTCAGTTCGGACATTTTTTGACGATGAAGCAGTTGTTGCTGCTACAGGGCGGCACCGCAACCACCATGCGTCGGCGCATTGCGCATCTGATGGCACTCGGGTATGTGGTCAAGCACGCCCACCAGTCGGATGGACGCGTGGACCACTTTGATGTTTCCGACGAGGTCTGGGACCAGATGTTGAAGGTGCTGTCATCGTTGAACCAGATCCACAAAAACATTCGTAGCCGCTTGGATGACGCAGGTGAAGGTGAAGAGGGGTGGTCCCCATGACCAATTGGGACCGACATAAGGTCATGGAACTGGCCGACACCATCGGGCATTGGCTCACCCACCAGGCACCGGCTCCATCGCAGCGGGTGGAGTTGCTGCAACTAAAGGCGATGGCTGACCAGGGTTCCAAAACCATCGAAACCAATGCGCGCTTGCTCTCGGATATCCGAATCAGGCTGTGCCGCGTGTGTGTCAGTGAGGACTGTCGCCTGTGTGCGGGACAGGACAACGCGTTGTATTGCAGCATGGTGCGCGGCGAGTCCAGCCCATCATAAGATTTTCAGATCGGAGCGCTCCTGCCGATGCGCGACCCCAGTGCTGCACCACCCAGAATCAATACGGCGGCCAGGGCGATGTTCCATGTCAGCGCACGCTGGCTGGTGAGCATCAGCAGCACGGTGGACGCCAGCGGTGTCAGATAACTCAAAATGCCAATCTGGCGAACGTCACCCCGCTTGAGCGCCATGTCCCACCAATAAAATGCAGCGCCCAGGGGCCCCAGGCCCAGGGCCCCCAGCAGCCACCAGTCGCGGCTCGAGAGCGCCACTGGCGACTCCATTGCCCAATGGCACAACAGGGAAAGCAAACCGGACACCAGACCAAACAGACCGATGGCTGCCGTTGGAAAGGGTCGCACCCGCTGGCACAGCAGGGAGTAGCCCGCCCACACAAAAGCGGACCCCAGGGCAGGCACATAACCCCATGCCCAGCCAGCAAAAATGCCCCCCGCTGTGGATCCGCCCGAGTGTGCGCCAAGCATGGCGATGATGGCACCGACAAATCCAAGCAGCGCCGCGACAATGTGAGCGGGGCGCAGTCGCACGCCCACCAGCAGCATGGGCGCGAGCACCACCATCAGCAGCGGCCACAGGTAATTCACCAGATTGGCCTCCACCGCGGGTGCGCTGCGCAGCGCTATGAAGAACAAAAAATGGTAACCAAATAGACCTGCCACACCGAGTCCGAGGGTGCTCAGGGGAACGCGCCATTGGCGCAGGTCAAAGCCCGACACCGGCAGCGCCACCACACTGCCCATCATCAGCGCCACGCCCGTCAACAGGAACGGTGGCACGTGCGATAGCGATACGCCCAGGGTGGCCAGGCTGGCCCACAGCGCGATGGCACCCAACGCGTACAGCGATGCAGTCACAATGATTTTGGGCCCGGCCTGCAGCGCAGAGTTTTGCAGATCACCGGCGTTGCTTCACCGGGTTGTCTGTCACGATACCCCAGGACTTCTCGGTTGAAATGGAGGGCCCGTTCTTCTGCTCTTCCTGCAAGGCCAGCCAGAGTGCTAGCCCGACGCTGCCAATGATGACCGCCAAGCCAACTACCAGCTTCAGGACGGTCTGCCATAGGGGCGGTTCATCTTTTTTTTTCATGAGGGTGCCATTGCACGCACGGCAATGCTCTGCGTGGCGCGACCGACCAGCCCGTCTTCGTCGTACAGGGCCGACTCGGCCAACCCCGTACCGTTGGAGCCCAGGTACGTGCGTGCGTCCAGACAAATCCATTCACCCCGTGGGCGGCGCAGCAGATTGATGGTCAGGTCGGAGTTGACAAAGCTGTACTTCTCAATGTCCAGGATCGCGCTCACCCCGTTACCGGAGTCGGCCGCTACCGCCACGCGCTGGTAGGGGCTGGGCACCTCGCCTTCGACCAGCGGGTGGCGCAGGCGAAACCAGATCTTGCACGGGCCGTTGAAGATGGCTCCTTCGGAACTGCGCGTTTCCACCAGATCCGAGTAGCCCACATGCCGTCCAGCGAATGGGAAGGTGGTGGGCGCAGATGCAGCAGGAGCGACTTCCAGCGAAGGCAGCGGGTGCCCGGGCAGACTGGTTGGCAAGGCGATATCAGCCTCGCGTTGTGCCAAGGCCGTGAAGCGCGCGACTTCTTTGCCACCTGCGGTGAGCTGGGCCGAAAAATGGCCCGCATTGCGCCCCACATAGTCGGCCGTGACGTACACCCGCAACTTGCCGATGGGCACCGGGCGCAGCAGATTGGCCGTCAGCCTTGCCAGGTGCCCCAGCCCGTGTTCATGGGCCACCGCTTCGATGGCGCGGCAGGCCAGCGCAATCGGCGGGCCGGCATGCTGGTGGTCCGGATGCCACGGGCCACGCGTCAGAGCACTCGACTGGTAGGTGTGCTCGTCGCAAATCTGGTAGGCCGAGGTGGGCAGGGTTTCTGGGTTTGAGTGCATGGCGTTATCACAATTCGTACGCGGTGGAGACTTGATGAACCGACAGATGGTTGCGCAACGGGACAGGCGTGCCTTGACTAAAAAGCACTTGCACTTATGCGGTTTCCAGTGTGTGCCACGTGCTGCAGCACTGCGCGCGCCTGCTCCAAGGTGACGCCAGGGAACCACGCAACGAAGTCTGAGAGTTGCGCACCGTCTTCGAGGTTCTCAAAGAGTGCAGCGACCGGCACGCGGGTTCCGCGGAAAAGCCAGGCACCACCGACCTTCTCGGGATCGCGATCAACTGCCGGGCAGATAGACCAATTGCTCATTGCGGCATTCTAGTACTGCACGTCAAGTATCAAGAAGAATGTGCGGACTGGTGCTTGGTTGGTGCGCCCCGGTTTATTGAGGTCAAAGTCCTGAGCTTGGGGTTTTGCCAAAATCTACCGCACTTCGTGCGTCCCTGCGGGTGCTTCGCACAGATATTGGAATCCGACCCCAACAGACCTCGACCGCCCGTGCATTCCACGTCATATTGAATCGCACCCAGAGCCGCGACCTATCCAAAAGGCTTAAGTAACTCGGCCACATCGCGCTCAGTAGACAACTGCTGCTTGCGTCCGACTGGGCCGCTGCACCTACTGCTCGCCAACTGCGTGGCCTGGGTGTTGGCAATTCTGATGTTTCGCGCTGTTAATCAGGCTTATTCACCGGTTTTGGTATTGCGCGCTCGAATCTGCATTCCTAAAATGAAATGAGACCATGTCAGTCCCGCTGCCAGTTCATTGGAGACCAAGATGCAATCAAGCCTTATCGCGCGAAACCCCGAGATCATGAGTGGGGCCCTGTGTTTTACACCGACCCGTGTTCCAGTACAAAACCTGTTTGACTACCTGGAGGGCAGCGCAACGGTGGACGACTTCCTTGCGGATTTTCCGTCCGTAACGCGTGAAAGTGTCATTGCCGTATTAGAGGCTGCTAAATCCCGGCTGTTTGCAGATGCGCCTGCTGCTTGATGAGTCGGTGCCCAGGCGGCTGCGTCAACACCTGCCTGGGCACGATGTAAAAACCGTTGTAGAAATGGGCTGGAGCGGTGTCAAGAATGGGGCATTATTGGCCCTGGCGGGGTCTGATTTCGATGCCTTCATCACGGTTGACAAGAATCTGCCCTATCAACAGAACCTGACTACCCTACCTGTGGCGGTGGTTGTGCTGGATGCCAGCTCAAATGAACTCTCTCATTTGCTGCCCTTGATGGTGCAACTGGATTCAACGCTGGCTCAACTCAAGCCCGGGAAGTGTGTTTTGGTGAAAGGGTAATCCCTGCGCTTGACGAGTGTGTGGACTGTCGCTGTGTTGGTGCGCCCCGGTTTATTGGGGTCAGAGTCCAAAAAAGCCCTGCCCGTTGGGCATCCCTTCGGGCGCTTCGCGGCCTTATTGGAATCTGACCCCAAAAAACCTCGACCTCCCGTGAATTCCACTGCAGTTTTCATCGCACCCAGCACCGCGTCCTATCCCAACGGTTTGAGTAATTCTGCGACGTCGCTTTCGGTAAACAGGGGTTGCTTGCGGCCTTGGGAGCCACTGTACATGCTGTCGGCCAGCGCGGCTTTGCGTTCTTGCAGGGCCAGTATGCGCTCTTCGATGGTGCCTTGTGCTACCAGTTTGTAGACGAACACCTGGTGTGTCTGGCCGATGCGGTGGGCGCGGTCGGTGGCCTGGTTTTCTACCGCCGGGTTCCACCACGGGTCGTAGTGGATAACGGTGTCGGCCTGTGGCAGGTTCAGCCCGACGCCACCGGCTTTCAGGCTGATCAGGAACAGGGGCACTTCGCCCGACGTGAATTTGTCGATCAACTCGTCGCGCTTTTGTGACTGACCGGTGAGCTTCACCCAGGTGATGTCACGCGCTTTCAACTCTTCTTCAATCAGCGCAAGCATGCTGGTGAACTGCGAGAACAATAGCACGCGGCGGCCCTCGGCAATCATCTCGGGCAGGATGTCCATCAGGTGCTCTAGCTTGGCCGACTGTTTGATTTTTTTCGCCGAAGCCAGTGCCAGCAACCTGGGGTCGCAACACACCTGACGCAATTTCAGCAGCGCGTCCAGAATGTGGATTTGCGACTTCGCCAGCCCCTTGCTGTTGAGCGCCTCGCGCACGGCTTTTTCGGTCGACAGCCGCACGGTTTCGTACAGGTCGGCCTGCTTACCCTGCAGCTCGATGCTGGAGATGCTCTCGATCTTGTCGGGCAACTCGGTGGCCACTTCGCGCTTGGTTCGGCGCAGCATGAAGGGGGTGATGCGTCGGCGCAACTGGTCCAATCGCTCGCCGTCGCCAAGTTTTTCGATGGGGTTGCGAAACAAATCCTTGAAGCGCTGCTGGCTACCCAGGAAACCCGGCATCAGAAAGTGGAACAGGCTCCACAGCTCGCCCAGATGGTTCTCCATCGGAGTGCCCGACAGGCACAGGCGATGCCGGGTGTTGAGCTCGCCCACCACTTGCGCCGCATGGGTATTGGCGTTCTTGATGTTTTGCGCCTCGTCCAGCACCACCAGGTGCCAGGCTTGCTGCAGCCAGCGCTCGCGGTCCCGCTGCAGCAGGGAATAGGGCGCAACCACGATGTCGTGGCTGGCCATCTCACCGGCAGCATCGTGCCGGTCCTTGCCATGCAGCACCAACAAGCGCAGACTGGGCGTGAACCGCTCTGCCTCGCGACGCCAGTTGCCCATCAAGCTGACCGGCGCGACGATCAGTGCCGGACGGGTCAGGCGGCCTGCTTCTTTTTCGACCAGGATATGCGCCAGGGTTTGCAGCGTTTTGCCCAGGCCCATGTCGTCGGCCAGGATGCCGCTCAGGCTGTTGTGTCCCAGGAACTGCAGCCAGTTCACACCTTGTTGCTGGTAGGGGCGAAGGTTGGCTTGCAAACTTGCTGGCACCACCACCGATGGCAGTTCGGTGTGGCCGCGCAGCTGCAGTATCGTGGCCTGCAGCGCGGCCGCGCCGTCCCACACCGCGCCTTCACCGAGTGCAGCGCTGGTGCGCAGCGCGTCCAGGCGCGAGAGTTTGAGGCTGTCGCCGGAAAAATTGTGCGACCGGTCGCCGACCAGTTCCAGCAGTGCCGCCATCCACGGACGCAGGGACGCGGTGGGTACGCGCACGAACCCCACTCCGTTAGGCGCAGCCAGGTACACGAAAGGTGGAATGGTGGGCTCGCCCGTGGTGGCGTCCACCGGGCTGGAAGCGGCAGCCGCTATCAGTTCTGGTAGCCACGGCAGAATGTTGTGCCGCTCGCCGTTGATCTCCATGCCCAGCGACAGGTCAAACCACGGTGACGAGGCGGCCGAGTCGTCGTCTTGCGCGCCACCATGCGGCTGCATCTGTACCGCCAGTGCATCGGCGTGGGTGATCCAGTCGGACAGCGCGGCGTCCAGCGTGACTGCAAAGCCACCCTCACGCAGTATGCGGTAGTCATCGTCGGCCCAGTGCAGCCATGGCTGCTGCGAATCATTGCCGGGAATGCCGAATTCCCCGCCTTCGGTGGACATCAGCCCCAAACCCAGCAGACGGGTAATGGCGTCGAGCTCGGTCTCGGCGTCGCGCTGCAGCAGCACACTCCCTTGCGCGTTTTCCGCCATCACTGTGGTGCCCTGGCCGGCCCACCAGCCGCAGTAGCCCTGGTAATCAAACTGTAGCTGCGCCCGGATCAGCCCCCGGTAGCGGGCCATGGCCGACGGGTGCGGGCTCAGATGCAGCCGTGCCGTCGGCGTAACTCCATCGAGGCGGCGCAAGGCTTCCAGCACGGGCGGCAGAGGTACGTTGCCCAGACGTTGCGTCAGTTCGAGCTGGTGTTTCCTGAGGGCCGAAGGCTTGAGCGCAGGTGCCTTGAGCAACACCGAGAGTTGGGCCGGTTCCATGTCACTGGCCTCGACCATGCCGCACACACCGGCCTCAGCATCCATATACAGCGGGGGTGTGTTCAGACACAGGCGTGCCGAGCTGCTTGCACCATCACTCGCCGCCAGCGCAGCCCGCAAGACCCAACCAGGTTCGATACCACCCTGCGGGCTGGGTACTTCCTGCCACTGCCAGGCCAGTCCGCGGGCGGGTCCAAAGCGTAGGGCCGCTGCCGGCGCGCCAGCGCCGTTGTTCTGGTACAGCCGGCCCGTGCTGGCCGCTGTTTGCAGCGCGATGATGCCGACGCGGCCACTGAGTACCGCACTGGGGCTGGCACTGTAGGCCGAGTAGTAACGGTGGTTGTTGGGCATGGCCTGCAGTAGCTGCAGTACTTCCCGGTCGGCTTCACTGGCCTGGTCGTAGATGGCTTGGCCAGGGTGCGGCTGCGACCGTATGACCTTGGGCTTGGCCCATTCTCCGGTCACCTTGCGGGACGCAGCGAAAGCCTCCATTTGCAATTGCGGCTGTGGTCCGGCGCTGTCGACAATTTTGAGCAGGTACAAATACTGTTCCTGGCGACTGCCGCTCGTAGCCGCACCCACGATGGGAGCGCGCTGCCCCCGGGCCCGGTCGAGTTCGTGCAGCCACTGCAACAGATGGGTCTCGGCTTCCTGACGTGCGAGCTCGTCGCGGCGCGCTTGCGCCGCCAGTCGGGCAGCCTCGAGTTGTTCCGGTGTGGGCGCCTGCGCTGCGAGCGCCTCACGTGCCCCCTGTGGGCCCAGGGTCCGTTCAATGACGGAGAGGCCCTGATAAGCGGCCTTGACCATCAATGCAATGCCATGCTTGCACTGGAATTCCACCGGGCAATCGCAAAAACTGTCCCAATTGGTCACCTTGCCTTGGGGTGAAAGGGTCACATCGATGGACAAGTCGTACGGCTGACGCTGGCTTCCTTGAACGCTCCCGTCGATGACCCATTCACCCTCGAGGGGCGTGATGTCCATGGCCAGCACTTTCTGGTTGCGGTACAGCATCAGCCCGCGTGACCAGGTGCCCTCGTCAGTCAGGGTACGCAGCGACTGGGGGTCAAACCACAGGCCCCGGGTGATCGGATTTTCATGCATAAATGAGGCCTGCAACGCCCGCAGAACAAGCGTGACATGCTATGACTATGGTAGCAAATATCGCCATGCCAACCGGCTCAAACAGGTGCCGATGGTGCCGCACCAGCGGTGCCCGGGCGGTTTGATGTGAATAATTCGAAGTTAATGCGACAAATGGTCATATTTTGAGCGATTTCGTATCATAGTTAATGCGACAAATTATCGAAGTTAGTGCGACAGGTTTTACAGGTCTGAATTCAAGCGGAAGAATTGAAGCTACCTGAACTTTCTAGGAATGGATTCCCAGCCTTCGAGTTCTGATGCCGAACCTATGTCTAGTCGCGTATGAGTACTTGCTGAAGGCGGCTTGTCAATTAGCTCGACGTAGGAATTATCACTGAGCCTGTCTGGAAACACTGCAAGACACCGTCCTGGTCCCTTGGTTGACTGATACAAAATTGCCTCGTACCCCGCTTCACGAATCAAATCCGCAATAGTTTGACTTGGTGCAGGCAGTCCAAACTGTACAGGTAACACTCGCCAATTTTGTTTGACAACAGCGTCAAACAATTGCATGCCTGTCTGGATCATGAAAAGATCCTTTGTAGCTATCTTCAGTTTTTTGCGCAATGCCAACGCTTCATGAGGCATCTTTATCTCCCGCAGCACTTTAGCAAGGGAGTTGAGTCCAAGGAAGGTAGTCATATCGAACACACGTTCGATGCGGCCTTTTACGAATACAGTTGTATGGCTGACATCCTGCTCAAGCGCTAACTCTTGTGGCGACAATCCTTCAGTTGATTCGTCACACGAAAGTTGGAATTTCTCCCGGAAAGCAGTTTCATAATTCTGAGCCAAATAAAGTGCTGGCCATGGCGCCAGTGAACTGGTGTCAAGCTCAAACCCGGCGTTAAATCGCTGTCCTTCAGCTTGCAGGCTGCCGGCGGCTGTAAGTGGCTCTAGGCTGTACTGGTAGGTAACGACCCGAACCCAACGATCCATTACCAATGGAATTGCTCCCACACCCTTGAGAGCGTCTACAAGTCGGGGTCGGAGTCTTCTTCTTTGCGGCTCAGTACCAAAGTGAAGCTCGTCGTTAAGTTGATCGAGACTACGGGAAAGTTCCTGCCAATGTTGCAGATCAGCGGTATTGAACCGATCCAACTCCAGCAAACTCCGTGCTGGTGCGACAGAATTTCCCCCTCTACTAGGAATGTGCTTTGTTCGTTTCGGCAACTTGATAGCTTCGCTTCTAGGCCATCACAGGTTTTTCATTGCGCGTGTTCATGGCATTGATGATGAACTTACGAAGTCGCGTGTACCTTCCTAAACGGATCATGTCGCGGGGAGAAATGTCACCAAGCATCGGATTTCGAACTCGAAACCAAGTTGCCGTCTTGTTGACGTCACCATTGAACATCGTTGCGACCATGTTGATGGTATTGCCGATCTCTTCAAGCCGATCGCGCATTTGTTCAGGCATGTTGTCGTCGTATCGAACGGAACTCAGCGAGATGCCAGATAGACGTGAAACATCCTCATTTTTCAAGCCAAGTAGATCCGGAACTTTTCGCGGTTGAAAAGCCATACCTTGCCCAAAATTCATCACGTCCTGAGGGACGGCGTCGAAAAGACCTATTCCAGAGTTCATGAGACCCCACTAAATTTTCGCATCGAAAGCCGATCATTGTTGCACAAACAGCTTACTTACGCATTTCAACCTGGGTATAAACAGTTTATAACCAAATTTCAACCAAAGAAAAGTTCCATCCACAGCGTTGACGCCGTGGTTAGCGCCGACCCCGATTGCATCAAAATACGTCATGCCTGTCCGAAAGATCCCGAAAAATTACCTGTTCGTGACTGGTGCCTATGCCAGTAAGAAGAACAAGTCCATGGATGGGTTTGAATCGCTTTTGGAAAAGGACTACTACATGTTGTTGGACTTCGACAGCACTGTGAAGTCCTTTGATGTTCAGCCGGTCAAGATACCGGTTCCGGGCGCTGCCAAAAAATACGTTCCAGACGTTCTGGTCAAGTTTCACCCAGATCCGGTCACTGGCGAGATCCGTCGAAACGAACTGGCTGAAGTAAAAACTACCGCTGATTTGACCAGAAACGCTGAAAAGTACGCTCCAAAATTCGCAAGCGCACAGCAGTACGCCAAAGACCATGAATGGGACTTTCGGATCGTCACGGAAAAAGAGATTCGTGGACCGAGACTGTCGAACCTGAAGTTCCTGCGGGCTTACCGAAACGTTCAGGTGACAAATGACCAAAAAAATACTGTTTTGGACTTTGTCAGAACCGCTGACGGATCTTCCTCATCCACCAAAATATTGGAATCTTTGGCGCCGTCGGATGACGACAAGCTAAAGTGGCTCCCAGTTCTGTGGTCCATGGTTGTTACGTCCGTCGAAGTCCAGGGTTAATCTCTTCCCGTCTGCCCAGTATTTTTGAGAGCACTCGACAAATCGATGCCGGATTTAGCTT
>JFJP01046526.1_pt1 | contig 11298 bp, 1 predicted proteins | sample 431651 | NCBI WGS metagenome assembly JFJP01 (sample SAMN02602958, study PRJNA72255) | Microbial mat metagenome, whole genome shotgun sequencing project. | biome: fresh water; feature: sink hole; material: water; isolation source: purple microbial (photo- and chemosynthetic) mats found in... | reverse complement strand
AAAATTTAAACACAAAGTCGAAAACAATAATGAGATAAAAACGATTATCAAAAATTTGCCGCCACTCGAATACAAAGTTACCCTCGAATCGCACAACAAACTCGAAATTGACCCCAAAACTGTTGATTTACAAAAAGGAAACAACAGCGTAGAATTTATCCACAGAAACCCCTTGCAGGTACAAGTGCGAAAAATGGATAAACCATTTAACGACAAAGCTACATTCGACAAAGCCACAGCACACACCGGATTGCCTTATGTTTTTGTGAACGAAAACAATGTAAGTAAGGAAATGTTTATAGCTAAAAAAGGCGACCAAATACTGATGTATGTTGATGTGTTTGAAGAATATAACAGCAAAAGATGCCCTGTTGACTCGGCAGTTGTGAAGATTGTGAATAACCTCGGTGCAGGAGGCGAAATTATAACCGACACAATGTACATTCCGGCAAAAGCAGGCGATGCTATATGGAGCGACACTCAATTGGGCATAGCCACCGTTGGCGACCCAAATATTGCAGGCGAAATGCTCAAAGACATACAAGTATCTGTAACCGATAATGCCGGACGAAACCTCACTAAAAAATTCGATGTATTTGTTGTAGGTTCGGTGCGTACAAATAATACCTTTGCTACAGTACCACATACTATTCCGTTGATGTGGCTGGTTGACCCTCCGGGAGATAAAAGTTTTTCATATATCGAAGCTGGTAAAGAGATAAGTAAATCATCAGAAATATCAGTTGAATTATCGGCAGATGTTAAATTTGGCACCGAACTAAAGATGGCTCCCAAAATTCAAACTGTTATTGGTCTCGGTTTAGTTCCCGGTCCTGAAATTGGAGTAGATATGCAACCTGTAATAGAAAATACAAGTTCGACAACAGTAAATCATACAAGTACGTGGACAACTAAATTTGAAGTAAGTGCTTCATTTAACGAGCGCATTCAAACATCTGACGATGACGCTATTGTAGGTGCTGATGCTGACGTGTTTGTTGGTCTTGGTATTAATTATATATTTGGTGAAGGAAAAACAACTTCTTTCGACTGGAGCAATAAAAAGAAGAATGATGTTCAGGCATCTGTCGTTATGTCGAGCGATGAAATTCAGACAATGTATATTTATAATCGCAGTACAATTGAAAATCAGGTTATTGAAAACAACCAGTCATTACTTGATTTTTATAATAGCTTCACATCCGATAAAATTGATAAAACAAAGAGTTATTCAAAGCTTAATACAGTTACCGGAAAAACTGAAGAATACACCGGACAGGAATTATTAAATAAACTATCATACTACAATAGGTCATTAGAATCATGGAAGGAAATTTTAACTTGGTATGATTTTGAAGATTATGAGAACAAATTTATGAATCAGGATGCAAATGCTGATGATAACTTTGACAATATCTGGGACATTTGGAAAGATGAAGCCAACGATATTTCGGAAGCCCGCGATTTTGAAAATCTTAGTTTAGATAGTTACACAAGCAATTCAAAATATATCGAACTTTTGCACCAGAATATTTCATTCGGGTATGGTAGTAATTATTCAGCAGATATTAATCTTTCCTCTTCAAGAGAAGAAAGTTATGTCATGGGATTTGGTCTTGAAATAGAAATTGAAAGCAAAGGAGGTTTTGAAGCAAACGAAACAGGAACATTCGTTACAAATGGTCTTGTTGGCAAGACAAATTCAAATACAACATGGGTTGCAAATCAATCAAGTACTGCTGCAGTTGGCGTATCGCTTGGCGACGACGACCCGGGCGATTTATTCTCTGTTTCAATCTACAAAGACAACAAGCGCGGAACACTGTATTTTAAAACCGAAGGTGGACAATCGTCTTGTCCTTGGGAAGAAAAAACACAAGCCCGTGAAGCGGTGTCTGTTGCGGCAATCAATGTGGTGGATAATATTCCTTACGACCAACCGGCGTATGTGGAACTCGAACTGCAAAACAAATCGCAAACCGATGAAGAAGGCAGTTACTACATTATGCAAAATCTCGCTACCAACTCAGGAGGATTAAAATTCAATGTGAATGGTGCCGACATGGGTGGAAACTTATTGCCCATTACCCTACCTGCCGGAACAGGTGTAATAAAAACCACTTTGATGGCACAACGCACGCGCACCGATATTTTCGATTACGAACCAATTACCTTCACCATACAATCGCAATGCGGCGACGACCGCGCTGAAGGTGAAGTAAGCCCTTCAAAAGATATTGATATTGAGTTTAAATGGAACAAACCTTGCCTCTCGGCACTCAAAATTTTCGAAAAAAATAGCTCAACACTACTCAACACAAGCCCCGATGGCAAACAGTTTACACCCTCGTTTTATGTTGACCCTATTCGAAAAGACCTTAACAGCGTGACTAAATTTCAGGTACAAATTGCCGGAGCCGAAACCAACGACTGGACTGGCATAGATGGTCTTTTGATTGAAGAAAACAGTAGTACTCACTCGTTTGCCAATGTACTTGCCGAAAAAGAGTACGATAAATTGGTATGGAACGGTGGAGCTTATGCCGATGGTTTATACAAAATTAGAGTAAAAGCCGAATGTAAAGACGGTACCGTAGGAGCTTCAAACTCGCTGCCTTTGCGCATAGCACGCAACCGCACCGTACTACTTGGAGTACCCCAACCGGTTGACCGTATGCTGGGCAACAACGACCAAATCAGTGCCTTGTTTAGCAATCCGCTCTCGTGTGGCGACATTGTGGACTGGAAACTTATCGGAAACTTCCCCGGCTCGCGCTATCCGGTGTTTGCCCAATCGCTTTATTTCGATGGCGGCGACCATATCGTTTTAGACCCCGCATTTACCAAAGAACTCGAATTTATGAATAAAAATGAGTTCATGCTTACGGCGTGGATAAAACCAATGGTTGATGGCAAAGAGCAAACCATAGTTTCGATGCTCAAAGACAACAAAGGAATGCGCCTCGCAATAAACAGCACAAACCAGCTTGTGTTTGAAATGAAAAACGGAACCGAAACGAAAACAGCAATATCGGCAAATACCATTACAAAAGGCGAATGGCAGTTTGTATATGGCAAATTAAGCACCGGAACCTCGGGCAAAAATATGCAGGTAGGTATCAATCAGGTAAATACCGATGTACAAGCCACCATTGCAAATGCCGATTTCGATATTGGAAATACCGGAAAAGTAATTCTCGGACAGGCTACGGAAGCAACCAACGACGCATCGCCCTATTTTGGTTTCATTGATGATGTGCGTATATTCGGAAAAGACGGTTTCAACGATGCCATCACCAAGAAAACCGAATTGATTTCGGGAGGAGATATCCGCAAATACTGGCGTTTGGACGATGCCGAAAGCCTTAAAATGCCAACTGCCTTAACATCGCAACCCAAACTCACCACCGATATTCCGGCTTGGCAATATTTGGTTGACGATTATACCGAAACGCTCAATAATATTGTAACCCTCGCCTGCTACGAAAACGAACTGGCATTTGTATTACCCAACGACTTGCATCGCCGCAAACAGTTGGAAAACATACAGATTGATGTTATTTTCAACAGTGTATATGATATTTACAAAAACAAAGCGTATGAAGATGCCCGCGTTCACAACGATTCTACAAAAATTAAATGGTCGTTTATGGTAAACCGCAACAGCATGAAGTGGGAAATACCCGACCTCGACATTGTGAAATATACAGGAGAAACCAAAACGTTTACCATGGACTTGTGGAACAACGGCGGCGAAAACGAAGACTTCAACCTACTGAGTTTACCCGATTGGTTGCAAGCCGAACCTATTACAGGTACAATTATGCCCGGCGGCAAAAAAACAATTACTTTCACCGTATTGCCAACAGCCAATCAGGGATTGTACAAAGACGAAGTATATGCCGAAAACAACGAAGGCTGGGAGCCATTGCTTATCAACCTCCACGTAATTTGCACACAACCGCAGTGGGAAGTTACACCAACCAACTACGACCAAAGCATGATTGTAACTTCAAAACTGGAAGGTATTACACTCGACAATACCATTATTGAAGAATATGCAATTGCGGCGTTCAACGGAAATGAAATTGTAGGCATAGGTAGTGTAAAGAAAACCGAAAACGGAGAATACAATACCGTACTTACCGTGTACGACAATTCCGATATTACGGCAACAAAACTCATCGAAATACATTTGTGGGATCCACTGAAATGTATGGAAAAAATAGCCGAAACAAAAATTCAGTTTGAGGCAAATGGCAGTTACACAGGTGTTATCAATTTCAGCAACAAAGCAGTTCGCGAATATCAATTGGTTAACGGCTGGAACTGGATTTCGTGCAACCTTACTGCCGATGCTACTTCGAATACCGAAAATATCGGGGAATTGAGCAAAGTGATTTCATCGCCCAATATTTCGGTTATCCGACAAATTAAACACAACGACAAATATGCAAATATTGCAGGTGGGTTTAGTGGCGACTTACAAACACTATCCAACCAATCGGGCTATCTGGTTAAAGCTGTTGCTCCGGTCATCATGCGTATTTCGGCGCAAGAAATGAACGTGAACCAAGCAAGTATCAACCTGAATAAAGGCTGGAATTTGATTAGTTATCTGCCCAACGGTTCGCAAAAACTCGCCAATGTATTTTTGGGCATGAACCTAAACGATGGCGACATTGTAAAGAGCCATACCCAGTACGCAATCTATAAAAAAGATGAAGGCTGGTTTGGCGACCTTGAGTATATGGAAACCGGAAAAGCCTATTACGTAAAAGTGGCAAACGAAAATTTATCACTGAAATATCAGGATGTGCAATATACCAAATTACCGAAAAAGCGCGGTGGTGTATCCAACGAGCCGTTCTGGCAATTCGATGCCAACAAATACATGTCAACCATGACGGTTACGGCAAAAGTAAGTCATAGGGGCAACGAACTGTTAGCCACCAACTATCAGGTAGGAGCGTTTGTCAACGGCGAATGTCGCGGAGTGGCACAGGCTACGGCAGCCAACAACCAAATTGCATTCTATATTTCGGTACATGGCGATGCCAACGGCGAAAAAATCAATTTCAAATTGGTTGATTTATTTACCGGCGAAGTTTCTGACATCATCGAAACTTTCACAAATATACCCAACGAAATAGTTGGCTACCCAACTCCTTTTCGATGATACCAATGAAGCGAATGCCCAAATGCTGGCAATTTACCCCAATCCGTTTAACGATGAATTAAACATCGGATTTTCGGTAACAGAAACGCAAAACGTTAGCATTGAACTATATACCGTACAAGGTAAATTTGTGGGTAAACTCTACGAAGGCAAAGCAACTGCAAACGAAAAACAAACATTTACGCTCAATACTGCAAAAGCAGTGGGTAAACAATTGTCTGTCGGAGTATATATGTGTGTGCTACGTCTTGCCGATGGAACCATGCAATCGAAACAAATTATTCGCAAATAGTTTTTCACCTCGCGGCGTTGCCACCGGCAACCCGCGAGCGTGAAAAAATTTTCGCCGTTGTCGGTGTCCTCACCGGCAACAACAAGAACTATATTAATTTAAAACAGATTTAAAGATGAAAAATCTAAAATATATATTTATTTCGATGTTCCTGTTATTTGCCGCAGTAGCGCAGGGACAGATAACGGAATTTAATCAGATGACATCAACTTCGGCGCAAATAGTTTGGGAAGATTTCAATGGCAACCCCGATTTTTATCAGTACCAAATTATAATTGATGATGGAATGGGATACAACGAAACCCTTAATACATCTGGTACTTTCATTGATGTAACAGTTCCAATGGTGGGAATGTACATGGTTACTATTATGGCTTTAGACAATTCAGACAACTGGCTCTATGACATAACTATTCAAGAAGGTGTCTTTTTCGAGCCTATGGGAGGTGGTGGCGGAACCGAACTCGATTACTCTGTTTTGGGAAAAGATGTATCAATGATATGGGGTGCCGAAAGCGTTTATATTGATTTCGACCATTATTTGATTACATTTACCAATACCACAACAAGCGGAGTAAGCACCGAAACGGTAACTGATTTTACTATTGTAAGTTATATGACTTTTACTATGGCTGGTGCCGGAGTTTACAATTTCAATATTAAGGCTTACGACACGCACGGCTCAGTAATTGGAAATCCGGGCAGCGGAACGTTCAGGGTTTTCAATGCACCAACATTCACACAATTGACAGCTACCACAGCCACAGTACAATGGGAACAATCGGTATCAACTGAATTTTACCAGTACAAAATTGTGATTAGCGACAATAGCAGTGCCTACACGCAAGAATACCGCACAACGGCAGGCGATGAAACCGAAACATCGGTTGTGGTTACTTCTGCCGGAGCAGGCAATTACACCATTACAGTATCGGCTATAAACGGGTTTGGTACTGTGTTGGAAGAAACAGAGGGTAATACTTTTACATTCACTGTTATACCGCCAGCCAGTACTTCTGTAACCACTACTGTAACCAACAATGCACTTAATATCAGTTGGTCGCCTACTGCAAACAGCCGTTTCGATTCGTATAAACTTACCGTTACAAACCAATCGAATGGTACATCTGAAACTATTTATGTTTCGAAAGGACAAGCTGGCAATACATCTTATACCTATAGTGCCGCATTAGATGGCAACTATACCGTACAAGTTGAAGCCGTAGATTACTCACAGTATGTTTTGGAAACTATTGGCACATCAAGTAATGCTTCGGTAACGTATTATTCAAATAATACTGTCGAAAACACGGCTAATGTTCAAGCACTTACAACAACAGGTACACAGGTTAGTTTGTCGTGGAACTCAGCGGCAACCAGCAACCCCGATTTTAGCCATTTTAAAGTTACTTATACCAACAAGTCAACCTTAAAAACCGACAACATTAACACTGTAAGCGGCGACCCAAATCACCGTTCGCTCACGTTTGATGTACACGAAAAAGGCAATTATGCCGTAAAAGTAGAAGCCATTTCAAAATCGGGTGCGGTATTGGAAAATACATTATCAACCACAATCACAACCACCGATAATACACCACCGATTACGCCATCGTTTTCGCCCTACAAAGTAACCAACGGCGGAACAAAATTGTCTGTTGAGTGGTCTGATTTATCGGGTACAAGCGATTTTGGCGGATATAAGTTTTATTATGGTTTGAAGGGAACAGCTCTTACCCAAGTTAATTTAACCGTTAACACATTCAATATCACGGTTATTGTTGATAAGGAATATACCGTTGAAGTACTGGCGTACGACGACAACAATAACAATTCGGGAAAATCATCGGAAAACATTACGATTTATCCGTATGAAACCGAAGAAAACTTCAATATAGGCAGTGCCAACATGGTAAATACAAAAATATTTGCCAATCTCGAACCTGAAGATGAAGACTTCTTCTCAAAACAAATGTTATCGGGTAAAAGATATACCGTAAAAGTAATGACAACTGTATATGCCGAACCGCATATCGAAAGTGTGAAAATGGCAATTTACAGCGCAGATGGTACATTACTAAAAGAATCGGAAGCTGGAGTTAATCTCCCCGAATTGTTTATTGATGTTACCACCGATGGCAATTATTACATCAAAGTATGGCAAACCGACCGCCTTATTACAGGTGGATATGGAATTGAAGTTAAAGAAATCGGTAACGACGAATACGAAGTAAACAATACAATGGCAGAAGCCAAACAACTTCCTTTGCAGCCGAAAGATTTAACCCTATATCCTACCCACGACAACGATTTTTATAAATATACCCTTCAGGCAAATCAATACCTCAAGGTATGGTTTAAGTGCGATATTGATGCTACAGCTTATATTGTTGATGCCGATGCAAACGTATTGCATACCGTAAAAGTTGCTCCCGATGGAGAAGAGCATCTGGTTGAGTATCCGATATACAAAGCCGGTGAGTACTACATTTTGTTCAATGCCGCTGCCAAATTGCAAGTAGGAACATACGCTATGCGGGCAGAAGTTGTAAACAAATCATCGTTTGAATCGAAATTGGTGATTAACGAAATATACCACAACGCCAACATTGGTTTTATCGAAATTTACAACAATTCGGCACAAACCATTGCATTAGATAACGTAATTTTGCAAACACAACAAGAATATCAATTTCCAGTAGGTGCTACAATAAAAGCCGGTGAATATCAGGTAATTACACACAATCCCGATTTTGAGCAATACTACGGTGTTAAAGCTACTTATGTATGGGATAACCCAATTTTGTTCAATTACGATTTTGCTGCAATACTCAAAGATGCAAACGAAAATCATATTGATATTGTGCCTTACGGAATTGAAACAGGCTGGCTCAATTACAAAAGTTTTGGCGATAAATCGCTCGAACTTACTGCCGCAAATACTGATAATGCAGTAGCTGCCAATTGGCACATTAGCTATGCCGTACAAGGAACACCTTTGATGGTAAATAGTGTTGAAAGCCACTACACTGCCGATTATTACGAAGACAATAACAGCGTTGAAAAATTCAAATTGTTGCACGATAACACTTTCAATCTTACGTTGTCATCTTTCAAATCGAGCAGTTATGCCGATGTGCAAGACTGGTTTGCATACAAAGGCGAAACCGGCAACCAATTGAACATTGCAGTTACCGTTCCGGCTGAATTAAAAATGGTTTTCAGTGTTTTCGATAGCCAATTGAATGCTATTTATACCTACGAAATATCGAATACAACAAAGAACATTCAGCATACATTTGCAGCAAATACACATTTGTACCTCAAAGCCGAAGCTGTTAACAGCGAAGGTGCTTATCAGTTGAATATTTCATCGGTGTACAATGCAAAAAATAATATGTGGTCAGAAGATTTTGAAAACCTTCAGGAAGGTTTAATCCCTGCACATTGGATAGCAATAAGCAACGATGACGATAAAGATTCGTGGGTACTAACCGGACAATCGGGAGTAGAATACACCGACTGTTTGCTCGGTATTCCCAACAGCTATTATACAAACGATGTACTGATTACGCCAAAAGCCACTTTCGGGCAGCGCGATGTGCTGAATTTGTATTTCAAAAACGAGTACAAAGAAAATCCGGTTACAACCCAACTCGAAATACTTACCGGAAGCGCAACAGCCAATAAAGTTGCCGACTTTACGCCGTTCAAAACCATTGAACTCACAAATACCGATATGCAAAAAGTGAGCATTGACCTTACTCAATTTGCCAATCAAACGCTTCGTTTTGCATTCCAAATTCGCAATGCTATACCGTTCTATGTGTATCTCGATAATGTTTCGGTCGAAAAAGCACTGCCTATGGGAAATATCAGTGGTACGCTTACCGAAACCGGTGGTACTGCAAAAGTAGCAGGGGCTTTGGTAGATGTGTCGGGCTACACCGCAACTACCGATGCCAACGGAGCATTCAGTTTTGTTGACCTCCCTGCCGGAGTGCTTAACGTATCCATATTTAAGCCCGGATACGAGAGAGCAAATTATAAAGTTGAAATTCAAGAGTTTCAGACTTATACGCTTGATGCAAAAATTCGTGTATATACCGGAAAGGATTTATATACTTCGGAAAACGATAAAGGCACAGCAGGCGAAGGTGGAGCTGTAGCAACATCGAGTACTACTGCAAACGGTAAAATATACACCCCACAAAGTGGAGCCGATTATGTGGTAGTTGACTTAGAAAAGAAACAATCGCGTACCGAAACCTACAGTTGGAGTAGTTCGCAAACATACGCATTCAATCTAAACGATGTTATTTCGCCCAAACTGTCGTTTTATTATCAGATGGAAGACCCCGCTGTACGCGTAACTGTCGAAATCAGAAGTTTGGTGGCTAACCTTTCTACAACTCTCAATTTTAAAAACAACCTCACAAGCAATTGGGAGAAAGTTGTATTCGACCTTAGCGATTTACAGACCAATCCGGCATACTCATCTTGTATTGTGGTGTTTACCGTTGAGCGCGATGTGCCGCTTACAAAAGGGTTCGGTTTAATGATTGATAATGTAAATGTATATGGTATCGAAATGCAAAAATCGCCTGTTCCCGAAATCATCGAAACCTACTACAGTAGCAGTAATCATGCTTTCAACTGGCAACCGGTAGGTGTAGCAGGAGTTGATTACAAAGTATATCGCAAAGAAAATGAATTTGCAAATTTCACCTATTTGGGTACAACTACTGCAAATGAATATATTGATGCAACTTCAAACGCAGGTTCGGAATATTTTTACAGTGTTGTGGCAGCATACAATTGGGGCGACAGCGATTTTGCCGACATGGCAATTGCCGTACCTCAAAAAAGCGGAAAAACAGTAATTGCATACAGCGAAACTAATAACCAGTACTACGAAACCGATTTTAATGCCGGAGGTGCCAATTGGACACGCTCAATGCTCAATTCGCTCAACAATTTCTGGCAATACAATGCTACCGATGGCAAATGGACTGTTTCGGGAAGCGAAAAAATGATTAGCGAAACTGCCGAAATTTTACTCGCTTCGCCGGTATTTGATGCGTCAAGCCGCCTGCACTCGGTGATTACAGAGTTTAACGTTGCGTCAAGAGGCAGCTATACCCAATTGAATGTTGTTTGCCTGTTTGAAAATACCAGCGGACAAATGGAAATGAAAACATTAGGCAGCATATCGCAGGCAAATACACGCTACAGGGTGGATATTACAAAACATATCGGTAACTCGCCTTATGTACAGTTGCTTTTTGCCGTATCGGGCAGCAACTACAAATTCGAAAATTCATATAGTTATACGCTTGATAATTTTTATATTTCGGATATTCCAAGCGGATATTTCAGTGTTGAAGTTAAATCAACAACCGGAGTACCCATTAAACAAGCAACGGTTTATATTCCGCAGCAACAAAAGTATTACAAAACCGATGATAACGGTAAAGTAACATCATCACTTGGTGACTTTTTCGATGGCGACGAAATAACCATTGCAGTAGCAACAGCGCAAAGTTTAACTACTTTTGTCAGCGACCCCATTACTATTGAGGCAAACAAAACTTTTGCGTTAACTGTTACACTTGATATGAAATTGCCCCAATTGCCCGCCCCCGAAATTAGCTACATTGCAGCCCAAAGCGCAGTTTCAATTACATGGAACAATGCTACAAGTATTCCGGCAATCGGGCAGGAAGTATTTACAGGAAAATATAATCTGTATAAAACCAAAAATGGTGCTGATATACAATTAATTGCAACAAATTTAACTGCCACATCGTATATTGATAACACAAAT
>JFJP01022349.1_pt1 | contig 11298 bp, 11 predicted proteins | sample 431651 | NCBI WGS metagenome assembly JFJP01 (sample SAMN02602958, study PRJNA72255) | Microbial mat metagenome, whole genome shotgun sequencing project. | biome: fresh water; feature: sink hole; material: water; isolation source: purple microbial (photo- and chemosynthetic) mats found in... | reverse complement strand
TCGGATATTGAGCATTATCGAACTGATTGATTTGCTTGAGAAAGAACTTTTATGAATCTGCTTATGCCGAATCAATGAGGGAATTCCTACCCTGCTAATACGCTTATTATCCTATTGATAGAGTTTCGGTTATATGAGATAAACAGAATCAAAAGAGATGTTCATAAGGGCAGTGAATTAAGAAAGGCGGTTTAAAAATGAAACTTGCAATAGATGGCGGAAAGCCGGTTCGGTCTAAAGAGAACTTCCTTGTTTTTGGTTCGCCGTTAATCGAAGAACCTGAAATTGAAGAAGTGGTCGGATGTATGCGTCGCCGATGGATTGGCACGGGTCCGAAAGTTCATCAGTTTGAAGAAGATTTCAAAGCCTTCAAAGGTTCAAAACATGCCATTGCTTTAAATTCATGTACGGCTGCATTGCATCTTTCCATGTTTGCGGCGGGTATCAGCCCCGGAGATGAGGTCATTACCACGCCTATGACATTCTGTGCTACGATTAACGCAATTATTCATTGCGGAGCTATCCCGGTTTTGGCAGATTGTGATCGTAAGACCATGAATATTCTGCCTGAAGAGATTGAAAAAAAAGTAACCGCCAAAACAAAGGCGATTCTTCCGGTGCATTTTGCAGGGCGGTGTTGTGATATGGATTCAATTATGGAGATTGCCAGAAAATATGATCTTCTGGTTATTGAAGATTGCGCCCATGCCATTGAATCGGAATACCATGGGCGAAAAGCAGGGAGATTCGGCGACATCGGATGTTTCAGCTTTTATGTTACAAAAAATGTAATCACCGGAGAAGGCGGCATGGTGATTACAAATGAAGATCGTTTTGCTGAAAGAATCAAAGTGCTTGGACTTCATGGAATGAGCAAAGATGCGTGGAAACGGTTTTCTGATGAAGGATATAAACACTATCAGGTGATTCATGCCGGATACAAATACAATATGATGGATATTCAGGCCGCCATAGGAATTCATCAGTTAAAAAGAGTTGACAAGTATTGGGAACATAGGCAAAATGTCTGGCAAAAATATAATGAGGCATTTAAAGATTTGCCATGTATTACGCCCTCTGAACCTGAACCGGATACCCGACATGCGTATCATCTCTATACGCCTTTGATAGATATTGATAAACTTGAAAAAAGCAGGGATTGGGTATTGAATGCGCTGACTGCTGAAAATATCGGTGTGGGAGTTCATTATCTGCCTGTACATCTGCATCCTTTTTATCGGAAAACTTTCGGTTGGAAAGATGGGGATTTTCCGAATGCGGAGTGGATAGGTGAAAGAACTGTTTCTTTGCCTCTGTCGGCTGCGTTGGATGAGAAAGATATTCAGGATGTCATCGTTACTTTTCAGAAAATACTTAACAAACAGAGGGGAGCTTTATGAGTATAAAAATATTGAAAGATTTTATACCAACTTCCTTAAAGAGATTTTTAAAGGATTTAAATTTTTTATTGCGTAAACAAATAGTAGAATTTAAACGTCCCAAAATGGTATGGGGATATAAGGACTCTGACGGAGAATTCAGAGAGAGGACTCGTATCAGTGATACAGTTTTTATGTATCATCCTGAAAGAATAAAAATATCGGATAATGTTTTTGTTTGGCATTATACTATATTGGATGGTATGGGCGGATTAGAGATTGGGGAAGGCACTCAAATAGGTGCATGGGTTGGAATTTTTACCCATAGTTCTCATATTGCAATTAGGATTTATGGCAATCATTATCAGGAAGTCTCTGAACACGAAAAAAAAGGTTACCCAGTTGATAGTGTTAAAATTGGTAAATATGTGTTCGTTGGCGCAGGCTCAAAAATTCTTCCCGGGGTTAGTATAGGTAATGGGGCATTAATATCAGCAGCAACAGTGGTGAACAAAGATGTAGAAAACTTCCAAATTGTTGCAGGAAATCCTGCCAAAGTCATCGGTGATACAAGAAAACTTGATGAAAAATATCTTCAGGAAAACCCTCAACTTAGAAAATGGTATCTGGAATGGCAAGAGAATTAAAAAATATTCTGGTGAATTGGCTGTTTGAGAATGAGCTGAGGATGATAGTCAAATCTTATCATTTAGGTTCTCTTATTGACATCGGTTGTGGTAACAAACCATACAAAAAGCTTCTCGCACCTTATGTAACTGAGCATATCGGAGCGGATCATGAAGAAACACTCCATAATAAAGCAAATATTGATCGGTTTGGCACGGCTTATCATATTCCTGCTGAAGATGGAGAATTTGACAGCGCACTTTGTACGGCGGTGTTGGAACATCTTGAAGAACCGGAGACGGCATTGCGGGAATGCTATCGTGTATTAAAAAAAGGGGGAATCGCCATCTATTCCGTTCCGTTTATCTGGCATTTACACGAAGAACCCAGAGATTTCTTTCGATATTCAAAATACGGACTGAAATATCTTTTTGAGAAGGTCGGTTTTGAAATTGTTGAAATAAAGGCTTTATCAGGATTTTGGGTAACTTTCGGACAGCTTTTTGTCTATAATATTTACCGATTTCATCGTGGTTTGTTAAAATACATTCCGATTATTCCATTATTGGGACTTTTCGTTCAAGGAATCAGTTATCTAATTGATAAGATAGACAAGACGGAGGAATGGACATGGATGTACATGGTTATAGCGAAAAAAAGATAAGTTTAGCAGAAACTATGGATTTTCTGAAAGAAAATATCACTAAAGATTCTGCGACATATTTTGGTTTTAAAGATGCTATCTTGATTGATCGAATTGCAGATAATTGGTTTCATGATAAGCAGAATTATGATGGGAGATGGACAATAATCAAAGAAAAAGTCCCTCAGATTGGTAAGGTTCTGGATATGGCTGCCGGTTGTGGCACCTTTATGCTTTTTGGTCTTCAACAAGGTTATGATGTTTGGGGGGTTGAACCTGACATATGGAAAAGAGAATATTTTAGAAAAAAGATTATTTCATCAAACTATCCATTATGGTTTTCAGATCGCCTTATTGACGGAGTGGGAGAAGCATTGCCTTTTAACACTGAAAGTTTTGATATTATAACTACTTATCAGACGCTTGAGCATGTCCAAGATGTAGGAAAAAGTATTGAAGAAATGCTACGGGTATTGAGAAAAGGTGGAGTTCTTTATATAAAAGCACCCGATTACAATTGTTTTTTTGAGCCTCACTACCGAATACCATTTTTTCCTGTAATGAATAAAAAATTGGCTTATATTTATCTGAAGATTATTGGCAGACCGACAAAAGGGCTTGAAACTCTTAACTGGACAACAAAAGATGAAATAATCAGAAAATTAAACAGTATATGTAAGATTCATATAGAAGACTTTGATGATTTAAGGCGTTGTTATCGAAAGGAAAAAATCAAAAAGCTTCTTCCATGTTTTTTTAATAAAGATGTCATTCTTTATTTTCTGAATCTTGCATTTGAACTTAAAGTTCAAATAGCTAAGATTGGCAGATCAGAAAATAATATTGATTTATGGGTAATAAAAGAGTGAGGTTATTGTCAATGATATATATATCTATGATAGGACATAATGTCATCTCTCTTCGTAACTCTACAATATCCGGTATCAAATGGTCATCTGTTTCTCAATTCGGAAAGCAGATATTAGCTTTCATGGTTACTGCGATATTGGCACGCTTGTTAAATCCTTCTGACTACGGCTTAATAGGCATGTCAACCGTAGTTATAGGTTTTATGCAGTTGTTTAAAGATTTGGGAACATCGGCGGCAATTATTCAAAGAATAAATATTTCCCAAACCTTAATTTCAAGTATTTTTTGGGTGAACATGGTCTTTGGAATTTTAATGATAGGATTTAGCTGGGTTATTGCGCCTTTTGTATCTGTATTTTATCATGAACCAAGACTAACCCTTGTGTTAAGAGTGCTTTCTCTGTCGTTTTTTATTTCAGGATTGAGTATTGTCCAGAATGCACTGCTTCAAAAAAAGCTGTCCTTTGATATATTGGCAAAAGCAGAACTTATGTCTGCTCTGTGCGGAAGTATCATAGGAATAGCAATGGCTTTAAAAGGGTACGGCGTTTGGAGTCTGGTTGCTCAGACAATTATGGCTGAACTTTGTATGACCATTTTCCTATGGATGAGTTCTGACTGGCGACCATCAAGATGTTTTTCCGGTTCGGAAATAAAATCAATATCTGATTACAGCCTGAATCTGACGGTATACAGCATATTCAACTATTTTAACAGAAATGCGGATTATATCATTATCGGGCGTTATCTGGGAGCGCAGGATTTGGGATATTACACGCTGGCTTACCGGCTGATGCTTTATCCTCTGCAAAGTGTAAGTTCTGTGATCGGCAGAGTTCTTTTTCCGATTTTTTCCCAAATTCAGAATGATAATGAACGTTTTCGCAAGGTATATTTGAAAATTTGTTTTTCCATAGCTTTAATTACATTTCCCATGATGACAGGGTTATGGATTGTCTCTGATTCATTCATCCATTCAATATTTGGTGAAAAATGGCATACTGTGATTCCTTTGCTTCTAATTCTGGCTCCCGTGGGAATGGCTCAATCTGTCGGAACTACAGTAGGATTAATATATACGGCAAAGGGAAAGACTGACTGGATGTTGTGGTGGAGTATTGCGTCAGGAACTTTTGCAACTATATGTTTTATCGTTGGCGTAAGATGGGGAATTATAGGGGTTGCATGGGCTTATTGTTTTGCTTCTCTTATAGTGTTTGCTTATCCCAGTTTTGCAATTCCGTTCCGACTGATTGAATTGAAGTTTTCAGATTTTATCGGAGTTATGTGGAGACCTTTTGTTTGCAGCATGATGATGTTCAGCGTTCTTCTATGTATTAAATTCCTGTTGCCGAAACAGTTGTTACCGATATGGGAACTTGCTATTCTTACTGTTTCGGGAATCGCAACATACGGATTTGCTACACGGATATTCAATAAAGAACAACTGACTGAAGTAATCGGAGCAATGCGTAAAAAGTAGAATTCATCTGAAAGGAAGGTATTAAAATGAAGAAGCTCAGGGTATTACATATATTTAACTCATACCTGCATACAACTGAAAATTGGGCATTTCGGCTGATAGACAATTTGTCGGATTGTGATATTGTGGTTGCTTCAACGGATTTTTTACGTTGTAATTTTTATCCGAGCAGATTTGACTATCTTGAATTTCCCTTAAAGCAGATTGAGAATCCTCGACGGTTATTATGGATAAGGATTTTGAATAAATTAATATCTTATCCTTTGAAATTTTATCCCTTTTATATCGAAAAAACATGTGGAAAATGTGATATTATACACTCTCATTTTGCACCGACAGGATGGCGGTATCTGACTCTTGCAAAAAGGCTTAAAATTCCATATGTGGTGTCCTTTTATGGCTTTGATTATGAATCGTTGCCGTTTAATAATTCCGTGTGGATAAAGCGTTATCAGAGACTTTTTCAGAAAGCGGATTTATTTCTATGTGAAGGTTACCACGGAGCAAAAACGCTTCAACGCATGGGATGTCCTGAAGAAAAAATTCGGATCGCTCGTCTTGGTGTTGATGTGGAACGCATTCCTTTTTGGGATCGAAGCAAAAATCATGGAGAATTGAAACTCTTACAGATTGCAGCATTTGCGGAAAAAAAAGGGCATAAATATTCTATTGACGCATTTATGAAAGCATTACCGGATTGTCCGAATATGACCCTTACTTTTCTTGGAAGTGATAGAGAAGGGATTAAAGCGGATTTACAGCAAAGTATAAAAGGTACACCTGCTGAAAACAGGATATTCTTTATGGATGCGATTGATTTCAACTTTCTACATGAATTTATGAAGGATTATCATGTTTTTATCCACCCAAGTTGTTATTCAAAACAGAGGGACTGTGAAGGAGGCGCACCGGTTGTCCTTTTAGACGCACAGGCTACGGGAATGCCTATTATATCAACAAAACATTGCGATATTCCTGATGAAGTTATACATGGAGAGACTGGGTTGCTTTCAGAAGAAAGGGATGTTGAATCAATAGCAGAGTCTATAAGGTTTTTTTATCAAACAGATCAAGATATGTACACTAAATATGCTAACAATTCACGAAAGCATATAGAATGTTTTTTCAATGCAAAACTGAATGCAATAAATGTGAAAGGACTTTACAATGAAATTTTCAACAACTGAAAATCAATCAGAAAAAAATTCAAAGACAGATCAAAGAGATACCCCTCGGATCAGTAAGAACTATGTACCTGATTTAGTGTCAGTAGTTATTCCGACATATAAACGTCCGAAATTACTTATGATGGCAATAGAGTCTGTTTTAAAGCAGACATATCGAAATTTTGAAATCATCGTGGTAGATGATGACGCTTCAAATGAAAATACATCTCAAATGATAGTTGAGTCATTTAATAATCCATCTTTACGCTATGAAAAGCATTCTGTAAGAAAAGGTGGAAATGCAGCAAGAAATACAGGTATAATGCTTGCAAATGGGGAATTTATAGCCTTTCTTGATGATGACGACCAATGGATGCCGAATAAAATTGAAAAACAAATAGCCGTTTTCCAAAGAGATAAATCAATAGGGGCGGTATACTGTGGAATAGGAAGCATTGATATTTCTTCTAACAAAACATCGCAATATCAGAGAAAATTTTATCCTGAAGGAGATTTATTTCAAACCTTACTGATACATGATGTAACTTCTGGAACCCCTGCTTATATTATTCGGCGCGAATGTTTTGAAAAAGTAGGACTTTTTGATGAGAGATTACCGGCACGGCAGGAATGGGATATGTGGATTCGGATTTCAAAAGAATTCAAAATCGGATGCGTTCCCGAAGTTCTTGTATATGCAGGTGAACACGAAGGAGAAAGGGTGCGTTCAAACTTTCATAAGTCTTTGGAGGCAAACAGAATGATTTTTCATAAGTATGCTGACGATAGAAGATTATTAGGATTCAAAGTACAGCGTTCTGCAAAAGCTGCTCTTTGTTATACAGAGGGGAATATATATGTTTTCGGTCCATTCCCATTTTACTATGGAATTTTTTCTTATCTTAAAGGAATAATATCATGTCCGTTATATTTTGAGAATTACAAGGGATTGATGAAATCACTGATTCCTTTAAAGTTGCGTCGTTTTCTATCCGAATTAAATAATAGAGGAAAAAGGCTATGAGAATTTTATTTTTAAGTCAAGAATTTCCATATCCACCTGATGATGGCGTGAGAATTAAGCTTTATAATCTTCTATCGTCTATAACGTCAGAGCATGAATGCCATATTCTATCTTTTTCTTCGCGCTCTATTGATGAGGAAGCACTTTCTTGGGCTAATAGTATGAAAAATTTAAAAGTGTTAGATATTATTCCACTTGCAAATCGATATTATTCTAAAAAATTTACAGATGTTTTAAATAAAGCCCTGCTTCAAAATCACTATGATATTATATATATAGAACTTTTACCCCTTGCTCAATATGAAAAGTATTTAAAAAATTATCCTACAATCATATCAATTAATGATTCCGTTTCAAGAGCACTGTCTATACAGTCAAATATTGAACAAAACCATTTTAACAAATCAATTATTCAAGCACTTTATTATTTTTCTGAAAAATATGAAAAATATATTCTATCCCACTTTTCAAAAGTACATGTGGTGTCTCGTGCTGACAAAGACTATTTACAAAAATTAAATCATAAGATTGCTATTAAAGTTATACCGATACAAGCTGATGAGAAATATTTAACACCTATCCCAAAATCTGCCGAGGCTCAACTTGAAAAAACTTTGTTTTTTAACGGAAATTTAAGCTTTCGAGCAATTTCGGAAGGCTTAAAATTTTTTCTGAAAGATGTATTTTCTGAAATATTAAGACAAATACCAAATATCAAACTTCTTGTTACTGGCAGAAACGCCTCGAAAGATATTATTCATGACATAGCAAATAATCCCAATATTGAATTTTGTGAGTTCGTAGAGAATTATATTGATGCTATTGATAATTCCACAATAGTAGTCCTTCCTGATCTTGGAGGCACAGGATTGAAGAACAGATTACTTGCTGCAATGGCAAGACAGAAAGTATGTGTTTGTAGTTCGTCTGTTTTAGAAGGATTTGATGGAATTGATGGAGTTCACTATTTTAGGTGTGATTCTAAAGATGAATATATACAAACAATTGTTAATGTGTTAAAAGATGATGTTCTCAGAAGAAAGGTAGGAATAGAAGCTATGGCATTTGTTATGAAAAACTTTTCTTCTACTATACTAAAAGATAAATGGAATCATTTGTTTCTTGAAATAATTCAAAGCAAGGAGATTTAAATGGAAAATTTAGAATATATTTCCTTAACAGTTTTGACAGTTTTGGAGTTTTTTATCGGAATTGCTTTTTTAAATTTGTGTAGAAAAGCAAAAGAAAGCTGCATATCATTTATTATGTTTTTTTGTGGCATGACAATTATGAGTTCTGAAGTTATTCCCGCATTTTATTGTATTATTACCGATGTTCCTCAGTATTTCCCACTGTTACGTAAATGGTCATGGCCGTTCGGACAAATGTTATCTCTATTGTATTGGGGGGGATTATATTTAACATTAAAAACTAATAAGAATATTCAAATTTATATGTTAGATAAGATTTCAAAATATTGTCCTTTAAAATTGGTATATTGTATATTAATTATTGGTATTGTATTAAGTATAATTGGAATACAATCAAAACCTATTGAAGAGATACAAGCTGGTTATACAGCAGCAAACTGGATTATTAAACATGAGTATGACCCGACAAATATTTCTTTATTTTCAGGAATAATCAGACCATTTGGAAGATTATTCTATCCATTTTATTTTATTTTATTATATTTATTGTTAACAAAAATAAAACAACATATCAGAGTAAGGTATATCATAATAATATCTTTTATTTTCTGTGGTATTATTATTAAACTTATAAGTGATTTACTTATGGGAGGGCGTGGAACTATATTAGAAATTGGTTTCATGACTTTAGTAGTCTTATGGCTATCTTTCAATAAAAAGATAGCTTTAAATATATTTGGTGTAATTTTAATCGTCGCTTTATTTTTGAGTCCTATCATATTATCATATCGTAATGATACAACAAATTATATAAAAGCGACATCTGAAGAAAAAATATTTAACATACAACAAATTATTAGTGATGAATCAAAACTTGTTTTATGGTTCTCTGAGATAGGGAGAGTAATTGAACGTTTTGACGGTGTACCTAATGGTGGAAATCTATCTCTTTACTCTTTGGAAAAAGGAAATGTATATTTTACTCCTTATATTGGCTCTCTTGTTTCGTTCATTCCACGAATAGTTTGGAATGACAAGCCATATCCTAAAAGTGGAGATGGAAGAGTAACGGGTGTGCCTGAGTGGATGTCGGGTCAAGTATCAGACCGCCCATGGCTGTGTACCAGCGTTTCAATAGCATCTATTGCATTTTGGCATTTTAATTTTCCCGGTATATTAATTCTTTTTTCAGTTCATGGTCTTTTGTTAAGACAAATAGCTGCTATAGGTGACAAGCTAAAAAGATATGAATTATTCCTCTTTTTATGGTTTTTATTAAATCCTCTTTTATCAATTGATTATATAATTTTCAATTTTATGCAAAGTATTCTTCCATTATTTGTTATAAGTATACCTTTAAAATTGTTTATAACTGATAATAAATAGGGATTGAAATATGTTAAATAGTGTTATTCATACTGTCGCCAGCCTGAACAGCCGAAGCGGAGGACCTGCCCGCACAGTAACCGCGTTATGTGAAGGGCTGGGAAGTTTAGGGGTATGCGTTAATATCTTTACTCAAAAGGATAAGTCGAATGATGTTTGCATACTGGCAAAGCCTGAATTGGTACGCACAGAATTTGTGCCTGCAATTTCTATTCCGCAATTGCGTATGATTTATGCCCCATCATTTTATTTGCGGCTGATGAATTGTTGCCGTGAACAAAAAATCAATCTGATTCACGACAATGGCATATGGCTGCTAAGTAATCATTCGGCGGCTATGGTTGCACGCCGACTCATAATTCCTTTGATAATTCAACCACATGGAATGCTTGAACCTTGGGCATTTCAATTCAAAGCATGGAAAAAGCAGTTAGCATGGAATTTGTATCAGCGCAGAGATTTAGAATCCGCTTCAATCTTATGTGCAACAGCAGAACAAGAAGCAGAGAATTTTCGTAAAATAGGTCTGCGTCAGCCGATTGCGATTATTCCGAATGGTGTTGAGATGCCTGAGTTATTGCACAAAATTGAAAAAGGAAGTACTTTGACAAAAACAGCTTTATTTTTGGGTCGTATCCATCCGGTAAAAGGATTGCTTGAATTAGTAAAGGCTTGGCAGCAAATACGCCCAAAAGATTGGCAGGTCATTATTGCCGGACCGGATGAAAACGGCTATCAAAAGGTTGTTGAATCAGAGATTCAAAAAGCCGGATTGCAAGATGTATTTGAATTCGTCGGCTCAGTTGAAGGTGAAAGAAAAAACAAACTATATCAGGAGACAGACCTTTTTATACTGCCGTCATTTACGGAAAATTTCGGTGTCGTTGTCGCAGAAGCACTGTCATATAATGTGCCAGTAATTACGACCAAAGGAACGCCGTGGGAAGGATTGATAACACATCGTTGCGGCTGGTGGATTGATATTGGCGTAGAACCTCTCGCTACAGCAATTCGTGAAGCTGTTGCAATTTCAGATGAAGAACGGTATGCTATGGGAAAAAGAGGGCGTTTATTTGTTGAGCAAAATTTCGGATGGTCTATGATTGCGGAAAAGATGCTTTCGGTGTATCGGTGGATACTCGGAGGAGGCACAAAGCCGGAATGCGTTTTATGAGACCTTTCAGATTGATTTGACGGAAGAAGAATGCCTGTCATCTGTCCCGAAGGCGGGCTTCAGCAGCCGCTTTATTACGATAAACCTTTTATGAAAATTCAGTCTGATGGAAATAATGATTTGCCCTATGATTTTCTAAAGCCTGCAAAGAAAGTCTCAAATAATGATTAAACAAATCCCCATAACCCACAACATTTCAGAACTTATTCCGCAGGCAGCGGCATATCTGAAGGCAAGAAAAAATGTTATTTTTGCATATCTTTTCGGCAGCCTGACTTCTGGAATACTTAAACCGTTAAGCGATGTTGATATTGCCGTATATCTGAAAAAAGGCTTGAAATTATCGGCGATCTTGCGGATATTCTCAAAAAGGACTGTCTGTTTCACGATGGCTT
>JFJP01040397.1_pt1 | contig 11299 bp, 11 predicted proteins | sample 431651 | NCBI WGS metagenome assembly JFJP01 (sample SAMN02602958, study PRJNA72255) | Microbial mat metagenome, whole genome shotgun sequencing project. | biome: fresh water; feature: sink hole; material: water; isolation source: purple microbial (photo- and chemosynthetic) mats found in... | reverse complement strand
GTTTCCATCAATGTAAATCAAAAAACTTGATGGGTATATTCAAATTTACTGTATGCTGCTCTCTGATGAGAGATGAATCTGCTTTGCTTACACAGTGAGTGATGGTAGTGAATGCCTTTAGGATGAGGTAGTTGAAGACATCATTGAAAAGGGGACAAGACTTTCAACTTCCTCATTCAAGCAGCAGTGAAGTCAACTTGGCTACAAAACACAGTGCTGCACATTGTTCTTGTTACCACAAATGTCATTTACACTGTAAGCAGCTGGTCCCCCAGGCAGGGATGTGTCTGTGGTATCCCAAGTGTATTGAAGCCAGAATCAAGCTGCATTATTCTGGGAAGAAATAATTTGTAGGTTTTGATGAGATGTAGTGACCAACTGGCCAAAAGCTCCTGGAAAGTGTTATACTTTGCTATGGGTCAACTGTTGCTACTCATCATTGCCATCAATCATAGTAAATACTATTAGAAATATTGTATGACAGTATGATTTTTGCCCTAGTGTTGTACTATGGATTACACCAAATGGCTGATTGATTATAATATGATTCTAGGTCTGACCAAATTGCTCCCATCATGGGATCTACTTGCTTGGTCATAGCACTTTGTTTGTTGCAACAAATACTTTTGATATTGCACATCACTTTACATTTTAAGTGTACATATATTGCTATGTTGTTGGCAATTGATGCCCTTGATTCCTTTTGGCATTTTTCTGGTAACACAAATCACCATAGCTCCAGTTTCAAAAAGGAAAGTTTGTTTTTGGTCTGTAATCTGTGCAGTGACATACCCTGGCTTAATTTATTCCACCTGGAATGTTGCTACTGGCTGACATACATGGATTGAAAAGTTTTTGGCTCATTTGTCACTTTCAACAATCATGATTTCTCAGTGGTGATGTAAGTGAGAGGTGTGTGTGTGTATCAGAGAGACCCAATGGGTAGTCTGGACTGAAAAATTTGGGTCTTAGCCTTTTTTTGTTGGAATGCATCCAAATCACCTGGAAAGCAGCATTAGAACAGATGCCTGTAGGTGTGATCAGAACTTTTAAAATCATGGTCTGGACTGGCCTAAGGGCCCTAGGGACTGATGCTATAATAGGAGCCTTGTCTGTCTGTGACTCCACCTACTTAGAGTTAGCATTTGGCCCTATACCTACTATGGAAATAAAATTGTAATGCACCAATTCCAATGGCAAATGTTTGTTGTATAGAAATATACTGTTTTGTAGAAGTACCTGTAAGTGATTGCATTTTATTGATTTTATGAGATAGAAACACACATGAGAACTCACACCATTATACAAGACATATTTTTTGTTTAAGACTTGTTTATTGTGGATCAAACATGACTTTAGTTCTTATTACAATTGCTTCCATTGTTTGGAAAGAAAATGAAGAAAAGTGTTATCATTTTTTAGCTATTCATGATGCCAAATTGTCCAAATTGCAAGTGTACCTTCAAAAATGTAAGTAAGCATGTTGTCCAGGGTCTTTGCCAAAGTTGATTTCATTTGACTGTTGGCAGTATCAAGATACATTGTTGATAATAGTAGAAGCAGTCTTGTAGATGAAGAAAACAATGATACATTGAATTTGTCATTGCAATCAAATAATTGTCATGTAATGTTCATCCTGAGAAAAGAAAAAGGACAAGTCTCAGTATGACTGAAGGTGATGGTAATTGCAATGTTGATAGTGACAACAATTCCTCTTGAGTATATACATTAACAATGATGTAAACTTAGATCATGAAGGTAATTCTCAATGAGTTCTTCTTTTGTTAATCATGAGAACTCAGATCCTGAGGAGAATTCCTTGGTGTTGATACAAAATTTCTGATTTTAAAGACAATTATTATAGTAGATGGGGTAAATTAGCATGCAGAGAACAATTATGATGGCCTCCATGGCTGCTGACCCCCCTCTAAGATGGTCACCTGTCCCAACAAGTATAAACAATTCAAGGCTAGGCCAGTGCAAAAACCCATGGTCAAGCTGACCCACTCTTTCATAATTTGGGCATATTTCCCATAAATAAATAACTCATTGATTATAGGTTAGACCTATCCCTTAGGGGTTTTTCATCGTCACACTTCCTATTGGGTTGCACCATAGGGCGGAATGACGCAGGCTTCTTGATGGACCCATCGATCTCCTTGTTGCTGCTTTATTGTCTTTGTCAGCTTCTCTGTTGTTGATGTAGTGATATAATTATGCATTTTTTTCTTCCTCCCCCTTCCTCCCCTCCTCCTTATTGTCTGTTTTTATGGGATTGAAATTTGGGCGACACTGGGATACTTGGACTGGTGGCCGTCGGATTGGGTTCTGAACCACCCATGTCTCCATCAGCTGTTGCTCCACTAGCATAGATCTGTGCTCATGGATCTTTTTCCGATGTAGCGCAGCATTGATTGATTCTACCCATTGTTGTTTTGTGTTTAGCGGGAGTTGGAGTTGGTGCTCAAGTGGGTGCTTCATAAGTCCAAAGTCTCCTCTGGTGAGTTGGCCTATTCCCACCAAGTATATTTGCTGGATTTTGTCATTGATATCCTTTTCCAAGATTATTTCTCTGTTGAGGTTGGACTCATGTAAAGCATCATTTCGTTGTTCCCACATGTCCCATGCGACATTCCACAGTTTCTTAATAAATTCCGAAGTCCATCGCTGACTTGATTTCCATGATCGCATTCGTTTCCATGCTTGGTCTTGTTGCTCTCTCCATTCTTTGCTCAGCCATCCATCCCAGATGTGTTGTTTTCCTATAGCATCTTGGGCATGCATTGGAGTTCCTGGCATCATCTCCATTTTGTTTTGGGAGTTCCAGTTTCTGAGGTATGTCATTAGTTGATTCCGTAGCTGTCGGTCCGTGTTTTCGTCTCTTAGCCATGATTCGAGTTCCTTCATCGCTTTTTCCCATCGCTCGCAGGCCGTAGTGTTGGGGCAAGACAAGAGGTGGTGTTTATCCTCTTGTTGGTCATGGCATCGAGGACATTCCGCTGTTGATCGGAATTTCCATCTTTGCATATTTTTCCCCGTCGCGAAGTGCCCAGATACATATTTAGAGACCCAACATCGGCGGTTAATTGGTAGTTCCTTCATTGCACGTCCTATCGATTCCCAGTTGATGGTGTTCCAGATACCCTGTGTTAACCCCCTCCGCTTTAGCCAGTATGCGGTTGTTTTTTGTCCGTTCATATGATCTCGAATGGTGTTTGCAAAGTCTTTCTCAATTTGATGCCTGTCCACGTAGCAGACACCTTGGCTCCCTGGGATATGAAATATTTCTGGTCTGGTCCGGTACATTTCAAGTTTTTCTTTTGCCAATTTATCTGCTTTGATGTTGAGCATAGCATCTCTGTTATATGGTCCGAAGTTCTTGGAGTCCTGGTGTCCTTTGACGTGTTGTAGTTCGATCTTTTGTCCCCACTGCTTCATTAGGTGTCTTGCGGCCGATAGGAGGTTGGCATGTGCTTTGTTTGGGTCTGTTACTTTAGTTCATCGTAATCGTAGAAGGACGGATTTGCCGTCGCACGCTAATTGGAATTTTGTTATTGTTGATATTTCCGGTATGAGTGTGTTCATGGTGAGCAGTATTGCGTAAATTCCGGCTAGTTCGCTGCGGAAGGAGCTGTGGTTATCGTCGGTGCCTGGGCACAGACATTTTCCTATTAGGCGGTTCTTGTTGCTTTTACCCTCGATGATCCAAGCGGCAGCCCCTCTTCCTGCCTCGAATGATCCATCGCTTACTGAAAACCCGTTACCTGATCAGACGTCTTCCAGTAGTTCTTGTAGGTTGCCAACTATTGTGAGCTCCCAACTCCAGTCTTGCACAAATTGTAGGTGCTGTAGCCATTGGAGACCCGTCCGGGCTATTGTGTGTGATTGTATCCATCTGCTTCCCGTGAGAATCACCTTTGTCAGTAGGATGTGTACTGTTGCCCGTCGGAGCATAGCCGTTGGTGTTGAATTGGTACCTTGGGTATGAAAGGTCATTGTCCGTGTGCACGAAGGGATCATACCATGTCATCGTCACTTGGAGCCGCTTGAGTGCCACAATGCGTTTTCCTCTGGGGCGAAGTACCAGCCCACCTGGTTTGATTGGAAATAATCACCCAGTTGTCAGGGTAGTGTTTGATTGCATCCGAGATTGAACGCCATGGTCAGTGTGAGTTCCCATGTGTTCCAGTCAGCTGTGCTTGGGTTGACCGCCTTTGGCCAATGGTAGCAAGAGGGCAATGGTTGGTACTTCCTCCAATCACTGGTAAGGAGTCAATTGCCGGTTCCCGTGCATAGGTCCGAGAGTCGGAGAACCTGTAGGAACATTCTACATCTATGTAGCGCCCCGAGTTGTGGGTGTTGGAATCCGTGTTGTAGGAACGCTCGGACAATTTCTTGGTCTCCATTGCGCTGGAGAGGGAAGTCTGGAATGTCGATCATGAGGTGTAAATCCACGTCCCTTGTTGCTAGCCAGGTTTGTTTTAACCAAGAGTTGGTGATCAGTTCTTGTAGGATCAGCGGTGCTTCAAATAGTTGGCCTGTCCATCCCAGCTCTAGTCGCATAGATTCTCCAGATGCTCGGAGCAGGAAACCCGTTAGGTCTTGGGCCTGGTTTGAAAACTTGAGTAGTGTATATATGTGGGCCAGGGTTTGTTCCGTAAACAGGTTGGGGATATTGATACCGCAGAATTTGAGTGGACCGTGCGTGAGTGCGTGGGGAAAGGTACGAATAAATCCGGCCAATGGGAGGCCTTGTGCTAGTATTGGTGACATGATTGTCTGGCATTGCTCTTTGGTGAATGTTGTTGCTGGTAGCGGGTAAACCAATTTTCGGAGAAGGACATTGCGGAGACTAAACATGCTTTCCCATCACCCCAATTTTGAGTTCTTCATCTTGCATTGCCAATCTTTTGCCACATCCAGGAGGTAGTCTAACTCGGTCTCCATATTTCCGTCAGGTGCGAGACAGATGCCGAGTGTACGCCGGGCTTCGTGGGGCTCTAGGCACTGTACTAGGTTTGGGCATCAATCCATGTCAAGGATGGTGATATTGCCTGGTGCTTGGTTGCACTTGAGGTATTTCCACCTGTTGTTGCTATGTTCGAATGCCACCAAGTACCAGAAGCATTTCTCTGGTACTAGAGCCCCTCCTGTTGCATGCAACAGCCCTTCCCATAGAGTGACCGCCTTCTGCATGTGGCCGGCGACTTGGTTAGCCTGGTCAGTAGGATGCGTGACACATAGGTCAGTGTCATCTACAAATGCGAAACCCGCAATGGTGCGGTTTTGTAAGGAAATTGCTCCTTGCAGTAGGGCGTAAAACCCCTCTTGGCACATGACTTCGAACATCGGGGAGCTGACTGCTGCCCATATTGACGGACCTGTGCCGTTGCCTTGTCCAATACTGGCTATTGGTGCTGCCCACAAGTTGTGATTTGCTGATTGTTGCGAATCGCCGTAGATGGTGTGGATATGATGGTTCATCCTGTGTATTGTGGTTGTCATGCACTTTACCGCGTTAATTGGTGCCCCTAACCTGCACAAACACAATGCTGCTGCTAGTAGGGTTATCCGGTCATAGCAGCTCTTTGCGTCATTCAAGCATAGTGCTGCTGGCTTTTTCATTTGCCTGAGAAGATCATAGAAGAGTCCTTTATTGAGGCATTGAAGCACCGCTGCTTTGTTCCTGCAGCTCCCATATTGCTTGTCCGCCAGTAGATCATTGATTTCTGCGTTAAACATGACGGCTCGTCCGATCCATTTATTGTTGGCGTTGAAGTCTGCCTCGAAGAGTAGGATGATTCTCAGTTTCTCTACATTGAAGTTGCCAGGTGTCTTTTCAAGCATTACGTTCAAACCTTTGCGCCAGCGTTGTGGTGAATAACTGGTGCGCATGGGGAGGTCTGCCATTGTCACGTTGAAGATTGCGATTTCTGGATTGAAGGTGCCGGCCATGTAATGTCCGAAGTGGATGCCCAACAGAGATGATGCTGTTGTTTCCCGGGATTTGCGCCACCCCATAGTATATTCTTGTAAGGACCTGGGAGGTAGATCGATGATATTTGGTGGACGGTTCAAGTGTTGTAGCAATTTTGTAGTGTAAATGTCGTCTGTCGGTAACGGCTGGCTTTTCCTGGCCAGTACTTTTTTGAATTCTGGCCTATTTGCTCCAATTTCGCCAAATCTTTGTATCATGTTGGTTTGTAGCATCGGGGTGTTGTTGGCCTGAGTAAATCGTCTTCCGGCTTCCTCCAGGCATGCCTTCTCCAATGAGGATTTGGTTGTAAACTCTTGGCGGTGGCCCTCGGGTGTCGGTCCTGTGACCGCTTGTAATGCTCCTTGCTGATTTGAACTTTGGAGAACCAATCTCACCCTTCTTGCCATCTTCCGTGCTCTTTCTGCCGATCTATGTTGTTTCCATAGTGCCTTTGTTGGGACTCCTTTGGCCGATGCTTGTGCTTGTATGATGCCCACAATCCAGGTATCCCGCCGGTCTGGGTCCTGTTTTAATTGTTGGAATGACTTGTAGGCTTTCCAAATGTTGTCTTGGATGATATGTTCTTCCAGCTGGAAGTTTGAGGCATGGTTGGCAATGCCGCCTTTTTTGCCCATCGTTTAATTACCAAGCTTCCTATCTGCTGCCCTGACAGTTGGTTTCTGAGCCCTTTCCAATATAATATGTGGTTGATCGATTTTGAGACTTGCAGGCACCAAGGAACCGTGCCCGCCCTGATTTTTCTACATTGTTTTTCTGCGTAGCGTTTATATTCCATGGCTGCTTTGTCTATTTTTTCATATTCCGCTTTTTGTGCTGTTGATAAGTGGTTTTTTACCTGTGTGGCCAGGTGTTGTGCTTTGGCTGCAATCCCATCTCTTTGTAATGCTTCCCACAGGATTGTGTTGTATTTCTCTACGATCCATGGGTCCCTGCATTGGAGTCGTTGTGCTAGAGGTCGTTTGATAGCTTCGGGCTTGAGGGGGCAGATACTTTGAGTGTCAACTTCAAGCCATACCACTCTGTGGTCACTGGGTAGCGCTTCTCCGAATCCAAGATATCCGGTTTGACTTTTCTCTAGTAAGTTAAGTGGGATGAAAATCCCGTCGATTGGGTGGCTTCTGCGATTATGTGTTGCCGGTGGTCGCTGATGTTGTGAGGTGATTCCTTCAATCATGCCGACTTCTCAAAACGTATTCTTGATGAGTGGTGAATGCACGTCTTCATTCATGTCAGCTAGCACTATGACAGTGTCGCCCTCATTTTGCCATTGCTTTATCACCATTTTTAAGTCTGTTAGGAAGCGGTTCTTTGGTGTGTCCGTGCAGTCTTTTGCTGCCAGGTGTCTTATTTGTTGTTGGTAGGTGGAAAGAGGCCCCATGGAGTAACATGGTCGGTACGCCGATACAATCTGCAGTACGTGTCCCGCATGCCCTCGTAAGCAGACCCAGCTCCATCGCCCTAGCCCCTTGTCGTCCCCTCCTGGTTTGAAGGCTTTGTGTGAAAAAGCATTGAATACTGCGAGCCCGGTTCCGCCCGGTTGGTGTGCTATTGGGTGTGCTTTGCGTTTGTTGTAGGAGATACTCCAGTGTGAGTTCTCCCACCAGCCCCGGGTCCTCTCAATTATTTGTTCATTTTTTTGTAGCAGATCCCAGCATGTGTTGTGTTCTGTGAATCCGAATATGTCGATTTGGTGTTGTTGTGTAAATTGCAGTAGGACCTGTAGTTTGATGTCTCCATCGGTTTCTGTGATTAGTCCTCCTACGTTCTGGAAGCATATCCGAATCTTGTTGTGTTGTTTTTTCCCTAGTGGTTGACCCCACAATTCTCGATGACCTGGATCTGAGTTGATCTCCTCATCCGAGGAAGGATCAGGACCTGTCGTTGTGGGTGGTTCCATTGTGGTCGCGTGTCGTGCCTGGTGGTGGTCCTCACCATCCAAGGCGTTGTGCGTCGGTCTCATGTTTGTCAGCCGGATCCACTTAGATGGCCTCCGGCAGGGCGTTGGGAATTGGGTTGGGTTTGTGTTGCAGCTAGTAGTGCTGCCATTTGTTCGGCAAGCTGATCAAAGCGCGCTATAAAGGTTTTATTAGTTTGTTTGATCTCGTTTACCTGTTCGGTTAGCTGGGAAATCAATGTAGCCTGGGAGATGATTGTCTGGGAGTCCTGTTGGTTGGTCGAATTTTGTTTTCCATCACCGTTTCCCATTGGTTTCATTGCCAATTTTCAGGTCTTCTTGGTGCTGAGGCCTGATTTAATCATAGAAACGGTGTCATCAAGAGATTCCTCATCCACCTGTACTCGTTTCCGTTTTGGTGATGTTGGTGCTGGCGCCGGCTTCTCTGCTTCCCAGTAGAGGTCGTTGTCATCCGCTATTGCTTCTCCCAGCATCTTGTCGCTGGTGTTTTTGACGCATTCTTCAACTGGGTCCCAATAGGCATCTGTTGCCCTAGCTCTTGCTGTAGGTTGGAACCACTTGGCTATGTAGTTTTTCTTTTTGTCATCTGGTCCAAATTTCCATTGGAGATATGGTAGCATACCCGCAATCATCGCTCTTGCGTACGATTCGGCCAATTTTAAGACCGTTAGGACATGACATTTTTCAATCCAGTGTTGGTCAATGGTATGGAAGAGAGCAAATTTATTGTTAGTCGGATGTGGAATACTCATCATCGCCATTCGTAGATTCATTTGGACGTGGCGGTTATAGTGGTCCAAAAGTTCAATCTCCCATGTTTTGATGCAAGCAAGTTTTTCTGCTAGCCATGTGTTTTGACATGCCCTCAGTGGTTCCGCGTTGGCTCTTCCTTTTGTGTTAAGGATTGTGTCGATTTCCAGTATGAGCCGCATTCGAATTTGTAGCGGAAAGATATGTCCCGGGCTTGGTTTGCTGGTATATAAGGCCATTAGTTGAGGCTTGGCTAGATTAACATCTAACACGTCAATGTAGAGGTGTAATGCCTTCACTTGTTGTTCCTTGGGAACCGATCCCTGGGCTCCCATACTTATCATTTTCCAACGGAGGCCGACTGGGATAGATGCCATCCAAAGTGAGATTTCTCCTCGTAAGACTTTGATATCCATGGTGTTAGTCGAGAAGAGGAGCCAGCCCAGCGACGTCGGTTGTTCAGACTGAAGTGATGATTTCCAGAGACCAAACTTTGTCTTCCAAAACCATGTTGCAGTGTCCTTGATGATTTTTGGGAAGGGTTCAGCCATGCATACCAATTAACACTGAGGTGTAAGTATAACCTCCGCGGGCCCGTGGCCAAGCCCTGGGAAAGTATTCCAACCACTCGTCCACCTCTGCTGGGAGATGATCAGGGTCTTCGATCAGTTCCGGGAGATCGTCCAGCGATTCGTAGGCACTTAGATTGTGCAGAAACACCGAGAAGTGCGCGTCCGCATCAAGCATGTGTGTGATGAATTGTTCAAGGTATTCGAACATCGTGGTCACCGGATCATCGGGTTTCTCCGGTATGGGGATCCGGAGGGAGGCCCAGAAGACATAAGGGCGATCGTCATTGCATAGTTGTTCTTCTGTGATGGTGCGGTGGTACGATGGTAGGAGGGGTTCGTCTTCCTCTACTTCAATCGTTTCGTTGTTCGGTTGCTGCGATTGCGGCTGCTCTTGTGATGCATTGTCTGCTGTTGACGATTTGGGTGATCCTTTGGATGATGGGGTGCTGGCTTCTTCCATTGGGTCCGCATATTCGTCAAGTGATGCGGAACCACAAAGTGCTTGTGGTGTCGCATATGGGTTTTGCTGAGTTGTCATGTTGGGTACTGTTTTGGCCGAAAATCAAATGGTTCGACGCTTTTCTTTGTGGCTTGAGGATACTTATGCGTATACGGGGCCTAAGAAGGGAGCGGCTAGTTGTAGGTTCTCAATTAATGAAGAAATTTGGCGTCTTTGAAGGCCATGGTGAGGGGCTGTTTGGCGGTAGAACCTCGTAGATTCCTACGAGTGTTGTAGTACCGGCTTTTTGGATCTTCGGCGTTACATATTATCCAATTTTTGTCTCTAATTTGTCCCTTTTTGTCTCCAGGGCAGTTATTGGAGACAGAATGGGGACAAATCAGAGACAAAAAATGTCAATGACTCTGATGAAGGCTCATCAGAGAAATGTCTCTTATGCAACGGTTTTCATGCAATTCTGCATGACAATGTGCACAAAAAGCTGGCAGCCTTTCCAAGTATGTCGTGCCATTGCATTTTCAAAAATAATTTTGTGTTACAACACCACGCATGCCGGTGCATCCTCAATGGTCCGCTTAGTTGCTAAATGGACATTTTTCCGGATCCTCCAGGTACCAGTACTCTGAGTACCTGGTATTGTAGTGGCACATCTGTCAGACAAATATCATTATTGATGAATGATATTTTGCTGCTGTCATTGCAGTACCCGGTATGAGACAGGCAAGTACAGTAACTGGTTGGTACAGTAATATATTTAGAAAGAAATATTAGGACCCTATGTGGGTCAAGTCAAAGTAACGGTACTGTTATCAATGGTATAGGTGCTTTACTATGTACCGTTTCTGTGCTGGCATAATACATTCAAGAAACAATATTTGTTCCAGTCCAAATTACTGGATTCCTCACAGAAAATTCCTTTTAGTCACTATTGCCTCTGTAGGCAATGATCAATGTTGTGGCATTGATCTCATCATAACTGAATGGTGATCTAATAGAAACACCATAAGAAATGTCTACTATTTAGTCTTTTCAATTGCATCATAAAAAAATGAGTATTATAGACTGAGTCGGCAATTGTATAATGAAAATGTCGCAAATAGCAATTTTTTCATTCTGTATGATAATACAATCATAATCGCTGTCTATAACTATAAGTTTAGCATCAATGTGTGCGAAATAATATGGCCAATCTACTAGATGCTTCGTTGGCAATAAAAAGATGGTTCTTTCATTTGTTGCATATCAAAATCCATTCACCACGATAATCATCGCGGTAGGTACTGTCATGGTCATAGTTGAAAAAATTTTGTTTTGAATTTGAAGTATTATTAGGCATGTGGCCTTAAGCATTCTCATCTCATATTTAATGGAAATTGGGCCCCCGGCGCCCCCACCAAAGCGAGCAGCTCCCACGGCCAGCGAGCCGGTACCTGGTAGTGGACATGAACAGCTATCTGAGATATGTCACAGGATACACGCATTATTTTACAGTCACAAGTACCAGGTATATACTGTACACCAAGTAGCTGGTAACCAGGGGGCTGAAGGAAAAAGCGTTTTTATCGTACTATTATGAAATGTTGCTCTGTGCCATACCTGGTACC
>JFJP01015724.1_pt1 | contig 11299 bp, 11 predicted proteins | sample 431651 | NCBI WGS metagenome assembly JFJP01 (sample SAMN02602958, study PRJNA72255) | Microbial mat metagenome, whole genome shotgun sequencing project. | biome: fresh water; feature: sink hole; material: water; isolation source: purple microbial (photo- and chemosynthetic) mats found in... | reverse complement strand
GTTCCAAGGTAGAACCTTGGAATGCCAACCGGAGGCTCTGCCTCCGATAATTTTATCAAATAATTGATCAATAGTTTATATATTATTATAGCGAGCGAGGACGCTCGCACTACCTCATGTTTTGTCGCTCAACCCTAATTCGTGACAAAATTCTAAATAATCATCAATAGAGTTCTTAAATTCTTGCCTGATTTCTTCAACCGTTTTTCCTTTAAAGGTAATCACATCGTTAATGTCTAGCACTTGACCAAACAAAATTCCAGCATCTACATCAACTTCAATTTGAGCCGTATAACCTTTGTAATTGAGCATAATAATCTGATTTTTTTGTTGAAGATTTATTATGGTTTATTAAGATTCATTGAGGTTTTATAAATTAAGTTTAGCACAATCAGAATCCAAATGATATCATGATATAGTGTTATAATCCAATAATCAAGCTATCTACTTTCAAATAAGTAAAAATACCTCCTAAATCCTTATATATCAAAAAAAATGAGTTGGTTAAATGAATTAGACGAAATAGAATTAGAGATTTATCGAAAATATAAATATGCTTTATTACATATAGGAGTCCAATTAGATTGGGATGAAGTACAAGAGTCGATTTTCTTAAATACAAGCAATATGGAAAGTGCTTTTCAAAGAACAATAGAAGTCTATAAAGCAGGACAATTAAAACATCCAACAGGGTTTTTGATGAAAGCATTAGCTGAAGGTTATAAATCCTATCACTGGAATGATGAATGGTTGAATGATCCTAATTTTAAAAATCCCTGTTTAAAATATTGGGAAGAAGCAGCAAGAGTTTGGGGTTATGATTTGAGAAATGCTTTGATCATTGATGTTAAAGAAGATCGAAACGGGAATCAGTCAGTTGTCTTTGCGAATGGTGGATCAATGCCTTTAAATAGAGCAATATCTTTAGGTTGGCAAGAAGTTTTAGAGTATGCCCAATCAGGTAGTATTAGAGGAATCTAATAATTTACTCGGCCCAAAAGTTAATATCACTCCTAAACTAAAATGGAATTCAGTTATTATTTAGAGTTAAAAATATTGATTATTATTGTCTACAATTCAAGGACTAACCCATCCTTTAACCTCCGTATCCGTTAAAGGTTTTTCCATCTTCATACTTTCACTACGAGCCGCATTTAATAAATGTTTCATCGTCACAGCTTCATTAGAATCCGCCGCCAAAAAAGCAGCATTCATCGCAATATTACGAATATTCCCCCCGGATACACTCAGTTTAGCTAATTTATTCACATCCACCCCTTCCAAGGGCATTTCCTTGGGAAAAATTCGACGCCAAATTTCAGCCCGTTGGGTCGCATCGGGAAACGGAAACTGCACCACAAACCGAATTCTTCGCAAAAATGCACTATCTAACGCCCCCTTTAAATTCGTAGTTAAAATTGCTAACCCTCGATAGGCTTCCATCCGTTGTAATAAATAACTAACCTCAATATTTGCATGGCGGTCATGGGAATCTTTCACATCAGAACGTTTTCCAAATAAAGCATCCGCTTCATCAAAAAGTAAAATCGCACCACCCGTTTCCGCCGCATCAAAAACCCGTCGCAAATTCTTCTCCGTTTCCCCAATATATTTACTCACCACCGAACTCAGATCAATCCGATATAAATCTAAGTTTAACTCCTGAGCCATCACTTCTGCCGCCGTAGTTTTTCCCGTCCCACTAGGGCCAGCAAATAACGCACTAATTCCTAAACCCCGTCCGCCTTTTTTAGCAAACCCCCAACCTTCATAAACTTTAACGCGCTGGCGAACATGGGCAATCACCGCTTTCAGAGTTTGTGACTGCATTTCGGGTAATACCAAATCCTCCCAACTGGCACTCGGTTCAATTCGTTGGGCCAAATCTTCCATGCGAGGACGAGCTTGGGCGCGACAAGCCTCCCATAAAGTATTATTTAGCTGATCATAATCCTCACTTAGCCCCATTTGTCCGAGGGTACTGGCACAAGCCGCAGCAATGGCGGGGGCATTCAGGTTAAATTGCCCGACTAAGTGTTCTATAATCTCTGGCAACGACCCACTTTCCATCACCAGTGCCTCCTCCCATAATAGGTATTGTTCTGGGTGGGTAGGCTTGCTAACTTCAAAATTCACTAACGGGCGCTGTCTCTGACTAATCCGATCTCGTGCGGTAATAATCAGAGGACTGTTAATTTGTTCAATGATATGGGCGACGGCATTTCCGTCCCGATCTGAACCGTCTACTTCGTCGCAGTTCAACACTAAAGCACTATTACACAAAACCGCTTCTCGATCCCATAACCGCAGTAGTTGAGACAGTTCGTTTCTGTTGCTGGGTAAGTGATCGGCACTGAGTAAATGGGCATCCAGTCCTAATATTTTGCAGGCGGATAGGGCGATCGCCCGCTTGCTACTGGTATCTTCTCCACAGAGTTGCACGGCGGGCACAGTGTCGTTTCCGGCACTCTGAGACAGGGTTTCTGCCAACTGTTCGGCTAACTGTTGGTGAGAGGGGACTAATTGATTTTCTCCTTTTAGTGGCTCAATCATTCCCATCAGTCGCTCATCTAAATGCTGCACTCCCACCAGGTAATGCAGGATGCGCTCGTCAATGCGGAGGGGACTCTGGGTGAGTGCCGATCCACTACCGATCTCAATCAATCGCCAGTGTCGTAGGGGAGCGGTAGGGGTGAGGGCGTTCCAATGGGGGCTATCTAGGCTACTGAGGGCTAAACTGAAGGTGGGATAAACTTTTTGCGAGTCCCCTTGAGCCAGGGCGCACAAGCTGGCAAAACTGGCGTCTAATTCCATACCTGCACACAGGATCAGTAAGTCCCGTTCAAAGGTGGACAAGCCAAAGATGCGACAGACCTGTTGTAGAGATGAATGATCCGAGAGTTCGGAAGTGGCTGTTGGCTTTGGAGTCTGACTATCTTGACTGGCTTTCCATTCCAGTACCTGTCGCACTTGGGCCAGTGCCACCATCAGAGATTCTTGGTTTGCTTTTTGCCAGTCTTGCACAGAAACAGCTTTCATTATAAAAATTCAATTGTAGTGAGTCCTTTAGGACTCTCGGCCAGATTATATAAGCCCGGAAGAAGCCCTGAAGGGCTTACTACTAGGGGATGGTGATCGTTGGACTAATATACTGATCAAAGGTGGGACTATGGCGATCGCTATCAATTTGACAGAGACTTTCTGCACCATCGACTTGAATCCTCACTAAATAGTCGCTATTTTTAACAGCTTTAAGTGAGAAGACAAGACGAACAGTATGATGATTCCGAGGCTGGGCGTTAAAAATGTAAGCAGATGGCTGTAGGGCGGTCTGTTCATTTAAAATCAGAATTACTCGCTGATCTTGACCGACCCTCACGTCTGTCACCACTTCTACCTCAGCATCACGAGGCTCGTCGTCCGTTCCTGACCCATCCAACAGATTCACCTCCTTAATACCAGGTCGCAACACAAACGGAGCCACATTCGACTCAACCCGCTCTTGCGTGGGGGTATTCGTGCTTCCCCTTTCCAACCTGCGCCCATGAATTACCTGTAACCCCTGAACCCCGGGTCGGAGTGCCTCTGGTGGCACTAAGGTTAAAGCTAAGGTAATCTCATGATCTTGCACCGTACCCGGTGCCACTTCCACACCCCCAATTCTAATCGAGGCATTGGCATTGGCAAGCATTTTACCTCTAATTAATAAGGTACTATGGCTGAAAATCGGTTGATATCGACCTTCGGTTGACATGACAAAATCAATCGTCGGTTGTTTGCTAAATGCCCAGGCGTTCAGGCTGCGATCGCGGATCGGAAGTGCTACCATTGCCGGTTCCTCACCATCTAACACCAGAACCGTAATTTTATAGATCACAGATAAAACATAAGGAGTTTGAAAAAAGACTGACCAAACTTTCGATAATTCATCCGTTGAAATCGGAACAAATTCCGCTCTGATCATCTCAATTTGTTCTGATAGATCGGAATTTGCTAAAAAAGGATAACTGGGATCATTAACCGTTTCTCGAATCATTTGAGATGACAAAACCGCTCTATCTTCCAGGGTTCGTATTGCACTTCCTAATAAGCGCTGAGGCTCCAATTCTATCTCATTCCCATAACAACTTAACAGATAGTATAAATCTATAGGTAATTGATTCCGCTTTGTTAATTCTCCCTTCCTTTGACGGGGTGGCATATCGGCATTCCCTAAAGAGGTATTGCGCTTCAAATGGTAGAGGTAAATACTAATTCCTGTTTCTGGAGTTCCCCCTGTATTTTCTGGACGGTTTGTTGTCACCCTTGCCCCCTCCACATCCATCTGCACAGATTGTTGTAACATCCTCTGCAATGTTGCGGTCACAGTGGCAATACCTAAATAATTACTCATTTTAATTTATCTTAAACAAGACCTAGATGTAACGACCGAACAATCGCTCGACTACGACTATCTACGTCTAATTTTTCAAATATTGTTGTCAAGTGAGCTTTGACTGTTGCTACGGTAATATAAAGGGAACTAGCTATTTCTTGATTTCGGTATCCCTCCACCAACAATTTTAGGACTTCCCGTTCTCGATTTGTTAAATTATAGGGATTATAGCTATTTAATTCTGTCAGTTGATTAGATAGTTCCTGGGGTTGAGTTGCTATTGATTTCCCTTGGTTAATCTGAAAAGCTCGAAAGAATCGGGCTGCAACTTCTGGACATAAATAAACTTGATTATTCAGAGCCGCAGTAATAGCAATAGGGAGTTGCGTCGGTAAATTTTCCTTTAACAGATATCCCCAAGCTCCGGCTTGCATCGTCGCAAAAATACTACTTTCCTCTCCTAAAGAAGACAACACCAAAATTTTGCTACTATTCTGATTATGTTCTGATTTCTGACTTAAACTTCTGATCATTTCAATGCCCTGATCAGGTTGCTCAAATAAATCCCAATCTAGGAAAATTAAACCCGGTTTATATTGGGCAGCCATACTCAAGACAGGTGTAATTGAACTCGCGTTACCAACTAGCTTAATTTGCCATGAAGAACTCAAATTATAAACTTTAAGTAATACCTGCAAACTCTGGCAAAAATGCAATTCACAGGCTACAAGCATAACTGCAATTGTTTCTGGTAAAATGCTCTTGGGCATAAGCCTAGAAACACTTGCACGCCCTTGATTAGAAGTGTGATTAAGTTGATGTACCCACATATCAAGTCCAATTAAAACTAATATGGTTTAATGCCCCAACAAGGAAGTTTGTGTCATTAACACTATATTTCAATATAACATCTATCCTCAGATGGAAATTTAATTTTTGCGACGCAATCCTCAATACATTTGTATAGAAATCTAACAAATTAATAAGAAAAATAAAGTTATGTTAAATATAAATTGACCAAGGAAAATAAAAATTAGTTTATGCTCCTCTAAACTGCATGGCGGACAATACCTAACCTCCAGTTGAAATCGGCTACAACTAAGCTCTAGCATTAATAACCTATTCAAAAAGCCCAAAAATTTCGACCAAAGTCTATAACCCCTGGGGTCTATTTCAGCTTAATCTAGGCACATTAACTAAACGGTGGTGTTGATCACAAACCGACCCATAGTAATTAGTAATCAGGACAAACCCCATCTTGGCTGCACAGCAAATTGTTGAGCAGCGCTCGAAGGCGAAATATTGATATAAGGAAAAGAAATATGGCAAGACTTGACTATTTTGCTCCAGGTGTCTATGTAGAAGAAGTTGATAGAGGAAGTCGTCCGATAGCAGGAGTCCCCACCGCGATCGCCGGATTTCTAGGCTTTACCGAAGATGTGCGCGGTGGTGCCGAAATGTTCAAACCGATGTTAGTCACCACTTGGAGCCAATACCTCCAGTATTTCGCCCGCCCCAATTCCGATGGCTTCACCGACTTCAACGCCTACCTGCCCTTTTCAGTTTACGGCTGGTTTTTAAACGGTGGCGGCCGTTGTTGGGTCACCAGTATCGGCACCAGATTACCAGGTTCTGCGGCTCCATCACCAACGGAATTAGGCACAGAGGTGATGAACCGCGCCAAACGTCCCGCCCTGCGGTTTTCCCTGAGCGATCCCGGAATTGCCTCAACCGAGAACCTTAACGGCGGTTTAGTATCAGCTAACGAAAGAACCATCCGCGTTAGAATTACGGAAGGGCAACCCAAAACCCCAGCACCCGCCCTCCCCCCAACATCCTCAGCAGAGGCAGGTACAGAGGCAGATGAGGCAACACAGACAAGGGCAATAACTTCTATACCCGCGAACACAGGGGAATACTTCACCGTTGTCATCACCCAAGGCGGCGAGGAACTAGAACGCTACGAACACCTGACCATGAACGCCCAAGCCGACGTCGCCGTGGCAGATTATGTGTTCAATGCCCTGCAAGAGTCCAGCTATATTCGGATCACAGACATTTCCCTGACAGGTAGCCCCCTAGCAAAACGCCCCAATAATGGCTTCTATGAAGTCAGTCCCCCGCCGCTGGACGTTCAGCCCGAACTATTTAGTCAATATGTCGAAGGTGGACGGGATGATCGCACAGGGGTACGGGGTCTATTTGAAATCGACGACGTGACCATTGTTGCCTGTCCCGACTTAATGCGCGTGTACGAAGCCGGATTGATGAATCTCGATCAGCTTCATAGGATCATGGATATGATGCTTAGTCTCAGTGAAGGTGCGACGGCAGGTGATATTCCCAACCCACCCAACCGAATGGTGATTCTCGATACCCCTCCCGATCGGGTTAAACCCCAAGATGTGGCCCGTTGGCTTTCCGAAGAATTTAACCGTCGTTCTCAATTTGCGGCTCTCTACTATCCTTGGATCAGAGTTCCCAACCCCCGGAATGCCGGGCGTCCGATTTCCATTCCTCCCTGTGGATATGTTGCAGGCGTCTGGTCACGGGTGGATGAAACCAGAGGCGTCCATAAGGCTCCCGCCAATGAAGTCCCCCGGGGTCTGGTCGGTTTGAGTTATGACTGCAACTTCCGGGAACAGGAATTATTAAACCCCTTGGGAATTAACTGTATCCGCAGTTTCCCCAACCGAGGTCTCAGGATTTGGGGCGCCCGAACCCTGGTGGAAGCGGATAATATTCAATGGCGTTATATTAACGTCCGTCGCTTGATGAGCTACATTGAGAAATCCATTGAACAGGGAACCCAGTGGGTCGTCTTTGAACCCAACGATGAAGACCTGTGGCAACGGGTTAAACGCACCCTCGGTAATTTCCTTGACTCCCTATGGCGCGAAGGTGCCCTAGTTGGCGGTAGTCCGGCTCAAGCCTACTACGTCAAGTGTGACGAAGAAATTAATACCCCACAAACGATGCTATTAGGCCGTTTGTACGTTGAAGTCGGGGTAGCTCCCGTCCGCCCGGCTGAATTTGTGATCTTCCGCATGAGTCAGATCACCGGTGATGAAAACGAAGAAGAAGGTGGCCCGTTCACAGCTTAATACAAAAAAAACAGAGGGGGTCAGGTCTCAGGAGATCGGAAAGATTAATTCTGCTTCTCCAGCCCCCCTTTTTCACCCGTAAAAATCAAAATTCAGAAAAGGAATAAAAACATGGTCGGAGTTGTTACTACTGTTGCGTCTCGATTTTACGTTGAGTTTGACGGAATTACTCAGGCTCAAATCAAAAGTATGGCTCAAATTTCCTATGAAGGTAAAGTTACAGGAAATGCCAAACCGATAGGTTCATCAAAAGGCGGAATTCATGACCGACAAACCACCTCCGGCGGTTACGATTCTAACCCCGCCATGACCGTTGAAGTTTATCTGTGCGATTCTCCCCAAGGTGCCAGCGCCCAAATGTACAAATGGTTTCAAGAATGCTTACCCGTTAGTGAGGGCGGTAACGGTAACTGGTCAAATAATCGTAAAAGTGGTTCAGTTGTTGTTTATGACCCCAACGGTAGGGAAATCCTCCGGTGGAATTTAGAACGTGCTTGGCCGAAAAAATACTCCATTGCTGATGCAGACGTCACAGGTCAAGATCTAGCAGTAGAAACCTATGAACTGGTAGCAGAACGAATTAATAAAGTTAAATCCGTCAGTGGTGCTGCCGTTACCTATGGTGGTCGATGACCTATAATGAATTACGAATTGCGAATTACGAATTACGAGACAATTAGCTAACTCCTAATTTATTAATCTATTAACTCCTAATTCATTAATTCGTAATTGATAATTCGTAATTCGTAATTGACAACATACCCCCGATAAATCGGGCCAGATGAGCGACAATAAGTTAAAACAAAATCAATCTAATTATTGATCAGGAGGAATATTTAAAATGACAGCAGCAACTCAGAGAAGCCTAATGGAATACCTGACAGTTTCTCGCTTTTACTTAGAAATTAATAATAATACAAGGTTACTGATTTCCAAAGCTAGTGGACTTTCAATTACCATTGATCCGGCTTCTGAGGGCAAGCCCATCGGAACCCGCAAAGGCTTGACTACGGATACACAAACCACCCCAGCCACCGTCAGTTATCAAAATATTACCCTGGAGTTTGTCACAGCAATTGACAACGATATTCTGTTGCAATGGTATGTGGATTCACACCCACAAGCAATGGGGAAAGGCGGTCGGCAAACAATGGCTCGGCGTTACGAAGCTTCCCTGGTTTTCTACAAACAAGATGGTTCAGAAGGCGCCCGATGGAATATTAAAGATGCCATTCCCGCTAAGTACAAAACCACTCAAGTTAAAGCTGACAGTGCTGATATTTTTAAAGAAACCATCGAGGTTGCCCACGCCGGGATGATTCGAGTTCCTGTCGGGGGAAGCAAGCTCTAACGACAGGTAATGGGTAATGGGTAATGGGTAATGGGTAAAGATATTCTCTATTGCTATTACCTATTGCCCATTCCCTGTCTTTCTCCTATTGCCTATTGCCTATTGCCTATTGCCTATTCCCTATTTGGTATGCAAATTAATCAAGACCAATTAAAACAAAATTTATCAGAGATTCTTACCATTGCTCGCTTTTATGTCGAGTTAAGCTTAAACGGAAGCACTGATCCTGTTGATGGTTATTTTATGGAATGCAAAGGGTTTAAATATACCCAAAGTTTAATAGAATTAGCTGAAGTTTTTCCCCAACCTTGGGGTAAAGCTAAACGGGGACGAGTCCTAAGAACAAAAATGCCTGGAAATGAAAAATTTAATAATATTAATTTGCGTCGCGGTCTAAGTGCATCAACTACCTTATGGAAATGGATTGAAAATGTGCAAGCAGGTCAATGGGCAACTCAAAGCTATGATGGTTCCTTAGTCATCTATCGCCAAAGTAGTGAAGAAGGCGCTCGGTTTAATTTTAAAGGGGCTTGGCCTGTTTCCTATACCGTTGCTGACAACATTGTTTCTGGTTCAGATCTTGCTTTTGAGGAACTAGAATTAGCAGTAGAAAGCTTTCAGCGAGTTCCTACCCTTCCAAAATCCTTGTCATGATCCAAACTGAATTTGAGTTTACCTTACCCAAAGGATACCTAGATGAACAGGGAGATTGTCACCGTCAAGGTGTAATGCGATTATCCCGGGCTATTGATGAAATTGTGCCCATGCGCGATCCCAGAGTTAAATCAAATCCAGCCTATGCTACTGTAATTATTCTGTCTCGCGTTATTACTCAGTTAGGCACTTTAGAAGAAATTTCACCGATGGTAATTGAAAATCTATTTGCTTCCGATTTAAGCTATTTACAAAAGTTTTATCGCTATATTAATGACTTAGAGGAAGATCAACCCGACTCTCCCACCCCATCCCCAGTTTATGATCAACCTGAATAGTACAGAATTAACAATGTTTGATGGAAAATCATTCTCCGATCGCCTTTAGTTTTTCCCTACCCGTCGGGTTACTAGACACCCAAGACAGACGACACCGGGACGGAAAAATGCGTTTAGCCACAGGCCAAGATGAATTATACCAAGCAACCGACCCCCGCAGTTGGGAAAATCCAGCCTATGGCACTCTGATCTTACTTTCACGGGTGATTGTCCAGTTAGGGGAATTATCCCCCGTTACCCCTGAAGATTTAGAAGGACTATTTCTCACCGACTGGCAATATTTACAGGAAATTTACAACGCTATTAACCCCCCAGAATCGGCAATTTTTACCACGGGGGAGTTGTAGGCTACCCCCAAGAGGAGTTATATCGGGAGGTAGCCTTTATTGCATTTCACTTTCACTGGTCACGGGAGGAAATTCTGAATTTAGACCATCGAGAAAGACAGCGTTGGGTTCAGGAAATCGCCTATTTAGTTAATACAAATTAATCAAGGATCATCAATTCTCAAGGTTCTTTGAAAGGCTGTATATTGGGATTAGACTTTGGTATAACTCGATTGTTGAATTTTGATGATAAACTGACAATAATGGAATATGCGACCTAGCCTTAACCTGTCTATTAGGGATCAAGCAATGGAGCCTGTACGATGAAAATACGACTAAAAAAACAGAATCGCCATGAACCAGAATCTGTCAATCAAACCGGAATTCAAGCGAAATCCCTGACAGATATTCGCCCAATGGACAACCACCTCGCAACACCACACCAAACCCAAACCGAAGATATAAACCATCAGCAAATACAGAAAAAACAGGGTTTTAATTTTGCGGAAATCCCGATTTTTGCCAGTGATTCTGAGGGGTTAACACCGAGAAAACAGCCCAAATTTTTCCCAGGCGATCGCTCTGAAAATCTAGCACAGCAACCCGTTCAGCGAGAAGAAGACGAAGAACCCATGCAGGGTAAACTTGAACCCGTTCAACGAGAAGAAGGGGAAGACGAAGAACCCATGCAGGGTAAACTCGAACCCGTTCAACGAGAAGAAGGGGAAGACGAAGAACCCATGCAGGGTAAACTTGAACCCGTTCAACGAGAAGAAGGGGAAAACGAGAAGAAGGGGAAGACGAAGAACCCATGCAGGGTAAACTTGAACCCGTTCAACGAGAAGAAGGGGAAGACGAAGAACCCATGCAGGGGAAGCGAGAAACAGATCCAAAGCAGCCGGTACAACCAAAGATTAACCTCGCCCCCAGTGGCAGTGGAAAGCCCATGCCTGAACCCGTCCAACAGAAAATGGAGGGGGCTTTTGGGGCAGACTTTTCAGGCGTCCGCATCCACGAAGGGCCACAGGCTAAAGCTATTAATGCTGTTGCCTATACCCAAGGTTCAGATATCCATTTTCAACCCGGAAAATACCAGCCCGAAACTCAGTCAGGCCAAGAATTATTAGGTCACGAACTCACCCACGTTGTGC
>JFJP01036500.1_pt1 | contig 11301 bp, 9 predicted proteins | sample 431651 | NCBI WGS metagenome assembly JFJP01 (sample SAMN02602958, study PRJNA72255) | Microbial mat metagenome, whole genome shotgun sequencing project. | biome: fresh water; feature: sink hole; material: water; isolation source: purple microbial (photo- and chemosynthetic) mats found in... | reverse complement strand
CAGTTTTCCAAGGAAGTGTGCGGCGGTCCCCATGTGGAGCGAACAGGGAAAATGGGCGTGTTCAAGATACAGAAAGAGCAGTCCTCTTCCGCCGGCGTACGCCGGATCCGCGCGGTGCTCGAGGCGTCCTGACCGCGTAACCTCCGCAGGCGACTGCTGTTGTATAGATATTAATCCGAGGGTTCAAAGAAGGTATTACATGAAGCGTATAGTGTTCAGCGTGCTCCTGTTTGCGATGGCGACCGGAATGGTTTTTGCCCAGACAGAACTGCAGCCGATAGCGAATGTCAAACTCCAGAAAAGCGAGCCGATAACGCTCAAGCAGCTCAAGAGCCGGGTCGAAGCCTACCAGAAAGAACTCGGCCGGATGATGAACCTGGACGAGAAGAAAAAAGTTCTTGACACCCTCATAAACGAACGGCTCGTTGTCCAGGCGGCCGACAAGGACGGAGTCAAGGTTACCGATTCCGAAGTGACGCAGAATTTCAACCAGATGATATCCCAGCAGGTCGGAAAACAGGTCACCGAAGTCGAGTTCGCCCAGATGGTCAAGGCCCAGAGCGGCATGGCCCTCGACGACTTCATGCGTGCCCAGAACGGCATGTCTCTCGCCGAGTACAAGACCTTCCTGAAGAGCCAGCTGGTGGCCCAGCGCTACGTCGCCACCAAGAAACAGGCGGAACTGCAGAATATCGCCGGCCCGACCGATACCGAAATCAGGTCCTATTACGAGCTGTACAAGCAGAATTTCGTCCAACCCGACATGGTCAAGCTTTTTCTTGTCGTCGTTCCCAAGGGCGATACCGCGGATGCCTCCACGGCGGCGAAGAAAAAACTCGAGGACCTGCAAAAACAGCTTAAGGACAAGCCCGCGTCGGCATCCGAACTCAAGATCCGCTCCCAGGCCGCCAATTCGGGATTCCAGGCGGGCGACCTGTACATCAACAAGAATGCCGCCGCTTCACAACAGCTCGGCATCTCGATGGATTCGCTCCTCAAGATTTTCAAGATGAACCAGAACGAGGTTTCCGACGTGACCGAAACCGCCCGGGATTTCCAGTGCTTCGTGGTGCAGGACAAGTATCCGGCCAAGATCCTCGAAATCGGGGACGTGGTGAAGCCCGGAACGACAGTAACCGTCTACGAATACATCAAGAACAACATGCACGCCCAGGCCCAGAACACCGCCGTCAACAGCGGAGCCGAACTTGATAAAGTTCTGACGTGGTAAGCGATGGCAGGTAGACGCAAAGGCAGAATACTCGCATTCCAGGCCCTGTACGCCTGGGATGTCTCCCGGCTCTCGCTCGCGGATCTCCTCGATTTCGGATGGATAGAAGAAGACAAGCGCGAACGGCTCGGGGAGGACGGCATCGCCTTCCCCAGGCTGATCATCGCGGGCACGGTCGAGCATATCCTGGAAATCGACCTGTACATAAAAGAAAACCTCACCAACTGGGATTTCGACCGACTGAGCAAGGTCGACCTGGCCATCCTGCGCATGAGTGTCTATTCGCTCATCTACCAGAAGGACATGCATCCCTCGATAGTCATAGACGAGGCGATAGATATTTCCAAGGAATTCGGTTCGGATGAATCGTTCCGTTTCATCAACGCCGTCCTCGACAGCATCAGAAAACAGCTCAAGGCCGTTCCGGAGCAGTGAGGTGAGACGCGAAAAGCGCGCACGCGTAACCTTGGCCGCTTTTTCGGCCGTTCTCGCCCTCTGCGCGCTTTTTTCGGTTTCCTGTTCCCGATCCGACCGGAAAGCGGGCTTTTCCCAAAAACTCGCATCGATCGATACGCTCGTTTCCGCCGGAGACAAGGCGAAAGCCCTGAACAAACTGGAGTCTCTGCGGAGTTCCGCGCAAAGTGCCTCCCAATGGCTCGGAATCGCCCGTCGGGAACGCGACCTCGACGATTATGCGCATGCGGAGACGACGCTCCGGAAGGCCATGCGGAAACTTCCCGCCAACGAAAGCATAACCGCGGTCCTGGTCGATACCCTCATCGAACGGAAAAAATACACCGAAGCAGCGGGATTCACCGATATTCTCCGTTCGACGCCCTATACTCCGCTAGCCGCTTATGCGGGCATACGAGCGGGCAATCTGCTTCCCGATACTACTCCGGCCGGTCCTCAATGGTGGGTCTGGGCTTTCGAAGCGACCGGCAACCCGGCTTTCCTGAGAAATGCGGCGGTGCTGCATGCCGCCTCGGGCAATTTCGCCGCCGCCTGCGCCCTTTTTGCGGATTCGTCCGGCTTTGGTGCGAGCGATGCCGACGCGACCGCTGCCGGTGCGAGTGACGCTTATTTCCGGGCGCTGCTGTGCTACGACGCCAAATTCTACGACCGGGTTTTCTCTTTTCTGCCGCAAGACGACTTGGTTCTGCATGGCGCGGAAGAAGTTGTCCTGATGGCCGATACGGCAATGAACCTGGGGGACATACCGCTCGGACGGCTTCTTTGGGGGACGCTGGCACTCAAGAGTCCCGCCTTTTCGCCCGTGCCGTACTATAATTTGTCAGCTACTTCGGAGAACCCGCAGGACGAAAAAACCGGCCTCGAGACGTGTCTTTCGCTGTTCCCTTCGTATTATCCGGCTGTGGTGAGATATGTACGCAGCGTGCCGCAGGCGAAGGAGACGGAAGGGCACGATCCGGTAACACAGGAACTCGAACGAGCCGGGTTCTTGACGCTGGACATGGAGGAAGGTCTCCTGAATACTCCCGTTGACGCACAAACCGCACGATCGGTGCTGGAGCGGGCCATCGAGCTATCCGGAAAGACCGTCGACATGCGTTTGCGTATCGAGGACTTCCGGTTCGCGCAGGCGCAAAATACCGACCGGTTGCGTTCGGCATCGGACATGTGGAAATTCCTCGAGACGGCGAAAAACGATCCCGAAGTACACCGGTATGCGATATGGTATTTTTCCTCGATCGGGAATTTCGACGCTTCGTTCACCTTGAACCAGGGATTGAAAGACAAGGCACAGCCCTTCTATGCCGGGCTGGAAGCCGCTTTCGGCGGAGATCTCGACCTCGCCGTGGAACGGTTCTCCGCCGCGGCAGACGGAACTCCCGGAGCATGGCGGGCACTGGCGAATATAGCCCGTATCCGGGAAAAAAAGCATGACTATGCCGCCGCGATAGAGGATCTGTCCATTGCCACCGGCATGACGGATGACGACAGGATAAAAAGCCGCCTCCAGTACGACACGGCAAGAATGCTCCTTGAATTGCGCATGACCGAACGTGCCGCAAGCATAGCCGGCTATGCCCTGGAACTGGATCCCTCCAACTATAGGGCGTCGCTCCTGTTGGGCGGACTCGGCAAGACGGAACAGCGAAATTCACTTTTAAAATAAAAAAAAGGAGCAGCCTGTGCTGCTCCATTCCGGACGTGTAAACCGTCAGTTTATTCGATTACCGCGATGATGTCCGCCGCTTTCAGAATAAGATGGTCTTCACCGTCAATCTTGATCTGCGTTCCGGTATATTTGTCGTACATGACTTTCTGTCCGACTGAAACCTTGATTTTTTCCTTGTCGTCACCCACTGCGACTACGAGCGCTGTCATGGTTTTTTCCTGAGCGGTGTCCGGGATAATAATACCGCTAGCTGTTTTTGCCTCAAGTTTGTCTGTTTTAACCAGAACACGATCCGCCAATGGCTTGATTTTCATTGAAATCCTCCTGCAAATACAAATATACGAAGAAAGACGGGCAGGGGTCAAGCAAAATAGAAATACCGGCGTTGATTCATAATGATACAGGAATACGTGTATTTCGGGCCGTTGTGTCAAAAAAACCCGTTTTCGGGCTGATTTTTGCAAAAGAGTCATTTTGCGCCTGTACGTTTTTCTCCTGACAACCCTGACATCTTGTTGCCTTGTAAGGATTTGAGCGTTTCTATATAGAGAAAACCCATTTCGTGCTTTTTGGCACGCATATTGCTTATAATATATATCACTTTACGTCTTATGCGGAGGACACAATGGTAAATACATCGGTAAAACGGACAGTCAACGACGACAATATACTCTCTACATACCTGAAAGAAATCAACTCCATTCCCCTTTTGACCAGGGAAGAAGAATACCGCTTTTCGATGGCCGCCGCAGCCGGAGACCAGGATGCGCGCGAAAAACTCGTGAAGGCCAATCTCCGCTTCGTGGTGAACGTCGCCAAGAAATACCAGAATCAGGGTTTGCCCTTCATGGACCTGATCAGCGAGGGAAACATAGGCCTTCTGAACGCGGTCGAGCGTTTCGACGCCACCAAGGGTTACCACTTCATTTCCTATGCCGTGTGGTGGATCCGCCAGGCCATCCTCAAGGCCGTGTGCGAAAAATCGCGCATGATCCGCCTGCCCCTCAACCGGGCGAATGAACTCGTGCAGATCGAAAAAGCGCGCAAGGTCGTCATGAACAACCGGACCGAAGAAGCGGAATTGAAGGAAATAGCCGGCCTCCTGAACATGACCCAGGATCACGTGCGGGATATCGTGAATATCTCCCGCGAGATGGTTTCGCTCGATACGCCGCTTTCCATGGACCGGGATTCGAGCAGCGTCGGGGATTTCCTCGAGGACGACCAGTACGAACAGCCCGAAGACATGGTGATAGAATCGAATCTTCGCTCGGACATCGACATGATCCTCGGATCGCTTGCAGACAAGGAAGCGGAGGTCATCCGGTACCGTTTCGGCCTGAACGGCTACAAGGCGATGTCCCTCAAGGAGATCGGAGACCAGTTCAATCTGACCAAGGAACGGATCCGTCAGATCGAGAAAAAAGCCATCAGGCGCCTGCAGCACCCGAGCCGCATGAGCCGCCTTGAAGCCTACGTAGCGTAAAACCGGTAAATTTCATACAATCGCCGCATGATACATGCGGCGATTTTTGATATGGACGGCCTTCTGTTCGACACGGAGCGCCTGTATTCCGATGCCTGGCGGATTTTCGCCTCCGAGGCCGGGTATCCGGTAACCGAAGAGCAGATACATTCGTTCATAGGACGGAACCATCAGGACACCCGCGAGATGGTCGGCATTTGTTTCGGTCCCGGTTTTCCCTATGAGAATTTCGCCCTCAAGACCAGAAACTGGATAAATGATGCGATGGCCGTAAACGGCCCCCCCGAAAAGCCGGGAATCCGTCCCGTCCTCGAGTTTCTCCGCGCACACTCCATCCCGGTCGCCCTTGCGACTTCCACCTCGGAAAAGACCGCGCGGGGGATGATCGAACGGGCCGGCCTTACCTCTTTTTTTTCGGCCTTCGCGTTCGGATGCGAGGTTTCGCGCGGAAAGCCCGATCCCGAGATATTCCTTCTCGCGCTGAAACGCCTGGGTACCATGGAATGCGGAAGTTGCGCGGTTTTCGAGGATTCCCCGGCGGGACTGGCCGCCGCCCAGGCCGCGGGCATGAAAAGCGTATTCGTGAAGGATCTGGTCGAACCCGATTCGGTCATTCTGTCGCGGGTATGGAAGCGGATCGACAGCCTGGAACGGGCGGCATCGTTGGACTTTTATTCGGATATGCAATAAATATGCAATATGACGGCATGTTACTGCATAAATATGCTTGACTATGGACCCTTCTTTGGATAGTATACCTGTCTAGAGCATGAAAACGAGGACGTTTCTGCACCATTGGTGTCGGAACGTCCTTTTTTTATGCCCGGATACCGATGGAGGATATATGAGCATATTATCAAGAACCGATATCGCGCTCCTGGTCAAGGAAAATGACATACAGTTCATCCGGCTACAGTTTACCGACCTGTTCGGCCAACTGAAAAATGTCGCCATAACCCCGAGCCAGCTCGAAAAATGCCTCGACAACAAGTGCATGATAGACGGCTCCTCGATCGAGGGTTTCGTACGCATAGAAGAATCCGACATGTACCTGTATCCGGATCTCGATACCTTCACCGTACTGCCCTGGCGTCCCCAGCAGGGTAAGGTGGCGCGGTTCATCTGCGACGTCTACAATCCGGACGGCACGCCCTTCGAGGGCTCTCCCCGCCATATCCTGAAAAAGCAGCTGGAACGTGCCGAGGCTCTCGGCTATTCTTTCAACGTGGGGCCGGAACTGGAATTTTTCCTTTTCTACACCGATGAGAAGGGCGATCCGACGACCGAAACGCACGACAAGGCCGGCTACTTCGATCTCGGCCCCACCGACTTGGGCGAGAACGCGCGGCGCGAAATGGTGCTCGTCATGGAACAGATGGGTTTCGAGATCGAGGCCTCTCACCACGAAGTGGCTCCGGGCCAGCACGAGATCGATTTCCGCTTCGACGACGCCCTGGTCACCGCCGACCGCGTCATGACCTTCAAGCTGATCGTCAAGACGATCGCCCAGCGGCACGGCCTCCATGCCTCCTTCATGCCCAAACCCATCGCCGGAATCAACGGGTCAGGCATGCACACCAACATGTCCCTGATGCGGGGAAGCGAGAACGCGTTTTGCGACGAGTCGGATCCGCTGGGCCTCAGTTTGACGGCACGACAGTACATAGCGGGCGTCCTCAAGCACATGAAGGGGATAACCGCCATCACGAACCCGACGGTCAATTCCTACAAGCGGCTCGTACCCGGCTTCGAGGCTCCGGTGTACATCGCCTGGTCGCCCGCCAACCGCAGCCCGCTCATCCGGATTCCCGCGGCCCGCGGAAAAGCGACGCGGGTGGAGCTGCGCTGTCCCGATCCGACTTGTAATCCTTACCTTTCTTTTGCGATAATACTGGCTGCGGGTCTCGACGGAATCGAGAAGAAAATGACGCCTCCTCCCGCCATGGAGAAGAACATTTTCCAGATGACGAGGGAGCAGCGGGAGGCCGAGGGCGTGGAAAGCCTGCCCGGAAGCCTCGATGAAGCGATCAAATTGCTCAAAGACGACGTGCTGGCGAGGAAAGTGCTCGGTGAACACGTCTTTTCGCGGTTTATCGAAGCAAAGGAGAAAGAATGGGATGAACATGAAAAGTGTAATCATTGCTTTTTCCAATCCGCTCCTCACCAACTGGATGACTTCGGCCCTGAACCGCGGTGGTTATACTATCGAATACTCCTGCAAGACGGCGGGAGACGTGGCGCGCGTCGCCGATTTCTGCACGAGTCCCGTGGTTGTCAGCGGCTTCCAGTTCTCGGACATGACGGCCGAAGACCTGATGGACCTGCTCGACGAACGGCTGACCATGGTAACCGTCGTGCTTCCCCACCAGCGTGACCTGATCGAGCGGGAGGACATGCACGTCCTGCCCTATCCCCTGACCTCGATGGAGCTCCTGCAGGCGATAGGCGAGGCCGAAAAGGCGGCCGCAAAACAGGCGGTCACCGCCGGAGCTCCGGTCAAGGATACCGGTTTCCGGCCCCTGGAGCGTCCCGCCGAGGAAAAACTGGTGATCATCAAGGCGAAATCGATTTTGATGGACAAATTCCAGATGACCGAGTCCCAGGCGCACCGTTTCCTGCAGAAATCGAGCATGGACCGGGGGCTCAAGCTCATCGACGCTGCCAAAATGGTCATAGAAAATACGCTTGTCTGAGCTGCCGGTACTCTTGCCCTGAAAATAAAAATCAGGTATATTGCACTGACACGAGCTTGAACAAGCTTTTCGACGAAGAGCCCGGTCATATGACCGGGCTCTTCTATTTTTTATATATTGCGGGGGAGATATGAAATCCAAGTTTATTTTCATCACGGGCGGGGTCGTTTCGTCGCTGGGCAAGGGAATCACGGCGGCATCCATAGGACTTTTGCTGAAAAGCCGCGGTATAAAGGTCGTCAACCAGAAATTCGACCCGTATCTCAACATCGACCCGGGCACGATGAACCCCTACCAGCACGGCGAGGTCTTCGTCACCGAGGACGGCGGCGAAACCGACCTCGACCTCGGCCATTACGAGCGCTTCACCGACGTGCCCCTGCACCGGTTCAACAATACCACCGCTGGCAAGGTGTACCTTGCCATACTCGACCGCGAGCGCTCGGGGGGCTACGCCGGTAATACCGTACAGGTCATTCCCCACGTGACCGACGAAATCCAGGGGCGCATCCTGCAGACCGCCACCGAAACCGGAGCCGACGTGATCATCACCGAGATCGGCGGAACGGTCGGCGACATCGAGTCGCTTCCCTTCATCGAGGCCATCCGCCAGATCAAGTACAAGGTCGGCAAGGAAAACTGCATATTCGTCCATCTGGGCCTTCTGCCTTATCTCAAGGAATGCGGGGAGCTCAAGACGAAGCCCATGCAGCACAGCGTCAAGGAACTGCTCGGCTTCGGCATCCAGCCGGACATCATCATGTGCCGCAGCGAAAAACCGCTGACCAAGTCCATCCGCGAAAAACTGGGCCTCTTCTGCAACGTAACCCAGGACGCGATCATAGAAAACCTGAGCGCGAAGTCGATATACGAGGTTCCGCTCATGCTCGAGCACGAGGGTCTCGGCAAGAGCCTGTGCAAGCTTCTCAACCTGACCGACGCGAAACCGAATCTCGACGAATGGCAGGCCATGGTCCACCGCTATTACCACCCCGAGAAGGAAGTGACCATCGCCCTCGTCGGCAAGTACGTGGAGCTCCATGACGCCTATCTCAGCGTGGCCGAAGCGCTCACGGCCGGCGGCATCTTCCACAACGCGCGGGTCAAGATCGACTGGATCGACGCGGAGAAGATCACGAGCGGCGAGAAAGCGGCCGAACTCCTGGCGAAGGCGAATGGCATCATCGTTCCCGGCGGCTTCGGCGACCGCGGCACGGCGGGCATGATCCTGACCGCCCAATACGCCCGCGAGCGCAAGATTCCGTATTTCGGCATCTGCCTCGGCATGCAGATTTCGGTCATCGAATTCGCACGGAACGTGCTCGGCATGGCGGACGCCAATTCGTCGGAATTCAATACCGGCTCCGGTTATCCAGTCATCGACCTGATGCCCGACCAGCAGGGCGTCAAGCTCGGAGGAACCTTGCGGCTCGGCGTGTGCCGCTGCGTCATTACCGAGGGAAGCCTCGCGGAGAAGGCATACAAGCTGCACGACATCCAGGAGCGCCACCGCCACCGCTATGAATTCAACAACCTGTACCGGATCGAGCTGAAGGATCATCCCTGGTTCGTCGGCGTGCAGTTCCATCCGGAATTCGGCTCGCGGCCGAACCGCCCGCATCCCCTGTTCAGGGACTTTATCGGGGCTTCGATTCCCGTTTGAGTAGCAGGTCGAAGGCTGCCTTGCGCGCCTCGAGCATGATGTCGTAGTCGCGGATCGGATCGGCGAGGGTGAAAGACACGTAGCCCGATTGCTGTATGCCGGCCACGTCGCCCGGGCCGCGGATCTTGAGGTCCTCCTCGGCGATCGCGAAGCCGTCCGTCGTCTCGTGCATGACCTTGAGGCGGGCCTTGCCGTCCTCGGTGAGGTTTTGCGCGTACACGAGAAAGCACCAGGACTGGAGGCTTCCGCGGCCGACACGGCCGCGCAGCTGGTGGAGGGCCGAGAGCCCGAATCGCTCCGCGTGCTCGATGACCATGCAGGTCGCATTCGCGACGTCCACGCCGACTTCCACCACACTCGTCGCGACGAGAATTCGGATTTTACCCGCGCGGAAATCCGTCATCGTCTTGCGCTGTTCGTCCTCGCCGATTTTCGAGTGTATGAGGGCGATGGTCGTCCCCTTGAAGACGGTATCGCGGAGCGTGACGAACATTTCCCCGGCCGACTTGAGGCTTGCCGTTTCCGATTCCTCTATTACCGGATACACGAAATACGCCTGCCTTCCGGCTTCCAGCTCGTTCCGTATGAAATCGTACACCTTTTCCTCGTTTCCGTGGCGCGCCAGGTGCGTGATGACCGGTTTGCGTCCGGCGGGCATCGTGCGGATGACCGAAATGTCGAGGTCCCCGAACACCGATAGGGCGAGGGTTCGCGGTATGGGCGTCGCGCTCATCATCAGGAGATGCGGCGGGATTTTTCCGGGATTGCTTTCCGTTCCCTTTTCGACGATCGCCGACCGCTGGAGCACGCCGAACCGGTGCTGCTCGTCGATGACGACGAGGCGGAGGTTTTTGTACCGTACGCCGTTCGAAAAGAGGGCATGGGTGCCGATGACGAGATCGATGTTGCCGTCGGCGAGTTCGCCGAGGAGCCGGGATCGGCCGGCGGCCTTGAGGTTGCCGGTAAGGAAGGCGAGGCGCACCCCGATCGATTCGAGGAGCAGCGCCGCGTTTTCCGCGTGCTGGCGCGCGAGGAGTTCCGTGGGAGCGAGGATGGCGCACTGGCCGCCGTCGCTTATGACCCGGAGGCAGGCGAAAAAGGCGACCAGGGTCTTGCCCGAGCCGACGTCGCCCTGCAGGAGCCGTGCCATGGCGGGAGCGGCCGCGCGCGTGAAAGCCGCGGCAGCGGGCGGATTGTCTGCCATGCCCAGTGCGTTGACTTCGCGCGTGTCTGGCGCCGTGCCTTGAGGCGCGAGATCCCGGTTAATTTCGTCGAGTACCGTAATCTGGTCGGCCGTCAGCTCGAAGGGAACCCGTTCGTCGAGCCTGATCTGGAGCGGACAGAGGGGCAGGTTTTCCCGTTTATCCCCGGTTGGCGCGTCGGCGGGCGCTGCCGCGCCGGTTCCGGAAATATCGGGCAGCTTCCCCCGGCGCTCGAGAGAGCGCTGTCCGATGGCGTATTCGAACAGGAACAGTTCCTCGAAAATCAGGGCTTCGCGCGCCTTGAGCGCTTCGGCGAGGTTTCCCGGATTATGCATCGATGCGAGGATTTCCTGTTTGGAAGGGAGACCTCCTGCCGTCCGGACGCTTTCGGGAAGCTCCGAATCGATGCCCTTTCCGTATTCCGCGAGGGCATGGGAAATAATCTTGCGGAGCTGTGTCTGGCTCAAGCCCGCGGTAAGGGAATAAACCGGAAGCACCCGGGCGGGAGCGTCTTCGAGAAGTTCGATCTCGAACGCGGACGACTGGATGGTGCCGTATTTTTGCTGGAAGCTGCCGTTGATCGAGACGACCGAGCCGACCGGAAAAGCTTTTTCGAGGAAGGGCCGGTTGAAACAGGCGAGCTCCGCGACGGTACCGTCTTCGTCCTCGATGCCGATCTTGAGGGTCCGCATGCGGCCGAAACCGAACCAGTCGTGGGTGATGACGGTCGCCCGGGTATTTATTTTGTGTGCGGTCCGGTATTCGGACAGGGAAATCCTGACCGTGCGGTCATCCCAGTCGCGGGGCCAATACGAAAGGAGATCCCCGACGCTTTGTATGCCGAGGGCATGGAGCAGGGCGGCGGTAGCGGGTCCGACACCCC
>JFJP01005937.1_pt1 | contig 11301 bp, 5 predicted proteins | sample 431651 | NCBI WGS metagenome assembly JFJP01 (sample SAMN02602958, study PRJNA72255) | Microbial mat metagenome, whole genome shotgun sequencing project. | biome: fresh water; feature: sink hole; material: water; isolation source: purple microbial (photo- and chemosynthetic) mats found in... | reverse complement strand
ACCAGTTTGCCCGGCGTGTGCCCCATCGCTGCAAAGCGCGACAGGCGTCGGCTTTCGGCCTCGTTGGCGTTGACAGGCAAGCTCTGGTAGCTCAAGCCACCCGGATGTGCGACGTGGTACTGACAGCCGCCGACCGAGCGTTTCATCCAGGTATCGACGATGTCAAACACCAGGGGCGCGTGCACGCCAATGCTGGGGTGCAGGCTGCTGGGTGGGTTCCAGGCCTTGTAGCGCACACCGCCCACAAATTCGCCCATGACGCCAGTCGGTTGCAGTGCCATGGCCAGGCCATTGCAGGTCACCACATGGCGGCTTTCGTTCAGCCCGGTCACCCGCACCTCGATGCGCTCCAGTGACGAGTCCACATAGCGCGCGGTGCCGCCGGGTGCGCCTTCTTCGCCCATGACATGCCAGGGCTCGAGCGCATTGCGCAAGGTCAGCTCGATGCCGGCGCTGCAGACCGAGCCAATCAGCGGGAAGCGGAACTCCAGATGCGGTGCAAACCAACTGTCGTCAAAGTCATAGCCTGCTGCGCGCATTTCGGACATCACATCGGCAAAGTCCATGGCGATGAAGGTGGGCAGCATGAAGCGGTCGTGCAATTGCGTGCCCCAGCGCGTCAGGGGTGCGCGGTACGCTGTCTTCCAGAACCGGGCCACCAGAGCGCGCAGCAGCAGTTGCTGTACGCTGCTCATGTGCGGGTGCGGTGGCATTTCAAAGGCGCGCAATTCCAGCAGTCCCAGGCGCCCGGTGCTGGAGTCGGGTGAGTACATCTTGTCGATCGAGAACTCGCTGCGGTGGGTGTTGCCGGTGGCGTCGATCAGGATGTTGCGCAGGGTGCGGTCCACCAGCCAGGGCGGCATGGCCTGGCCGTACACGGCGCGGTTGCTGTAAATCTGCTCGATAGCGATCTCAAGCTCATACAACTGATCATTGCGCGCCTCATCCACCCGCGGGGCCTGGCTGGTCGGGCCGACAAACAGACCGCTGAACAAGTAGCTCAAGGAGGGATGGTTGTGCCAATAAAGCAACAGGCTGGCCAGCAGTTCGGGCTTGCGCAGAAACGGGCTGTCTGCAGGCGTGGCTCCGCCCATGACAAAGTGGTTGCCGCCACCCGTGCCGGTGTGGCGGCCGTCGGTCATGAACTTTTCGGCGCTCAAACGTGATTCGAAAGCGGCCTGGTACAGGAACTCGGTGTTATAGACCAACTCCTTCCAATTGGAGGCAGGATGAATGTTGACCTCGATCACACCGGGGTCGGGCGTGACCTGCAGCAGTTTCAGGCGCGGGTCGCGCGGTGGCGGATACCCTTCGATGACGATCTTGACGCCCAATTCACGCGCAGTCGCTTCGATGGCCACCAACAGGTCGAGGTAGTACTCGATCTGCTCTAGCGGCGGCATGAAGACATACATCACGCCAAATTTCTCGCCAACGGCCTCCGCCTTGGGGCCGTTGGCGCGACGTGGATCGCGCACCTCGACGCACAGTGCCGTGCGGGTGATCCAGTGGGCCGACTGCCCGCGTTCGGGTACGCGCACAAAATCGGGCGGTTCAGGTTGAAGCGGGGTTTGCGCGTGCCTGGCCGGGTTGCTGCGTGTCAGTCCATTGCCTGCAGCGCCGCCGCTGGCCACTGGCTGCCAAAGTCCGCTGGTACCCTGGTCTGTGTCATCGACTGCGCTGTCGGTCTGGCTTTGGAATTTGCGTGTCGCTTCAAGCTGCCCGTGCTGGCCAGCCAAATACGGTGTGGCGCCCTGGCCCATCGCAGTCTGTGTGCCCGCGTAGCGCATGGCCATGCTGGCGTAGCCTGGCAATAGGCCGCCCAGTGTCATCGGATCAGGTTCGATCAGATAGGGGTAGTCAGTCTGGCTGACCCAAGGCAGTGAATCCAGAGGCAGGCGCAAGCCCATCGGTGAATCACCCGGCATCAGATACATGCGCTCGTCGCGCAGAAACCATGGGCCGGTGGTCCACGCGACATGGCCATTGCCAGCCCAGCCGGCGACCTTGATCGGCAGCACATAGCCCACCGGGCTGTCGAGCTTTTGCTCAAACACCCGGCGCAGTCGGGCACGCTCCATTTCGTCGTCGAGCTTCGAGTCAAATGGATCAACATTCACCGGCAGCCGGCGTTCGCGCCAAAGGTAATACCAAGCGTCCTCAAAAGCGGTCTGGATGTAGCGGTTGGTCACGCCCAACTTGGCAGACAACAGGTGCGTAAAGCGCTGGGCATCGGCACTGGTGTAGTACTGAGGCTGTCGCTCATCGGCGAACAGGCTGGGGTCGGCCCAAACCGGTTGCCGGTCGGCGCGCCAGTAAATGCTAAGCGCCCAGCGTGGCAATTGTTCTCCCGGATACCACTTGCCTTGGCCAAAGTGCAGAAAACCCCCTTGACCGTACTCGTTTCGCAGCTTATGCACCAATTCGGTGGCGAAGCCGCGTTTGGTCGGACCCAGCGCATCCGTGTTCCATTCTGGTGCGTCCCGGTCGTTGACGGCCACGAAGGTCGGCTCGCCGCCCATCGTCATGCGCACATCGCTTTCGCGCAAGTCAGCATCCACCGCCTCACCCAAGGCCATGATGGCGGCCCATTGCTCTTCGGTGTAGGGTTTCGTTACCCGGGGGGCTTCGTACACCCGTGTCACCTGCATATGGTGGCTGAATTGAACCTCAGACTTGTCCACACCGCCTTCGATCGGGGCTGCGCCCGATGGCTGCGGCGTGCAGGCCAAGGGGATGTGTCCTTCGCCTGCCAGCAGGCCGGACGTGGCATCCAGGCCGACCCACCCGGCACCCGGCAGATACACCTCGCACCACGCATGCAGGTCGGTAAAGTCGTGCTCTGTCCCGCTGGGGCCGTCGAGCGCCTTGACATCAGGCTTTAGCTGGATCAGGTAACCCGAGACAAACCGGGCGGCCAGCCCGCTGTGGCGCAGCAATTGCACCATCAGCCAGGCCGAATCACGGCAAGAGCCCGATTTCAGGGACAGCGTTTGCTCTGGCGTTTGCACGCCAGGCTCCATTCGGATGGTATAGGCGATGTCCTTGTGAACCAGGGTGTTCAAGTCCACCAGAAACATCACGCTGCGGCGCTTGCTGCGGTCAATCTTGCCAAGATAGGCCTGCACCAGGGGGGTGGCCGGATCTGGCACCAGGTAGGGGCTGAGTTCCTGTTTCAGGTTGGCTTCGTACGCAAACGGGTACTGCTCCGCCTCGGGTTCAAGAAAAAAATCAAACGGGTTATAGACCGCCATGTCCATGACCACATCGACTGTCACCTTGAACTCGGTTGTCTGGTCGGGGAACACCAGGCGAGCCTGGTAATTGGCAAACGGATCTTGTTGCCAATTGATGAAATGCCCTTCAGGCTCGACCTTGAGCGAGTACGAAATGATCTTGCTGCGGCAGTGCGGAGCAGGGCGCAGGCGTATCACCTGTGGCCCCAGGGTGACCAAGCGATCGTAGGTGTAGTGGGTGACGTGATTCAGCGCGGCGTGGATGGTCATGGATGGGCCTTAAAAGTGCCCCGCCCCAAGCGCAAGTCACGCCTGTAAACGGAGCGTTTGACGGCAGTCGAACATAGCAATGTTAGTGCCAGTCGCTTGCCATGCGATGACGCGCAGCACGCACTGCAATGGAACCGGCCACCGCAGGCCGGCTTGCTCCCGACTCAGGAAGCCAGCATTTGCTGCAATTCGCCCTTTTCGTACATTTCCAGCATGATGTCCGAGCCGCCAATGAATTCGCCCTTGAGGTAGAACTGCGGGATGGTGGGCCAATTGCTGTAGGTCTTGATGCCCTCGCGGATTTCAGCGTCTTCTAGCACGTTGACCGCGGTGATGGCCTTGGGGTCCACGCCACAGGCCTTCAGCACCTGCACAGCCCGGCCAGAAAATCCGCATTGCGGAAAACTGGTGGTGCCTTTCATGAACAGCAGGATGTCGTTGTTTTTGACCAGGTCGTCGATGCGTTGTTGGGTGTCGCTCATGGTAAGTTGGGGCTAGAAAATGAAAAGGGCGCGATTATTTCATTTTCCGTGCCTTGGCCGTTCTTCAAAACCATGCTGTTGGCGGGGTTGCGCGGCCGTTGATGGCTCAGTAGTGGGGTGGCAAATCGTCGCGCAGATCACGCCCCACGAGGCCGTTGTCAGCGTTGCTGCTGGTGCGCACCCGATGCAGTTCACGGTGCAACTGGTCAATCTGGTCTTGTTGGCGGGCAATGATGGCATCGAGCTTGTCAAGCCAGTCTTCGGCGTAGCTGGCTTTGATTTCCAGTTGCATCAGTCGTTCTTCAGTCGTTGGCACGGTTTTGGCGTTGGTAGGGTGTAAGGGTCAAACAGCAGTCATCAGATCGCAGTCTATCGGCCATTGGCCGCCACTGCAACGTTCGTTGCCGGCGAGGTCCAAGCGTGATTGCACCTGCGTAAATCCTCGCTGTATCAGCAAGTGGCGTACCGCACTGGCTTGGTCAAAGCCGTGTTCGAGCAACAGCCAACCGCCCGGGAGCAGGTGTTCTGGCGCAGTGGTGATGATGTGTCGCAAGGCCCGCAGACCGTCGGGACCACTGGTCAGTGCGACGATTGGCTCATGACGCAACGCCGGCAAGTGCGGGTCCAGCTCTGCGATGTAAGGTGGATTGGACACGATGCAGAAAAACAGGGGTGCATCGGCCGGCAGTGCCTGCAGCCAATCGCCCTGATACCAATGCAACTCCAGGCCGAGTCGCCGTGCATTGGCCTGCGCCACCTGAAGTGCCCCGGCACTCAGGTCTGTCGCCCACAACTGGGCGACACGACGCTTTGACTTCAAGGCCAGTGCCACCGCACCACTGCCCGTGCCGAGGTCTAGCACATGGCACGGCTGGGCGTCGGCCATGACCGACAGTGTCCAATCGACCAGGGTTTCGGTGTCTGGCCGCGGTACCAGCACGTCAGGGCTGACATTGAAATCCAGACCGTAAAAGGCCTGCCGCCCGGTCAGGTAGGCCATCGGTTCACCCTGGGCAATGCGCTGCGCCAGGGACCACAATGACCGCTGTTGTGGTGCTGTCAGTCGCTCAGCATCGTGCGCCAGCAGCCAACTGCGCTGGTCAGCCGTTCGCCCTAGCACGTGCAGCAGCAGCAACTGGGCGTCCACGCGCGGCAGGCCCTGCTGCTGCAGTGTCAGAATTGCCTGCGACAGTGTCAGTTCAGATGCGGGAAATGCCACCAAAAATCCTTTTTTTATAGCTAGACACGCTTGTTAGATAAGGGAAAGAAGGCGGTTTTGTCATTGGTTGTGGTTCTGTTCGTCGTACTTGAGTTCGACCTACAATGACATGCACCTCGATGGGGCGTATCGCCGCGTTTGCTCATTACTGATGGGGGTCGTTATGAGGTTGCTGTTATTTTGCACCGTGAGTCTCGGTTTGTTGGCTGGCTGTGGTGACAGATCGGTTCAAGCGCCTCCTGCTGCGTCAGCACGCCCCTTTGAGGGGCAGTCCATTTCGGTTATTGTGCCGACACTTGATGCCCGCCTGATTCGTGGCCCGATCCAGGATGAAGTTGCTGGGTTTGAGGCGCGTACCGGAGCCAAGGTCCGGGTGCTGACGCCAGGTTGGAGCGAAACCATCGAAAGGATTGACCAGTCGCTGAAGTCGCCCGACGCCCACTTCGACATTTATGTGGCGATTTCGATGTGGAGTGGCACCTTGTTGGGCGGTGAGCACATTGCTCCGGTTCCTGAAGCAATCAAAAAGCGCATTGATTGGGAAGATGTCCTGCCGATCTACCGCAATACGGTGTTGTCCTGGAATAACGTGGCTTACGGTTTGCCCTACGATGGCGACAGCATCAATCTGTACTACCGCAAAGACTTGTTCGACAACCCGAAATACCAGGCCCGATTTAAGTCCCGGTACAAATATGATCTGGCGGTGCCGGTCACCTGGCAGCACTATCGTGATGTGGCCGAGTTTTTTACCGGATGGGACTGGAGCGGCGATGGCAAACCGGATTACGGAATCGCGGGCAATCGAGTCAAGGGCGACATTTCGATGTTGCAGTTTTTTGCCCAGGCAGGGGCGCATGCCAAGCACCCCGCAGACCCGGCCTACTACTTTGATGCGCGGACTCTGCAGCCGCGCATCAATCAGCCAGGGTTTGCCCGTGCACTGGCGATCTGGATCGATACGATCAAGTTCGGCCCGCCCGGCATGGCCAACTTCGCCGGCCATGATGTTCGCAACAGCTTTGTCACAGGTCAAGCGGCCATGGCGATTGATTGGGCCGACATGGGAGTTCACGCGGTGAATTCGCCTGCATCGGTGGTCAAGGACAAAATTGGCTACGCCCAACTCCCGGGTAGCAACGAGGTCTATAACAGCGTGACTGGGAAATGGGACAAAGAGGCCAACCAGGTGTCGTCGATCAGTGGAAACTGGACATTTTTTGTCAGCAAGAATTCCAAGTACAAGGACCTGGCTTTTGAGTTTGCAGCCCATATGACATCGCCTGAGTTGACCAAAAAAATGACGGCAGTCAGTGGCACAGCAGTCAATCCGTCGCGAAAGTCACACTTTGACAAGGCCGAGGATTGGAACCAGTCGGGTTTTTCAACCGAGTCGGCTCGGGCTTATCTGGATGCCATCACCCGATCTCTGTCGAATCCCAATGTGGTGCATGACATCACCATTCCTGGAGCCGGTGAGTACTACCAGGTGTTCGATACCTTTGTGGCGCGCGCCGTTAGTGGTGAACTTAAGCCGCAAAGGGCATTGGACTTGGCCGCAGCCGAATGGGAAAAGATCACTGATCGACTGGGTCGGGAGAAACAGATCGCTTATTACCGTGCCTCCCTGAACACGAGTCAATAGCCGGGCGGGAAACAGTGCGACTGGCTGATCTAAGTATTCGCCGCTTGTCGCTGTACGGCTTTGGCCTGCTGCTGGTCGGAGCCCTGCTGGCGGGGGCTGCGCTGATCTATTTGATCGTTGACTACAGCGCCATCGTGGCACGGCACCGATCGGTGGATGAGGCTTACCGTTCGGCGTTGTCGCTCAAGTACCACACTGAACGCCTGCTCTCAACGTCTGATCTACCTCGGCAACGGCAACATTGGAAGGCATCAGTCTTAGACTTTGAACAAAAAGTCCACACTCTGCAGGCGGCAGTTTCAGAGCGCACGGAGCCGTTGTTGCTGGCGTGGCGTGGCGCGCGTGTCGATGTGGCGGACATCGAGCAGCAACTGACCAGTCCGATCTTTGGCCAAGCCAACTTGATGGAAAAGTCACTGTTGCGCCGTTTTGGTGAAGGCCTTAGCACTGACGATGCCAGTCATTACTATGTCGCCGTTCGAACATTGATTAACTCGATTGATTTTTTGCAGCAGCGGCAGAACTATCTGCTTGATGATCTGAGAGAACTGAACGAGCGCATCACCGCAGTCAGTGATCGACGGCTCGCACGCACCCAGTGGCTGCTGGTCATGCTGCCCCTGTTGTCATTTGTTGCCCTTTCAGTCCTGGCGAGCGCCATGTTCTATCTCAGTGGGCGTATCGAGGCCAATTTGCTTGACACCCAAAACAACTTGCGCAACGCGTTGCACACGCTGGAGTTTGAACAAGTCCAATTACGAGCCCTCGTGGCCTCGATTCCAGCACTGGTGTGGTCGAAGGACGCACAAGGTGTGTACTTGGCTTGCAACCCGCCATTTGAGCGCCTGTACGGGGCTTCAGAGAGCGACATTCTGGGCAAGACCGACTATGACTTTGTTGATCGCATCACCGCTGACAGCTTTCGTGACAATGACCGTGCGGCGGCACAGAGCGCTCAGTCGCGCTCCAACGAGGAATGGCTGACGTTCAAGCAAGACGGCTATTGCGGACTCTTCGAGACCACCAAGACACCGATGTACGCAGCCGATGGCAGCCTGATCGGGGTGTTGGGCATGGCCCACGACATCACCGAGCGACGCAACACCCAGGACGAATTGCTGCGGCATCGCGACCATCTGGAAGACCTGGTGCAGGCGCGCACAGCCGAACTGGCCGAGGCGAAACTGGCAGCGGAAGATGCCAGTCGTGCCAAAAGCGCCTTTTTGGCCAATATGAGTCATGAAATTCGCACCCCGCTCAACGCCATCATTGGTTTGACTTGGCTGCTGCGTCGCGATGCAGTTTTGCAGACACAGATTGTTCAACTCGACAAGATCAAGCAATCGGCGCAGCACTTGTTGGCTGTGATCAACGATATCCTGGATTTTTCCAAGATCGAAGCAGGACGGTTAACACTGGAAGCCATCGATTTTGAGCTTGAAACAGTTTTGAACTCGGTCTATGACATGGTGGCAGAGGTGGCGGCGGCCAAAGACATCGAAACGGTGATCGACATCGACCCCCTGCTGCCGAGGCTACTGCGTGGCGACAGGGTGCGGCTGGGACAAATCCTGATCAATTTCACCAGCAATGCGATCAAGTTCACCACGCATGGCTATGTCCTGTTGCGCGCGCAATGCTTGAACTCGGGGCCAGATCAGGTTCGTGTGCGATTTGAAGTGACCGACAGTGGCATCGGTTTGAGTTCGGAGCAGCAGGCACGACTGTTCCAGGCTTTCGAGCAAGGGGATGCATCAACAACGCGCAAGTTTGGTGGCACCGGCCTGGGTTTGGCCATTTGCCGGCGTCTGGCCGAATTGATGGGTGGCAAGGTGGATGTCCAAAGTGAAATCGGGCAAGGCAGCACATTCAGTCTGGAAGTGCCTTTTGTACCGGCCGAGCCAGACGCGAAGCCCGTGATGTCCTGGCAAATGCCGTGGATTGGCGGCAACCTGCCACGCGTGCTGGTGTTGGACGACCGTGCCCAGACGCTTCAAGTGCTGCTCAGGATGTTGCAGGGTTTTGGCTTGTTGCCACAGACTGCCTGCGATATCGATTCGGCGGTGGCGGCTATCGAACTGGCCCGCTCTCGGCATGAGGAATTTGATGTTCTCTTGGTTGACGCAATGATGCCGCAACGGGATGTCGCAGAAACGCTACCTACCTTGTTCCGAGCTGCCGGCAAGTCAACACCCAAGGTGATCTTGATGCAAAGTCACGGCTGTGAGCCCCCTGTGGCCCTGATTCGACAGGGTTTGGTCCACAGTGCACTGCCAAAGCCGATTAGTGCATCAGCCCTGCTTGATGCCCTGAGCGAGGCGCTGACCGGACGCAATCCGCAACATCACCGCGTCGTCAGAGATGTTGATCCGAACCAGGCCGAACTGATTGGTTACCGGGTATTGTTGGCAGAAGACAATCCGATCAATCAGGTGGTGGCCCTGGAGTTGCTGAGAGAACTGGGGTTGACGGTGGAGTTGGCCCAGAACGGAGAGCAGGCCGTCAACATGGCGCGCTCTGCCGAGTACGACCTGATTCTGATGGACGTGCAGATGCCAGTCAAAGATGGGTTGGAGGCCACCCGGAACATCCGCAGTCTCCCCAACCGTCAGCAAGTGCCGATTCTTGCCATGACGGCCAATGTCTTTGATGACGACCGTCAGGCCTGCTTGGCCGCAGGAATGAATGATCATGTGGCAAAGCCGATTGATCCTGAAGTCTTGGTGCGTGCGCTGATCCGTTGGCTGCCGGCAAGGAGAGCGGCTGTTTCTGACGCAGCCGGCAAGACGATGGGCGCAGCGCATGTCGGCAGCGCGACTCAGGACAGTGTGCTGTCCACACTGCGTGATATCGAGGGGCTGGATGTGGATGAGGCGCTACGGCTGGTGCGTGGCCATGTGCCCGCTTACCTACAGGTTTTGTCCTTGTTTTGGCAAGGGCATGCCCAGGATGCTGCACGGCTCAAGCAGTTGGTGGCACAAGGGGAGTTCGAGGCAGCCCGCGGGATGGCCCATGCCCTGAAAGGCAGTGCCGCAAATGTGGGCGTACGGGTCATTCAGCGACTGGCCAGAGACCTGGAGTTGAACCTGAAAGATGCACAATCAGGCCAGCACTGTGATGTTATCTTGCAGCAACTGGACGACCAACTGGCAGTGTGTGTGCAACGTATCAGCGATGCATTGCAGCCTTTGGCAAGTGTTTTGGGCTCCGCTGCGTCTCCAACTGAAGTAGGTAAACGTATCCAAAGTGATGTTCTTGTCAACTTGCGAACGTTGTTGCAGGCTTCTGACATGGATGCCAGGCGCTATGTTGACCAGCACCATGGTGATTTGACAGCACTGCTGGGGGCACAGACAGCCCAGCGTTTGGCACAATCGGTAGCGCTATTTATGTTCGAAGAAGCGCTTGCCTTGCTGGAGACCCACCCGTGAATGCATCCCCTGTGGTGTTGATCGTTGATGACCAGCCCGAGAATCTTGTCATTTTGGGCGAGCTACTACAAACCCGTTATCGGGTCAAAGTGGCCAACTCGGGTGAAAGGGCCCTGCGGGTGGCAGCGTCACTTCCGGTGCCGGATTTGATCCTGCTCGATGTAGGCATGCCCGATCTGGATGGATATCAGGTTTTGGAGCGTTTGCGCGGCAATCCGCAAACTCGCGACATACCCGTGGTGTTTGTGACCGCCCGAGACACTGCCAGCGATGAGGAAAAGGGCTTGCAGTCAGGGGCGGCTGACTACATCACCAAGCCCATCAATCCCTTGGTGGCCTTGGCACGGGTGCAAACACAGTTGGAAAACAAGCGTGCACGCGACTGGTTAAGTGACCAGAACGCGTTTCTTGAGGCAGAAGTGTTGCGTCGCATGCATGACAATGAAATGGTGCAGAACGCCAGCCTGCATGCTTTGGCGATCCTTGCAGAAACCCGAGACAGTGACACGGGCCGGCATATTCATCGGACGCAGGCATATGTACAAGTGCTGGCGCAGGCCCTGCGCAACGATGCCAGTTTGCAGGCGTCGTTGTCCGATGAGCAGATGAAAATGATTGTGCGCGCAGCACCGTTGCACGACATCGGCAAAGTGGGTATCCCCGACCACATTCTGCGCAAGGCGGGTCGGCTCACCCCCGAAGAATTTGAAATTATCAAGACGCACAGCCGTATTGGCGGTGATGCGATTGCGCTGGCCATCGCACGCGTGCGCGAGGCAGACAATTCGGTCTATGCAGCCGATGCGTATCCATTGGCTTTTCTTGAGGTGGCACGACAAATCGCCCTGTGGCATCACGAGCGTTGGGATGGTCAAGGTTATCCGGATCAACTGGCGGGTGATGCCATCGCATTGGCCGCCCGAATCATGTCGATCGCCGACGTGTTTGACGCCGTGACTAGCAAACGCATCTACAAAGAGGCTTGCCCGGTTGAGGAGGCGTTTCGTGTGATCGAAGC
>JFJP01040396.1_pt1 | contig 11302 bp, 3 predicted proteins | sample 431651 | NCBI WGS metagenome assembly JFJP01 (sample SAMN02602958, study PRJNA72255) | Microbial mat metagenome, whole genome shotgun sequencing project. | biome: fresh water; feature: sink hole; material: water; isolation source: purple microbial (photo- and chemosynthetic) mats found in... | reverse complement strand
CTCGACATCGATATGGCAGTAAGGGGCAAGGACGGACTGGGGGCGGAAGGTGAGCTTTTTGAAGGTGATCCTGATATTTTTCTCAACGAGCCGGTACTCCTTTCTGTAAATCTTCCCGAAGGTAGCTGGCAGCTGGCGGCAGTGCCGAAGAGCAGCTGGAAGACCTCTTCGCCAAACCTTGCCGTTCTGCGCAGCATCGGCCTGCTGCTGGCATTGCTGATCAGTTGGGCGACCTTCACCTGGTTGAGAAGGCAGGAATCGATAAAGACCAGCCTTGAGACAGCCTGGCGAGAGGCCCAGACCACCCAGACGATCCTCAGACAGAATGAAGATTTTCTCAACACCGTCATCGACAACATACCAGCAATGCTCTTTGTCAAGGATGCCGAGAATCTGCGATACGCGCGATTCAATCGGACCGGAGCAGAGTTGCTTGGTTATTCCCCCGAAGAATTGCTGGGCAAGACCGATTTTGATTTCTTCCCAGAATCGGAAGCGCGATTTTTCAGGGAAAAAGATCGAGAAGTGCTGAGCAGGAGAATACTCCTCGATATCCCGGAAGAATCAGTCCAGACCAGAAATCACGGTTCAAAGGTCCTCCATACCCGCAAGATCCCGATCTTCGACCAGCAGGGAAAACCGCTCTACCTCCTCGGCATATCCGAGGATATCACCGAACATCTCACTACTAGATCAGAAAAAGAGCATCTGGAGAAACAGCTGCATCAGGCTCAGAAGCTCGAAACTATTGGTAAAATGGCAGGTGGCGTGGCCCATGACCTCAACAACATCCTGTCAGGTATTATCAATTACCCGGAGCTGATTCTTCTCCAGCTCCCCCAGGACAGTCCGCTACGTAAGCCCCTCGAATCAATCCAGGATTCCGGGAAACGAGCGGCAAAGGTGGTGGCCGATCTTCTCACCATCGCCCGTGGCGTGGCGGCGGTACGTGAGATCACCTGCATAAATATCCTCGTTGAGGAGTACCTCAAATCACCGGAGTACAGCAAACTGCTCCTGGCGCATCCGCTGATAACCTGCCGCACCCGGCTGAACCCGGAGGTCATGAACATATCCTGCTCTCCTGTCCATATCAAGAAGTGCCTGATGAACCTGATCAACAACGCCGTTGAGGCATTTGGAGACGATCGGGCCGGCGAAATCCTCATCTCCAGCGACAACGAAGAACTGTACGAACCATTGCCGGGATTCCCCGATATCGACAGCGGTAAATTTGTGCGTCTCACGATCAGCGATAACGGTCCAGGCATTCCCGCCAATGATCTTGAACATATCTTCGAACCGTTCTATACTAAAAAAACCATGGGGTTGAGCGGTACCGGCCTCGGTCTCACCGTGGTCTGGAATACGGTGCAGGATCATCGGGGAGGGCTGACTGTTGAAAGCGGTGCCGATGGCACGACCTTCACCCTGTTTTTCCCGGCAACGGCAATGGCGGCGCAACTGGAACCGATGGCAATCAAGGTGGAAAAGCTCTACGGTCAGGGACAGACGATCCTCGTTGTCGACGATGAACCGCACCAGCGGGACATCGCTTCGAAGATTCTCCAACTGCTGCACTACAGGGTTGAGGCCGTCGGCTCGGGCAGAGAGGCCATCGAATACACCAAATTCCACAGTGTTGACCTCGTCATCCTTGACATGATCATGGAGCCAGGATTAAATGGCCGGGAGACATATGCAGAAATCCTCGCCCATACCCCCGGCCAGAAGGCGATTATCGCCAGCGGCTTTGCAGAATCTGAAGAAATTACTAAAATTCAGAATCTTGGCGCAGGGCAGTATGTCAAGAAACCGTACACCCTCGAACAGCTTGGGGCCGCAGTCCAGTTCGCTTTGCGCTGAGCATTCCGAGGCCACGGCACCTCCTCGGCGCAGCAGGAAGAGCATTAAAATACCAGTCACAAGGGCGGGAACAACCGGGATTTTTCGCAGACAATTCGTCTACACATGATCTGAGATCACTATGGATTTCGACAGGCAGAAACAGCGCAAGATAATTGCCAACACCAACCAGTACCTCCACAACACTGAAAACAAGCGAATGCTGCTCCGTTTTCAACGGGGCGTAGCTGACCTGGAAAACAACCGTTTTACAATCCTGCAGAATACTGAATTTGTTGACAAACTGATAGATTATCTATTCACGCTCTACCAGAAAGGTCATGAAGGGAATATCATCAAGGTCCTGGAAAAGATCGGCCTCTGCGCCTGCAGTACCGACAAAACACAGCGTGAACGAGCTGTATTCATCCTCTCCGTCTTTACCGAAAAGGTCTCGCAGGAGAAGGAAAACGCCGAATTTCTTGAGGCTGTTTCCCGTCTGCTGGTGAACTGGCTGAAAATCGAAACAGAGTATCTCTCGGGTTTTGAATTTGTCTGTACCCAACTGCAGAAAATGCTCCAGCGGATGCTCGAGATGGGCCTCTGGTACCAGGCCGAAAATCTGATCATCGTTCTCTCGCAGATCCAAAGCGGGGTAATCCAGAAAAACAATCTCATCCGGAAAACAATCAACAAGGTCCATTCGGGACTTGCCAACGATTCTTTCCTGAAGAGTTTGATCAATGTCTACCTCGACAAACAGGAAGACCGGCGGGATATCGCCGAGTGTCTGCTCATGCATTTCGGCAGCAGAGCCGCTGTCGCTCTCGTCCAGACCCTCATAGACTGCCAGGACAAGGAAAAGCGCTTCTCTCTCCTTGAGTTCATCCCGACCACCGGCAAGGTGGTGATACAGATCCTCGACCGCTGCCTGGGAAAAAATCCACCCTGGTTTGTGATCAGGAATGTCATCATCATTATCTCACGTCTGGACGATCCAACGCTCTACAGCATGGTGAGACCCTACCTTGTCCATAAGGATATCCGGGTACAGCAGCAGGTTCTGAACTGCATCAGCAGGATGGGAGGTGTCCAGATGCGCGAAAGGCTCATCGAAGCACTCTACCATATCAACGACGAGCTCAAGCAACAGGTGGTCATGCAGCTTGGTAATATGGGGGGTAAGGATGTCGGCGATGCTCTCTGCGATCTGCTGGAAAAACGTGATGCATTCGCCATGCACATCCAGGACGAACTGCTGCTGGCTCTCTGTTCGAAGATCAAATTCGCGCCCTCTGACCGGGCGATCAAAGTTGTACGAGAGCTTTTGAACGAACGCAACCAGCGTTTCGGCGAGGGTGATCGGGTCATGCAGGCAGCCCAGGACGCTTTCTTGAACCTTGAACTGAAGACCACCACCGGCAGGGGATCAGGATTATTGTCACCCGCAACCAGCGCCTCTTCCGACATGCCCGAGATGTCAGAGGCTGAACTTGACGCTCTGCTCACCACGAATTTCTCCGGCACCCGGGAAATACTCGCACCTCAGTCCCTGGCTTTCGAGCCACTGCAAAAAGAAGAAAAGCTGGCCGAGGACATCCTCGCGAGCCTTGAGCCGAAGGCTGATGCTGTCAAAGAGTCGAGCCCACAGTCTCCCCCGGCCATTGCCCCTGCTGGCATGCCCGAGATCTCAGAAGCTGAACTTGATGCCCTGCTCAACGACAGTTTCTCCAGCACCCGGGAAATATTCGCACCTCAGCACCTGCCTTCCGAACCGCCGCAGCAAGAAGAGCTGCCATCGGTCTCCCCAACACCGAAAGGCCCCAGCAAGGAAGATATCATCAGGGAAGCGGAAAGGAATCTGACTGATCTCAGCTCCGCCAATCATTTCACGATCTGGACGGAACTCTACGAAGAAATGACCACAGAGGAGTTCATCGCCTTCCATGACGCCTTGAAACACAAGTCCTATCAACCCGATGAGCTGATTGTCGCCAGCGGTGACCTGCAGGCCCCGCTCTTCTTCTTTGACCGCGGCACCGTCAACCTGGTCAGGACCGTGGAAGGAGAAGAGATCCACATGACCGCCATGGGTGCGGGAGACCTCATCGGCAGTGACATCTTTCTCACCGGCGAGCCCTGGAACGTCTCGCTCTATGCCCGGGAGGAAGTGCAGGCCCACGTCTTTGATCTGGAAGATCTCCTGAAGCTTCAGGTCGACTTTCCTCACCTTGCCGAAAAGCTTTTCACTTTCTGTTCCGGTTACGATGTCCTGCCGGCCCTGCTCAGAATTCTTGATACCCCGGAACCGCAGGAAACAGAAAGAACGCGTATTCTGCGGGATGACATGCCCAAGAAGAAAATCTCTGAGATTTTAAAAAAATTAAAGGGCGGCCTGTGTTTCTCTCTGCCTGTTAAGGCCGCTGAAAGAATCGATATCCTTCTGGAGAATCAACTCCGCCTGGGCATAAGGCTGTCAACCGGCATAGTCCGTTCTCTGTCCGCCACAATTGTCGGGACCATGCGGGTTAAGATCAGACCAGAGGAGGCCATCGTCTTTGTCCGCTTTTTTCAACCGCTGCCTGATCCCCATTACAAATGCGAAAATATCGAATTCCCGGAATCGGTATGATGCCTGGACAGATCACGATGAAACGCTCAATATTTCGATGAGCCCTCCCCGGGCCACACCCTCTGCAATGCTGCGTCAAAGACGCCCCCGCGATGAGTCCGTTTAAGTAAAATACAGAACCCGACCTGCACCCGACATGGCCTCGACATAAGGCTATCCGGGACCCTATTCCTCCTGATGTCCGCTATCATTTCTCTGTTTCGAAGGTTACCATAAAAGAAAGACAAGGCTTCTCCTGCTTTCGTTTAACCATCATGGAGGATCACAGATGAAATCAGTGAAAATGACTCAAAGAGCCAGAGTGGTCACAGGATTTTTTGGAACTCATGCCAATGCTCGAGATCACACTGAGAGATACGGATATAATGAACGTTACTGAGTATGCAAACTCTTCCAATATCCTTTGCCAAAGAAGGTGGTGCCATGAAAAAAAATGTAGCAATCCTAGCTCTTATAGTATGTCTTTCAGGCTCAACAACCGCATTTGCCCGAGGAAACCATGGTGGGTATCATGGGTACCCGAACAGATCTCATTACTCCGGATATCGTGGCCACAGCCATCATAATGACGGTCTAGGAGTTGCAGTCGGAGTAATGGGAGGCCTACTTCTCGGCTCGGCTTTAATGTATTCGGCTACTCCGCCACCCCGGGCAGTTGTCTATGGATCTCCCTACACAACATATCCGCAGGAAGTCGTTGTCCAGCAACCAAGAATTTGTGTAGAGGACCGTCTGGTCAGCGGAGAGTGGCAAATAAGCCGGTTTGACGGCCGCCAGGTCTGGGTATCGTTCCCTTACCCAATCACCCAGAGAGTGCAGGTTCCATGCTACTGATGTCTCAAAGGGCGATTTTTTTCGGGTCAGGAAATGTCGCAACGGGGATAGCTGGAAGTGATGTGCGTTTGAGAAGGGTTTACAACAGTCCGACCGGGACGCTGTTTTGCAGAGTCCCGGTCGGAAGTGGGCTTTATATGTCGGTCTGTTCGTTGACGAGGTTGAACCGCTCCAGCAGGTGGAAGACCAGTGAAAGAATCATGCCGACAACCGTGGCCAGGGCCATGCCCTTGAGCTGCACGTTGCCAAGCTGCACGGCAGCCCCGCTGATGCCGACGATCAGGACAATGGCGGTGAGGGAGAGGTTGATCGGTTTCGAATAATCGACCTTGGCCTCAACCAGCATACGGATACCCGAGGCGGCTATGACCCCGAACAGCAGAATGCAGATACCGCCCATGACCGGCGTGGGAATAGACTGGATAACCGCCGACAGCTTGCCGACAAAGGCCAGGACGATGGAGATCACCGCGGCGCCGCCGATGACCCAGACGGAATAGACCCTGGTGATGGCCATGACGCCGATATTTTCGCCGTAGGTAGTGGTCGGCACCGAGCCGCAGAAACCGGAAAGAACAGTGGAGATCCCGTCACCCATCAGTGAGCGGTGCAGGCCGGGATCTTTCACCAGATCTCGCTCGACGATATTGCCGGTCACCACCAGATGACCGATGTGTTCGGAGATAACCACCAGTGACGCCGGAATAATGATCAGTATGGCGTTTATGTCAAACTTGGGGACATAGACCGTCGGGAAGGCCAGGACCGGGGCTGCTGCTATACCGCCGAAACTCACGAGCCCGAGAAAAATCGCCACAACATAGCCGACCGCTATGCCGACCAGGACCGGGATGATCGCCATGAAGCCCCGGAAAAGCAGGGAGCCGAAGGCGACGACCAAGAGGGTGACGAGAGAGACGGTGATGGCCTTGATGTTGTATGCGCCAGCCGCATCCGGCATGATACCCGCCATGCCTGTGGCCACCCCGGCCAGCTCAAGACCGATGAGCATGACGATTGGCCCCATGGTGGCCGGTGGCAGGACAAAACCTATCCAGTCCGAACCGAAGCGCCAGATTATCAGCGCAATCGTGATGAAGACGCAGCCCGAGGCAATGAAGCCGCCCAGGGCAAAAGAATAATTCCCACCCCAGAGTTCCTGATTGGTGCCAAGAACTACAAAGACCGGCGACAGGAAGGCGAAACTCGATCCCAGAAAGGCCGGGGCTTTGCCCTTGCAGAGAAAGAGATAGATAAGTGTGCCGATACCGTTCATCAGGAGGACGATAGCGGGGTCGATCTTAAAGAGCGTCGGGACAAGGACTGAGGCCCCGAACATCGCGAAAAGGTGCTGAAAGCTGAGAGGTATACCCTGGAGCAGCGGCACCTTTTCTTCCACCTGAATTTTCCTTTGTATCATACAATCTACTCCTTTGAAGTTGCGCAAGACCCGTACACTTCCCCACTCCGACATTCAGCCGGGGCATGGCGGAAAGTGATACGAAATTGCATTCTGCGGGGCGCTGGCATAACGGCAGTCCCCCTTATCATTCACCCAGAGAAACACCCCTCCCGTACCACATCCGACGAGTCGTCAGCAACAGTTAGTTGTGAAAAATCGGCAATAATTTCCGCCTGCAGACTCGCACCGGAAAAAGGTCCACTCTTTTCTCTGACAAATCAGGAAACCTCTACAATTTCGTCATTATTGTCGGGATTCCGGGAACCGACTTCGTCGACTGGGCCGACCGTTTTTGCCGGTTTCGATCGCCAGTAACCGCCCTCCGCAAAGCCCTGCCAACCCCAACGTAGCCAACCCAGCAGGCTGAAAGCAAGCCACAGGGCCCAGAGGAGCATAAGGAGACGATAGACGAGAATCGGGGCGCTGAACACCCAGGCGGCAGGCAGAATTTCCGCACAGCGATCCTGATACCAGATCAGGGTATGGCCGGAGGAACCGTTGCCGCCAATCTGCATTTCAGGCGCACCCAGAAGACCCTGCTGGACTGCCGCAAAAAGAGCGGCCAGGGCGCAGAAGGTCGAAAAGACCAGAAGCAGCTGCATGAAGTTGAAGGCAAATCGCCGCTGCACCGCCGCCCCCTTCTGCCGACGAAGCGCCAGAAGAAAGAGCCAGAGTACCACCGTCGCCCCAACCGGCGCACTTACCTGACTCAAACCAAGCCCCAGCAGAAACCAATGCAGCGTCGACAGCGGGGTCAGCCTGAATCGTCCGAGAAGAAAGGCCAGCAGGATGATCACCAGGACCTCACCCCAGAAGAGAACGGCAGGTCCCAGGCGAGGGCCACCGGCCAGTAGAATCCAGCGCGATGCGGGGACATTCAGCCGGGCGATGTGGTTGACGCTGCTCAGACCCAGATCGACCGGCGGCACAACCAGACGGGCAGCCACGCTCGCATCGCTGCGCCAGTCCATCGTCACCCGCTGTTTCCCGGGAGAAACAGGCAGTATCAGCCTATTCCCCTCTGCCTGCAGAGCAATTTCCTTGCCGTTGATGCTGGTCTTCTGCAGTTCAATGCCCTGCGGCAGACGGATCTCATGCCGGCCGCCGCGGCTCGAATCAAGCAGGAAATCTAGCTGGACGGCGGTTTCCCGCATGCCGGGAGAGACGACCAGCTGACTGCTGCTGATGGTCATTGTCGGCCCCGGCACAGCCTCCGGCCGACTGACCGTCAGGGTCAGCTTCTCGCCCTGTCGTGGCCGGTACTCGGGATAACGCATGCCGGCCGAGTTGGTCTGGCTGACATCAGGCAGGCCCGAGGTTTTGATGTGCCAGATCGGACTGACATCAAGATGCCAGACCTCGGTCCAGACAGAGGTTACTGGGGCAGTAAAGGTCAGGCTGTCTACGGCTTCAAGGACCGAGTCCCAAGAAAGGGTATTGGACTGCGGTCCTAGGTTGATCAGGACTTTTCCATCTTTGATGTGCAGCGATTCGCTGGTCACCTTTTCTCCCGGCAGCAGGGGTATCCCGGCGACGATGATGCCATCAGGGCTGCGACGGCTAATCCGGGTCTCCACCGTCCACTTGAGTCCCATCCGCAGGGTCCGTTCCACCTGAAGGAATCCGGGAATATCGACGCCTCCGCGCTCGGTTGCAATCGTTTCACCAGCGTCGCTCTTCTTGACCCGCCGCAGTGAAAGCTGCTGATCGATCGTGCCGTCATCATGGATGCCGTTGACTTCCCAGCCGGCTATCGCCACTTCGGCCCGCTGCGGCGGCATCGGAAAGAACAGATCGAGGCTGTCGAGGTTCCGCAGATCTTTGCGGAGCAGCACAGTGTGACTGCCGGCGGCGAGACGGACAAACAGGCTGCCTGCTTCATCCTGGCGCAGGCTGTCCGCCGGCTGACCATCGACAGAGATCTCATCCAAGAGGCGGCCCGCTCCGGGCACAGGGACAGCAGTACGGGCGGCAGCATGGATTTCGAGTTCGAGCCTGAGGACATCATCCTGCAGGCTGAGGTGGGCTGTATCCATAGCAGCACAGTTGTCCTGACATTCGGGACCGGCAAGCAGCCGCTGACGGAGTTCGTCGAGCATCTCTGCCGGCGGAAAACTATTCTCGGCACGGACAGAAGAGGGCATGCTCAGCAGCACAGCGAAGGGAATCAGCAGACAGGCCATTGACCCGCCCACAGTCCTGGACTTCGCCTCGCCGGTTGTACGGACCTGACGCAGGAGCGCCAGAAGCAGCAGGGTCAACAGGATGACCCGGACAAACGCCAGAAAACAGTTCCATCGCGGTGACAGCAGGAACAGTTCCACCTGCTGATCTGGATCGACCGGGCCATTCCAGCTCAAGACAACCGACCGCCAGTTCCAGGACGGCAGCCCAGGGCCGGTCTGGACCATGGCCTCCGGATCCAAGGCCGAAATCTTTGCCGGAGGCGGCGGCTCGGACCCGCTGGAGTAAAGCATCGCCTGAGGAAGCCTCAGGCTTTTGGCGCTCTGCATCTCGTTGCTCGGTGCAGGGGCCCCGGCCATCTCCGCGTCAGCCTGGACTGCCTCGTCGACTGGAGCAGCCTGCCGACTCAACGGCATCTGCGGCATAGAGACCTGTTCCAGCTGCGGATAGATCCCCAGCCGTATTTCCTGGACCATGAAGGGCACAGCTGCGATCGCCAGCAAGAGAAGAAAAATGCCAGTGGCCGTGCGGAACACAGAACCGGCCCGGCCCCGGGGCAGGATCTTGAACAGGGCCATGCAGGCCAGCAACGGCAGCAGAAAGAGGTGGGGAGAATCGGCCTGGTGATAGATGAGCACGAAGGTCGCCAAAGCGAGCAGGCCCCAGGCAGTCCCCAGAAGTCGGGCGGTGGCAAGCGCCAGAATGAGCACCAGGAATATATCCATCAAGGTCCAGCTTGTCAGCCAGGTTGAGGCCTGATCAGCCCCGGAGGCAGCCAGCAGTTTCCAGCCAGGCGGCAGGTTGAGGGTGAGGGAAAGGCGCTGGAAGGTATGGTCCCAGCCAGTGGCGGCAAAATTCAGGCGACCCGCCGAAACCTGGCGCTCGATACGCGAATCGGCGCTGAGGGCCAGGTTCCCCTGGCGGACTTCGACGCCCTGGGGCCCATCGCCCGTCAGGCGGGTGATCATTCGCTTTGTCCCCTCGACCTCGACGCTGCCGAGTTGCTGTTCCGGCAGGACATTGAGGCGCCAGTCACGGGTCATACTGCCGTCCAGCCGGTCATTGATGGTCATTCCGCCGCCGAGATCGTCAAGCCAGAGGGTGCGCTGCAGATTCAGCCGATTCGGAGACGGATTTGGATTGCCGCGGAATTTTTCGCTCAGCTGCAAGCGATCCTTGCCGGTCAGCATATAGGCCGGCAACCCCTGCCAATCTGCAGGAAGTGCGGTGTGGCTGGGATCGATCGCCCGGACGTTTTCAACCACCACCTGGCGCAGGCGCGGGTCGGCCTCAAAGACCCAGATCTCCTCCCCGGCCCAGAGGCCGGCATCGACCAGTCCCGTCGTCAGTTCGGCGGGAGGGTTTTCACCTGTATGTCTGAGGGTCAGGTTAATACGCCACTCACCGGGCTTAGCCTGGAGCACCAGCTGGCCCGACGCGTCCAGTCGGATTGGCAGGGGCGAGTCAACCTGCAGCGGCACAAAAGGCTCTTGAATCCTCAGGCCGAGCCTGATCTCCCGCGGACTGCCGGAAACCGTCAGGATGAGATGGAGGTGCTGGAGCAGCGGCAGGCTGTCCTGGATTTTGCGGAACACCTGGATTGAGGCACTCTCCTCTTCCGCCTTGGGAGAGGCTGCCCGGGCCTTCAGCCAGAGCCTGCCGTCATTTTCCAGGGCCGGTAGCGGGCTCGGCCGGCCATTCATCCGCAGGCTGATCATCCCCGAAGACGGCGGTACGACGATATATTCTGGCATCTTCGTCCAGGAGAACCGACCGGTCAGCAGATGGTGTCCCTTTTCCAGCCACACGGCGGGCTGATCGCCGCTCTTCAGCACTTGCAGATTGGTCGATCCTGCACGGACATCCTCGGGCCAGACACCCCGCTGCCCTGGCAGCACAACCAGCGATCTGGTCTCAATTTCCCACTCCTGGCTGAATAGAGCCTCCCTATCAGTCACATCCAGAGTCAGGCGTGAAGGCCAGGTGCAGAAGACTGTTTCCATCGAGTCGGCGCGCTGGGTGCAGCGCCGTTCCTCCTGGCCGTGCAGCACCCAGGGAATCCATGGCTGCAGCGATTCGGGGATATCTTCGCCGCCGCTGGAAACCGCCAAAGAGAATGATGGCTGGAAAATACTCAAAAGGAGCATGAAGATGGAAAGGCAGGTCAAGTGACTGCTGGGGATTCCGGGCCGCATGGCTGACTGTCTCCTGCTGAAATGAATGGAATGAAAAGCCGCTGCCGCATATCCCGCAGCACTGGCAGAGTATAGAAAACATAGTCGAAAAAAGTCAATGCTGGATCAAGACATCGAGCACATGCGGACAGCAGATTCAGGAAAAATATG
>JFJP01005936.1_pt1 | contig 11303 bp, 6 predicted proteins | sample 431651 | NCBI WGS metagenome assembly JFJP01 (sample SAMN02602958, study PRJNA72255) | Microbial mat metagenome, whole genome shotgun sequencing project. | biome: fresh water; feature: sink hole; material: water; isolation source: purple microbial (photo- and chemosynthetic) mats found in... | reverse complement strand
CTTTTCGGCTGGCTGGCGGGGATAACCTGGGCGGGGGCTTGAGCATCCCGCCGTATTTCTTCCTCCAGTCAGGCTGGCGCGTGCGGCCAATGGAGGCTGACCATGATTTGACTATCACAGGCAACTTGTTTGTGGAAGGTGGTGGTGTGCCGGTGGTGCGCACGCTTGGGGCGTATCAGGTCAACGTGAACTACACGGTGCCCGTGCAAGCGCAAGGCATCAGCACCTCGGGCAGCACCGGGCCGACGGCGGCGGAGATTGCAGCGGCTGTCATCGCCAGCCTGCAAGCCACGGCTATCCCGGTGGACACCATCAAGATGAATGGATCGCAGGTGCTTGGCGATGGCACAGCGGGCAACCTTTGGCGTGGTGAGTGATGCTGGCGTTTTCGGCGCGTAGTTTTGCGCCGTTTGCGTTCTCGCCCATCGCGTTTGCGATCCAGGGGCTGATCGAGGAACTGCAGAAAAAGACGATCTTCCAGGACACCGACCAGGGCAAGGCTGGGCGCAACCAACCGCAGCGTGACTACCTGTCCGAGAACCTGCGCCGTCAGCATGAGGCCCGTACAAAGGCGTCCGAAAAGCCAGAGGCCAATTACAATCTAACATGCTTACACGAGGACGATGCACTGGCAACGGACCTGATCGTGGCGCTTGTAACCAAGGGGTTTTTTGATGGCTAAGATTTCACCAGTAAAAAAGAGCTGTTTCGACACCCACAGCGACATCAGTGACGCCCGGTTCAAGGTGATCTACGACGCTGCAAGCCAGGTAGCTGCCGAGGGTAAGCGGGGTATCGCGTCCAACGAGGACTACATCACTGCCCTGAACGGGCTGATCGGCGCGTCCAATGCCCAGATCACCAAGCTGTCTGCCCCTACCGTGGCCCCTACCGTCGTCGGCTCGACCACCGAAGCCCCGGCACCCACCACAAAAGATGCCGCCAAGGCCCAGATTGACAACGACGCCCGCGCCGCCGCGCTACTCAAGGACGCCAAGCAGCAGTGGGAGACCACTTACGAGATCGACGAGGACGGCACCAAGTGGACCGACCTGACCCTGGATGAGCGGACGGAGTATGCCTTGGCTGTGCACGCTGACGACGGAACTTCGGGGGATGTGGCTGACCGGCTGCAGATGGCGCACCTGATTACCCCTAAATTCTCCCAAGCTGCCCCTGAGAAGGGGGCCTTGCCTACAGCATCAACCAGTGAGATACTTAACTACTATGCAACCGACCGCAGCACCAACCAACCAGACGCCTACATCGCCGCCAACGCGAACAAAGCAGGACAGGAAACAATTTTTTGGGGAGATAACTCGAAGCTGGGAAGATTCACTGGAATCTTCAACCGAGCTAAATCTTATACGGCAGCTTTCTGGCGCTCCAATCCCGGCGGCGATATTCGACGAGATGGTGTCGTAAGTGACTCCCATGAAGCCGGTTTTGCCACGCTTGTACTGGACGTATCGTCTGCCGATCTAGCGGATTTGGCTCCAACCGCGTACCTGCTTCGTCTTACTGCGGAGCACATGGGCGGCAACGTATGGGCCGTCGGGGTCAACGGCCCGCAAGTGGGGTCTCCTGGGTTCAACTACGCGATTGGGCGTGGCGGGGTAACCAAGCTCAGCGGAATTTATACACGGTTGGAAGGCATACCTGAAGCCGACACGAAGGCTATCCTGTCTGAGATGCGCCGACGCATCACCCGCGCCCAAGGTGGGGTGGTGCCAAACGTGACGTTCCAACGTGACACAGGGGCCAAAAAAGGCCATGGTGCCACAATCCCCGCCGACCGCATCCGAGCTAAGTTTTCGGAGACTGGCGGTAATGCAGGCTCCCAAGCCGATGTGGTGCTGGCTGACCTGAAGAAGATGATGCACCTGGGTGCGCTGGGCAACAAGATTTCTGTGGTGCAGTCCGTTGGCGACCTGCCAGCCGCTGTGCAGCGTTCGGTCAACCCCAAGGCTAACACCCAGGGCTTCGTCGTCAACGGCAAGGCGTATCTGGTGGCCGACAACATTGCGCCCGGCAAGGCTAGAGCGGTGTTCCTGCATGAAGTTGGGGCGCACTTGGGGCTGGAGAACCTGCTGGGCAAGGCCAACTACGCCGCCCTGGTCGGGCAGATCAAGAAGTGGGCGGCCAGGGCCGACAACTCGCAGGAATCCAAGCTGGCCCAAGCTGCCCAACAGCGCGTGGCCGATGCGGGCACCGACGCCACCCAGACCGACAGTGAGCTGCTGGCCTACTTCATTGAGGAAGCCGTGGACGCCGGGGTGGACCCCACTGCTACCAAGGGCAACACCGAGTTCGGGCGCTGGTTCCGCCAGCTCTGGGCGGCGTTCAAACGCGCCATGCACCAGCTAGGCATCAACCCGGACAAGCTGACTGCTCAGAACGTGGTGGACATGGCCTACGGTGCGGCCAAGCTGGAAGCCACGGGCACGTTCCACGGCGCAGCCGCCCAGTTTCGCAAGTTTGACCACAAGTACATGAACAGCGGCGAGGGTGCCCAAGCGTTTGGCTGGGGGTCTTATTTTGCACAGGCTCCAGGCATTGCCAAGGGGTACTTCACTGCCGATGTCAACCGGAAGGCCCGCACGGACAGTCCATTGGCCCGCCCGAAAGACTTGACCGAGCAAGAGGCTGGGTTTTACTCGCGGATAGCCGAGCAGTTCAAAAAGGACACGTTGATCAAATGGCGGGACTACTTCACGTACACAGCTCCGAAAGAGCTGAATGATGAAGAAATGCGCGTGCTGTTCAAACTGCACAAGAAGGTGATGGCTGCGAACCCGGACATCAATGGACCAGAGGGTGCCATGTACCGTGTGGACTTCAACGTGGCCGACGACGAGTGGCTGGACCTGGACAAGCCGTTGTCGGAGCAGAGTGAGAAGGTGAAGGCTGCGGTATTGGCTGCAGGGGGGCCGGTTGGAGTCAACTACCACGGCGGAGGGATGCTCCCCGACGTTCGGAAGGTTCCATTCACAGGAGCAACTCCAAAACTTGACGGGTCCTTAAACGGACATGAGTTTTACGACAGGCTTGAAAAAGCTCTCGGTTCCGACAAAGCCGCCAGTGAATACCTGGACTCCATAGGGATCAAGGGCAACAAGTTTTTGGATGCGAACAGCCGTGGAAACGGGATCATGTCTGCGGCGAGTTTCGAAGTACGCAAAGCGCGAGATGGTTCGTTTGACGTTCAGTTTTACGATGCTCAAGGCAACGAAACTTGGGCGGTCCTGGGCCTAGCCACAAACCCAGAGGCGTTTGCCGTTGGGCGAGAGAAGCTCGCTAAAGCGACAAAACCAAAGACTTCCAACTTCGTCGTCTTCAACGACAAGAACATCCAGCGTGTCAGCTCCATGAAAGCTGCCGACCGGGACCGGGTGTCGTTCTCTGTGGCCCGCCCCATCCAATCCGGCAACAAGGTGATCGACGCCATGCCGGGTGCCGTGGCCAGTGCCTGGGATAGCCTGAAACATCACGGTGGGCTGCTGGCCACCAAGATGATGCTGACCGAAGACCTGATCGCGCTGGCGTCCAAAGTGCTGCCCTCGGCTTCCAAGTACCTGGCGGCGATGAACAAGGTGGAGGTCGAGAAGACCAAGTCCGAGCAGCAGGTGGCCGACATCCTGGGGCAGTTCAACAAGCTGACCCCGCACGAGAAGGGCACCGGCCCGAGCAGTATCAACGCGCTGATCAAGGCGTCCACCACGTCCCAGAAGTGGGCCTTCAAGCCGGACTGGCTCAAGGATACCGAGCGCACCGAGCTGGACCCGGTTCTGCAGGCTCGTTTCAACGCCATGTCCAAGCCAGCCCAAGACGTGATCAAGTCCGTGTTCAAGCATGGTGACGAGTCCCGCAAGGCAATGCAGAAGGCTGTGCTGGACAACACCAACTCAGAGTTTGATGCCATCATCGGCCAGCTCAAGGCCGAGGGCAATACCGCTGAAGTGGCCAAGCAGGAGAAGCTCAAGGCCAAGTCGCTCAAGGACTTCCAGACGACCATGAACCTGAGTGGCGCCTGGCCATATGCACCGCTGCGTCGTTTCGGCAAGCATGTGGTGGTGGGGATGTCGGCCAGGTATGTGGCCGCGTTCAGGATCAACGACACCGCCACCATGCAGAAACTGGAGAAAAACGGGGATGACTACTACGTGGCTTTCGCTGAGACACGGGGTCAGGCGGTGGCCATGCGCAACAAGATTGCCCCTCTCTTTGAGGGTGGTGCGGTCAATAACTTTGAGAAGCTGGACCAGGCTGACAGCCTGATGGGTGGCCGGGACATGATCGGTGCCCTGCGTCGCCTGCGCAAGCTGGCCTCGGAACAGGTGGAAGACAAGGGAATTGGTGAAGCCACCAACAAACGGGTGGATGACCTGATGCGCCAGTTGTACCTGACGCTGCTGGCTGAGACCAGTGCCCGCAAGGGCGAGATCAACCGGCGCAACATCTCCGGGGCCGACGACGACATGATGCGGGCCTTTGCCACCAACGGCAGGTCTACCGCGCACTTCATCGCTGCCCTGAAAACTGGTGGCGCCGTGGATGACAACCTGGCCGCGATGCGCAGTGAGGTGCGCCACACCCTGAGTGGGCGCGAGAAGCCTCAGCAGTATTTCAACGAGATCATGCGCCGCCACAGCATGAACCTGGAGTTCACCGACACCCCTGGGGTGGACAAGGCGCTGGCTGTATCGAGCACCTACCTGCTGTTGAGCAACCCGTCGTACTTCCTGATGAACGCCACCCAGCCGTGGATGATGTCGCACCCAATGATGGCTGGGAAACACGGCTACCACAACACCGCCAGCGTGCTGCTCAAGAGCTACCAGGGCATGGCCTCGATCCTGAAGGACGGCAAGTTCGACGGCAAGGACTACGGCTACCTGCCCGAAGACGTGCGCGATGCCGTCCGGGCACTGGCGGAACAGGGGATCATCACCATCGAGCTGGGCCAGGAGCTGGGCAAGTTCGCTTCCAGCCCGGACAACAAGGCGGCAGACCTGCTGGCCACGGCCCTGACCAAGCTGCGCAACACCGCGCAAGGGGTGGAAACCCTGAACCGGCTGACCACCGCCATCACCGCTTACCGGCTGGAGATGCAGAAACCCGGTGCCAGCAAAGATGCCGCCATCAAGTACGCCGCTCAGGTGATCACCGAGACGCACGGCAACTACACCGGCTTCAACGCTCCGCGCTTCATGCGCACCGGGGTGGGCCGCATCGCTACCCAGTTCCGCAAGTTCCAGTTGATCCAGTTGAGCATGTTTGCCCGGCTGTTGAACCGGTCGTTTGCCGGGGCTTCCCCGCAAGAAAAGGCGATTGCCCGCAAAGCGCTGGCTTTCAATCTGGCTCACCTGGCGGCTGTCGGCGGCACGGCAGCGATGCCGGGGTTCGTGATGGTGTCGTGGCTGCTGGGCAAGGCGTTAGGTGATGAAGACGAGCCGGATGATCTGCGGGCCAAGATGACCCGTGAGTTGGGCAAGCCGATGGCGGATTTGCTGTGGGGGGGTTTGAGCCAGAAGGCTGGGGTGCCGCTGGGTGGGCGGATCGGCGCTGGCGGGATGCTGTCGCTGCTGCCCTACACCGACATCGAGGTGTCTCGTGATGGGTATGCGGACATTGCCCTGGGCCTGGCTGGGCCGACCATCGGCGGCTTGATGCCGCGTGCAGCAGACGGTATCGGCATGATGCTCAAGGGGGACTTGTGGAAGGGTACCGAGGCGCTGCTGCCTGCCGGTGTGGCCAACGCCATGAAGGCGGGCCGGTTTGCCGTGGACGGGGTGACCCAGCGCAACGGTGACGTGGCTCTGAACCGTGACGAGATCGGATTCCTTGACGTGGCGCTGCAGGCGGTGGGCCTGCCGACCAACACCATCCAGGACCGCACCTGGCTGGCCGGGGCCAAGTTCGACGCCGACAAGTTCTACAACGAGCGCACCACCCAGCTCAAACGCAGCTACGCCGACGCCGTGGAGTCCAACGACCCCGAGGCGATGCGCGACGCCCGCGAAGCCTGGCAGTCTACCCAGGTGGCCCGTCGTGAGCTGGGGTACAAGGTGCAGCCGCTGCAGGAGCTGTTGAAAGCCCCGGCTGAAAAGCGCAATCGCGAGGCCAGTATGCGGGGCGGGGTGGCCACCAACAAGGGCAACGCCGGGTTCGTTGCGGCACTCCAATAAAAAAGGCCCCGAAGGGCCTTGATTACGCTGCTTTGTCGTGGAGGTGTATCACGTTGTCCTTGGGGGGCATCTGAGCGGTAACAACATCGTCCAACTTGAACTGGGCTTCACCGAGCTTAGCCTCCAGTATCCTGGTTGAGAAGGCGTAGCAGTTCACCTTGGAGTTGGTGCTTTCTTCCATGCCGGATAGTAGGTTCTTACCCGCTGCCCAACGGGCCTGAGACTTACCGCCACCCTCGCTACTGCTGTACACCCTGACCATAATCCCCTCACCCCTGGCCGCGTGCAGCAGATCAGCCTGTCGCACCCTATTATCGGAGCACCACTGGCGCAGTGCCTCTGCCGAGACGTAAGCGGTGCCGGAGTCTATAACATACCGAACCTTGATACTGTCAGGTATCCGACCAGTAATCGAGCGGTCGTACTGGGGGGAAGACTTGGTTCGTTTGGTCTCGGACTTGGTTACCACCGTGTAAGGGTGCATGGCGTGCAGTGCCGCAGACAGCAGTTCAAACTGGTTGCTGGTCATCACGTTCTCTTTGATGTAGTCCCCTGCAGCCGCATGGCATACCCGGAAGGTGTCCACCAGCACCGTGGTGTTGAACATGGCCAAACCCAGCCGCTCCAAGATACCCTGCAAAGCCAGCATGGCACCGAGGCCCCGGTACTGGAAGCGGTCTCCCTGCACGGACATCAACAGACGGCTGGCGTGGGCTACCTTGTCGCGGACCAGATCACTCACAGCCTGGGCACCGAGCTTGCAGATGGCCAGGTGAATCAGCGCACCAAGTGCACCCGCGCACTTGCCCACGTCGCTCCAGTCGGCATCAAACCGGACACGGGACTCGATGTCGAACTCGGGCATGTTGTCCACGTCGATCTCCAACATACGGTACTGGATGGCGTTGCTCTCGTTACCTGCGGCGTTGACCATATCCCGCGCCGACCGGTTGGTGGCCATCATGGCGATGAGTGCCCACGGTGCACTGTTAACCAACCCGCCTTCCTTGGTAGCCCGAGTCCGTGAGGCCCCGTTGGCCACGGCACTGATCAGCCCCGCCATGGCGATATCGTCCGTGGAACCCATCTCGTCCATGCTGACCGGCATGGTGCCAGCCAGGGACATGGTGCTGGTGCGCCCCAGATCGGTGGAGCCCACCTTGTTGGCGTCGCTGTTGAGTTCACCGGGGCGACCATAGGCCAGCAGGGCCGACTTCATGACCGTCGTCTTGCCACGGCCCCCATCACGGGAGTACAGGGCCACGGAGAGGCCGTTGCGGGGTAGCCGGGTGCCGCTGGTATAGCCGCCGTCCACAAACGCCATCAGCGGGCTGGATAGGCCCAGCATGAATGCCAACTGGTACTTGGCCATGCCAGGATCGCTGTAGTACCGCTTCATGAACGCCACATGCTGCTCGGCCATCGGTTTGATGTGCTCGCGCCATACAGTCGGTTTCCAGGTGCCGTCGTCTGAGTGCGGCAGGGGGATGTGGTACCGCTCTGCCACGGAACGCAGTGCCGGGCTCAGGATGGTTTCAGTGATGGTACCGTCGGGCATGATGGCGTATTTGCCCTGGGCGCATATAAGCTGCCCGTCAGGCAGGATCACCAGCCCCATGCGGTCGTGGATTTTGGGCCTGCGCCCCTTGGTTTTGATCAGTTGAAGACTGGCTTTGGTGAATGCTTCCATGGCAGTAAGTGCTCTCTTGTCGGTCGATGTGTGGATGCCTTTGCCAGCGTAAAACTTGGACAGCTCAGCCCTGCTGGCGACGATGGACTGGTCCATGGTGAAGGTGCTGACGCGCTTGTTTTCATCCAGACGAAACACGGTGGCTTGGGCGTAGTCGTCGGCGTGCGCCGCATCAGCCCAGTGGCCCAGCCAGAAGATTTCGTGGCTGACGGGCACCGTGATCCGGGTGGATATGGCGTCGCCGTCTTCGTTCTCCCGCTCCACGTCCATGTAGTTCACAAGGGTGCGCTTGCCCTTGTACTGGATCACGTCGAACCCTTGCGGGATGTGGTCATTCCAGGGCTCGGTGGTGGGCTTGGGTGCGGGTGGTGGCGGTGGCTGCAGCTCTGGGGGTAGCTTCTCGACCTCGGTCACGGTCATGGCGCCCAGCTGGATCGGGGATTTGATCTTGCCCTGGTGGGGACACTTGGCGCACTGGGTCGTGAACTCAGCAAAACGCTCGCAGGTAGTGGGGCCGGTGGCCCAGCGGTCGTACTTGTCGTTGGTGGCGGCTTCGTCGTACTCCGGGTGGCGGCATGACAGGGCGTGGGCGGCGTCACGGCCTTCAGTGGTGTGCTTGGCCAGGCCGATCATGGCCCGCCAGAACGGCTCGTCGATACTGTCCTGGTTGGCGGCAGCGTAGCGGGCAGCGCCGCACTGGGTGAGCAGCTTCTTCATGGACTTGGGTGGCCCCTGCACGATCACGTCGTCGTTGATACTCAGGTCGTACTTGGGTGCAGCAGCCAGCACGTCGGTCTCTTGGCCCACTGCTGCAGCGAACTCGGCCAGGGTGTAGGTCTTGCCGGAGAACGCCAGTACCGAGACTTCCTTACCGTTCGGGTGCGTGGTACCCACCGGGCGCAGGACCCGTGCCGAGTCAGCAGTAACCGAGCTGTCGATCTTCAGCCCGTGCGCTGATCCAAACTTCTGGAAAGACTTAGCCACGGGTGTCCACATAACTCCGGGAACGTCGGCTGATAGTTCCCAGTAAAGGTGGAGCCCCTCACCACTGGAAACGACGAGGGTGGGAACGAGGCCAGTAGCCGTGATAAACGAGCGGACTCCCTGGAGCGCATCCCGCTGGGTTTCGTAAGTTTTCTCTGGGCCGTGTTTCGCCAGCTTGGCCGCGCCTGCGTCCAGGTCCAGGTAGAACGAATGCTTGAGGTCAACATTTACTTGCGTCCTTGACGTGGGTTCGTCGAAGGTGGCGGTGGCGAAGTAGATGTCAGTGCCGCTTTGAGCTGCGGTAAGCTCAACCAGTTCATCAAGGGAGTCTGCCCAGAGGTGGCGCTTGGAGCTTGATTTAAAGAGGGTGTAGTGGCCGGTTGCGGGTAGGACGTGTTCATAAAACGCTCTCAGTTGCATGGTGTTCTCTCGGCAAATTGAATTGATCCAGCCAGGATTTGGGGAGCAGCTCTTGGGGGGTAGATTCACTCAGCGGCACGGGGTACTTGTCGTCGGGTAGCAGCCCCAGCAGGGACTTGGCGCTAACGTGGTGTGCATCGGGGAGGGGGAGGTGCCCATGTCGGATCGCTCGCAGGACCTTATATGCTAACGTGCTTACGCTGTTTAGGGAAGCCTCCGATGGTCTTTTTACACCGCCGCTCATCCAGCGGTGGATGGTGATGCGGGTGATACCGGTTGCCGCTGCCGCTGCCGACGGGCCGATGGTGGTGCGCTTGAACAGTTTGAGCGCCAAATCAAGGGGGATCAGCGGGAGTTGGGGGTGGTCCCGCATCATGGGAATGGTCATGGTGGTCTCCAGAAGAAAGAAGCCCCGCCGTTTTGATGGGCGGGGCCGTGTGGGTGGGAGTCAGGCCGGGTTAATCGTCCTTGTTGCCAAGCAGGTCGTCCAGGTCAGCCAGCAGGTCAGAGGCACCCGACTTCTTGGCCGGGGCTTCCACTTTGGGTTCCGGCTTGGGCTCGACCTTGGCCTTCTTGGGCGGTGCGGGCTCGTCGTCTTCATCCACCACCGGTTTGGCCTTGGCCTTCGGCTTGGTATTCAGAATCTCGTCCAGCTCGTCATCGTCCACAGTGGGCTTGGGTGCAGCTTTCTTGGGGGCGACCGGCTCAGGCTTGGCAGCTGCTTTCTGGGTGACTTCGCGGGCGGCCAGGGCGGCGTCCAGCTCATCAGCCGACACCGCAGGCTCCACCTTGGGGGCGTGGGGCTCCATGCCGAAGTCATCCAGGCCGACGATGGCCCGCACCACCTCGCCGTCGTACTGGTCACGCACCCCGGCATAGGTCTTGTCGTCGAGCAGCCCGATGGGCTTGAAGGTCAGCTTGGGTGATGGAGCCTCACGGTCGAACCCGACCTTGACCACCACGGCGTTATACGGCACTTTGCGGGCGGCCACCACCTTGAGCATTTCGCGCAGGGCTTTGAGGGACGCCGGGGGAACGCGCAGCAGCATGGGGTCCAGGTTATCCGGGGCGCTGACGGCGATGCGGGCGTTGTCCTGGCAGGCTTTGCCCTTGGATTCGCCTTCTTTGTCACCGTCACCCTGGCGGCTACCCCACTGGTTGTGCGGGCATATGGCGCACTTCTTGGCCTGGGGCTCGGCGGCGTTGGAGGATGGCTCGATGCCGTCCTGCGAGTAACAGGTGGGGCGGGTGTTGTCGGACTCGCCTTCGCTGTACTTCTTCATGTAGAACGTCTTGGCGTTCATGTTGGCCCGCAGGAAAACCACACCCAGGTGTTGCGCCACTTCGTCGTCGTCATCTGGCTTGGTCACGATGCGCTTGACGCCATCTTTTGTGATGGTGAATTTCATGCCCTTGATGGACAGGGTGGGGAAACCTTGGGCGCGGACGACTTCCTTGTTGATGTCCATGAAAGACGTGTCGGTGGTCAGGTAGGCGGGGAGGGCGGATTCGTTGTTGAATGGGACGATGTTCATAGGGGTCTCAGTTGAGTTGGGAGTTGATACGGTCTTGCAGTTCATGCACAAGGGTTTGCAGCAGGGCCACGCCTTTGCCACGTTGTTGCCCCATCTGGAGCAGGCTGTCCGACAGGGCGTCCACCAGTTCCTGGTCAGAAATGGTCGGCCAGCCGTTGTTGTCAGCGGCGGTCATGGTGGTCAGGAATGCGACGAACTCTCGTCGCAGAATGGCGCGGGCCTGGGCCTGCTGTGGGGGCGGCATATCTTTTAAATGCACTAGCTTCTCCTTACTTGAATCGTCCGGGCCTCGGACCAGTTAACTCCCGGAGGGAGGTCATTATGCTCGGTTTTGTAGGCCTCAACAAAACTCTTGCTTACGCGGTGCTCCAGTGCCGACCAGTGGTCGTTGGCCTTGATCCAACCGAAGACGGCATCCCAGTCAGCCACCGAGGCGCTGGTGCGCACCACTTGCATGGCGGTACCGTACTCAGTGCGCAGGGACTC
>JFJP01012404.1_pt1 | contig 11304 bp, 9 predicted proteins | sample 431651 | NCBI WGS metagenome assembly JFJP01 (sample SAMN02602958, study PRJNA72255) | Microbial mat metagenome, whole genome shotgun sequencing project. | biome: fresh water; feature: sink hole; material: water; isolation source: purple microbial (photo- and chemosynthetic) mats found in... | reverse complement strand
GCCTGCCGAAAAGAAGGTGGCCGCAAAAGGCAAAAAGAAATAAAGTTTTTGAATTCATGACAAAGCCGAAAAGACCCAGTGTCTTTAAGGCTTTGTCTTTTAATATGGGATAAGACCACTATGACGATCCGTGCTGTTTTTTTTGACTTTGGCGGTGTGATCATGCGCACCGAATTTCAGGCTCCGCGCCAGCATTTGGCTGAGCGCTTTAAGATGGATTATGACGATATTGATAAGGTGGTCTTCGGAAGTGACTCTGCGCGCCGTGCTTCGATCGGAGAGATCAGCGAAGATGCACATTGGGCGGAAGTGCTGAAGCGGCTGCGGCACCCTATTTCTGAAAAGAAAGCCTTTGTGGATGAGTTCTTTGGCGGTGACGTCATTGACCGCACCCTGGTTGAAACTATTCGTTCAATGCGCGGCAAGGTTCATACCGGCTTGATCTCCAACGCATGGAGCGGTTTGCGCGAATTTATTAAGAAAGAGAAGGTCATTGATATATTCGATACGGTCATTATTTCGGCGGAGATCGGCGTAGTAAAGCCGTCAGCCAAAATATATGAGATCGCGCTGGAACAGGCAAAGGTCAACGCGAAAGAAGCGGTCTTTGTGGATGACATGAAAGCCAATATCGAGGCTTGTGAGAAGATCGGGATGAAGGGGATTCTATTCAAGGATCCGCAGGATTGCCTGGGTCAATTGAATCGGTTATTGAAGATCAAAAAATAGATCATGATTAAGGGGATGGTACATAATTTTCACTCCCGTCTTTAGAAGGTAGGAATGTTTCCCAACTTAAAGGTAGATGCTACAAGAGTCTATTTATTCATTGAGTTTACGGCATCGGCATTCTTTTCGATGATGTTCGTCACGACATCATTATATGAAGCGACTATCGCCGGATTGACCCCGTTGCAGCTTGTACTGGTTGGAACGACTTTGGAAGTTGCGGCTTTTGTTTTTGAGATCCCGACCGGCGTGGTCGCGGATGTTTATTCACGGCGCTTGTCCATCATCATCGGTTATTTTCTGATGGGACTTGGGTTTCTCATTGAGGGATTCTTTCCTGCTTTCATTCCCATTCTGCTTGCGCAGGTCATCTGGGGATTGGGATATACCTTCACCAGCGGCGCTACTCAGGCGTGGATCTCAGATGAGATCGGCGAAGAACCCGCCAACCAGCTTTTTCTGCGCGCCACGCGTGTGGGCTTGACCGCATCCTTGATCGGAATGGGATTGGCGATGTTCATTGGCGCGAACAACGTTGCGCTGCCTATTCAATTCGGCGCTGCAGGCGTGCTGGCGATCGGTTTGGTTCTTATCTTCATCATGCCTGAGACGGGGTTTCAGCCCGCGTCCCGGGAAGATCGTACCAACTGGCAGCACATGTGGCATACATTTAATCAGGGGCTGATATCGGTCTGTGCCCGTCCGCGCTTGATCAATATTCTCGGCGTTGGTTTATTTTATGGTTTGTATAGTGAAGGCTTTGACCGCCTGTGGGTGAAGCATCTAATTGATAACTTTGAGATCCCGGTCATCTTTGGGAATAATCAGGTCGCATTCTTTGCCGTTCTTCGAATCACAGCCTCCGTGCTGACGATCTTTGCGATCCGTTTTGTCGAGAAGCGCGTGGACTCGGGGAGCCCGCTGGCGATAGGACGCGCCGTGTTGATCGTGACCGGGTTGATCGCGTTTGCGATGGTCGGCTTTGCGATTTCCCCGCTTCTTCCTTTGGCTTTGGGGCTGTATCTCGTCATCAATATTTTTCGCAGCGTAAGCAGTCCGCTCTACTCAGGGTGGGTGAATCAAAAACTCGATCCCCAAACTCGGGCAACCGTTCATTCAATGGCGGGCCAGGTGGATGCTTTTGGACAGATCGCGGGCGGACCAAGCGTTGGGCTGATCGCAAAATTCCTGTCGGTTGTCGCGGCCATCACGACTTCAGGCTTGCTGCTTTTACCGGCCATGCTGCTCGTAAGCAGAGCCAACTCACAGTCCATGCAGGAAGCGGATGTTGTAGAACTCGAGTCCGCGTTAGAGTAGACTCGGAAAAACTGACGGTATCCCAGCCATTTTTCCTTTTCTTTGCAAGACGGTTAAGTGGTTTAATTGACGCATTATCTCCTAGCATGTATAATTTTGAAAACTATTCCTTTGGGATGGTTAGTAGAGGATAAATGGCCCTGCGCGGAAATTTACGTGACTTTACAATTACACAGCTTCTTAATTTGATCAACCTTGCCAGCAAGACCGGCACGTTGGTTGTTGATGGAGTCTCGGAGCAGGCGCATATTTCATTTCGTGACGGTAAACTGGCTTATGCGCGTGTGGGCAAGGAAGACGGCAGTCTGGCGCTGGTTTTGCATAAAGCCAATAAGATCAATGCCAATCAATACCGGGCGATCGCAGACCGCGCAGGCCAGATGACCGATAAGGAACTCGGCCTGCTTCTTATTAACGCGGGCTATGTCTCTCAGGAAGAGATCCTTTTAAATTTACAGGGATATTTTACAGACGTGCTCCGAAAAATGTTTTCATGGGTGGAGGGCATCTTCCGCTTTGAGAATGATATGCTGCCTCCGGATGGACGCATCAATGTGCGCCTTGACCTTGAGAACATTATTATGGAAGGGTCGCGTCAGCTGCGTGAACTGGAGCAATTGCAGGATGAAATTCCCAGCCTGGACATGGCGCTTGTCTTTACGGATCGGCCGCGTACCAATGTGAATTTGAGCGTGGAAGAATGGAAGGTGGTCAAGTTTGTGGACCCAAAGAATACCATGCGCCAGATCGCCAGTACCAACAAATTGAGCGAGATCGAGATCCGCAGGATCGTATACGGTCTTTTACAGGCCGGGCTGGTTGAATTGGCGCGGCCTGTGGGGCTGCCTGTCGCACAAAATCCGAAGATGTTCCCGGTGCAGAATAAACAGGAACAAAGAACACTGATCAATAAATTAATTGGCCGCATTCGGGCAATGTAGTCACCTGTTTTATCGCTTGTTTTGTAAACAAGCGAAATTTTTATTTACTAAATTATGCGAACCTCGGTAGAAGGATAGGAATTATGCAAACGGTCAAAATGGTAGTGACAGGTCCTTTCAGCGCTGGCAAGACTCAGTTCATTCAGTCTGTCAGTGAAATTGATGTGGTTGCCACAGAGCGCAAGATATCCTCTGAGGAGGAGCGTTCTGTTAAATCTTCGACGACGGTGGCGATGGATTTTGGCCGCATCACAGTGGACGAGGACCTGGTGCTGTATCTGTTCGGGACGCCGGGCCAGAAGCGTTTTGACTTTATGTGGGAGATCCTTTCCGAGGGCATGTTGGGATTTATTGTGATGGTGGACAGTACCCGTCCGGAAACCTTTCGCGAGGCACGTTCGATCCTTGAGACGTTCCGCGCGTATGCGCCGACCCCTTTCGTAGTTGCCGCGAACAAGCAGGATATGGAAGATGCCTGGGATCTTGAGGATGTGCGTCACGCCCTGCGACTGGACAGCAAGACAAAACTATTGCCCTGTGTAGCGACCAATCGGGATACTGTCAAATCGGTTTTGCTTGAACTGTTGTATGGCATTCTAAAGGAAATGGAATCCGGTAAGTAGTCGGCGGGTTTAGAATTTGCTGTGTCATCCATCACCACTGATCAGGGAATAGTTCATTACGAAGTCTACGGACGCGGGCGTCCGGTTATTCTCTTGCATGGATGGCTTGGTTCGTGGGGGCTGTGGCAGGAAACGATGGCATATCTGGGCGCGTTCTATCGTACCTATGCGCTCGACTTTTGGGGGTTTGGGGAATCAGGAAAAAAACGTGAGACTTACGCGGTCTCGGATTTTGTCAGCCTTGTAGATCAATTCATGGAACAACTGGGGATCGTCAACGCGCCGCTGGTGGGACACAGCATGGGCGGCACGGTCAGCCTGTCTGTTGCGATCAAATATCCCGAGCGTGTCAGCAAGGCAGTCGTGGTCGGGTCGCCCATCGTCGGGTCTTCGCTTGCACCGCTGCTAAAATTGGCGGGCTATCGCGGCATCGCGTTCATGCTTTTCAATATGATGCCGGTCTTTCGCGCGGGGATGAAATTATATTCCCCGTTCATTTGCAGGGATCCGCGTTTCCCGGAAATGATGGACCGCGATCTTTCCCGAACAACCGTTGAATCGTTCCTGCGCTCGATCTCATCCCTGCGCCGCACGGATTTGACTCCCTTGCTTTCGCAGGTTAAGATTCCCGCGATGGGTATGTACGGGGACAAGGATGTGATCGTCCATCCGAATCAGTGGCAGCCGATGCTGCAGGGCATTCCTCACGCGGTCATCGAGCGCTTCCCGACGGCGGGACATTTCATCATGTTGGAAGAACCGACCGCGTTCACTCAAAAACTAAAGGCATTTCTCGATCAGGAAATCCCAGCTTCATGAGTTCAGATTCCTTCTTCTATCCCAGTAAAATGGGGAGGATCATGTTGACCGGCATGGAAGAGGTGATGGGTTCGCACGGGGTGGATTCGATCTTGCGCCTCGCCGCGCTAGAGCAGTACATCCAAAATTATCCGCATGCAAGCGCAGAGCTTGATTTTTCGTTTGAGACGATCAGCCTGATACAAAGCACGCTCGAGCAGAATTACGGTCCGCGCGGCGGGCGTGGATTGGCTTTGCGGATCGGACGGGCTTGTTTTTCGTATGGTCTTAAGGAATACGGCTCGATGCTGGGTTTGACCGAAATGGCATTCCGCCTGCTTTCACTGCCCACGAAATTAAGCGCTGGCACGAAATCGTTTGCTGATCTGTTCAACAAACACACCGATCAAAAGGTGCGCGTGGAAGAAAAGGCGAACAAGATATTCTGGCATATTGAGCGCTGTCCATTGTGCTGGGGGCGGACAACGGATGAACCCGTCTGTCACCTCGCGGTGGGACTGTTACAGGAATCACTCTATTGGCTGAGCGGTGGAAAAGTATTTGATGTCAAGGAGACTACCTGCATTGCCCAGGGTGATGCAGATTGCACGATCGTGATCGACACGATCCCGTTTTCATGATTTTTTATTCAAGGCTCGGAAGTCTCAAGGACTTCCGAGGTCAGTTTTAACCCATAAAAATATTCTAAAAAAACTCCATAACAACCTTATCTGGGCGTTTTATCACTTAGATTGATTTATAATTCTGCCCATGCTTAAGATCATCCTGCACGCGCAAAACCCGATCATGCCATTTTGCGAAACCGCGCGTGAACTACGGATCCAAAACTCGCCGCTCTGGCTGCACCAGCGTAATTTGCTCGCGCCATATGTAACCCGTGAACTGGAGTTACAGCCGGGGGAACCGCTCCAGCCCTTTAAAGAACCCGCCATTGTTTATCGTGACAATCTCTTTTTTGATGAATTCTATATTCAGGCATTTATCGAAGCGGCAAAAAAAAAGAACCGCCCGGTGCGCGCCGCCTTCCATACGAGCGACGCCGCTTTTCGTGAACACGCTCTGCCGCTTTCTACATCTTTTACACCCGCCGGCAGTTTGTATATGGCGGATCTGTGGTATTACCCCAACGGTCCAACCGCCAGCGTTGAACCGCTTGTGATCGACATGCAGGCGCGTGAGATCGGCTATTATCACGTCCCAACCTATATGGGCGACCGCAGCGGCGACCTGGTTTTCCAAGTTCCACTGCGCTCCATGCTTGCCATTGATTCGTGGGTGCATGTCTTCATTGCGGACATGGTCTTCGGTCAATTCGCGCGCGGGGCGCGTTTTGAAAAGCGCGCCAATGAAGAGCTTTCATTCAAGCTGAAGATCCTTGGCAAGGCCATCTATGAGGGGCGGCAGGTATTGGAAAGTTCAATGGCTGTACGGGTCGGCAGGAACTGTGTCATTGACCCCAGTGCAGTCATTAAGGGGCCTACTATCATCGGCGACAACGTCACCATCAATGCGGGCGCAGTCATTGATAACAGCATCATCGGCAATAATGTCAATATCTCGCAGGATGTGCAGGTCATGCTTTCGGTGGTGGGTGACGGCGCCTTCTTGCCTTTCCGCGCTGCGTTATTCATGACCACCATCATGGAAAACAGCATGCTGGCGCAAAATACCTGTTTGCAAATGTGCGTCATCGGCCGGAATACGTTTATCGGTGCCGGCTCCACATGGACAGATTACAACCTCATCCCCGCACCGATCCGCGCGCGCGATGGAAATGGAAAATTGAGTTTATCCAACCGTCCGGTGATGGGCGGCTGTGTGGGGCATAACTGCCGCATTGGTTCCGGCATGATCGTGTACCCCGCCCGTACCATTGAATCGGATGTAGTGCTGGCGGCCTCCGAGAAGCGCCGTGTGATTGACCGCGATATATCTTTTGCAGAGAGCGACCATCACAATTTAAAACAGGCGCACTTGCATCAAACTCCGTATCACAAGAATACCAAAGACAAGGCAGAGTCATGGTAAAAAATGGATAGCTTTGCCTTTATCATTCATCCCATTGACCCCAAGCGGGATGTCAGCCGCAAGTTCCCATTGCTGGGGAAAATATTAAATGAAAGACAGATAGATTTTTTCTCCACATTTTTTCCACCTGTTTATATTTCAGAGATTGAAGGCATTACTTCACAATCCACTGGCAAGACCATCAAAGGCTGGTTCATTGCCTGCCCATACACCCCGCGCCGCATGCTGCAATTGCCCGAGCGCACAGTCTATCGTAAAATTATTCAAACGGGGCGCATGGCTGAAAAACTGGGCGCGAACATTCTCGGTCTTGGCGCTTTTACTTCCGTGGTTGGCGATGCGGGTGTGACCATCGCAAATGCTCTGGAGATCCCCGTCACCACCGGCGACTCGTTCACGATTGCAATGGCGGTGCAAGCCATACGGGAAGCGGCGCAGGTGATGGATATAAAAATGGAAGATGCGACGGTTGCCATCGTGGGCGCCACGGGAGCCATAGGACGCGTCTGTGCTGAACTGTTGGCTGGTGAAGCGGCACGGACTTTGCTCCTCGCCCGGGATGAGAAAAAACTCGAAGCCCTGCGAGACAGGCTTCAGCTTAAGTCCCGAGGCGAAGTGATCATCAGCACGAAGATGGATATTTTGAAGGAAGCGCAATTGATCCTGACCGTTACCAGCTCTATTCAGGATGTCATCCGCCCTGAATTTTTGCAGCCGGGCAGTGTGGTCTGTGACGTGGCGCGCCCCCGTGACGTTTCTGCAATGGTGGCAGCGGTCAGAAATGATATATTAGTGATTGACGGCGGAATGGTGGATGTGCCGGGTGATGTGGATTTTCACTTTAACTTTGGTTTTCCCGAAGGAAAGGCCTACGCCTGCATGGCTGAAACCATTGCGCTGGCATTGGAAGGCCGCTTTGAAGATTACACCGTGGGCAGGGAAATTACTGTGGAGCGTGTTAAAGAAATTACAGCGATCGCCGAAAAACACGGCTTTCGCATGAGCGGATTTCGTTCGTTCGAGCGTGAAGTAACAATTGCACAGATCGCAGCCGTTAAAAAAAATGCGCGCATGAGCGCGCAGCGCGGCTAGTGGAGGCTTATATGGGAAATGCTCGCCTTTTGGTAGTGGAAGATGATATTGATATCGCCAACATGCTTAAGATATATTTCTCAGGCATGCAATATGATGTGGATATAGCGCACCGTGGACGTGACGCGCTGGATAAGGTCAAGCATGCCTTGCCGCACTTGATCGTGCTGGATATCATGCTGCCTGATATTGACGGGTATGAGGTCTGCCGCAATTTGCGGGTCAGCACACGCACCAGTCATATCCCTGTGATATTCCTGACACAAAAAGATGAACGCAGTGACAAATTGCAGGGGCTGGAACTGGGCGCGGATGATTACATCACCAAGCCTTTTGACATCGAAGAATTAAAACTGCGTGTGCAGGGTGCCATCCGCCGCTCGGAGCGCGAGAGTCTTACCGATCCGCGTTCGGGGCTGCCTGCGGGACGCTTGATCGAAGAGCAGCTGCGCCGCATTATCCGCGAGAAAGATTGGGCGCTGTTGGATGTGCGTCTTAATTATTTTGAAGCCTTCAAGGATGTGTATGGGTTTGTCGCGGGGGATGACGTTGTTCGTTTTGCTGCGATGGTGATCGGTGAAGTGGTGGATGAACTTGGCACGATGAGCGATTTTATCGGTCATGCCGGCGGCGATAACTTTATCATCATTACTACGAACGAAGCCGCGCCGAATATTCGCAAAAGACTGAAGGAACGTTTTGCAGAGGAAGTACAGACGCACTATAACTTTATAGACCGTCAGCAGGGATTCATTCAAGCCCCCAAAGCAGAAGGTGGTTTTGAAAAAGTGCCGTTTATGACTTTTTCAGCGGGACTTGTTTCGCCAAATTCTTATTCCTTCTCTGATATCCGCGAGATCACCGAGCTTGCGGCAGACGCGCGACGCCTGGACGCGGTGCCCGATTCTGCTGGTTAATCTGATAGGTGATCGTTTCTCATGTTTTCTGAATTTGGTGTTAGCCTGTTAATCGCTGGGCTGGTATGCATTCTACTGGTCTGGTTGGTATTGCGTATTTTTCTGCGTCCTCAGGTGAATACACAGCCTGATCCCAAATCTATTTCATTTCCCCAATCCGTACAATCAAACCAGGCCGTGATCATACTGCAAGCGGGCGGGCGGGTGGAATATATCAGCGCGTTGGCAGCCTCATATTTTAATTTACGCGAGAGTGAGCCTTATGATCTGGAACGCCTCGCGCGGCGGGTACGCCCATCCAGTGATTTTTTGGATCTATGTGCTGTTCCTGGTTATAAGCGTGTTTCCATTGGCGGGAAGTTGATGGAAATCGCGTCCTATGAAATACCGGGCGTGTATCCGATGATGTTGGTCTCTTTGCGCGGGAAGGATATGCTCCCGTCATTGGAAGAGGGGCACGGCGCATCGGATGAGATCCTGCAAGTGATCACCGAATTCGGTCAAGGGATCGCGGAAAGCCTTGACCTTCAAACCACCGTCAAAGCTATTTTGGATAATGTCAGCCGCATTGTGCCTTCGGATGTACTTGAGTTGAAGTTGTGGGATGCTGAACGACAGATTCTGGTGCCATATCGTTATCAGGAATCAACGGTCAGCGCAGACCGTGTCGTCCTGGTTGGTTTCATGTCTCAATTTGGAAACCTGACCAATCAATTAATTGCGCGGTGTACTTCCGTTCTGATCACAGATGCGCAGTCTCAAGTGGAGCTCTCTTTGAACGGTGAATTGCTTCCGATCCAATCGTATTTGGGGATTCCGCTCATGGCGGGCGGCGAATTGGTCGGCACGCTGGAGGCAGGTCAGGTTGGGGGAGGGGCGTTTGGCCAGCACGATCTCGACCTGTTGTCATTGGTATCTGCTCAGGCGGCGGTCGCGATCCGGAATGCCAAGCTTTATGAAGAGGAACAAAAACGCGGAAAAGAACTTGCCGGCCTTGCAAACCTGAATCAGGCGCTCGGTTCGATGCGCGATGTTCAGGATATTTTTGCGCGGCTGTTGGAGAGCATCGCTCCGTTGTTTTCTGTGGAGATCGTTGGTTTTCTTCTTTATGATGAAGATAAGCATGTACTTGAAGGCAAGATCCCGTTCCATGGGCTGCCGCCGCATTTTATTGAGATCTATCGAACTGCCGTCCCGTCCGGCGGCTCGGCCGAGAAGGTCATTAAAAATCAACAGCCGCTATTTACTTTAAACGCGGCGGGTGATGAGACCTGGCGCGCGCTTGGTCTTTCTGATATTGCAACTGCTGCAAGTTTGCGTGATACAGCGCTTATGCCATTGTTGTCTTCCGGGCGTATGCTTGGATATTTGCAGGTGGGACATCACAAACTCGGAGCGATGGCTTTTACTCTTGAAGAGATCCGCTTGATGAATATTGTGGCAAGTCAAGCCGCGGCTGTGATCGAGAATGTATTGCTGGTCCAGCAGTCACGCTCGCGCGCCCAGCGGTCTGATGCGTTACATCGGATCGCCAGTCTTTCAGGGTCATCTGCCACGCTTGAAGAGATCTTGAAATATTCTGTGCAGGAATTGGCGAATCTGTTTCAAGCCGACTCAGGCGCCATCTTCCTTTTGGATGAAGAGCGCGGCGAACTTCGCCTGCGCCGCGAGTCTACCTTTGGCGTTTCAGAAGATATCAGCAGTTCCTTTTTTCAGATCTTTGTGGATGATCCCAATTATTCCCAGACTGTTTCTGGGAGCCAGAAAGTATTCCTTTCCGGCCGCCTCAGCACAGACAGGCGGGTGTTACCTGCCTATCGTCCGCTGGCCGTCGCGTTGAAAATGGAGTCTGCGGTCGTTGTGCCGTTGGTGGCGCGTGAACGCAGTATTGGCGAAATGATGCTGGGAAGTTACAAGGCGGATTATTTCAATTCCTACGATCTTCAAACAATAACCACAGCCGCAGGACATTTGTCAACGGCTGTGGAATCTGCCGCCCTGCTCGCACAGACAGATGAATCTTTACGCCGCCGCGTGGATCAGCTCTCTGCGATCACACGTGTCAACCGCGAATTGGGCAGTTCGCTTGATCTTAAACATTTGCTTCAGATCATTCATGACGAGGGACTGCGCGTCTTACAGGCGGACTGCTCCTCGATTTTCCTTTTTGAAGCAGGCAGTGACTCATCTGATCCCCGCATCGAAATATCCCTGGGCTGTGAAAGCGGGCGTGAATTATTTGATATGGAGCGTGAATTATTTGATATGGAGCGTGCGGTTCTGAAAAAAAGTGAAACCAGGATCGTTAATGATTTTTCACAGGAAACTATTTCTGCGCCGCATGAAAATGTGCGTTCCATCATTATTGTGCCGATTACCTATCAGACGCGCACGATCGGTCTGGTCAGCTTGCATTCCCATCAGCCTGATTTCTTTAAATTGGAAGCGGCCGAACTGGTGCAAACGCTGGCGCTGCAAGCCGGTATCGCTTTAAGCAATGCCCAGCGTTATCAATCTGAAAAACAACGCGGTGAGTTGATGCGCCGCCGCGCGGACACACTGGTTCGGCTGACAGACGTAAGTTATAGTATTAGTAATGAACAGCCATTGGACCAGGCTTTACAGATCATTGCGCGCGGTATTTGCGATTCAACTCCCTTCCGTGTGGTGTTGGTCAGTATTGCGGAGATCGAACAGGGTTTGCTTCGCCGCGTTACTGCGGTTGGAATTCCACAGGAAAAATTGTCTGAATTATTTGATATGGAGCGTGCGGTTCTGAAAAAAAGTGAAACCAGGATCGTTAATGATTTTTCACAGGAAACTATTTCTGCGCCGCAT
>JFJP01012369.1_pt1 | contig 11305 bp, 7 predicted proteins | sample 431651 | NCBI WGS metagenome assembly JFJP01 (sample SAMN02602958, study PRJNA72255) | Microbial mat metagenome, whole genome shotgun sequencing project. | biome: fresh water; feature: sink hole; material: water; isolation source: purple microbial (photo- and chemosynthetic) mats found in... | reverse complement strand
TACAGGTTCTTCCTCAGGCGCAACTTCAACAGGGGTTGGGGTGGACATGATCACAGGCGGGGTTTCACCGGCAACATGCAGCAGCCAGTCTTCCAGTTTTAGCCACAAGTTAAAGCCAGTCATCACCATTAATGCCCAGAGCAACAGAATGACCAGCGTGCCGACAACCTGTCCCATTAACTGCCATGCCAGCGTGATCATGCCCCAGCCGAGGCGGCCGCCATACATGCCGTCTTCTGCCAGGGCGAGGTTATTGCCGCTCGAAACAGCGAACATGCCCAGGGTAAGCAGAGCGGCGAGTTCGAGGGCAAAAATTCTGCCCCAGCGAACTTCTCTGCTTTCCTGCCGCAGAAGTGAATATCCAAAATATCCAACTGCAAAGAGGATAAAGAAACTGCCCCAGCCAAACCAAAGTGTGAGCCGGCTGGCAACGAAAGTAAGGAGCGCGCCGCCAAAAAAAACAGCGCCTTTGCCATCGGTAATTTGATTGTAATTAGACTCCAGAACCGCGAACAAAGACATGAGCATGAATGCGATCAGCGATGTGCCTGCGGCGTCACGCACGAAGCGTCCGAAGCGCAGGTTGAAGCGGGCAAACCTTTCGAGCCAATCGTTCTGCGGGGTGAGCGCAGAGGGCGGCGGTTCGGCTTGCTCGTATTGTCTTTTGTGCGGGTGTGAAGATTTGGACATTAGGTCTATTCAAGCCTCATACTTAATCCCATGCGTTGATGCGCGGCATCCAAATGCAGAACGCGCACTTGCACAGTTTGACCTTCGGAAAGGAATTCCTTCAAAGTCCTGCCCTCTTCCAGTGGAATTTCAGAAGCGTGAATCAATCCTTCGACGCCTGCATCGAGACGGGCAAATGCGCCAAAGGAAAGAACGCTGGTAATGACAGCCGGCTTGACACAGCCTTTTGGAAATTCAACTGATGCGTTCTGCCAGGGGTTCGGGAGCAGTCGTTTGAGACTTAATGCAACGCGGCAGCGCTCGGGCGCAAGGTCAAGCACTTGCACATCGACGGTGTTACCCATCTTTACAATGTGCGTTGGGTGCAAGACACGCCCCCAGGATAATTCAGAGATGTGAATTAAACCTTCCACGCCGCCGAGGTCTACAAATACGCCAAAGTCAGTGATGTTGGTGACAACACCTTTAACATTTTGACCCGGCAGTAAGGCGTTAAATAGTTCGGCGCGTTTGCCTGGCTCTGATTGCGCGGCGCGTTCAGAGAAAACAACGCGTTCATCTTCCGGCACACATTCGATCACTTTCAAGGAAAGCGACCGGCCAATGTAGGCTTGAAGATCGTTGTCTCGATCAGGAGCATCTGCCTTGTCAGCCAGACCAATAAGATGCGAGAAGGGCACAAATCCGTATAAGCCGTTGCCCTCCACCAGCAGTCCGCCACGGTTATGCCCCGTGACAGAGAGATCGACGATCTGGTCACGCATGTACATATCCTTGACCTGATCCCAATTGGCGACGTATTTTCTGTCGCTTGAATCGCCCGCCTCGGCATTGCCCTGTACAGGCTTCGCTTCATTGCGGACTTCGGACCTATTCCCCGCCGAGCGAGGTTGGGTGTGCGTTGAGTTGCGCCCCTCCTCCGCCAGCACCGATGACCACCAGCCCTCGTCTATTGCGGGCATCGGGTTTTCCTGATTGCTTTTTTGTCCAATCATTTTGGACTCCTTCCCATTCCTATAATATGAGCGCTGGGTTCTTCATTGGAGAAGCGCGCTCTTTTCACATAAATAAAATAAACATTCAAACCAAGACTCTTTAGGGTCTAATACAAGAGTCTACTGCTCTTTGAGGCTTTCTTCCATTTCAAGGATCGTTTTTGCAACGACTTCCACGGCGACCCGTTGTTTTCGATACAAATCTGCTTCAGACATGGCAAGGCGGGATGCGACATCGCGCACTTTGCGTCCTTCGATAAATTTCATTTCGAGGATGTTGTAGAGAATCCATTCGGTGGTGAATTTTCGATCACCTTTTGGTTTTACTTGATCAACGGCAGTGCGCAACAAAGAGCGGAGCGCGTTGGCTGAATTACCATCATCTTTTTCGGCGAGTTCCTGCACCACTTGCAATTTGATCAACGGATTGTTGGTAAGTTTGGGTCCGCCCCAGTAGTGGGTCAACGCGTCTCTGACCCAATTGGCAAGGTCGGCTTCCTGCAAAAGCGGCTCGGTCAAAAGGCTGGTACGCGAATCGTAGCGCCCCGCCGCGCGCATACGCTGGATCATTTCCACCTGTGGTTGCAGGTCTTCCAACGAGCGAAATATGCGTTGTTGCAGTTGACGATCCTGTAGCGCGAGCGCAGCGCGGTCAGCCAACAGCCACAAGGCTTCGCGTTGATCGCGCTCAATGCCATGATTCTCACGCCGCGCCACACCGAGCAAGCCAAGCAGGGGCGGCAATTCATCTTGATCCATGCCTGCGTGGCGGCGATGGTACAAAGGCAATATCCAGAAGTTGCCCCATTGAAATTCACGGCGGCTGTCCGCATCCACTTTTTCGAGGGCTTCGGTCAGTCCATCCTGATCGAGCATGGCGCGGTTGCCAGCCACGACAATGGGAGAGAGGGTCTCGTCATCCAATGCGGCGACAAAAGCAGATGGAGATTGCATGTGATCCCGCACGGCGGCAAGCACCGCTTCGAGAAATTGCTGGAGATCGCTTTGCGTTAACAAGCGTTCTTCAAAATTTTGGAGCGTCTGTAGTTCACTGCGGTCGCTTCCAAAGAACAGCCAGCGCTCCCAAAGCGGCGCGGCAAGGGTGATGGTATGTTCGAGCGATAAAATTGTGACGACCACAATAAACGGAACGAATGCATTATAAGGCGAACCAAGCAATTCTCCGCCACGGCGGACGACGGTCATCAATGCCAGAGCGGTGGAGGCTGTGACAGGTCCGCGCATGATCCACTTAAACAGGCGGCTTTTGATTACACGGTCTGGCCATGAAACGCCAAAGAAGGCAACGGCATACGCCATCACGATCACCAACGCGCCAACCAGCAAGTTGATGACCGTTGCCACGCTCCAGAATAAATAAGTATGTCGCGCGGCAAGTTCATAGCCAAACAAAAGATAAGGGTAGGAACCAAGCGCAGGGGCGGTCGCGCCCGCCATCAGGTACAACATGCGGCGGCGTCCTGAACTGGAGAGCATCAGCATATAAGCGCGGGCAAAATTTATTCCAGCCCAGACCATCGCCGTGACGTAAAACAACGTGAATGCCTCAGTCCAGACCGTGCGCTCAAGGTGTGGAGCGGGCTTGCCGTTGATCACAACCGGTCCGAGTAAATAGCCAAACGCAAGTAAACCGAGGAAGAAGGCCGAGATAAGATAAATGCCGCGCACAGCCAGTCTTCTGCGCCCACGTGAGGGGCGTCCGGCTGTGACGAGCAAGGCATCAGAAAGGTGGAGATATGCCGCGGGAAGGAATACAATGCCAAACCACTGCAAGCGCAAAAGCAGTTGAATCATTTCCGCCGTCATTGATTCATCCTGCAACGCTTCAGCAGTAAAGACGATCACCACGCACAATAAAATGACAGCGAACGAACGCGCCACCCTGTCGCGTAGGTTAAAAGAAAGCGCGTACAGGAATAGCGAAAACGCAGTGATGGCAATGCCTGCCGTCAGAATTTGGTTGAGCGCCTGGATCCCCGCCAGTAGTGATTCCATCCAACCGTTAATCATGCAAACCCTTCCAGTAAAAGTTTCAGTATTTTCAAAAACTGTCAGGCGGTAAGCCTGACCTACTTTAAGGCTTTGGCAAAGAACAATGCCACATCCTGTGTAAGATAATAATGATCATTATACCCGCAGAAGTCACACCCAAATTTTTGAGCGAGGCGAATGGCTGGAAGATTTTTGGACTGCATTTCCAGGATAATGCGGCGAAGCGACCTGCCCGCGGCCCAATCTTGAGCAGATGCCAATAAGGCGCTGCCTACGCCCTGACGGCGGGTTGCCGCGTTCACCACGAGATCGGTTACGCTGACAGACGAGTCCATGCCGCGTTCGAGCAGACTGATATATCCCACGATATCTTGATCAATCAACGCCGTGTACATCATGGAGCGCGTCGCCCAATCATCGGCAAGAGCAAAAGGATTTCGCGGATATGCAACTTGAATGGAGCGCGGCAGACGCACCTCGCGGAACATGGCGGTAGACTGCCCAACATCGCGGCGCAGTTCCAGTTGCCAGACCGATTCGCTGGTGATGGAATGATCAAATCCCATTAAACGGGAAAGATCAGATGCAATTGTAGGGCGGGTTTGAATTTCAGGCATAAGTTTTCCAGATTGTTTGTATTCAAAATTGAACTGGGCGCTTTATTGTATCGGCACAATTCGGACAGGCACAACGCACGCCGGAAGTACCTCTCCCTGATTGTCTGTGACCACCAGACGCAGTTGATAGTCGCCAGGGGTTAGGGCAGTTGTATTCCAACGTCCGATCAGTCCATTTGTAACAGTGTTACGGTCAGCCGATATGGTCGCCCAGGTTTCGCTTCCAGCCTGCGCTACTTCATATTTATAAAATCCAAAATTTGGGATGTTGACTGTTCCGATCAGTTCGACCGTGCCTTTTACTTCATCGCCCGCTTCGGGAGATGTGAGCATGATCTTGTTTGGGGTACAACCAACTATATTTGGAATTGCTGTTTGCGGGGGAAAATTCGCAAACTGGGTCATCATCTCGGCTGAGAGTGTGCCGGTGGGAGTTGAGATTAAATCAAGCGTGGGGGTGGTCAGAAAAATATCTGAGGGAAGCCCGGGGATAATGAAGGTGGCTGTGAAAAATTCGGCGCAAAATAAAACGACAATCAATGTTGAAATTGCGGCAGACTGCCCCAGCCGCCGCGAGGAGAACTCGCGCTCCATTGTGTACACAGCGCTCTGCGATTCCCGCCACGAACGCCACAACCAGCGAAAAGCAAACAAGGCTCCTATTGCCAATAGGATGTAGATCAGCCCCTCATATAACTTGAGGAAGTTATAAATTGGTATCATTTGAAAACTTCAATGGCAGTCCTACAATTCACGCAAAACTGAGCGGATTATTTTTTCAACCTTGGGGGTGATTACCTTGCCTGCTTCGATTACTTCTTCGTGGGTTGTGACTGTTGAACCATCCAGGTTGGCTTTGTTGCTAATGCCAGAAAGCCCAAGCACACGCATGCCGCCATGCCGCGCAATAATAACTTCGGGGACGGTGGACATGCCGACTGCGTCAGCGCCGGCAAGACGCAAAAAGCGCAGATCAGCGGGGGATTCAAAAGAGGGTCCGCTTAACCCTGCGTACACGCCTTCGCGCAAGGTGATGTTATTTTCCTTTGCAACTTTACGGGCAAGATCACTGTATGCGCGATCGTACGGCTGGCTCATGTCGGGAAAGCGGGTGCCGATCTCATCCAAATTGGGACCCATGAGCGGATTCAAACCAGACATGCCCATCAGGTTGAGTTGGTCGGTGATGAGCATTACATCGCCGGGATCAAAGTCAGGATGCACGCCCCCCGCGGCGTTGGTGACGATCATGTTCGAAATTCCCATTCGCTGCATGACGCGCACAGGCAGGGTGACTTCTCCCATTGTATAACCTTCGTAGTAATGGATGCGTCCCTGCATGACCAGCACAGGCTTGCCTTCCAATTCACCGATAACAAAACGTCCGGCGTGACCATGCACCGTTGAAACCGGAAAGTTGGGCAGGTCACGATAAGGGATGTGAACTGCCTGTTGGACGGAATCAGCCAGGTCGTTAAGCCCCGATCCGAGAATAATTCCAGTAAGCGGTTGGATGGAAATCTGTTTTTTAATCGCCTGTGCGGTTGTGTCAATTTGAGCGAGGGAAATAAAATTTTGCATTTGTGTTTACCTGTTTGAGAATTTTTTTGTAAAAGCCCGCATCCCCGATATGCGTTGGGCATTATATCAGAAATCACAACTGGCTTTTTTAAAGGTAGAAAAAATCTGTCTCTTATGCTATGCTACGTCGATAATGAAACAATCATCTGAAAACGACCTGCACGCGCTTTCTTCTTGGATACTTGGCGTCACGGGGACTTGCCTGCTATTAATCCCATTTCACTTTAATGTGGATGGGTTGGGATTGCCGGAACAGGTATTGGCTATTTTAGGTATATTTTGCTACCTGATTGCTTTATTAAACCAGGTTGTGTTTGTGCTGAATTACAGTCAAAAACGCGTTCTGTTTTATCGGGGCGCGTCAGTTCTCTTTCTTTTTATTTTGGGTGGTATTTTTATTCGGATGGGATATTTTGTAGAGGGAATTATTTTTTTCTTTGTCGGTGTCTCGCAATTTATCTTGATCAGCCCATGGAAAAATTTTTTCACAGATATTGACCCGTTAAATTTTACGCTGGTAATCATTGGGTTTTCAAGCGGAATTTACCTTGCGTTGGCAGGCGACCAATATATAGAACTCACTCCTTACCATAAGACCATTCTGATCATTCTCCTGCTTGGCGCTTCGTCTTTTGAGGCGCTTAGGGGAATTCTTTTTTCAGAAAAATTTGATGTTATTTTTTCCCGCGCACAGGCCATTCCCTGGCTGGGGTGGTGTCTTGTCTTTGTTTCAGTCAAACCGCTATCTGCGGCGCACTTGGTTGCGCCCGCATTGCTTGTGACAACGGTGATACTCAACAGGCTTATGCCGTGGGAGCGACTAAAACTGCCGGAAAACGATGTTTTTGGTACACGCGCCGTAAAAATTGTCATCTTCCTCGAAACTATGTTGCTCGCGTTTTTAAGCATGTTGTTTGCCGTAATAGACCCCACGCTCAAGTCTGATTTTGCGCGCAATGCGGTATTTATGTTCTTTGCCTTTAGTTCCGTAATACTCTATTACGAAATCGCTACAATCGTTATGACGATCCATGGTTTGATAGGCGAACTGACACGGACGGAAGACGAGACCGACCCGCCTGCCGACCTTGCCCTGGTTTTGTGGAACAGCAGGCTGGCGCGCTATATCAAACCGTTCATGCACACACGCGACACATTGCGAATCCGCATTAATGCACAAGCGGATCAGATCGGCACTTTAACACGCCAGTTGACGAACGAGAAAAAGCGTAATTCTCAATTGACCCTGCTGATGGAATTAAGCCAGCAGCTTGAAAATCAATTGGATCAGCCGGTTGCGGCGCAATTGTCTGTCAATACGTTGGAACGCGCTTTAAATTGTGATCTGGTGTGCCTGTTCATCCACGAGCCGGACGAGAAGGAATTTATGTTGTTGGCGGCGGCAGGGAAACAGACCAACCTAATCCCTTCCGGCTTTCGACAGGATATTTCAAAGGGTGCGCTGGGGCGCGCGGTACGCCAAAGAAAAACGCAAGTGATCAATGATATTGGAAAAGACGCAGAATACATTTATTTTGAAAACGAGCCAAACCTTTCGGCGGTGGTGATTCCGCTGATTTTCAATGGCTATTTAAATGGGGCAATTGTGCTCAGCAGCGAAACCATCAATGCCTTTGGCAGTATTGACATCTGGCTTGCAGAAGCGGCTGCCGCAGAATTAACCCGCGCCTGGGAGCGTTCCAGGTACCACCAGCGTTTAATGAATTTGGTCCAAACAGGAAGCCAGTTGTCAGCGATGGTACAGCCTGAAACTACCGTACACGAAGTCGCATCCATCACCAGAGAGATTCTTCAGTCGAGATTCACATTTGTGCAGATTCACCTGGGACAGGAAAGAAACTTCACCCAAAGCGCTTCTTCGGGAGATGCCCCGCGCTTGTTAGAATCTCTCGAAAACTCGACTGATTCCGAAGCGTTGATCCAAATAGCTTTTCATGCGGTTCAACCCTTCCGCGTGCGCGACGTAAGAAAGTATTCGCCCGCTTCACATCTCGTAATTGACAACGCCGGCTTGAGAAGTATGATTGCCATCCCGATCCGCTGGCACCGGTTGAGCATTGGAACCATACTTGCATTCGGAAAACAAAATGAAGTCTTTTTTAATGAAAACGACCAATCTCTTGCCGAGCTTCTTTCCATTCAAGCGGCGGGGGCTTTTGAAAGCACCTGGCTTCAACAGGAATTGCGCGATTCCCTGCGGACAACCTCGCTGCTTTACCGCCTAAGCAACCAGATCATTCAATCTGAAAACCTGCAAAGCGCCGCATTGGATATTGCCCAGACCGCGCACATAATTGCCAAAAGTTCCACAACGGGCATTATGCTGTTCAACCAGGAAGGAAATACCATCGCCGAGGCACAGATCAACGCATCAGGCGCGCATATTGATAACGAACATCCCATGGACATCATTAAAGACGTCATGGAATCAGGTCAACTTATTTATCTCTCGCAAGGGAACTCCATCACCCGCGCTTGCCTGCCCATCCAAACGCCCATCCTCAAATACGGAATTTTATGGCTGGATATTCCCGAAGATCAAGGGCATAAATCCATAGCCAACCCAAATGACCTGCAAGCGCTGGTAAACCAAACCGCAATTGCATTGGAACGATCTGTGCTATTGGTGGAATCGCGCCGTCAAGCCACAGAGATTAAAGCCGCTTATGATACGTTGGAGGCGACCTACGATCAAACGCTGGCTGCGCTTATGTCTGCTTTGGATGCGCGTGATCGCGAAACAGAAGGTCATAGTTTGCGAGTCAGCCATTTAACCGCCAAACTGGGGAAAACGCTCAACCTCTCATACGATCAATTAAAAGTACTCGAACGCGGATCACTTTTACACGATATTGGAAAAATCGGCATCAGCGACACAATTCTGCACAAGCCTGGTCCTTTAAACGATGAAGAGTGGAAGATAATGCGCCGACACCCAGAAATTGGAGCAAGAATTGTAGAGGGGATTCCCTTTCTGCAAGATACCATTCCCCTCATCCGCCACCACCAGGAACGGTGGAATGGGAGCGGCTACCCAGACGGTTTGTGCTGCGAGGAGATTCCCATTCTGGCGCGCATGTTTTCAATTGTAGATGCATTCGACGCCCTGACAAGCAATCGCCCTTACAGGCAAAAAATTTCAGAGCACGAGGCAGTTGACTATTTATGCGAAGAAGCCGGTGTTTTATTTGACCCGCAAATTGTTGAAGTATTCAAAAAGTTGGTTACAGAAACCCAGTCTGACCTGTCGCCAATGGAACAACATGAAAAATAAAGTCAACCGCAGCGGTTTTACCCCGCAGGAAAACCTGATATCGATCCTGCCTTCCACACTGGTGGGCATTAGTATGCTATTCGCCACCATAGCATCTGCCCTGCTCAATTTCCCCCCCGAAGACCCAAACCATAAAATCGTTATTATCATTTGCGGTATTGTTGGAATTCTACACCTTGCTTTTTACTATTTCATTTTCACTGTGGCGTTCAACAAATCACGGTACGTATGGATCAATGCGATCATCGCCGCGCTGACGCTCAGCACACTGACTTACTTTATTCCCCAGGAAGTCAGTTCCCTGCTCTACATACTCGTTTTTATTTCAGCATTGCCCGCATCGTTATTGTCCAATCGCGGGCCGGCATATTTTCTTATTTTTAGCGTTACATCCTTTCATTTCCTGGCACACCTGAACATCCAACAACCCAGTTACCAGTGGATCACCCACTTCGGATTCACGATCACCGCTTTCATAGGAATTGAAACCGTTCAGCAACTGAAAAGTATTTCAGCCCAGCACATTAACCGCCTTGAGATCATCAATGAGTTTAGCAAACAGATCGTTTCCACCCTGGATACCAAACGGGTTTTTAGCCTGCTGACGAACGCCTTTCAAGGCGCGCTCGAAGCGGATTCGTATTACGTCGGCATTATAGAGGGGGATCAACTACGGCTGGAATTGTTCTACGACGACGGGGAATTCATACAGAATGCTCAGGTGAATAAAAAAGGAACTCTTTCCAATTGGGTATCCACTCACCAACAGGCGCTCTTCCTGCCTGACCTGCGCCAGCGTATTGAACTGGACGATGTGGAAATCATCACCATTGGAAACGACACGCCCACCCTCTCATGGATGGGCGTGCCAATGCACAGCGCTCATGTAGATGGCGTGATGGCAATCTCCTCATACCGCCCCAACGCCTTTGATCGCAGCGACCTTGAGTTACTCTCCAACATTGCCCAACGCGCCGCGCTTGCGCTCGACAACACCTATCACCATGCGATTGTACAAAAACAGGCACGGTTAGACAGCCTGACAGAAGTTTTTACTCACGGCTATTTCATTCAAACCCTGCGCGAACAAGCCGAAACCTGCAAAGCGCAAAACCAGCCGCTCAGCCTGATCATGCTCGACATTGATTATTTCAAACAGTACAACGACACCTTTGGTCATCTCATCGGCGATGAAGTGCTGATCAGTTTATGCGATGTCATCCGCCGCCATATCAAAAACACCGACGCGGTTGGACGCTGGGGCGGCGAAGAGTTTTGCGTTGCCCTGCCCAACACAGACGCGCAACAAGCCCTGCAAGTTGCGCGGCGCATTCGCGAGACAATGTCTACATTAAAAGTAAGAAACGCCGAACAAATGACCATTCCCATCCCGACCGTCAGTCAGGGCATTGCCACATTCCCCGTCGAAACAGAAGACATCACAAAACTAATAGATACCGCAGACAAACGCCTCTACATGGCAAAGGAACGCGGACGCGATCAAATTGAATCTGCGCCCGCGCTCCCGTAGGGGGGCAGGTTTGAAACCTGCCCCTACAAAACCTACGCTAAGACCTGAGCCAACGCCTCCAGCGTCTTCTCCACACCGGCGTCGTCCACCCAATAATGCGTCACCAGCCGAAAGCGGCGCGGACCTGCCCAATCCACCAGCACGCCGCGTTTCTTCATTTCTTCGACAATTTGATTGACACTTAATTGGACTTCATCCAGCAGATCGAAATACACCATGTTGGATGAAGGACTTGCGTCCAATTTTATACCCCGAACCTGATTCAGCCCCTCGAACAGAATCTTCGCCCGGGCATGATCCTGCCCCAGCCGCGCCGTCATCGTCTCCAGCGAGATCAATCCCGCCGCCGCCAGAATCCCAGCCTGACGCATTCCACCACCCAGCATCTTCCGCAGGTGACGCGCGCGCTTGATAAATTTCTGCGAGCCAACCAGCATCGATCCGACGGGCGCAACCAAACCCTTGCTCAAACAAAACATGACCGAGTCGGCAGGCGCGACCAATTCTTTCACATCCACATTGAGTGCCGCCGCCGCGTTGAAAATCCGCGCGCCGTCAATATGCAACGACAGATTATTCTCAC
>JFJP01001291.1_pt1 | contig 11306 bp, 13 predicted proteins | sample 431651 | NCBI WGS metagenome assembly JFJP01 (sample SAMN02602958, study PRJNA72255) | Microbial mat metagenome, whole genome shotgun sequencing project. | biome: fresh water; feature: sink hole; material: water; isolation source: purple microbial (photo- and chemosynthetic) mats found in... | reverse complement strand
CAGCAGAAAGCAATGCATTTTTGATTCCTTCTTCTCTTTCGTTAACCGCGTCAAGAATTGGTTTCCAAGCGAACTTTTTTAACAATAGAATTAAACCTACAAACAAAACTGTTTGCATAATAAACAATCCTAAAGAAAATTGACCTAATAATTGTTCCATTATATATCTTCTTAATTTATTAATCTAAATTTTATTAATTAAACAATTGTTGTAACCAACCGTTACAACAATTGTTATTTTAATTATTTTACTGCGAATAAAGCAGCAAAACCAATACCTTCAATAAGCGCTGCTGCAATAAGCATAGCTGTTTGAATTTTTCCAGAAGCTTCTGGTTGACGAGCGATAGCTTCCATAGCTGATCCACCAATTTTACCGATACCTAAACCAGCACCAATAACGATTAAACCTGCTCCTACGATGTTTGGAATTGTCATAATGTATATATATTTAATTAAACATTCAAGTTGTTAATGAGCTTCTTCATGATGATGCTCTTCATTAGCTGCACCAAAATATAATGCAGTTAACATAGTAAATATGTATGCTTGTAATAATGCTACAAGTATTTCTAAAATTGATAAAACAAATCCCAGTAAGAAAGATAATGGACTACCTATAGGACTATTAAATGTATACATTAATGCAATAATACTCATAATTACTACGTGACCTGCTAACATATTAGCATACAAACGAATCATTAAAGAAAATGGCTTAATAAAAGTTCCTAATAATTCAATTGGCGCTAAGACAATTTTCATTAAAGACGGTACACCTGGCATCCAAAAAATATGACCCCAATAATTTTTATTTGCAGAAAAAGTTGTAATCAAATAAGTAATAATAGCTAATGATGCAGTAATTGCAATATTTCCTGTAACATTTACTCCAAGCGGTGTTAAACCAAACATATTTAAAAACCATATAAAGAAAAACACTGTCAATAAATGACTCATATATTTTCTGTAATGTTTTTCACCAATATTTGGGATAGCTATTTCATCTCTGATATAAAGAACTAAAGGCTCAAAAAATCTTCCTACACCAGTAGCAATTCCACCATTTCTACCATAAGATTTACCCAAATTTCTAAACATTACAAACATCAATAAAGCAACGATTAAAATCATTACAATACTTTTAGTAATTGAAAAATCGATAGGTTTTGTATTGGTTGTATGATGTTTTTCATCAACATTAAAAGTTCCTTTTGCATCAGTATTGTAAATCATACCATCATGATGATTTATAGCAAAATATTTTCCATTTGATTCGGCAACTTCTTCACCGTGATGGAACTTAGATGACATAAAGAAATGCAACCCATCTTCCCATAAAATAACTGGCAACGGAAAACCAATATGTTTTTCATGACCTGACCCTTTCCCATAAGAAAATAAGTGAAAATCATGAGAATCTAATAAGTGATGTTGAATGAATTCCGCTCTTTCTTCTTCAGGCGTCTTTGATTCTTCTTCATGAGAAACACCTTCAGCATTTGTAACAGCGTGAGCCTCAACTTTTGTAGAGTCATTCGTTGGGTTTGCAAAAGTAATTAGTGGCATAAAAGCTACTAACAATGCAACTATAAAATACAGCGTGAGCCTCAACTTTTGTAGAGTCATTCGTTGGGTTTGCAAAAGTAATTAGTGGCATAAAAGCTACTAACAATGCAACTATAAAATGGAGTGGTTTTTTTGAAATCACCATAACTTTATTTTTCTTAAATTTTAAGGTTTCTAAAATTTGGTGCAAAAGTACAATTTTTATTAATATTCCAAGTAGATAAGAAAAAAAAATAATCGATTTTACAGATATTTTTCAGTTTTAATGATTTTTATTTAACAATCTTATTGTTATTAACGTCTCTATTGCTAAAAAAAGAATAAATGATGTAAAAAAACTCTTCTTTTCATAAGATAAAAAATCATGAGTATGTTGATTGATTTGATGTAGAAAAAAGTATGCAATTCCCATTTTAACCATGGTTAATATCAAATAAAAATAGCCAACAATATCTAAGTTTTTTTTTCGAACAAAAATTAATGTGGTTATTATTAAAATCGATGAGATGGTAAAGAAAAGATAAATCTGTTCTACAAAAAAATAAAAATCAGAAAGTGCGTCTTGACCTATTAAATAAATAAGAATATAATAATGAGCAAAAAAGCAAAGAGTTGAAAAAACTAAAACAAATAATAATGGTTTGAATATTGAAAGTTTCATTGTGTTATTTATCTTCCGATTCGTTTATTTGTATTAACTGCCTATTCAAATTATAGAATGCTAATACAACACCTATTAAAACAAATATTTTTACATAAATTTCGTTTTTGTTTGGGTATTTTTCATCCAGCCATCTTCCTAAGTAGGCAAATAAAAAAATAACAATCCCCATTTGAATTGGAATATTAATGAGTGCCAACCATTTATTAGGCTGTTTTTTCTTCGACTGGTTGTCCACTTGATAAAAGATTTTTAACATTAGCTTTCATGGTACAAGTTGCTGTAAACTCAGCGCCTGGTTCTACGGCTAGTTTTCCGCAAATAACTTCACCATGAATTACGGCTTTAGATTTCAAATTTAATAGTTCTACAACTTGTATTTTTCCATCAAATTTTCCTTCGATATCACAATTTTTACAGATAATATCTCCGTTTATACTTCCTGCTGGACCAATAACTAATTTTCCTTTGCATTCAAAATTACCTATTAAATGTCCGTCTAATCGAAAATCTGCAGGAGAAGAGATGTCACCTTTGATAGTAGTTCCTTCTACTATTCTGTTAGTTTTCCCTAATAGGTCTGTGTATGACTTTGGTTTTTTATCAAACATATCTTTATGGTTTTTTAGATAATTCGGGTGATGGAGGCATCATTCCATTTGGTGGAGCACCATCAGATTCTATTGAATTAATTCCTTTTGGAGCTTGATTGGATTTTCCTTTTTCTGGAGCTTGTTGATTAAGTTTGTTTAAAACATCTTCTTTTGTAAGCCCCTGTTGCTTTTTAACCTCTTCTTTAGGTTGGTCTAATTCTAGATTTCTTTGAATTGGAACTATATCTTTATTTAACCAATCTCCTGAAAAGTATTCGTCAATATTCTTTTTAACTTGAACCACTTTATAATTCTCGCTCGAAATGACAATAGCTGGTTCTTCAATTTTATAATCTTTATATTCTTTTAAAATCTGAGCAATTCCTTTTGCATTATCTAAAGTTTTAATTCCGTAAATTACTATGAAATTTTTGTCAATAGTATAAATATCTGTAGCTATTGTTAACTTGTCTATGGTTCTTTCTTTAGCAAACTTGTTTAATTTTTCTAACAATACTATAGTATTTTTATCTTCTAAATTATCTGCTTTATACAAGATATTCCATGATAGAGGTAACTCCGAATTAAATGAAAGAGATTCTAAGTAGGGCATTTTTTTGGCAAGAAACAACTCTGTAGATTTTCCTTCTTCGCTATTTGGATAAGTTAATGCTACATAATTAAGTGCTTTTTTAAAATCAGTCAATCCTTTTAGTTTTCCAATAAGATTGGCTTTAAGCAATTCAAATTTTGATACCATTTCTTCGCCTGTAAACTGCTCTACGGCAAGTTCGGTTTTTGGAAGCACTTCTCTATACTTTTCTTTTTCATACTCTTTATAAAGTAAATCATAAGCTGCTTCTGGTGTATAACCTAACTGACTCGAATTAATTACATTATTTATAATTTGAGCATATCGAGAATCTGGATATTGAGCCGTAATTTTAGCTTTCATGGCTTGTGCTTTGCTTACATCTATTATTTCATATATCTTATATAAGTTATACATTGAAGGCAAGACCAATCGCTCTTCAGGATTATTTTCAAGTAATTTTTCAAGTTTTTCAGCGGCTCTTTTATATTCTTTAAATTTCTCTTTGTAGATTACACCCAATTGAAAGTAAGCAAAATTTCTTTCTTTGGCAATACTGTCTAATTCTTTATCAGAGGAAGGAATTTTTTTTATATAAAATTCTGTAGTGTAACGTTCGTCAACTTCTTCTTTTTTATCAACATTGTCGGCAACTGCGTTATTATCATCAGAGTTTTTATCTTCTTTTATTATATCTTTTGCCCATCTCCAATTTTCTTCATGTGGTCTATTGCCCCATTTTTTCTTAAATTCTACTTTACCAAAAGCTACTGTAGATGGGTTGTAAAAATAAAAGGTGCTTGAATTACTTGAAATTGAAGGTGTTGGTGCAATTTCTTTGGGAGCAACTTGCTTAGAAATTATGTTGTCTAGTTGGGCTAATTCTTTAGCTCCAATTTTATCTTGAAAATCACCGCCACCAGAATTTAAAGCAGTCAACTCTTTAATTTTTGCTTCATTTTCTGCCAATTCTTGTTTTCTTTTTTCTTCTTTTTTAAGTTCGTCAATAAACTGTTTGTAATAACTTTCCTTTTCTGAAGAAGACATAGATGCCACTTTCAAAATACTATCGTTGCGTTGTGCAATTCCCTCAAATTTGATTACATCTTCTAGATTCTCTCTCTTTTTTGTAATCAACTTAAATTCACGTGTTCCCGAATTTAATACCGTTAAGGTACTATCAAAATATTTTCCTGCTGTTACATATTTAGCTTTGTCAAAATAAATTTCTGCTAAATTTCTATAATTAGAGGCAATTAGATATTCATCTTGAGAATTTGATTTTAATGATTTATTGTAATATTTTTGAGCTACTTCTGGCTTTTTTAATTTATCATAAAACAAGGCCATTTGATGATTAAGTACATCTAAATGAGGTCGATTCTCTCTGTCTTTCAACAATTTTTTATATTTTTCTATGAAGGCTAAGGTATCTCCTTTTTTAATATCAAATTGTTGCGCTTGACGAGCATGTGCCTGAATCACATACTGTCTTGCTGCCTTTCTTTTCATCTTAATTACGTCTTGATATTTAGCAAATGCACTGTCTTTATGTCCTATTTGTTCATATACTTGACCTAAAATAAACTGATATCTAGCTTTTTCTTCGTTAGATTTTGTAAATTCTGTTGCCAATTTCAATTTTGCAACCGCACTATCTGGTTCTTTTAAATTTAAAAAAGCCTGTGCTAATGTGGCATTTGCATCGGCAAAAATTTGATCTTTAAATTTAATCTCTTTAAGTAGTTTTCTAAGATTGGTAACTGCCAACGCATCGTTTTCCATGCGCATATTTGTTTTTTCTCTCCAAATTTTAACTACATAAATTTTATCACTGTTTGGATATTTATACAAAACATAATTGAAAGCTTCTAAAGCAGGAACAAAACGTTGGTCATAATAACGTGCTTTTCCTAGCATTAAATGTGCTTCATCCATTTGCGGGTTTTTTTCGCCACCTTCAATATTCATTGAATGTTTTTGAATTGCTTTTGTAGCTTTGGTTTCAGCTTTTTCAAAATTAGCATTCTTGGTTTGACCAGAAGCCATTTGGTCTTGAGAAACTTGCATTCGCTCTACAGGAAGCACTTCCCAAAAGTTGTCTTTATACTGAGATTTTAAGTCGGCAATACCTTTATCTAAAGCTACTCCGCCATTATATAGAATATTATATTCTGTAGTTACGGCATGGTAATTTCTTGATAGAAAAGTATTTTTCTTTGTAGAACAAGCTACAAAAATTGCTAATACTCCAACGAGTAAGCTGTATTTAATAGTGTTTGATTTCAATGTAAAACGTTTTTATAAGTAACTCTAAAAGGTTAATTTTAGTATAACTAACTGGTAAAAATACGTTTCTTTTTGATACGTGAAAATAAAATGATAGTTTTTTTATTTCCTAAAGCAAAAAAGGAAGAATTGCTTTGGTTGTTTTTGTATAATTATGATATTTTTCGCCAAAAATTTCTATAAGCCATTTTTCTTCTTTTTTTAGTTTAAACCAAAAAGAAAAAAACACTATTACTACTGCAATAATACCTCTGTAATCGCCTACAATTATAGTGTTTCCAATGAAGATTAAAAGAATCCCTGTATAAATTGGATGGCGTAAAATAGAATATGGTCCCGATTTTATTAACTCATGATTTTCTTTTTTTTGAACCGATAAACTCCAATTTTTTCCTAATAAATATCGAGACCAACACGCAAGTATTAATCCTGCGAAAGCTATTAAAAGTCCAATACTTCCAACAAAATTAGTGTGTTCAACAAAATTTTCTCTAATTAAAGTATGACCAAACCATTGGCCTGGACCAAGAAGTAGCATCGCAATTACTATTGGTAGCCAATAGAGTAGTATGCGAGTTAAAATAGATTCTTTGTGAATTGATGGTTTATTATTTCTAGCAGATAATATCCAAAATAACAATAATGAAATCCAAATTATTCTTAAACCTATTTGAATGTTTTCGCTCATGATTTTTATACTGCAAAAAAGGCTTCTAATTCTTTCAGAGTTTCTGGCGATGTTTCTATATCTTTTACAATTTCGCCTTTGTTTAAAGCTACAATTCTATTGCAAACCTCAACGGTGTGAACTAAATCATGAGAAGAAACCAAAACGGTAACTTCAGGATTATCAGACAATTCTTTGATAATTTTTTTCAATCTGTTTACGGTTGTTGGATCTAAATTGGCAAACGGCTCATCGAGAATTACCACTTCTGGGCTTCCTATTAAAGCGGCAATGATTCCCACCTTTTTCATGTTTCCTTTAGATAAATCACGTAAGTATTTTTTGCTTTTCAAGATTTCTCCATTGAAAAATTCTTCGTGTTTTGCTAAAAGTGAATCAACATCAGCTTTATTTTGACCACGCAAATCGCCAATAAAATAGAAATATTCTTCGGCTGTTAAATATCCTATAAGGAAACTTTCATCAATAAATGCGGCTGTGAATGGTTTCCAAGCTTCACTTGTATTTACTTGAATTGAATTGTTTTTTATATATCCTGTTGAAGGTTGAATTAAATCTAACAGCAAACTAAAAAATGTAGTTTTTCCTGCACCGTTATTTCCTACCAAACCAAAACTTTGGCCTTTTGGAATTTCAAGATTGGTTATATTTAATACCTTAACGCCGTTGTTATAGGTTTTTGAAAGATTGTTTACTTGTATCATTTTTTTAGTGATTAGTCATTAGTAAATAGTGATTAGTCATTAGTAAATAGTCTAAAACTAATTTTTTTGTTTGTATGCTGCGATGGTTGCGTATTTTTCTCTTTTATAGATTTTTTCGATTTGATTGAAAACATAATTTCTAAAAGCAAATCCTAGAATTCCTGCCAAAGCCACGAATAATAATCCAATGTTTGGTGAGAAAAGGTAATATCCTAAAGCATAAACCACCATTGGAATTAGCATTTTAGGAAGAGAAATTAACATTGTTTTTACATTAAATGCTTGCTTGTCGCCAAAAGCTCCTTTCCCAGTAGTTAAATCGATTGGAGTTTTTACAAAGGCGCCGCCAAGCATTACTAAATGAGAGTTTACTCCGATGTTGAAAATGGCACCCACAACAATTAATAAGTAGGTATGAACTCCAAAGAATAAATAAAAAGATGCTAAAATTGTTGAAATTAGAGTTCCAATAACCATTAACCACCATTTAGAACTGATGTATTCTCTGTATTGAATGTTTTGACTCATCATTAATTGATAATAGGCACTATCCCAACTTGGCACAAATTGTCCGAAGGTGAAAAGAAATCCGCCTGAAACAAAAATTCCGGCAAAAATTTGAAACATCGGACTTCTATATGCATCTATTGAATTGGTAAAAAACAACAATCCGTAAAAGATGAATAAGAAACTCATTGTAAGAGTAGTTTTAGAACGTTTGTTTCTTAACAATAATCGAAGGTCATTTTTTAAGAACGTTCCTAAAGTTCCGAATTGGTCTAGGAATGAAAAGTTTTGAGTCTTTGCAATTTCGCTTTTAGTTGCCAATCCTTCATCTAAATTCAAATTACTTTTAAAATAATTGAAAGCAAAATAATAGGTTGCAACAACCAATAGTATCGGAATTAAAAACACAAAAACCGTTTCGTACATTCCTTGAAAAAAGGGTTGAGTATAAATTGTTATGTCAAATAATTTATAATAATGTGCCAGTCCTAAACCTGCAACTACAGCCAAAACCGAGTAGAAAACACTGTCTTTATTATTGATTAAAACATTTATAAAATTATTAAAATAAAACAGCGCCATTATTCCTATATGCCATAGCATTACATTTATAACCGAATAGCCATTCATCATTAAAACGATAGAAAACGGTATAAAAAATAACGCATGCGACCAATTGAAAAAAGATAAAGCGGTTTTCCCTAAAGTAAAATGAACGATGGTATTCCTTTTTATTGGTAAAGGCAATAACGGACGAATGTTTAAGATAGGCATTTTTTGTAGAAAATACCTAACCACCAAATCCATTACCAAATAATAAATCATGAATTTATTTACGGTTGAAAGTGGTTCCAGTCCTGCTTCTTTTAAAATGAAGAAAGCTCCAACACCAGCACCTATTAAAATCACCATAAAATAAGCTGCAAAAAATCCAATAAAGATTTTCATGGCAATGTTTGTTCCCAATGAAGCCGAACGAAGAAATGCCTTCCATTCGAGCATAATAAAATGTTTGAACATAGTTGATTGTTTTTGGATGACGTATTAGATGATGATTTTAAAAATTTGTTACAAACTAATTTGAAAACTCATATTCGGGATAGGTTTCTTTTAGATATTGTTCTGCTTTGGACGGAATAATGAATAAAATAATGTAACTCATTATAAAAAGTAAAAAAGTAATTCCACAAAATATAAGTATCTCTATTGAGTTAATTTTATTGTCTTCGCTTATACCCCCTATTTTTATGATTATTTGTAACGGAATTTGAAGTATTGTAAATAAACCTCCAAATCTAAAAATGACTTCTTCAAATAGCCATTTCTTTTGAGTTTCTTTAAACTTTGCTTTTAATTTTTGATGTGCTAGATATGTTTTAACAAAAACTAATATCATAAAAATAGCTGCAAATCCAAAAATCACATACATCTGAAAATCCATAATTGAAACAAACTTATAAAAAACAAAAAAAACTATAATTGAAAAGATAATTATAGGCATTTGGAAAAAATCTTTAAAATGCTTCCAAACCAGTTTATTGTATTTTTTATTCAAATATTTTTGTCTTTTTTCAACCACATCCATAAAGCCAAAAACACCAAATTTTTTGAATTCATTTTGCAAAGCTTCCTCAAAAGTCAATTTAGGGTTTTCTTTCCATTGTTCTTCAATTGCATTGGCTAAATGATCTACTAATTCGGTTTGCAAATCATAATATTCTACATAATGCTGACGAGTGAAATGGTATAATTTTTCTATTTGTTCGACGGTGAGATTCATATTAACTAAAGTATAAACGATTGACAACTGTAATTTCGTTTTTTGCTAATTTTCTAAAAACGAATAAGGATAAAAAACAATAAGTCAGAATTAAAGTAACAATGGTTTTAATAATAAAATGATTAGAATCTATTGTGTCTTTAAAAATATTTATTCCATTAAAAAACGTTTGAGGTATCATCATTACGAGTAAAAATTTTTCATTCAAAAAAGTTTCAACTCTTAGAATTTTTTGCTTTTGTTTTTTTCTTAATTTAAATAATTTAAAATTTTCAAGTAATACAAGCAAAAAACCTACCAAGTAAAGAATAGTACCAACAACCAAAGCATTTGAAAAAAAATTTAGAAGAAGATAGATTGAAACAATTAATGTAAAGCTTCCAACAATTTGAGGAAATTTAAAAAAATCTTTAATTGAATTCCAATGTTCTTTTTTATATTGTTTTCTTAATTCTGCTTGTCGTTCTTCCATAATTCCTCTAAAACCAAGAGGTTGAAAATCTTTTTTAGCTACTATAATAGCGTCATTTAAACTTATTTGGTTTTTTTCTAAAATAGCTTCAACACTACAAATCATGTGATCTAAAAACTCTTGTTTCAGTTCGTAATAATCTATGTTGAAGGTTTTGATATAACTATCTATTTCAGAAATTTGTTCGACGGTGAGTTTCATAGAAGTCTTCTTTTAATAAGTTTTAAATATTTTTGAATTTGCTCTTTTGTGTAAAATATATAGGTAACACAAAGCATCAAAAAAAATATTAATAAAACATCGGAAATTGATTTTTGATTTTCAAAAGGTTTTAACATCAATAAATTTATCCAATATAAAATCATCAAAACAATACTGTTTTTCTCTATAAAAAAGTATTTCTTTTTTTTGATTATTGAAAAATAAATAAAGTTCGCCATTCCTATCACTAATAGTGAAACAATAAAATAGAACGACATATTTTCTTTAAACAAAACCACATTCTCATTCGTACGAAATAAGAAAAAAAGAACGATTAAAAAGAAATTTACAAATAAACAGATTGGCTTTAAAAAGCATTTTAAAAAACTTTTAATTTCCGACAAAGAAAACCACCAAATAATCTTATTCATTTTGAATAATTCTTTTCTATTAAAATTTACATAGCTCACAAAAGTATCGTGAAAATTAGCATTGTCATGTGTCATTTTTTCTTCAACCGCAGATGCAATATGATCAATCATCTCTTCCCTGATATCAATAAATTCTACATCATTTCTTTGAAGAAATTTATCTATAAATTCAATTTGTTCTTTACTTAACTTCATCTTAATAACTCCATTTAGGTTGCACCAAACTTTGCATATTTTTTATAAAATCCTCCAATTCTGCCAATCGATTTACGGTTTCTTTGGTGCCTTTTTCGGTTAATTTATAATACTTTCTCAATCTATTATCAACATTTTCTACTTCAACCTCAAGAATGCCTTCAGCTTCTAGTTTGTGCAAGGCAGGATACAAGGCGCCTTCGGTAATTTTCAATTCACCACTTGTAATTTCTTTTACTTTTTGTGTTATTTCATAACCATACATTCTGCCGTTTTCCTCGAGCAATTTCATGACTATGGTATTGAGACTTCCTTTATATAATTGCGAATTTTTCATCTAATTTTAAATTTTGAAAAACAAATATACATAAGATTTTTATATACATAAGATTTCTAGGTATAAAATTTATTTTTTATTGAACTAATTGGTTTCTTACCTTTGTAAAAATTACTTACCATGTCACAATTCTATAAATTACAAATCAAAGAAGTAAAACGTGAAACGCCAAGCGCAGTTTCTGTAGTTTTTAATGTTCCAACAGAATTACAATCGGCTTATCAATTTATTGCAGGTCAATATATTAATCTAAAACTTACGCTTGACGGACAAGAAATTCGTCGTGC
>JFJP01040395.1_pt1 | contig 11307 bp, 10 predicted proteins | sample 431651 | NCBI WGS metagenome assembly JFJP01 (sample SAMN02602958, study PRJNA72255) | Microbial mat metagenome, whole genome shotgun sequencing project. | biome: fresh water; feature: sink hole; material: water; isolation source: purple microbial (photo- and chemosynthetic) mats found in... | reverse complement strand
ATCTTCCCGATGAGGATCATTTCACCCCTTCGGGGTTCTCTTCTTTGTCTTGAATCGGCTTTCTACAATCATTTCACCCCTTCGGGGTTCTCTTCTATGTCTTGGCTCCTCTACAATCATTTCACCCCTTCGGGGTTGGGCTATGAAAATGCCGCGAAGCCATCGCCCAAAAGCCCTGAAAGGGCGCAACAACAAAGCCAGGGGTGCAGCCCCTGGAACCTGAAAGGGCGCGATAACCTAGCCATGGGTGAAGCCCATGGAGCCATCGACCCGCGCCAAGTCCCGCCCAGGGCCCCGCCATCTCGCCGGGGAGCTTAACATTTGCCGAAAAACTTTTAATTTTGGCCGTTTTGAGAAAACAAGCATCGCGCACCCAATTCCGCACCGCAGCATGAGCCAAGCTAGAACCAACCGTTGGATTTCCTTCTTCCTGATCGTCTTCGTGGGCCTGGTCCTGTGGCAGGCCTACGAGTTCTACGACCGCCCCTCGGGTGGAGCGCTGGGCCAGGCGCTGTCGGCCACGCCCCTGGACGCCGCCTTCGTGCTGCGCTACGCGGACCTGCCGGACCTGCTGGAGTCGCTGGGCGAGGAAGGCTCGGTCTGGGAGGCCCTTTCGAAGATGCCGCTGCTCGCCGGCCTCGCGGGCCAGGTTTCGTCCTTGGACAGCCTGCTGGGCCAGGAGCGCCTGCGCGACCTGTCGTCGGAGGCCTCGGGCGTCATCTCGGCGCACCTCAAGGGCCAGGGCGGGCTGGAGTACCTGCACGTGCTGGAGCTGGAGTCGTCGGAGCAGGCCGAGGAGCTCCGGGCGGAGCTGGTCGCCTGGCTCGAGCGCGACCACCGGGCGCAGGCGCGCGACTACGAGGGCGTGCGCCTATGCTACCGCGACGACGCCGAGTCGGCCTTCTCGCTGGGGCGCGAGGGCAATCTGCTCTACTTCAGCTTCTACCCGCTGCTGGTGGAAGAGGCCATCCGGCAGCGGCACTCGGCCGAGAGCCTGCTCGACGATCCGGGCTTCGCGCAGGCGCTGGGCAGCCTGGGCCAGGACGCCACGGCCCACTGGCTGCTCAAGCCCGCGCGCCTGCCCGACGCGCTGAACCTGCTGGCCGCGGAAGGCTACAAGGAGAACCTCTACGAGCTGCGCAACTTCGCCGACTGGCTGGCCCTCGACCTCCGGGTGGAGGACGGCGGCCTGCGGCTGAACGGCTTCGCCCGGGGCCAGGACGAGCGGCACTGGGTCTCGACGCTCGAGGGCCAGGAGCCGCACCGCTTCGAACTGCCCAAGGTGCTCCCGGCCAGCACCTTCTTCGTCCTGGGCATCGGCTTTTCCGACTACGGGCGCTGGATGCAGGCCTACGGGCGGCACCTGGCGCGCAACAACGCCAGCCAGGCCCGCGCCAAGGCCCTCGACGAGTTCCGCCAGGAGCTGGGCATCGACCTGGAGCAGACCTTCGCGGCCTTCATGGACAACGAGCTGGCCTTCGCGGTGCTGCGCGCGCCCGATGGCACCGACGTGCCCCTGGTCTTCATGGAAAGCCAGTACGCCGACAAGGCCCTGCAAGAGCTGGGCAAGCTGCTGGAGGCCGAGGCCCGGCGGGGGCGCATCGCGGCCTCCTCGTACCGGCTCAACCTGCGGGTGGGGCAGGGCGAGCATCCGGTCTATGAGATGCCCTCGGTCAACCTCCTGCGCAAGCTCTACGGCAAGCTCTTCAGCGCCGTCTTGCCCGAGCATTTCACGCTGGTGGAAGACTACGTGGTCTGGGCGCGGAGGCCCGAGGAGCTGGCCCTGGTGGTCGAGGCCTTCCAGTCGGGCCAGGTGCTGGCCAGCTCGGAGCGCTACGCCCGGGTGATGGACCCGATGGACGAGCAGAGCAACCTGTGGATCTATGCCGACCTGCCGCTCTGCGCGCCCTTCTTCAGCCAGTACGCCATGCCCTCCTTCCTGCGCGAGCTGCCCCGCTACTCGTCGGCCCTGAAGAGCCTGGAGGGCTTCGCCTTGCAGATGCAGGCGCGGCAGGGCATGGCCTACGTCGTGGCCGGGCTCAGCCGGGGCGAGCAGTTGGCGGGCGCCTTCAGCCCCGACTGGGAGTGCCAGCTCGACACGCTGCCCTCGGGCCGGGCCTACGCGGTGCTGAACCACGCCACGGGCCAGCGCGAGACCCTGGTGCAGGACCTGGCCAACCGCCTCCACCTGGTCTCGGCCTCGGGCCGGCTGCTCTGGACCCTGCCGCTGGAGGGGCCCATCCTCGGCACGGTGGCGCAGGTGGACCGCTACGCGAACAACAAGCTGCAACTGCTGTTCTGCACCGAAAGCCGCCTGCACCTGGTGGATCGCGAGGGCCAGCCCGTGGAGGGATTCCCGGTGGAGCTGGCGGAGCCGGCCGCCCGCGGGCTCTCGGCCTTCGACTACGACGGCCAGCGCGACTACCGCGTCTTCGTGCCCACCCGCGGCGGGGGCCTTCTGCTCTACGACGGCCAGGGCAAGCCCGTGCGCGGCTGGAGCTTCGGCGGATTCGCCGGGGGGCAGACCCGCGCGCTGGAGTTCGTGCGCTGGGAGGGCAAGGACTACCTGCTCGCGGCCGACCGCCAGGGCGCGCGGGTGCTGCACCGCCAGGGCCATGACCGCCTCCGCCTGGAGCCGGGATTCCAGCCCTCGCCCGAGAACGCCTACCACTTCTGGGAGGGCGTCTGGACCACCACCGACGTGGAGGGGCGGCTCTGGCGCTTCGGCCCCGAGGGCCAGGCCACGGCGCAGGTGCTCGATGGCGTGGGCCAGGGGCACCGGCTGCTGTCGGCCCGCCTGGACGGCGACAGCCTGCCCGACTGGCTGTTCCTGCAAGGCGAACGGCTGATGGCCTTCTCGAACGGGGGCCAGGCCATCTGGCAGGCCAGCCTCGCGGCCGAGGCCACGGGCGATTGGCAGGTGGCCTACCACCGCGGGCAGGTCGTCGTGGGGGTGCACCTGCCCAGCCGGGGCGAGCTGTGGCTGTTCGGCCCCAACGGCAAGCCGCTGTTCGAGCGGCCTTTCGGCCAAGTGGTGGGCTTCAGCCTGCTGCAAGATGGGCAGAGCCTGGGCGTGGTGGCGCAGCACGCCGACGGCCGCCTGGCCCGCTACTCCCTGCCCGACTGAGGCCGGGACATGTTGGCGATGCACTGCTCGCGGAAGCTCCAGAGCTCCTCGAGGCCGTGCCGGGCGCTCCAGGGCTGCCGCCCGCGCCAGCTTTCGAGGAAGGCGCGGTGGTAGGAGCGCTTGAAGGCGGGGAGCTGCCCGGCCTCGGGCACCTCCACCTCGTCGAGCAGCACCGCGAGGAAGCCGTCGGTGGAGCTGGGCCGGGTGAAGTCGAAGACCTTGCCGCCGTGGCGCAAGTAGTTGTGGGCCTCGGGCATGTACTCGAGGCCGCCTTCGCGGAGGCAGTCGCCGATCTGCGGGGTGTTGCGGGCGTCCATCGCGTAGATGCCGCACATCAGGCGGATGTCGTCGCGGCCGTTCTCGCGGGCGGCGAGCGCGAGGATCTGGTGCTTGGTGCCGCAGGTGGAGCGCCGCTCGGCGAAGGCCAGCTCGGGCCGCTCGGGCTGGCTGACGCGGCCGTAGGGCAGGTCGCGCACCCAGTGGCAGAGGCTGTGGAAATCGGCCAGGCCCTGCCGGAGGGCGGCTTGGGAGATGGGCCCTCGGGGGCCGAGGGCAAACTGGGGGAGCGCTTGGGCTTGCATGGAAATCGTGGGTCTTTGGGGAATAATGCTTAGTTTTGAGGCCAATTTACGCACGAAAACCGAATCCCAGCCATGACGCGTCCCTCCAGCGTAACGATCATCGTCCCTTGTTACAACGAGCAGCCCGAAGTGCTGCGCGCCACGGTGGCGGCCATCGAGCAATCGCTGGAAGCCGCCGGGGCGGACTACGAGGTGCTGGTGGTCAACGACGGCTCGCGCAAGCACCGCTACGACGGCATCGCCCAGGGCAGGGTGCGCCTGGTGGAGCATCCGGAGAACCGGGGCTACGGGGCGGCCCTCAAGACGGGCATCCACGAGGCCGCGCACGAGGTCGTGGGCATCACCGACGCCGACGGCACCTACCCGAACCACCGCTTCGGCGAGCTGCTGGCCCTGATGGAGCACGCCGACATGGTGGTGGGCGCGCGGCCTTGGGGCGACATCTCCCTGGCGCGCCGCCTGCCCAAGTTCCTGCTCACGAAGCTGGCCAGCTTCCTGGCCGACTACCCGATACAGGACCTGAACTCGGGCATGCGCCTGTTCCGCAAGGAAATGGCCCTGCGCTTCTGGGGGCTGTACCCCAACGGCTTCTCGTTCACGTCCACCATCACGATGGGCTGCCTGACCAGCGGCTACCGGCTGCGCTACCAGCCCATCGCCTACGCCAAGCGCGAGGGCAAGTCGCACATCCAGCCCATCCGCGACACGCTGAACTTCTTCACGCTGGTAACACGGCTGACGCTCTACTTCAACCCCATGCGGGTCTTCGTGCCGCTGAGCCTGCTCTTCGGCCTGCTGGCCACCCTGCGGGGCCTGCGCGACTACTGGCTGACGGATTCGCTGGGCGGGCTGGCCCTGGTGCTCTTCTTCATGTCGTTCCAGTTGTTCTTCTTCGGCCTGTTGGCCGACATCGTGGTCAAGACCGGCAAACAGGCTTAGCGCTTGCGGGCCACGGCCACGACGCTGAGCCCGAAGGGAGGGCGCAGGACGGATTCGACCTTCGAGATGAGGGGAATCATCCGGTTCATCAATCCTAGTCCACCTGGCTTGATGGTGTTGGAGAAGTTGGTTTTCTTCCGCAGGACTTTACCTTTGAGGAAGTAGAGCATGGCGCCGGGCATGTTCATGTACTGGATCTTGACCACTTCGAAGCCCGCGGCCTCAAGCCTCTGCCGGAGCATTTTCTTGGAATAGCGGCGGTAGTGGAGCGAGGCCTCGTCGATGCCGCAGTAGAGCGCCTGGTGGGCGGGCGTCTTGACCAGCAGGTGCCCGCCCGGCACCAGGGTTTCGTGGAAAAGCGCCAGGGCCTTGCTCTCGTCTTCGAGGTGCTCGATGACGTCGAGGTTGATGATGGTGTCGATGCGGTGGGCCTTGAAAGCGTCGGCAGGCGTTTGGTTGAGGTCGCAGAACTCGACGACGTGCTTCTGCGAATCGGCGAAGGTCGCCTTGAGGATCTTGAGGTTCTCGGGGGTGTACTCGGTCAAAAGGAGCTTGTCGGCCTTGTTGTCGAGAAACTTGGCCAGGATGCCCACTCCGGCCGCGGCGTCCCAGATGTTGCGGCCCATGTGCTGTCCGAGAAATCCGACGGACCACTGGTAGTAGTTCGTCAGTTGGGCCATGTTCGACTGGGCTTGGAGGTGCAGCTCCTCCATGTCTTTGGATATTTCCATGTTCAGTGGGTTGAAATTTGGACGGATTGTCGTGCCCAAAGATAGTCGAACTGGATGCCTTTTCGGTTTGGGCGGATCATTTTTGGGGAGAAGCAAGCAATTCTCCGACTTATTGCCATCTTCGCGGGAAGACGAATCCGGGTGGCGAAGCAGGCCACTTTTTGCAAATCCATCCTGAACCATGAGTTGGAAAATCATCTTGCTGGTGTTGGCCTTGGTGCTGGTGGCCGCGATAGCCTACGCGACCCATTATTACAGGAAATTCAAGATCATCCAGCCCTACCCTTATTTTCTGTTCCGCTATCTTTTCTTGGATTATGCGATGTTCTTCGTGAACTGGGCTCCAAGTTCCTTGGGCATGTTTTTGAGGCTCTTGTTCTACAAGCTGGTGGCCAAGCACGTGGGGAGGAACGTAACCATCCAGATGGGCGTCGAGTTCATCCGGCCCGAGAACATTTCCATTGGCGACAACTCCGGAATCGGCTACCAGAACTTTTTCGAGGCCAACGGCGGCATCGAGATCGGCCAGTGGGTGCGCATCGGCCCCAACGTTACGATGCTGACCACCAACCACATCATGGACCGCCGCGACGTGGAGATCAAGAAGCAGGGCGCGTACAGCAAGCCGATCGTGATCGGCGACGACGTGTGGATCGGCTGCAACTCGGTCTTGCTTTCGGGCGTTCGGGTGGGCAAGGGCGCGGTCATCGGGGCGGGGAGCATCGTTACGAAGGACATCCCCGAGTATGCCATCGCCGTGGGCAACCCGGCCAAAGTGATCAAGTACCGTGAGTAGGAAGCGCCTGGCCAGCCTGGTCCTGAGCCTGCTGCTGACGGTGGGCCTGCTGGGGTGGATCTTCCAGCACATCGACCTGCCGAGCGTCTTGCGGGCGCTGGCGCGGGTCCCGGCCGGGCACATCGCGCTGGGCTTCCTGTGCCACGCGGCGGCCTACCTGCTGCGGGCCCGGGCCATGCACCTGTTCTTCGCCTCCCGGGGGCTGGGGCTGGCCGAGGTCTGGGCCAACCACTTGGTCCACAACTTCTACGTCCACGTGGTTCCGGCGGGCCTGGGCGAGCTTTCCATGTCCTTGCTGCTCAAGCACAAAGTCCCGGTGGCGAGCAGCCTTTCGGTGCTGCTGGTCACGCGGGTGGCGATCCTGCTGGCCAGCTTCGGGCTGTTCGCGGTGTCGGTCTTCGCGGTGGTGGGGCCTCGCGCGGGCGCCGAGTGGGATTTCCGGCTGTGGGTTCCGCTGGTGCTGGGCATGGTGCTGCTGGCCTGGGCGTCGTGGCGGGCGCGCGGGCTCGTGGCGGGCCTGCTGGAGCGCTTCGGCCCGGGGCGCGCGCTGCTGGGCAAGGCGCGGAAGTTCCTCGGGGCCTTCCGCGACGAGCTGGCGCGGCTGCGCGTGCCGGGCGCGCCCTGGCGGCTGATGGGCGCGACCCTTGCCAGCGTGCTGCTGGTGGCGCTCTACTTCGTGAGCATCCTGCGGGGGCTGGGCATCGAGACCAACGTGTTCGAGACGCTCTTCGTCTCGGCCCTGGGCATGGCCTTCATGATCCTGCCCATCAAGAGCGTGGGCGGGTTCGGCACCATCGAGGGCACCTGGATCGTGGGGCTGATGATCCTGGGCCTGGAAAAGACCCTGGCCATCGAGGCGGCCTTCGCCGTCCACCTGTTCGCCCTGGCCAACGTCCTGGTGCTGTTCTTCATCGGCCTGGCCGTCAAGCGGATCTTCTACCGGCAAAACGCGAGCGCATGAACATCGACAAATGGATTTCGGAGCCATTGGCCAAGGCCTTGGCCTGGGGGATGCTGCTGCTCAGCCTCCCGCTCTTCTGGATGGGGCACCTCTCGGAGCTGCGCATCACCACCGACTCGGCCTACTACGCCATGGGCCTGGACCAGATCTTGGCGGGCGAGGGCTTCCAGGCCTACGCTGTCGAGGATCCGGCCCGGGTGGACGAGCGGGTGCCGATCACCAAGTACGGCCCCAGCTACTCGTGGTTCGGGGCCCAGCTCAAGGGCCTTTTCGGGCTGGATACCCTCGGGGCGCTCAAGTGGACCAACGCGATCTTCCTGCTGGCGCACCTGCTGGGCTGGATGGTTTTCTTCCGGCTGATGTTCGCCGGGCGGCCTGCCTATTTCCTGCTGGCCTTCGGCATCGTCTTGTCGGGCCAGGGCATCTGGTCGTACCTGACGGGCGCGCTCAGCGAGCCGGTCTTCGTCGCGCCGATGGTGTGGATGGGCGTGGCGCTGCTGCGCTGGCACGGCTCGGAGGGCTGGCGGGCGCGGGCCGGGTGGCTGGCGCTGGCGGCCCTTCTGGCGCTGGCCATGCTGCTGGGCCGCAAGACCGGGCTGGCCTTCGTCGCGGCCAGCGCGCTGGCGGTCTTCCTGTCCCATGCGCGGGCCGACTGGCGGCGGGCGCTGCTCTGGGCGGCGGGCTTCGGCCTGGCGGGCTTCCTGCCCTACGGCGCCTGGCTGCTCCGCAACAAGCTGCTGGCCGACAAGACCATCGACTACCAGATCGGCGACGACTCTGACACGCTGTTCAACTTCCCGCGCATCGCCGAGATCCTCGACATGTACTTCGTGAGCGTCGCGGGCTGGCCCACGAGCCTCGAGCCCTGGGCCTGGCTGCTGCTGCTGCCCCTGGCGGCCCTGGTGCTCTGGCGCCTGTGGGACGCGCCCGGCCAAGGCACCCCGGCCCAGCGCTTCGCGAACGCGTGGCTGTTCTGGATGCTGGTGCTGTACGTGGGCATGGTGCTCTTCGTGGGCATCTTCCAGCACTCGTTCAACCGCGAGATGGGCTTCATGCGCTACTTCCACCTGACGCTGCCGCTGCTGGGGGGCGTGCTGGTGTTCCACCTCCAGGCCTTCGCCGACGCGGAGGGCGGGGGCCTGTGGCGGCGGCTGATGCTGCTGGGCACGGCGGGCCTGGTGGCCTTCGTGCTGCTGGCCAACCTGAACCGCAGCCGGGTGTTCTTCGCGACGCTCGCGGCCGAGAGCCCCGAGCGGGAGGTCTTCGCCCGGGCGAGGGCGCTGTACGTGCCCGGCCAGACCCTGCTGCTGAGCAACCACTGGCAGACGGTCGCGGTCAAGGGCGGGCTGCCGGCCGTGGAGGTCGGCTCGCCCGGCCACGCCCGCGCGATCGCCGGGCAGGCCCGGCAGGCCGAGGTCTATCTGCTGCTGCGCAAATCGGTGGGGCACAGCTTCCGCCGGGGCGCGCCCACCTGGGAGGAGTTCCAGGCCGCGCTGCCCACGGAGACCGTCGCCGAAAGCCCCGACTGGATCGTGGCGCGCCTGCTGCCCTAGGGCCCCGGGGCGGACGCCTGGCTCCTGTTTCCGGGCAGGCCGCGGGGGGCTCATTTTGAGCCGTTCTAAAGAGGCCACGGGGGTTTTGAAAATCCTCCCCGTTTGCGTATCTTCGCCAGCGTAAGCACTCAATCAAAATCCATCAAAACCCAATCCATATGAAAGTTACGGTAGTAGGAGCTGGAAACGTGGGCGCCACTTGCGCCAACGTCATCGCCGAGCGCGAAATGGCCAACGAAGTCATCTTGCTGGACATCAAAGAAGGCGTCGCCGAAGGCAAATCGCTCGACATTTGGCAGACGGCCCCGGTCTTGGGCTACGACACCCGCACGGTGGGCGTTACCAACGATTACAGCCGCACGGCAGGCTCGGACATCGTGGTCATCACCTCCGGCCTGCCCCGCAAGCCCGGCATGAGCCGCGACGACCTGATCGCGATCAACGCCGGCATCGTCAAGCAAGTTACCGAGAACATCGTCCAGCACTCGCCCGAGGCCATCATCATCGTGGTTTCCAACCCACTGGACGTGATGACCTACACGGCCTACCTGGCGGCCAAGGCCCCCAGCACCAAGGTGTTCGGCATGGCCGGCATCCTGGACACGGCCCGCTACCGCGCCTTCCTGGCTGAGGCCCTGGACGTTTCGCCCAAGGACATCCAGGCCCTGCTGATGGGCGGCCACGGCGATACCATGGTGCCCCTGCCCCGCTACACCACCGTGGCCGGCATCCCCGTCACCGAGCTGATCGACAAGCCCACCCTCGACGCCATCATCGAGCGCACCAAGAACGGCGGCGGCGAGCTGGTCAAGCTCATGGGAACCTCCGCCTGGTACGCCCCGGGAGCCGCGGCCGCGCAGATGGTCGAGGCCATCGCCAAGGACCAGCGCCGCGTCTTCCCCGTATGCACCTGGCTGCAAGGCGAGTACGGCCTCGAGAACATCTACCTGGGCGTGCCCGTCATCCTGGGCAAGAACGGCATCGAGCGCATCATCGAGGTCGAGCTCAACGCCGAGGAGGAAGCCCTGCTCCACGAGTCGGCCAAGGCCGTCCGCTCGGTCATGGATGTCCTGGACGACATGAAACTCTTCTGAGCGCCTCAGCCCAATGGTCTTCCGTCAGCCGTGGCCCGCTTTCCGGGGGCCGCGGCTGACTTTTTTCTGCCCGCGGCGACAGCGCCGACGGGCCATCCTTCCGGAACAGACGCGAACCTGACCCCCGCCCGAAGATGGAAAGCAACGAAAGCCGCGCGCACGCGGTGCCCTTGGAAACGGTCTTCCTGGATGGCGACGGCCTCCACCTGCTGCTGGAGGCCGCGCTCCCCGACGGCAGCCTGGCCACGCTGGTCCTCGACACCGGGGCCTCGAAGTCGGTCTTCGACATCAGCCTCATGGAAGGCCACTACGAAGCCGTGGACGACGCCCCGGCCATACAGTCGGCGGGCATCAGCGCCGACATGCTCGAGAACCGCTTCGGCCTGCTGCGCCGCCTGCGCCTGGGCGGGCTGGAAATCGAGGACCTGGAAATCGTCCTGCTGGACCTGGGCCACGTCAACAGGCTGTACGCGCAGTTCAGCGGCCGGCAGGTCTGGGGCCTGCTGGGCAGCGACCTGCTGGAGCGCTATGGCGCGACGATCGACTACCGGAGCCGCTTGCTGACCCTCCGCTCGCCCGGCGCGCCTGCGGCGGCGGCGGCGGCGGAGGAGGAGGAAGGCTAACGCTGGGGACTTTGGCCAGCCCTGCGCGCCTGGCTGGCCTTCTCGTGCGTGAAGCCGGTGGCCACGAGCGTAACCTGGCTGTCGCCGTCCATAGGCTCTAGGATGTTGAACTGCAGCTCGAAGCTGTCGCCCCGGCCGAAGCTGGCCAGGCGGCCGTCGAGGTCCATGAGCACCTCGCGCTGGCTCTCGGCGCTGGCGGTGGCGGGGTAGTAGAGGTTCCCGTTGACGCGCAGGACCATCTGGTCCCAACTGGCCAGGAGGGGGTCCTGCACCTCGACCACGATGCGCAGGGCTCCCTGCGCGATCTCTTGCGGGGCGAGGTTGAAGTCTTGGGCGAGCATGCGCTCGGAGGTGCTCTGCGGATGCACGAGCGCGCTGGACTCGAGGTGGCGGACCTGGGGCGCGGGGGGCGGGTTGTGCCCTTGGGCGGTGCCGGCGGCTCCGAGCGTCAGGGCGGCCAGCAGCAGGGCGGTGGAGTAGTCTCGTTTCATGGTGCCTGGGGAAGTTAGGGACATCAACTTCCGCAATAATTTTGCCAGATTACTTTTTTTCGCTGACCAATCTTGGCCATGTTGGCCACGGCTGGCCTTGTCCCGACAAATCGCTGTGTCGAATCTGACGCATGGCTTTGGCAGGCATCCTTGTGCCATGCGATCTTGACAATGGTGAAAAATTGACATTGCCTTCCGCAAAATTTTCGGCAACGAAAACAAGAAGGAAATTTCCATTTCTTAATGTCGTCCTAAATTTGGAAGGCAAAGAAAAAAATGTTCTATTCCTTAAAGATGTGATTTGGCTGTAATGTGTTGTGATTCTTGTAGGTTTCGAATGTGTTTCTGTGCCTTGGATATGCTCCCTTGTCGACCAGGGTGTTCTCCACGAATCCTCTCAGGTTTTCAAAG
>JFJP01042649.1_pt1 | contig 11308 bp, 18 predicted proteins | sample 431651 | NCBI WGS metagenome assembly JFJP01 (sample SAMN02602958, study PRJNA72255) | Microbial mat metagenome, whole genome shotgun sequencing project. | biome: fresh water; feature: sink hole; material: water; isolation source: purple microbial (photo- and chemosynthetic) mats found in... | reverse complement strand
TTAATGGTTTTTGTTTCTTTTTTCCTTACAAATCCAGCAATCCTTCGGGCAATTTCACGTATATTATTTTCTTTTCGTGGTCTATTTCCTGAATGTATTCCTCGCCGGCCGGAATAAGCAATTCGTCATTTGGTTTTGGGATAACAAACAGGATATTTTCGGTCGTTTTGTCCACTTCAGATATTATTCCAATCAATCCTTTTTCTTCATCTATCAAGCTAAATCCTGCAAAATAATCGGCTTCTATTTCGTTGTCATCTACTTTTTCCAAAAACGATTTTGGTAGGTAAATTGTTGAGCCATAAAATCCTCGTGCATGCTCTTCGGTTGTTATTCCCTCCAATTTCATTAGGCCGGTTGTACTACCTTTGAAACGATATTCTTCCAAAAAAAATGGCACTAGAATTCCGTCCACTTCAAAAATAAAGTAGGGCACATCCTCTCTATCAAAAATATCGGAGGTAAACGAGAAAGACATTTCGCCATTCACTCCGTGAGGCTTATTGATTTGCCCAATTGGAATTATATCTGATTTTAATATCATAATGTTTTTTCTGGAGTAAAATTCTTTTTATAATTGATTGATGAAAAATGCCAACTTTCAACAAATGACTTTCTTGTTAAGTTGTTGAATAATTGGCAATTATAGTATGATATGACTATTCTACCACAGTCACCCATCCATGCGTATCAGGTTCATCGCCATACTGAATGGCACGAAGTTTATGATACAGTTTATCGCAAATTGGTCCTGGTTTTCCATCAGGCGAAAAAATGTATGAAATATCCTCATCTATATCGTCAATTCGCTGTATAGGACTAATAACAGCAGCCGTACCACATGCTCCGGCCTCCTCAAAAGTACTCAGCTCTTCTACTGGAACGGCACGTTGTTCTACTTTAATTCCCATATCCTGAGCCAGAACCATTAAACTTTTATTGGTTATTGATGGCAATATAGATGATGATTTTGGAGTAATGTAGGTATTGTTTTTTATACCAAAAAAGTTGGCTGCACCACACTCATCAATATATTTTTTCTCTTTGGCATCTAGATAAAATACAGCCGAATAACCTAATTCGTGTGCACGTTTTCCAGCCACTAAGCTAGCTGCATAGTTCCCACCCACTTTGTATTTTCCCATGCCTAGCGGTGCCGAACGGTCGTATTCACGCATAATTACGAAAGGAGTAGTTTGAAATCCGCCTTTGAAATAAGGGCCAACAGGAGTTACAAATACGATAAACATATATTCATCGGCAGGTCTTACACCTACTTGTGCTCCACTACCAAAAAGTACTGGACGTATGTACAATGAAGCCCCCGATTCATACGGTGGTACAAAATGTTCATTCATTTTTACGGCTTTGAGCACAGCCTCTTCAAACAATTCCAACGGCACTTTTGCCATCAAAGTTCCTTCACTAGAATCCTGCATGCGAAGTGCGTTATCTTTCATTCTGAAAATACGAATCTTTCCATCTTTTCCTCGAAATGCCTTCAAGCCTTCGAATGATTCTTGACCATAATGAAGGCTAGTTGCGGCAATGTGTAGGCTAATATACTCACTGTCATGTATTTCTAGTTCTCCCCATTTACCTCCGCTGAAAATGCAACGGATATTGTAATCGGTTTTCATATAACCGAAACCTAAATTTCCCCAATCAATTTGTTCCATAATCTTCAATTTTCAACTGTTCAATTATCAATTAATTATCAATTGACTTTCATTTCCCATATTAAACAATAAATCAATGATACTTAAATTTGGCAAGAAGCCAAATCGTGGTTCAAAAACTTGATAATAAGGTACTTGTTTTGTTTGTGTATTTTCTTTTTTTGGATGGATAAAGCTTCGAAAATCAAAACAATTATCCTCCATATTTATTTTATATTCCTCAGTAAGTTTTATAATGGGTTGTAAATCCAATAATTCAAGAATTTTAGCTTGAATTTCTTGATTGAAATCCCATAAATACTCCCATTTCTTTTCATAAAAAGGCACTAAATCATCTTTGTAAAACTCAAAAAAAGGTGTAGAGTTATAAGCTGATTCAATCGAACGCCAATGCTGAATTTGCCAATCGTTATGTTCCGAAATTCGAATATTACGCGTTAGCATTTTAACCCCACTCGACTTCTCTACAGGAATACTTAAAGCAATTTTACCATTCGCTCCAGCAATATAACAGCGGTTTCGGTACGACTGCTTCTCGTAAGATTCGCAATGTTCCATAAATACTACATCTGCCTTTGCCAAAGCAATATAATACTCTACGGGTGCTAAATAAGCGGTTGATAAATACACTAATGACATTTTTTAAACTACTAACTTCTTACTACAATGTACAGACGTGGCATGCCGCGTCTCTACTATCTTTCTGCATTTTTAAAGAACCTATTCCAACGGATTTTTCCATCAAACCAGCTTTTATCTTTATTCAACGACAACCAAACCAATACGGGGCGACCCACAACGTGATCTTCGGGCACAAAACCCCAATAGCGCGAATCCGCTGAATTATGACGATTATCGCCCATCATCCAATAATAATCCATCTTGAAAGTATAGGTTTTGGTCAATTTATCATTGATGTAAAATTCATCCCCCTTTACTTCCAATTTATTGTTTTCGTAAACTCGAATAATACGTTCATAAATAGGTAAATTGTACTTGTTCAAAGCCAAACGCATTCCCTTTTTTGGAATCCAAATTGGACCATAATTATCGCGTGTCCAATTTTTATGACCTCCTAGTGGAAAAACATCTCCTACTCGAGATGGTTCAATTTTTATTTTTAAAACACCACTTGCCTTTTGTATTTTAGTAAACGATTCCTCATTCATAGGGAAATGATAAATTGGTAAACTTGCATCTAATCCTAAGTATTGTACTAATTCTGGATTTTGCTCGTTGTTCAATAGCAATCTGTCGTCAACACTGATATTCAATTTGTCCAATAAGTCATCGGTTAAGCGAGTGCCATCGGTTTGCACAAAATAATTAAATTGAATACCATCAATTTTTTCTTGTGCTACATTGTTTACATACACCTGATTGTCTTTTATTTCCAACCAATCGCCTGCAATCGCCACACATCGTTTTACATAATTTTCCCGACGGTCTACCGGACGATAAACTATTTCTCCAAATTGGTCTTTGTTGCTGTTCACGGCCTCACGACCATAAGCGTAACACAACGAATAATAATCAGGATTCTGCATCTTTACGGCCACAGTGTCGCCAGCAGGAAAGTTAAATACCACAATGTCATTGCGTTCCACTGTATCAAAACCCTTCAAGCGTTTATATTCCCAATGAGGATTTTCGATAAACGATTTTGTTTCAATAATCGGAAATGTATGTTGCACCAAAGGAAACGAAAGTGGAGTATTGGGTACACGTGGGCCATAACTGGCTTTGCTCACAAAAAGAAAATCGCCAACCAACAAGCTTTTCTCCAGCGAAGAGGTTGGTATTTGATAGTTTTGGAACAGGTAAGTATTGATGAAATATACTGCTATCAATGCAAAAAGCACGGCATCGACCCAACCAAAAATTCCCAAAAGCGTTTTATTTTTCGTTTTTTTCCACCATGTCCAAGGAGCTAATTTGGTAATAAAAGCATCAAATACCACTGGCAAACCAAGTAGCCACCAATAATTTCCTACCCATGCAATAAATAAGATGTAAATTAGGCACCAAACAAAACCTTTAATCCATTGGCTAAGAGGTAATTTAAAACGGGATGATTGTTTTTCTTCAGTCATTTTTTATTTATTAAATCGTTAAGTTTGTGTGATTAATCCACAAACGTTTCTTTTATTATAAGTTTACAGTTTTTGATTTCTGATTTTGTCAAATGACCGTAATTTTTAATTATTCTTGTTTTGTCAACTGTCCTTATTTGGTCAATAGCTATCATACCCTCTTTCCCGTTATGATGTATAGAGATTCGAGTAGGATATGCTTTTAAATTTGTGGTCATTGGTGCCACTACTATAGTATTCAGATATTTATTTATTTCATCGGGTGATAAAACTGCACATGGGCGAGTTTTTTTAATTTCACTCCCAATAGTTGGATCTAAATTCACCAATACTATTGCGTATTGTTTTATTTCCATTCTTCCAAACTTTCATCGTCAAACGAATCATTTATCAATAATTTGTCATCGCCAGCTGCATGCATCTTTTCAAATGATTGTGCCCAGCCTTTTCGTGGTGTATCTATTGGTTTGACAAATATTCCATCTTTTTCGAGTATAATATCCACTTTATCAGAGATATTATATTTTTCCAGTACAGTTTTACTCAAACGCAAACCTCTTGAATTTCCAATTTTTATAATAGATGCTTCCATATTTATTTTCAATAATGTGGTTACAAAGTTATTACTTTTTGCAGATAAATCAAAGCCAATTTGAGAATTAAAACTTAAACAAGTCGCTCATTCCCAAAAATCCTTTTTTGCCAGCTGTAAATTCTGCAGCCACCACTGCTCCCAAAGCAAAGCCTTCGCGACTCTTGGCATCATGAGTAATAGTAATTGAATCTACTTCCGAATCGTAACAAATTGTATGAATACCAGGTACTTGTCCTTCGCGAATGGATTTAATGGCCATGTCCGTGGGGTTTATTTCCACTTCCTTACTCCATGCGCTTTTTCTATCAAGGTTTTCCAAAATTCCTTCGGCAAGTGTAATGGCGGTTCCACTAGGTGCATCCAGCTTTTGGGTGTGGTGTACTTCGGTCATTTCCACATTGTAGCTCGGAAATTGATTCATAATGGTAGCCAAATGTTTGTTTACTGCCATAAAAATATTCACACCAATGCTGAAATTTGATGACCAAAACAGGGTTTTACCGCCCGCTTCAATTTCCTTTTTCAATGCAGGAAGCTCTTCAGTCCAACCAGTTGTTCCTGAAACTACTGCCACTCCCGAAGCAAACGCCCGTCGATAATTGCTCAACGCCACGGCAGGCACCGTAAATTCTATTGCCACATCGGCACTCTTAAAGGCTGCAGAATCAAAATCGTCAATGTTATCAACGTCAATCACTGCCACAATTTCGTGTCCTCTTTCTTTGGCAATTCTCTCAATGGTTTTGCCCATTTTGCCGTATCCTATTAATGCTATTTTCATGTTGTAATGACTGCTATACCCAAAAATGGGAATTTGTTTCTTTTCTTTTCCTTATTATTGTCCAATCTTATACAAAAATTCTGGAGCAAAATCAGCACCATTTTCCCACTCAATCGTAAATGGATTTAAGTGGAATTTTTGAAAATATGATTTGTCTTTTAATGGTTGAAAAACAGGTTTGTCGAGATAATTCTCAAGATTAACTGTTTTGATTTTTCCATCATTGAATGAAATTAATATATTAAAATCATTCAAATGTTTTGCTGAAGTAATCCAAATTAGTTCCATAATATTTAATCTAATGGTTCAATGCTATTTAATGGTTCTCCTTTTACTGACAATTCCCAATCTTCTAATAATTGCTCGTTGTGTTTTTCCATCCATTCAAAAATTAATTTCAATGCACGTTTTGGCATTTGACCCTTTACAACACCATCTTTCATTGTTATTAATGCTCTGTTTCCAGCATATTCTGCATGAAAATGTGGTGGATTGTGTTCATCGTAAAAAATATAAATCACAATTCCGTAGAATCTTGATATTTCCGGCATAATATTTTTTTGTGTTTTTTGTTAATACTGCCCCGTCCCCAACAAAACCAACGTGCAAGCTTCCTCAGCTATTATTCCATTTTCAGTCAATAATGTCTCAAAATCGGCATTTTCGGTTCCAGGATTAAAGATTACACGTTTTGGTTTTAAAGCCAAAACGTAATCATAATACTCTGGTTGATTTTTAGGTCCAACATATAAAGTTACTGTATCGATATTGCTGAATTCTTTTTTTTCAGTATCGATTGTTTTGCCGAAAATCTCGGCACTACGCACTCCAAGTAATTCAATTTCATGATTATGTGCCAATAATCGTTCTGCTGCTTTGTAAGCATAGCGCTCTGGATTGTTGCTTGCTCCAATAATTAATGTTTTCTTCATTTTCTTAAATAGTAAATAGTAAATGACTAAATAGTAAATATTTTACCCTTCCCTAAACCAATCAAAACACTCAAAAATTTCCTCTTTCGTAGCAGTTTGATTGATGCGTATATCGCCAATATCGCCCAATAAGGTGAAATTAATCTCTTTCGATTCGTTTTTTTTATCGTGAGTCATCAGTTCGAAAAGAATTTCATATTGCTGACAGTGAAATTCATACGTTCCATAATACTCTTTTATTAGATATTTAAGTCGAAGTAATTCTTCTTTCGGAAAATTCAGTTTTACATGCGATAAATACAATTCACACAACAAACCCCACATAACCGCATAGCCGTGTAAGACTGGTTTTTCGGCTTTGTAGGACCAACTTTCAAAAGCATGACCAAAAGTATGACCCAAATTTAACGCTTTTCGGATGTTTGCTTCGTAAGGATCTTCTTCTACAATGCGTTCTTTAATTCTGAAACTATTGATTAATAAGGGCTTTAATTCCTCCAAATCAAATTTTTCAATATCAAATTTCAACACTTTTTCCCATTCTTCTTTGGAGTCAATTAACGCATGTTTCACCATTTCGGCATAACCAGAGCGTAGGTTTTCTGCATCAAGGGTTTTGAAAAAATCAATGTTTATTAGCACTGCTTCTGCAGGTGCAAAAACGCCAATTTCATTTTTCAATCCCATAAAGTTGATACCCGTTTTGCCACCTGTAGCGGCATCCACAGCACCTAGCAGCGTGGTAGATACATTTATGTAACGCAATCCGCGTTTAAAAGTCGAGGCGGCAAACCCCCCAATATCCGTTATCATGCCACCACCTACGTTAATCATAATGGATTTGCGAGTGGCGCCGTTTTCGCTCAGGTATTTCCATATCTCAACGGCAGAATTGATATTCTTATTTTCGTCGCCACTTGCTATACATATTTGATGACTCCCTTTTAGCTTTTCATAGCGCAACAAAGTGGGTAAACATAGCCTATTGGTGTTTGTGTCTGTAAGTATAAATATGCTTTCTGCACTTTGATTGCCTATGGCTTCATTCAGTTCAGAAATAAAATTGTCGCATATTTTTGTAATCAAATGATTCATCGTTTCTATTTTAGCCTACAAAGATACTTTTTTCTTCAAAATTAGCGGTAAATTATCCGTGAAAACGTAATGTTTTTTTTTATACATGCTTATTTTGATTGATTTTTCTTAATTAGTGTGAATTTAGTTGTACGTATGAATATATGTTCATATATTTGCAGAAAAATTACAAACATGATTGCAACCCTAGATACAAATAAAATGGACGAAGCAGCTTATACATTAAAAGCAATATCAAATGGCACCCGATTATGTGTTATCTCACTCCTTTCGGAACAAGAAGAGTTGAATGTGGGGCAACTCGTAGACCACTTGAAATGTGAACAATCATTACTTTCGCATCATCTAACTGATATGCGAGCTAAAGGGATATTAAACTGCAGACGTGATGGTAAAAACTGTTATTATTCACTCAAAAATAAACAAATAGTACAAATAATTGATTGCATAAAGTCTTGCAATTGCGTAAGCTAGAGTTTGTTAAGTCGTTTGTGCATTTTTTTACTAAAGAGACGGATTACCGTTATTGAATTATTAAATTCTAAATATATATTTATGAAAGAGTCAATAAAAAAACACCTTCTTAAAATAATAGGAGCATCTGTTGGTGCTATTGGAGGCTATTTGTATTATCATTATATTGGTTGCGCTAGTGGTACTTGCCCTATCACATCCAATCCGTATATAAGTGTTATTTATGGTGCGTTGCTAGGATACTTATTGTTAGATATGTTTAAAAAGAAGGAACATGGAACTAATTAAAAAATATTTTTCAAACTGGGATTTTGCACGCATTTTTAAGCTGGTATTTTCAGTACTTTTAGCTATTGCCTATTTTTCATCACGTGACAATATCTATCTTTTTGGTGCAATTTTCTTTCTTGTTCAGGCAGTATTCAACATAGGTTGTCCAGGTGGAAGCTGTAGTACAGGCAATATAAAATCAGAAAAACCGATAATAAAAGTAGATAAATACGAACCAAAAAAACAATAATATGTATAGTACATTTTTAGTGTCTAAGTCGGAGTGTATGGCTTGCAACAATCAATTAATTAAGCAATTGGGAACTTTGCAAGGTGTATTTGGAGCCGAAATGAACAGAATAGAGGGCGAAATAACGGTTTCGCACACCGATGAAGTGAGTAGAGAACAAATTTGGTCAGTTTTAATCTCGCAGGGAATGCCAAAAAGAATCGATGAAGGGGTAGGGGAGATAATAGAAACTGACGAGCCAAAATATAAAATCAATAATTTATACGTTATGAAAAAAATAATTTTTGCAAGTTTATTGCTTGCTTTTACATTTACAGCATGTGCTGAAAACAAAGAAAATAAAACCGAAGTAAATAACCCCTCAAAAGTAGAAAAAAAAATGGGAACAATTCATTTAACTAAAGCAGAATTCATTTCAAAAGTTGCCAATTACGAAGCCAATCCAACCGAATGGAAATATTTGGGCGATAAACCTTGTATCATTGATTTTTATGCATCATGGTGTGGACCTTGCAAAACAATAGCACCAATACTTGAAGATTTAGCCAAGGAATATGATGGCCAAATTTACATTTATAAAATAAATACAGAGGAAGAGCAAGAGCTGGCTGCGGCTTTTGGTATTAGAAGCATACCTACAATACTATTTTGCCCTATGGATGGTGCTCCTCAAATGGCCCAAGGTGCTTTGCCTAAGGAGTCTTTCAAACAAGCAATTAACGATGTGCTTTTGAAGAAGTAAATAAAAAAATAATAAATTAAGCATGCAGAATAGTTGAATTTACTCCTTATTGTGCATGTTTTTTTTTGCCTCTTTATCAATGAATTATTATTATAAGTAACTGAAATTATTTATTGATATATTTGTTATTTCATAAAACGCTCATTTACTAGGTCTTACTAATTATTAATTGTTAATTATTAATTATTAATTACTTAACTACCATTAAATCAATAATATTATGGACAATTTATTTGTAGAATACACTAGTTTGTACACCTTCGACGAAACTGTTGCTAAACTTACTGATAGTGTTTTCGATGGTGGATGGAAAAATCCAGCTACTCACGATTTGCAAGCCACGCTAGCTAAAAGTAACATTGAAATACTTCCTGTAAAGGTAATTGAGCTTTGTAACCCCTCCATTGCTTACAAAGTGATAAAGGGAGATGATACTAGAATTTATGCTAATATGTTACCCTGCCGTATTTCTGTTTATAATAAATCGGATGGCAAAACATATATTTCTATTATGAACTTTGCAGTATTGGCGCAGCAAATAGGTGGAATTACAGAAATAGCAATGAATGAGGCTTATGAAATCTCAAAAATTCTTATTTCTAAAATTACTGTAGCATAAATTACCCCACTCATCTTAGTTTTTTTAGTTGATTAGTCAATACATATTTTTCCAATTAAACTTTTTGTATTTTACCAAGTCAAAAGAATAGAATGAAAAATTATTATCATTAACAATTAAATTAAACGAAAATGAAAAAGTATGCAGTATTAGTATTTATTTTCTTATTGGTAGTTGGATTCACAGTCTCTGCTCAAGATCAAACTTCAACTCCGGCTAGAAAAGGGCAAATGAGAGAACAGAGAAAGGGTGATCAATCGACGATTACACCCGAAAAACGTGCTGAACGTATGGCAACGGATTTAGGTTTAACAAATGCCGAAAAAGTAAAAGTTCAAGCCTTATTCGAAAAACAGGATGCAAAAATGAAAGCGCAACATGCTGAAATGAAAAAAGTACGCGAAGAGCAAAGGGCTAAAATTGAAAGTGAACGTAAAGTGCAAGATCAGGAATTAGAAAAAATTATTGGCAAAGAAAAGTTTCAAAAACATCAAAGTATGCGTGCAGAGCGTCATGCTAAAGTGAAACAGCGACATGAAAAAATGAAACATCGTACACAAATCCCTTCAAACGATAGTACTTCTATTGTAAAATGAGTGGATAGAGAAATTTTTAATTTTGATTTAATTAAATGCAACTTCCAACCAATTTTTGTTTTTGGCAGTTGCATTTAGTTAATTTTTTTGCAGCCTTGTTCTTTGTTGTTTCTCCAATTACTAATAGTTGGTCTAAGTGTAAAATTTAATTACTTTGTTTGAAGTATTATTTTAAAATCCCTTATTGGAATGAAAAAATCGTTTTTCTTAAAGTTTAATCTATTAGCAGCCATACTGTTGTATGGTTCTTCACTTGTTTGGAGTGAAAATGATACTAATGTAAAGGAATTTGTTGTTATTGATAAAACGGTGAATTTCGGAATGCGGGTTGCTGAAAATAGAAGTGTAAAAGCAGTAATTATACATTCCACTTTCAATAATTCGGGCGGCGAAAAGTATGATATTGATTTGATTATAAAACAATTTTCACGCTACGGAGTGAGTGCTCATTATGTTATTGGGCGCGATGGAACTATTTATAGTTTGGTAAATGAAAAAAATGTGGCTTATCACGCAGGTAAAAGTCAGCTGCCGAATGGTCAAACAAATTTAAACGCTTGTACTATTGGTGTTGAATTGATGACATCTTTTGATGAAGCGCCTACACCTGAGCAAATAAATGCACTGGCATTATTGGTGAAAGATATAAAAAGCCGATATATAATTGAATATGTATTGAGGCATAGCGATATTGCACCCGAAAGAAAAACAGACCCTTGGAATATGGATTGGGAGGGATTTTTGGAAAAACTTAACCAATAAAAAAGCGAGTAACCCATTCAGGTTACTCGCTTTTTTGTTGGTTAAATTCGCTGCCGTTAGTTTTTTTCTGCAATATTTGTTGTAATTAATCTATCCTTTGCACTTAAGCAATTAAATTGGAGCTAGATTTTAAAACCGATATCTTACTGATAAGCCGTTTCCAGCATATCCATAATTACCCAAACCATAGGAGTTGAATACAGTTGGACGCCAGTCTAAAGATAATTGCAATGGGATAGTGAAATTGTACTCTAATCCAATCTGTCCTACAACGCCTAGTCCAAAATTTGAAGAGTAAGTGCCAATAGTTCCACCTACCCCTGCATACCAATTAAACCCTGGTGCCAATGCATCCAAATCCCACACCCATTGATAAACACCTGTAAGCTGCAAGCCTCTATAGGTGTCGTTTCTGTTTGC
>JFJP01035636.1_pt1 | contig 11308 bp, 12 predicted proteins | sample 431651 | NCBI WGS metagenome assembly JFJP01 (sample SAMN02602958, study PRJNA72255) | Microbial mat metagenome, whole genome shotgun sequencing project. | biome: fresh water; feature: sink hole; material: water; isolation source: purple microbial (photo- and chemosynthetic) mats found in... | reverse complement strand
ACTGCAGCATTACCCCGTCGATGGCGCCCTGGAGGACCTGCGTCAGCGTATGCGGATTGAAGTCGCGGAATTCGCCATTCTGCTGGCCCTGCTCGAAAATGCCGCGCAGTATGTTGCTGCACGGTCCATAGGCGCGGGCATTGAAAGCCCGTTTCTCCTCAGCGCTTGTAAAGCTGCCCCAGAGGTCGACGAGCGCGACTGCCTTTGGCCTGTTGGCTACGATGTACTCGAAACTGGCTTCAATATAGGACTGCAGCCGTGCCCGCGCCCCGGTCCTGCCCTCCAGCCGGGCCGCGATGTTGCGGGCCTGGCCATCTATTATCGCGTCAATGATGGAGAGGAACAGATCTTGCTTGCCCTCGAAGTGGTAGGCTATCAGCCCCTTGGTGATGCCGAGTTCTTTTGCAATCTCCGCAAAGGACGTCTTGCTGTATCCCTTCTCTGCTATAGTCCTGAGGGCAGACTCGACTATCTGTTTCCTTCTGGCTTCTTCTATGAAACTCGCGGGTTTCTTTATAATTTTTGTTTCAGCCATATCTTCAGTCCCTTTCATCTCGCGCGTTCCAGCATCTTCGCGGAAATTTCCTTTAAAAACTTGGCAGCGACCATCGCCGTCATGTCGTTCATATCCTCGGCGGGATTGTATTCGACTATATCCGCCGCTACTACACGTGCATTGAGATTTTTAATTATACCTATGATTTCCCGCGTCGTGCACCCGCCCGGTTCCTGGTGGGAGACGCCCGGCGCGCAGGATGGGTCGAGACAATCCAGATCCAGACTTACATAGACGGGGCCTTCAAAAACCAGCCGTCGGACGGCCTCAAGATCATCTGGCCCAAACACTTCCACATTGAAGCGCCGCGCCTGTTCCCGCTGATGCTGGTTCATCGTCCTGATGCCGACCTGGACCAGCCTGCACGCCCAGCCGTTTTCCATGATGCGGGCAAACGGGCTGGCGTGCGATTCAGGATTGCCTTCAAAATTGTCATAGAGGTCAGGGTGGGCATCGAAGTGGAGTATGGTAAGCGGGCCATGACGATCAGCTGCGGCGTGAACCAGCGGCGCGGAAACGGAATGATCTCCACCGAGCGCCATGACCTTGAGACCTTCACCATGAAGCCTGCCGGCTGCTTCAAGAATGCCGGTGCTCATGGAACCAGCGCTTGGTGAAATGTCGCCCGCATCGGCAAAGATTCCCGGAGCGCCTAAATCCACGCCGGATTCAGTCCATAGATTGGACGATGGTTTGAAAAATGCCGCCCGTATCCTGGGCGGAGCCAAGGCGGCGCCGGCTTTCCATGACGAGTTGCCATCGAAGGCGACTCCTACTATGCCTATCCGGGCAGAGGGCTGTGGATATTCAGGGAACCTATTCATTGTCGCTCCACTATAGGAATTTCCAGGAATGATGCGCTACCACCAAACATGATCTTCATGCTGGGCTCTCCCGTCGCTGGCAAGCGGGCAAATGTATCCCGGTCGGCTCCAGCAATAGACAGCCGCAGGCGGGAACCGGCAGGAACGAGCACGGAGACAGGCTGCAGCACCATGATGACCTGGGTCGGTTCGCCAGGCACGAGCTGAAGTGCATCCTTCTTTAAATAAGTGTGTATCGACGATGGCCCCACCTTCGCGATGCTCGGGTCCCCGGGTACGCCTGGATTGGCTACGACATACTTTCGGTGCATGAGCCTGAGCATGCCTTCAGTGAGATAGCGCACCGTCCCATCGGCCGCTATCTCCTCGAGGTAGGCAAAAACCGCTCCATCATCATGCGTAGACGACAGCAGCAACGAGAGCCTGGGATATCCCGTTATTTCGGTTGGTGCTTCGAACGGAGCCGTCGTGTACGACAGCCGGCCATCGAGGGGGGCATAGCGGACGGGCCGTTGATCCAGCTCTGTCTGCCAGCGGTTGCTGGTACCCGTGGTCGCATCGAAATCCACGCGCCACTCGACGGTTGCCGGCGTTGATTCCGCGTCTGATAGCACTCCGTTGCTGGCGGGGAACAAGGTCCGCTTCGAAGTGCCGGCCGGGGGCCAGACGCGGGTCTCTTTCCACGCTTCCTCGCCGACGGTCCAGTAGTGCAGCACTTTTTCAGAGCCTGGCTCGGCCAGATAGGCCAGGGCTTCGAGCATCTGCGCGCCCAGCGCAAAGGCCGGCTTCTGCGCGCCGACCTGCTGCTTGCCGCCATGGTTCCAGGGGCCAATCACACCGCGGACCGGCGTGTCAGTCTCTACGAAGCGCCGGATTACGGCGTCGGCGGTTGCCGCATCGAACCAGCTGCCCCATGCGTCGATGGGCCGCACAGCCACCCTGTTCATCGGGCTTACCTCGTCGAGAGTCACGCCAAGACCCGGAGCGACGTCGTCCCTGAATGTCACCGAACCGAGGAGCGAGCCGACCCGGCCGTTGGCCGCATGATCAGCGACAGCGGCTGGAAGATCCTCCGGCGCGACGGGCTTGACGCCCTTGACGAGCACCCTGTCCAGGAACGGCGTGCCCTCAGGCAGGCGGTTGGCGTCCAGGGCCTCGTTGGCTGCAGACCAGTTGCGCAGTATGAACTCGTTGGGCACCCCGCCAGGAAAGGCTATGTCGGCGTACACGTCATATTCTGTAAAGCGGACCAGTGCCGAGCGCACGCCGGGATGCCCCGTGGCGCACAGCAAGGCTGAGGTCGTAGCCTGGTAGGAGTTGCCGAAAGCGCCGAGGGTACCATCGCTCCAGTCCTGCGCGGCTACCCAGTCAGCCAGGTCGCGCAGGTCATCAAGGTCACGTGCGGGCCAGGGATGGGGCTGCATGCCAGACGAGGCGCCCGTGCCGCGCATGTCGACGCGGAGGAGAGCCCAGCCGCGCGTAACAAAGAAGTCACGGGCGCTGTCCGGCTCCTTCAAGAACAATGAAAAGGGCCAGCGCAGTTCCCGGGCCCGCCAGTAGCGGGTAGCCGCGACGAGCGCAGGCAGCCTGGTCCCCGAGGGAATTCCACGAGGCAGGCTGAGGTCGACGGCAAGAGTAGCGCCATCCCTCATGGTCACACCGACGGAACGGGTTTCTGTATCGCGCCACCGTGGTGCCATCGGCTTCAATTGTGGAAATTCCATACTGCTACCTTTCAGTCCACTCGAGTCTGCGCTGGCTCTGCCGTTCAGGCGGCTATTTCCTTCTTTGCTTCTCCGGTGGTGACGGGTATCATGAACAGGGTGGCAAGAACAAGGAAGACAACCATGATAGGCCAGACCATCCTGTAATTATTGCCGAACGCTTCCACGAGCGCTCCTCCCAGCACCGGCCCTATTATGAAGCCGAGCGTTACTGAAATCTGCCTGATGCCCGTATAGGAACCCATGAGGCTTTCAACCGGGGCAGAATCAACGACCATGATAACGTGGTTGACATTGGCTATGGGCCACAGGATGCCGCAGATGGCCAGGCCGACCATCAGGCCCGTCGTAGAAGGCATGAGCCAGATGACAAGCGCTCCGACGGTGAAGCCGATGAGGCCGATGTACTGCGTCATCTTCCTGCCGGTCTTGCGGGCAAGCATGCCAGCCGGAACCGCGACAACCATATAGGTAATGGCGGGTATGGCAACCAGCATGGCCGCGGCCGACATCTCCATCTTGAGCGCAAAGACGCCATAGTTGGACAGCAGGAGGAACAGGAGGCTTCTGGAATTTTCCCTGGGCAATCGCTTGAAGAAGAGGAAGATGCCTCTGATGTTGAACGCTTCTCCCGCCAGTTCCCTGGCACTGGTCATGCTTTCTGGTTCCTTTATCCAGATCCTGACGAGGATCAGTATGATACCCGCAAAGCCCGCTGCCAACCAGAACGGCAGAGGACCGTAGATGCCATAGAGCGCAGCGCCACCAAGGGCAACCGCTACGACCAGGAATCCGGCGATGGCACCAGCTATGCCGTTGGCTGTGGTCCGATGATCTGAAGGCGTTATGTCGAACATGAGGACATCCGCGACTGGACGCACAATGGCAAAAGCGAAGAGGACAACGAAGAGTGAAATGATGAACGGTACGAGCAGTCCGCCGAGTTCTGCGGTCTTGCCGCTGAGCGCAGGGTCTATGCTCATCGGAATCAGGGGAATGACAACGACCGCGGCCAATGCAACAGGAATGCCTATCATGAGGAAGGGCATGCGCCGACCCCAGCGCGTCCGGAGGCTATCGCTCCAGGCCCCGACAAGCGGGCTTATGAATAGCCCCGCTATGTTGTCGAATACCAAAATTATACCCGTCAGGGCCGGTCCAAGACCGAACCCCAGGGTACCGGGGCTGGAATCGGTGAAACTTGGATTACCGGCCTGGAGGAACACGGGTACGTACGTATTGTAAATCTGCCAGATTACCTCCAGGACTGCGGGCAGGGTCGCAGCGAGGATGATGTTGCGCCATCGGGGCTTGTTGTTCATGGGGCCTCCTGAATACAATATTGAACGCATGTAGAATATACTGTACGCTCGTACAATATTACAAGCGAAGTTTGGCCGTATGTCAAGTGCAAAAAAAATCTTTGGCCCTACACCAGCCGCAGCAGTATCTCCAGCTTGAGGCGCGTCAACGGGTCTTCCAGGTTCAGGGCCAGAATTGACGAGATTTCATCCATGCGGCGGCGGATCGTATTGATGTGGGCATACAGTTGCTTGGCCGTAAGGCTGAAATTCATGCGGCTTTCGAGGTAGACCCGGAGGGTCTTTATGAGCACCCCATGATCATCCTGCCCCATCAGACGCTGCAGATCCTTGCGCATCACGGTTATCTCGTCCGGCTCGACGTGCAGCCAGGCAAAGGGTCCAAGACTGGAGTAGGTATGGAACCGCTCTTCAGGAAACAGTATTGTGCCCAGGCTCAGCGCCTGCACACACCGGTCGTGGCTGCGGCGCAATTCCGCGACCGGGGCCGGAATATCTGAAATGCCGAAAACATACGGGGCCTCGCCAAGGTCAGCCCGCAAGCGGACCTCCAGCCTGTGCAGCTTGTCGGTCAGTTCCTTCAAATACTGGCTGGAGTCTACAGTGGCAGCAAGGCTGAACAGCAGAAGCGACCTGTGGTCATCCATGACAGCCACCCGGCACCGGGTCGTACCGAAAACCATGCGAACCGAGCCGCGGACCAGGTCACGGTTGCGGAGCAGCGGTACCGCGGGATCAGGCTGTTCCAGCAGCACCACATGGCAGGTCTCGTCAGCCGGCAGGTTGAGTTCCCGCGCAAGGTCGCGTATGGATTCCGGGCTGTCCAGTTTGCCTTCCAGCAGGTTTTTGACAAAGGTTTCAAATCCCAGGTCACCCACGCTCTGCGTGACCAGAATCTGCTCGTACAACTCCTGCAGGAGCACATACCCGGTCCTGAGGGCATACTGATCGTAATAATCGATAAGGCCTGTAGCCTCGAGGACGACGAAATAGGCCCTGACCTTGTTGTCCACCGTAATGGGCACGGTTATCCAGCTGTAGGGCTTGTCGTAGCGGTCGTCAAAAATACGGTACCTGGCCATCTTCAGGTTGTCGCACAGCATTTCCTTGCTGAAACCCGCCGGAGGCTCCCAGAAGTCCTCAGGCTTCATGCCCGCAGAAATCTCCTTGAACCTGCCAGAACTGTAGAACACCTTGTCATCAGACAGATAATAGACCATGGCCGGAAAATCCATCTCCGATTCCACGGCGTTCAGGATCTTCTGGATCTTCCTCACGTGGTAGGACAGGTCGTTGAGGTTGTTGAAGCTTACCTTGCCGATGTCGAAATTCTGGATGTTCTTGTTCATCACCAGTACGTTGAGGGCGTTCATGATGCCCATCCAGGACGTTTCGGCTGGAATCGACAGCAGGGGAATGTCCAGCTGGTTGCAGGCCGCCACCACATCGGCCGGCATCTCTGAAAGATACCGCCCCAGCTTTATGCCTACGCAGGAGCATTTACCAAACGTACCGGAATCCACATAGGGTTTTACCAGCCCCTGGTTGGCGGTAAAGACAAACCCGGACGATACAACGAATTCCCGTCCGGTAGTCCAGTTGAAACCGTCGGGAGCGTCCAGCACGGCTATGCCCTGGATGTGCTTGTTCAGGCCCTTGTGGCCGGCAACCACCTGGAAATGCCTGAAATAATCGCTGCGCAGCATAGAATCAACGGAAATTCCCATGTCGGCTCCCGTGGCGTGGTTTAAGACAGAACACACTGTAAACCAGTTTCATGGATAAAGAAAAATATTTTCCCTCCGGCAGCCCGGACCTGAATAATTGTTCCTCCGCACCATGAACACTGCAAAACAGGCATGAGAACTACATTGTAGCCCTCAAAAACCGGTGCTAGCCTTCACCTAGTCAGATGTACATTGGTCGAGGAGGCAGAGCACATGAATTACCTGGAGATCGCCAACAGTCCCTTGATGTGGGTTGCAGCGGCACTGGCAGTAGGCCTGGTCCTTTTTCAGGCATTCCTGTTTGCCAGAAAGTCGTACTCCACAGGGCTCAGGATAGGCCTCAAGGATACACAGATGAAGGCCGCCATCAGGAGCAGCTTCATCGCATCCCTGGGACCATCGATAGTCATCCTTTCGGGCTTGCTCGCCTTGCTGGTCACCGTCGGCGGCCCCATGGCCTGGATGCGGCTGTCGTATATCGGCTCGGTCATGTTCGAGCTCATGGCCGCGGCGATAGGTACCGAGGCCGTCGGCGTCAAGATGAACATAGACCCGATGACCACCACGGCGTTTGCCAATGCCATCTGGACCATGATAACCGGCTCCATAGGCTGGATCATCTTTGCCACCCTCTCGGCCAGCAAGATGGACAAGGTACAGGCCAGGTTCTCCAAGGGTGACAAGGGGCTCATCGGCATCATAGCCATCTCGGCCATGCTGGGCTCCTTTGGTTCACTGGTTTCCGGCCACATCCTGGCTATGAACGCCAACACCCTGGCAGCCGTGACCGGCGCTCTCGTGATGGTGGGCCTGTCTACGGTTGCCGACAAGAAAAACATCCAGTGGCTCAAGGAATGGGGCTTGGCAATAGCGCTGTTCGCCGGCGTCATCGCAGCCGTCCTTGGCGGCGGTCTGGGTCCCAAATAACAACGGAGGGTGACACAATGGAAGATACAACGAACATCTATCAGGGCGAGTACATTCCCTACATCAACAAGTGGGGCAAGATCACCAACTGGCTGGGCGTGGTCCTGTCCTTCGGCCCGGCCCTGGTCCTGGCCGTCTTCTTTGACGCCATGCCTACGCTGAGCGCCATAATGACTGGCTTCATAGGCATCGCGGCTGCCGTGGGCATCAACTGGTTCGTTGAACCCATTTCATACTTCCCCATAATCGGCACGCCGGGAACCTACATGGCCTTCATCTCCGGCAACATCTCCAACATGCGCATCCCCTGCGCTGCAGTAGCCCAGAAGGTAGCCGGAGTGGAACCGGGATCCGAAGAAGCGTCCATCATCTCCACGCTGGGCATGGCCGTCTCCATCGTGGTCAACATCGTGGTGCTGGCAGCTGGTGTAATTCTGAGCAACGCGCTGCTCGCAAAACTGCCCAAGTCGGTATTTACCGCACTTGGTTTCCTGCTGCCGGCCCTGTTCGGCGCCATCTTTGCCCAGTTTGCACTGCGCAAGCTCAAGATGGCCCCCGTAGCCCTCGGCATAGCCTTGCTGCTTACCTTCATGCTCAATGCCGGCGTCTTCAAGTTCCTGCCAGGCAGGCCCAGCTACGTGGTCACCCTTGGCTCGGTCTTCGGATCGATCGCCATAGGCGTGGCTCTCTACAAACGCAAGCTCCTGTAGTCATTCAATAATGCAGAAGGGTGGACAAATCATGATGATTGCCAAAGCTGAAGCCGTCCAGGACTATGTCGTAGCCTTGCGCCGTGACCTGCACCGCAACCCGGAACTCAGCGGCCAGGAATTCAAGACCCGGGAACGGCTGATGAAGGAACTGGATCCTCGCTGGTGGCAAGGATCAATCCGGGCAAGGGAGGCAGGTCCGTAGCCCTGCGGGCAGACATCGACGCCCTTCCGATCATAGAACAGTCAGGGGTCGATTTCTGTTCCACAAACCCCGGCGTGATGCATGCCTGCGGCCATGATGCCCATGCGGCCATGCTCATGGGAGCCGCAAAGATACTGGTGGCCATGAAGGATGAACTGCCCGGTGAGGTCAGGCTTATTTTCCAGGAAGCTGAAGAAACCCTGTCAGGAGCACGCAAGGTAGTGGCCGGTGGCGGCATCGATGGCATCGAGACGGCCTTTGGCCTCCATGGCATGTCCACCCTCGCAACCGGTGAGTACGACCTAACGCCGGGGTTCCGCATGGCGGGCTGCGACACCATCTTCGTCAAATTCGAAGGTGAATCGGGCCATGCCGGTGCGCCCCACCTTGCCAGGGATACCATAAACCCTGCCTGTGTCTTCACCGCCAACCTCAACAGCGTCGTAGCCAGGGACGTGGATCCACTGGAACCACTGGTGCTGTCCGTAGGCCGCTTCTCCGGTGGCACCAAGGCCAACATCGTCGCCAAGTACACGGAGCTGGACATCTCGATGCGCTACTACGACGCAAACGTCCGCACGACCGCGCACGAGGCAATACAGCGCCACGCCGCAGCCATCGCCGAGGCCTTCAGGGTCAAGGTTACGGTCAACATAGAAGAAAGCGCCATCAGCCTGTACAACGATGATGCGATGACGGCCATAGCGGCCAGGGCTGCGGAGAAGGTGTTCGGGCCCGGCAAGAACAAGGGTCATGCCAGGATGATGGGCTCCGAGGATATGCCGTACTACTTTCAGAAGGCCAGGGGAGCCTACGCCCTGCTGGGATTCCGCAATGAAGCCAAGGGTTCCATCTACTTTCCGCATAACGAGAAGTTCCTGCTGGACGAGGACTACTTCAAGTACGGGGTTGCCCTGCACGCCCAGGTTGCCGTGGATTTCCTGCAGAGCCAGACGTCTTGACGGCAGGGAGCCGGCATTGACGCGGCCGCCGCAAAGGCGTACCTTGGTTGCATGGATATACAACGCCTTTCCATGGACCTGGCTTCAACGCAGCTCCAGAATCAGGTCGGAGCCAAGGTCATGGGCCTGGCCATGAACGTCGCCAAGGAACAGTCAGCATCCCTGGCCAAGCTCATGGACAGCTCCGCCCTGGCAACAATCTCCGATCCAGCCCTCGGTTCAAACATCAACCTTCTGGCCTGATCAGATCGACGACGACAATGCACAAGCCGCTTGCGACACTGCTGGTGCTCTCCACACTGGCAGGCGCCATCATTGTCGCGGCCTCCTGTGCCGGCAGAGCCTCCCTGAAGTCTTTGCCTGAAATTCAGGCCGTCGCGCACCGTGGCGGCGCAGCCCTGGCTCCCGAAAACACCCTTGCCGCGTTCCGTTCCGGCCTCGCGTACGGTACCGATGCGCTGGAACTCGACGTGCACCTGAGCCTGGACGGCCACCTCGTCGTCATGCACGACCCCGCGGTAGACCGCACCACCAGCGGCACCGGCTTCATTGCCGACCAGAGCCTTGCACAGCTCAAAACGCTGGACGCAAGCGCCCGATTCAAGGGCCCGGCTGCGGGCCGGCAGGAAATACCCACACTCGAGGAAGTACTGGAACTCCTCGTGGCCCCCGGCAACGAGCGCGTCGGGCTGCAGGTAGAAATAAAACTGCGCGCAGACGGCTCCCGCTACCCCGGCATCGAGGAGGCACTCGTAGCCGCCCTGCGAAGAGCCACGCTCATCGAGCGGACTACCGTCATAAGCTTTGATTTTCCTACCCTGACGACCGTCGCCGGACTTGAACCCGGCCTGCGCACCTGCGCCCTCGTCGGCAAGGACTACTTCAAGGCGGCAGCCGCCATCCCGCCCGGCCAGATAGCCCGCAGCCTCGCCGCACTCGGCGTGGACGGTGTCGGCGTACGCGAACAGGACCTGGCACCCGGCCTCTACGAAGCCCTGCGCCATGCTGGCCTTGGCGTCGGAGCGTGGACCGTGGACGACCCTAAGCGCATGCGCCAGCTCGCGGCGCTCGGAGTTGATTTCATCACCTCCAACCGCCCGGATTTGCTCAGACAGGTCTTTCCGTAAGGCATCGGGTGATTATTCGGAGCGTCCTACCTCGAATAATGATAACGAAATGATATAAATATTATATTACTTCCTTCCACTATATAAATAATCCTGTGCTCTTGATCAATTCTTCTTGACCAAAATCCTTTTAGATTGAGTTTTAATGCTTCTGGTTTTCCAATGCCTTCAAATGGTGTTCTGTCTATCTCTTTGATCAATTCATTGATTCTCTTTATTTGCTTCTTGTCTGTCTCCACCCAATATACATAGTCTTTCCATGCGTTATCAGTAAACAGCTTATTCATGTTCCATCAAATCTCTTTTTTGCACCTTTCCCTTTTCATATTGATCAATTGATTCTTTTATATACGTATAATTCTCTTCACTACCAAGCAAATAGTTCGTTTCCATCAAGCTGTTATACTCTTCAATAGAGAGCAAAACCACATTCTGATTGTTTTTCCTGGTGACTATCAAAGGATCATGGTCATTATAGACTTTATCCATGTAGGTCTTTAGATTTTGCCGTAAATCGGTATATGAAACAGCATTCATACGTGTATCCTCCCTTACAATAAGTACAATATACTGTACTTTATCAGAGAATACCAGAAGATCAATTTCGTTCCATTTTTTTACTGCTGACCGTCGGTCATCCTTTCCCGCGGGGGTTTGGGGGCAGAGCCCCCAGGCGGGGGGATAGCGTAGGCGACCGGAGCCGGGCCTTAAGGCCGGCGAGGACGCCGGAGCGCAAGGGGGACGGCTCCAGCCGCCCCCCTTCCTTGACGAGCAAGCCGCTTGAACCTCGAGCGCCGGGGAGGGTACGCTGGCGGCTCTGGAGGCTTGCATGGATTGGTACGTCAACTGGGTCACGGAGAATCTGCTCCTGTCGGCCTTCATCCAGTTTGCCATTTTAGGTAGCGCAGGCGAGGTCGTCGGCATCATCGCGTCAAAGCGGCGCCCGTCCAACAAGGCCCTCGAGTGGCTGGCCAAGGCGGTAGTCTGGGGCTTCCTGGGCATCCTGGTAAAATACTCGTTCACCGGCTTCAAGGGCTTTCTGGCCGCCCTCGTGGACAAGGGCTTCCTGCCCGCCGCCTTCGAGAAGATCACCATACTGCGCGCGCTGTCGCTGTCCATCCTGACCAACGCCATGTTCGGGCCGCTCCTCATGGTGCTGCACCGGACCAGCGACAACCTGATAGCCCGGACGAAGGGCTACAAGGGCATCGAGAAGAGCCTTGC
>JFJP01002333.1_pt1 | contig 11308 bp, 6 predicted proteins | sample 431651 | NCBI WGS metagenome assembly JFJP01 (sample SAMN02602958, study PRJNA72255) | Microbial mat metagenome, whole genome shotgun sequencing project. | biome: fresh water; feature: sink hole; material: water; isolation source: purple microbial (photo- and chemosynthetic) mats found in... | reverse complement strand
CTGTTTGCCGGTCCATTCCTGCTCGTCGAAATCAAATTGCGATGTGGCATCCGTCGGGTTGCCCGTCTTGCCAACAACGGTATAGCCCATCTTTGGAGGCATTTCCCGACTGCCCTTTCCTAGCGGCATGAACACATTATCGCCCGCCCAAGTCCGGGTGAGGGCGAACCACGCGGCATCAAGAAGAAAAGTTTTTCCAAGGCCGTTGTCGCCCGTGATGATGTTCAGGCGCGGGCCGAACTCGACCTCCATCTTGGGTGCCGGGCCGATATTTTCGAGTGAGAGTTTTGTGATCATAATTTGATTGTATCATGCCCGCGGACGGCGACGAGCCGAAATGCGGGTGGGCTGGTTGGAGAGAGAGACTAGTGCCGCTTTTGCCGCCGAGCTGGTGCGTTCGGCGATGAGGCGGTCGAGTTCGGATTTGGGAACGGTCTTTGACCGGTATTTGCCTGCCTTCTCCGGGTCGGGTTCCCAAAAAATCTCGTCCAGCCCGTGGGCGATGGCGAGGGATCGGTCGCTGGCGCATTTCGCGATGACCCGCTCGGGCCAAAGATGCATCGCCAGATGCGCCCAATCGTAGTCGCCTTTCACCAGTTCTTCCCAGCAAGCGGCCACATCCTTGCGCCATTTCGGGTGCGCGATGAGGCGGTGGAACGGGGCGAAGTTGATGATCACGCCGTCGTTGAGGTCCGGGTTCCAGAGTGGCAGGACGCGGGCGACTTCGGTGTGGAATTCGCGCAGTTCTTCGACGAATTTGGACTGCTCGGCTATGGCTTTGGCCTCGCGTGTGCTCGGGTTCGGCCCGGCTTCCTGCTGGAGTGTGAAAAGTTTCCGCTCTTCGTGCTGGAGCTTCTCGTCGGCCAATTCCCGCACCCGAAAAAAGGTGTCTTTGTGGAAACGGTGGTAGTAGAGCCAGATGGTGTAGCTGCCGCTGTTCGTGGAGAGCGGCCAGTAGATGGGCGCTTGCCGGCGGCTCTTGGAATAGCGTTTCAGGTGGTCGGCGAAGAAGCCGGCGGGCTTGCGGAAATAGTCGCGCAACGACTTCACGCCGAGGATTTCGCAGGCTTCGTGTTCGATGGCCTCGGCCGTGGGGCCGCCCGCTTGGCCACTCCAGATGATTTCGATGACCTCGCGGACGCGGCGCTCGAGGTCCAGCGGATGATTCGGGTCATCCACGAGGATGCCGTCCCACGGGATGCGGACGGGATACGCGGCGGGCACGTCCTCCGGGCGGGCGGGCAAGCCCTGCGCGTTCTGCAACTGGCCGGGCGGACAGACCGGCAACGGCGCAAACGGGTCGGGCAACTCCGGCGCGTCCTGCTCACCCGTCGCATACCGGATGTCCCACCGGCCAAAGGTGACGCCGAAAAGATAAGAAGCGATTGCCTCGACGGCATCTGATTCCGAAGGCGCTCCAATACCTTCGCTCTCTTCCTCGTCACTGAGAATAATTTGGCCTAGCGGTCTTTTGTCTGTGCCGCCAACTCCACTCATTACAATTTGCCTGTCTTCTGGGGCTATGCGAAATAGCTTAAAAGCAATATTATCTATCAGGTGCTGTTGCTCTTCGATTTCTTTCAGGATCATTAAACTCTTCACCGCGCAATCGGCTGATCCTGCATCAAGTGAGACATTGGGCTTTTGCAGTAGTGCTGGAATGGAAAACAAGTGAGACAGCTCATTGCCTCCACTATCACTACGCAGCAAGTCCGCAGATTTCATAACTGCGTTGGCAAGCACTTCAACATCGGCACCATCAGCTTGAGGCAGAGGCGCTTTTTCAACATAGCCAACTTCGTAGGTCATGGTTTGACCAGCTCCCTCCGACCCTCTTGAGAATTGGAACTGAACAAAATATGCGAAGGCAGAAGAATTTAGAAGGGCGAGAGTGGCCAACACACTTTCAGAATTGCCGCTCCCAAATGCTGAGCAGCTGTTTACGCCGAAAATTGCGCCGCTCGGGAGAATGCGGAAGTGACCTCGCTTCATTGGACGTCGCGGCCAAGTGATTCCGGCTTTGAAGAAATATCGTTGAGCCGTGCCTTCTAGCATCCAGATATTAGATTTAACCTTGCCGTCAGGATTAACGCTCGTCTTTAACTCCTCGCCTCCTTTGAACCAATTTACTACCAAAGTAAGATCCAAATAGAATGGCGCATTTCCACCTTTCGTGAATGGAACCCACTTGGAGGATAAGTCGGCGTTGATCTCAGCATCGTCGGTATTCTGGAGCCCTTTGCTGACGGACGCGTTAAAGGCAGATACTTCCCACCAAGTCCGTAAGTAGCGAAAATCGTCGGCGGTTGCTAAACCCTGTTTCCCAACCCATTCGTTGGAGCGGAAAGCGGGCAATTCAGAAAAGCGGGTAAGCAAGCGATTAGGAACCCAATAAGCAAACGGGCTTCCTGGAACCGCCGCAAAATCCAGCGGCTTAAGGTTGAAAGTGTAGGAAGAAAGGACGCCGATTTGAATCTGGTCGACAATCTCCGAAAGTGCCGCCGCTTTATCTTCACGATTGAGCAGACCAAAAAAGAGCGACTGATCCATCCTTCTGGTGCCGAGGCAATAGGCCGCAGTTTCTACCATTGCAGAATCGAGAACGCCAAAACCTAAATCCGCTACCACTGTAGGCTGTGCCCGATCCAACAGAATGTCCTCTCGCCATTTCCTTAACGAACTCAGGAAAAATCCCGTGCGAGAAGAGATTACTCCAACCATCCCGTCCGAGTAGAGCAACGCAACACAACGTTCTACGAACGCAGCGTAGAGGTCGCTTTTTGAGCGTGAGTAGGCTTCTTCAAATGATGCCTTCCATTCCTTACTTGCCGCTCCAAACGGCGGATTCATCAGCGCCACATCATAGCGTTTGCGGCAGACATCAATGAAGGCGAAGCCCCGCGCCGCGTCCTCGGCAAAGAGCCGGCGCTGGAAGCCGCCGCCGTTCTCGGCCTGCTCGGCGTAGTCGCGCAGGGCGGCGTAGATGCGTTCCTCGATGCGCTCCCAGAAGTCGGTGGTCAGGGGCCGGGGGTCGGTGGTCAGGGAGGACACGGCCTGTTCCAGTCCGGTCAGTTCGGGGGCGGTGGAGAGTTGGTTCAGTTCCGTGGTGGTGAAGAGCTCCGCTGGTTTGGTGGCGAGTTTCTGCCACGCGTCCCGGGCGTCCTCGATGGCGCTGCGGATTTCTTCCTCGATCTTGAGCAGCGAGCCAGCCTCGCCAGCCAGTTGCATCTTGTCGAAGATGGCCTCCAGCAGCCGCAGGCAGACGGCGCGTTCCGCCGCCGGGAATTCGCGCTCGACGAATTCGCGCAGCAGCTCCTTCTCGCCGGGCATCGGCTCGGCGCAGACGATGTTCGAGCGTTTGATGGCCGGGCGCTCCGCCGGCTTGAGGCCGAGCCGCTGCCACGCCTTCTGCGCCCGCAGCCAGAGCGAGAGCCCCGCGATCTGGGCGCAGCGCGGGTCGATGTCGATGCCGTGGAGGTTGTGCTCGATGATGAGGCGGGGCACGTCCTTCAGGAAGGCGTCCTTGCCGGCATAGGTGTCGTGCAGGGATTTCATCCCCGGCGGACGGATCAGGGCGTCCGCGCCGAGCTTTTCCTCCAGCGCCCACGCTTCGTCGTAGATGACCTCGAACAGGTCGAAGGCGTAGAGGCCGAAGTGCATCGAGCCGCAGGCGGGATCGAGCATCAGGATGGTGCGCGGGTCTTTGAGCGGTCGGTGCGGGATGAAGACGGGCTGTTTGAGCAGGTCTTCCTGGGAGAGGTTGTCCTGCTTCGGCTCTTCCGGCGTGGTTTCGCCCGGCTGGAGGAAGATTTCGTTCGGACGCCGGACGAGGTAGCGGCACTGCTCCTTTAGCTTGGTTTCGCCCCGCGTCATTTCATACCAGATGCGCCCCAGTGTATTGTCGGTGAGGAACTGGACGACATAGCGCGGGGTGAAGAACTGGTTGCGGACGGCGAGTTCGCGGCTGTTGCGCGGCGCGGATGATTCCTCGCGCATCTTTTTCCGTTCAGTTTCGTCATTGTAATACTGGTAAATCCATCCAATGGTTTCATCCTCCGTCCAGATGGTCGCCAGAGCAGAGCGATTCAAGATTTCCAGCAGTTCCAGCAGAGCCGGACGGCGCGGCCAGAGCAGGCTGGAAGGGTGCCTGCGGTCGAACAGGGCGCCGACCTCCACGCCGATCTCGTCGAACAGGCATTCAAGGTAAAGCCGGTAGCCGTGGTCGGGCAGATCGCCCAAGCCTGGTGCGAGACCGGAAAATTCGCGGAACCCGCCAGATTGCTCCCCCTTCGAAACGCATTCCTGCACGATGCGGCGTGCCTCCATGAGCTTGAGGGCAGCGAAGCGGTTGAGCGTGGTGAATGAAGCCTCCCGGAGATAGGCCACAATCGCGTCCTTGTCCGTTGCTACCTTGGCCCGCTCATGCCCGATGGACGCCACGATCCGCTCGCGGATGAACCGGCCTTCGGCATCGAGATGCGCGCCGGGCACGGCGCCGATATGACCCGAGTCCGGCAACACATCGTAAAGAGCCTCCAGTTGCTCGGCGTATTCGTGTTCGAGCAGCCGCCGGGCGTCCTGCGTGGCGCGCTGTATTAAGTTGCGGGCCTCTTTATCCATTAACAGCGTCCTTGGTAAGAGTCAGACCACCTACGGCCCGAAGTTTCAAAAATGTGGAGAAAGCAAAATCAGCCGCGTGTTTATGCACTTCCTCCGGACGGCTGAAGTGAATCTCGGTCTGGAATGCAGGCCAGTCGCCATCCTGTCGGATGCGAAAAACAATTTCGGCCTCAATACACTTTGCATCGCGTTCGCTCCAAGGCGCCTGTTCGCTACCAGTGAATACGTGGAGAAAGGCATTTTGCATTTTCTCTTTGAATCGATAACCGGCAAATCCGCCGATCCGCCGTTCTGGTGTGGGCCGAAATCCGCCGCCAAGCCGAAGGCCCAAGGGCTGGGTGGTCATGCCTACGTAGAACGGCCATCGGCCATCGGAGAAGACATAGACTTTTCCAGTCAATTTCTCAGAGGCTGGTTTTTTGAACCCCCTCGCTTCCTGCCAAGAATCACCATCGAGCCACTTCCTCTTGAGGATCGCGGTGTTATTAAAATCGAGGTGATAAGTCTGAAAGACAACATTCATTGAATCAGCACCTTTTTTCCTTGGCCGATTTGGTGGACAATACGTTCCCGGAGGGCACCTAGCGCCGAATCGAGCTGCTCCTCATTTTCAATTCCTGTCTGGAAAAACTCACTCACCGGGATACGAACAAGCCTATGGCCATCTACAATGCGCATCATCGCCTCGATGGCCTTCTTGAGGCGCCCATCGCAGGCATCGGTATCGGCGCGGAGCTGGGGGATCGGAGCTGTTTCGGGAGCCGGTTGCGCGAACGACTCCAAAGGCGACACCACTTCCTGTTGTTGCTCTGCGGTAAGCTGAGGCCAGGATGTATGCCCTTTCACCTGAGCGATGGCGTCGGTGTAGGCTGTAAGGCGGGAATCCGCTGCAGATTGGTGACGTGCCCGATAGTCTTCCTCGATTTTGCGGGCATTTTGGTCGATGGCCGGGAACTCGCGAAAGAAGGTTTCCTTCCGCATCACGTCATCTAGCAGCGTGAATGCATCTTTCGTTGATTCTTCGATATCTGCCTCATCTTGCAAAAAGGGCCAGGCCGACCGGATAGCTGTCTGCGCCCGCTTCCAATCGAGGATATGCGGCTCGGTGAGGGCCTGGCGCAGGTCATTTGCGCGCTGAATGCCTTCCTTGATCTGGGTGTAGGTGGCACGGAAACCAGTGATGGTCTGTTCGTCGTTGCCCCGGCGGATGGCATGAATTTGGTCGAGGCATTCTTTGAGCACTGATGCGCCTGGGAATTGATGAGTAACCATCGTGGTGTGGATGTTCTGCAGATCACCTTCCACTTCACTCACTCCCTCACGAATAGCGCCAGCAACCACGCCTTGTTCGATCTCGCTCACTTCCTTGCCAAACACCGTTTTGTAGTCCTCTGCGGCCTGTGCCCAATCAGCGAAGGTGAGTCCGGACTGTTTGGGCCGGAACGAGGCAGCTCGGAAGAAATTGTTGTTACCGAAGGTGTTCCGCGCTTCTAGGCTGAGGGCCGAATCGATGGTCTGGCCCTGGCTTGTTGCTTCAATCAGCCCCGCACGGAGCAGACACCCAATGAACAAGCGGACAACATCGAAGTCCCATCCAAACGGTTCCTTTTCAAACTCATCAGTGAGGTAGCGACCGTTGGCTGTTTCGCCATAAGTCGTGCGGCTCTGGATTTTTCCAAGGATCTCGAACAGCGGTCCCGAGCCTGTTTCAAACGCGGTCTGAGTTCCTTGGGTCTTTGTCAGGCTGAGATCGGTGAAGACCTGAGGAAGCCCCCTGAGATTCTCCATGGTGAGCAGTGCGGTGAGATCGGCCGCCTTGACCTTCGCGGCGCCCTTATTGAAGCGATGGAACACGTCAGGAAGAACCGTCGCCAAGATGGCTTCCGCAGCTGGCTTAATTTCGGTATCGCCTGCTCCGGGACTGCGGTCATTACCGCGAAAGAAGACGCTGCCGGAAAGCAGAGTGGATTTTGCCAGCAACCGCAGCTCGTCAGTGGCAGCCCGGAGGCGTTTCTTTTCCTCTGCAACGAGACGGCCCTCTTCCTGCGTCTGGGCACCGCGTTCCTTCTTTGAGAGAATCTCTCGGGAACGATATACTTCGCGAACTTTCTGACCAATCGCATTGTTGGTCGCACCGACCCAGAACACACCCTTGGTGTCGGTCTGACTCCGGGCGCGCATCTCGGTTTCCTGGCTGGTAAAGTCCGCACCTTCTTCGGCGAGCGTCACGTAGAAATCGATGTCGCCTTCGACGAGTTTGCGCGCATTGAAAAAGAGGCCTCCCTTAAAAAGTTTGGTTGAGGCAAGGCTATGGGAGGGCTGTGTATCCCAGAGGTCTTTGATCGTGTCCCCCAGGATGCGGCTTTCATCGGCTGGCTGTGGGGAGAATTGAGCACGCAAGCGTTCCCAGTCGTCCTCGGCAGGTGTCGGGATGCGGAACCCATCGTCGCCTTGGCGTATGTAATGCCCTTTGAGCAATTCCACGATGGCGTCCTTGACGGTCGGAAGCACGGAATCGGAATCGACGGAGGGATGCAGGGATGCGGCGATGTTCTCTGCCGTGCGATGGACGCTCTTCACGAACTGGAGCAGGCAGATTGCCTTGGCCACCTTTTGAGCCATTGGGTGCGCGACCTTGGTCGCGATGTCTTGAATCTTCCCTCGGATTTCGGAGGAAATATTCCCCGAAACGAGGTCGTAAATCTGGTCAATGGTCGCCAGTGTTCCGAGGGGACGGTCGGCAATGTTGGTCGCGGGATTGATCAGGAGCTGCTGGGCGATCTTGATGATCGTGCGGTTTGCTCCACCTACGTGGGCGCTTGCACCGCCTTGCGTGCGAAGGCCGGAAACGATTTGGATGATCAGATCGATCTGGTAGGGCAGCAGCGGGTAAAGATTGATGAACCGCTCGGCGCTGAGATCCGGAAGCTTGATGTCGGCACTGATGCGGGTCTGTTCGGTGAGCCTTGCCCGATTGGCATCGAATAGATTGCGCAAGGTCGCTTCTCCTGCAGCGTTCTTGGCAAGCACCCGTTTGCTCGTCACCTCGGAAATGTCAGATGGTTCGAGGTGGACCTGAAGCTCCTGTGGAAACCGATCCATCAAACGAGCAAGTTCAACCCGGCGGTCGCCGATTCCGCTTACCAGCTCGGTAAGTTTTTCCTGCGAAGTGACAACCACCCACATCTTGCCCCGCCCGACCCGACCGAGATTTTGAACGATGGCCTGTAGATCGAGCATTTTCTGCACATCACGCGCAACGAACTGCCCCACCTCATCCACCACAAAAGCGAGGGTTTGTCCTGGCCGCCGACGATCCATTAGTAGCTTGCAGCGCTCTGCGAGCAGGCCAGGTGTGATGTCCGCTCGCTCCTTCGCAGCTTGGAGCCATGTATCCGGTGTGGGGAACCGCTTCTTGTCGAGGCTATTCATTACCGCGCTCGCGGCTGAGAGCGCAAATGCAGGGCGCTCCTTGTCCCTGTCCCATTCTTTGTCGAACTCCTTCTGGTAGGCTGCTTTGAACGCATCCAATTGCCCGGTCTCTTCCAATGTAATCTCCAGTTCGGCGAGATCGAGATCGCGCGCATAGCCAAGTTCCCGCAGGAACAGCTTATACATGATCTCGGTAAGGGTTTGATTCCCGGATCGGATACCGCGATCCGTGGAGACATCGAATATTACCGAAGTCGTCGGGATATGTTCCGAGATATTCTTGAGGACAACCTGAATTTTTTGGTCGGCAAGTTTCTGGCCGATTTGTTCGGCGGCTCCTGTGCCGAGAATGTCCTGGTTTTCGAGAGCCAAGCCTAGCAATTTCGCGAAGCTGGACTTGCCTGAGCCGAAGAATCCCGAAACCCAAACAGCGATTCCCTCGTGGGGATGATTCGGCGTTTCGTAGTAGCGCTCGAAAATCTGGGTGTAGTGTCGCTTGATCGAATCCGTCGGGACATATTCACTGATCTCGTCACGGATGATCTGCTTATCGGTCTGATCGACCTTGATCACCTCTTCGATGCGTCGGTCGATCTGGCCGTGGAATAGTTGGCGTATGGTCATCGGGTTCTCCTCAGAAGATTTTTGGGCGGTAATTGGGTTCGGCATCGTGGGCATCCATGAAACTGAGTCCGGTTACACCGTCAAAGGTGCCGGGGTAGAAAAGAACGCCCGGGATGTTTGTTCTGCCCATCAACTGCTCGCAAATGGCCGATGTGCGGTAAAAAGGGAACAGTGATCCGGCGCGAGTCAGGAAGAATATGTCGCGGTGTGGATCGCCTTCCGTTGGCAATTGCCGCGCCATAACTTCCGTCAACAAACCCTGTTCGCATCCGGGCTCGCCGCCCAAAATTTGCGACAGAGTCTCGGACATTTTGAATACGCCTGCTTTGATCTCGTCAGCTGCGATCCGCGCATGCTCCGTTCTGTCCTCCGCGAGAGCGGTGTTAAGGCATTCGGCAAGCGAAATGACCGTCACTCTTTTTCCATCACGTTCAAGCCGCGTCCGCAGCAGGCCGATTTCTTTGCGGACGGCCAATTCCTCGTCCGGGGGGTAATAGAAGATCGCGTAAGGCATGTTATCGTAGGCGCTGATAGCCTTGCGTGGATCATGCAAGCGGAGGTGTGGTTCAAGGCCACGGGTAAGGCGGTGTTTCCAATCGCTCATGGGATTTGTGAAAGAATGCTACGAAGGTAACTCATTGAGTCGGCGAAAGGCAGTTTGAGTTGCGAGAGCGACCCCGCAGTCTGGTAATCGAGTTTCTGAAACTGATGCAGGTCGAGGATCTCGCGCTCGACTGCAGCTGGGGAAAGAAGAAACAGCCGCCACGATGGATCGTGGATCACCTTTAACGCGTTGGGGGTGCGGGAATAGAGATCGTGCAGTGCCCACAGGAAAGCGCTCTCGGGCACATGAGCAGGAGCAAAGTTCTTCGAAGCCTTACCCTCGACTAGACCGAACTCAGATGCCATACGAAGAAGGTCACGACCGCCCCGAATGACGCCGTAGTCGGAAATCTCCTTGTGCTTTGCCCCTATATCACGAGCCATATTCCGAAAAAATGGAGCCACCTGTTCGGAGCGCATGTTATTGGAGCCCTTCTCAAAATGTGGAAAGAGCCATTCAAGAACGAAGTGGCGAAAAAACAGGTCTGTAGTCTGGATGCGCCAGAGTAAAAACCAGCGCCACTCCGAAATGCGCATCTTCGCTTTGGCTAAAACGGCCAGCGGTTCGGCCATATCGTTAGAGCGAAATCTGCTGGAGAGAGTCACCGTGATCTCGCGGAGCCATGCCGCATTCGTGGCTCCGATGGAGTTGGATTGACCCACCATGTCCAAGTTTTCGCGCACCGACTTTCTGGGATCCCAACCCGCTAAGATCTGGTAGGTTTCGCTGACAAGGGCTCCTTTGCGGAGGAGGCGCGTGGATGCTTCCCTAACTGGTTCCAGGCATGCGATCATTTCGCGCGCCCTCCCTTGATGGGTGCGACTGGCAAGAGCAGGGAATCGGGCGAGCTTCGCGAAAAGGCCATGGCGAGCATGGCCAATGACTCATCGGTAATTTCGCTGACCTCAGAAAGACGGATCGATTTGCCTTCCGGGCCTGTCTTCAGGCGGGGCAACTGAGCTACGGAGGAGGATGAAAGCACCCCCGCTAGATTTAGGGCGGATTCCAGCCCGCCAAGTTTTAACTCAATGAGCAGTTTATCAATCTCCAGCCATTCGCGGTTCTCATGTGCCCACCGAAGCATGGATTCGTCCAAGGCATTCTCGATGTGAGGAGGCAGTGACCAGAGCGTGTAGGAGTCAGGAGGGGAGAAGAATTCCCGAGTGCGATGACTTGCAACTGCAAACAGGGCTCGCGCCCGGCCATAAAACTCCGTCCTCGGCAAGCCGCGGGATGCGACTTTCGAGCCGAGTTGTGATAATATGCCAGAGGTGTTCCACCACTTGGCAAGATCCATCTCGCCATAGCGACCGACAATCAGTCGGCATTTGAAAAGTGTTTCCATGTTCAACGCTTAAATTGAGATTTCCGAGTTCTCGAGTCAACCCATTTTGCGGTGGTGGTGGACTGAAAAAATTTTCATATCCTTGCTGTGTAGCCGATGACAGCGGGTTGACTGTGGGCAATTGGTTTCATGCCGTGTTCGTAAAAGACCTTTTAATAGGGTGAACCAAGTTCGGGAGGATCACTTTTTTCGACGGTCTGTCCCATCGTTCTATCAGCCCTACATTTTCCGCAAGGGTGCGGAATTCGTCAAGCGTGGTATCTTGTTCCATTGAACTCATGGTTCATAATATTCTTATGAAACTGACGAAATAGTCAATGAAAGTTTCGGTTTATCTCCCAGATTTTGGTTGTTTCTCCGAAAACACTGTTCCTTCCATAAAATCAGCATGGTTTTTAAAAACCCTCTCATTTTTGATATTTTTCTGTTGATATATTGTAAATTGTTTATCTATAACATTTTCCGTGCCTGCCAAAATACCGACCCAGCACAAAACGCCCTTCGCCATCGATGCCCGGCCCTTGATCGAAACGACCACCTCCCAAGCCAGTCTGCTGGCCTTCTCCCGGGCGCTCCGCTCGCTCCACCTCCCCGGGCTGGCCGAGGCCACCCTCAGACATCCTGACCTCTCTGGGAGCGAAGCGTTGGGGAGAGGAAAATGAATGAACCGGATTGCCAGGAAA